>Ga0207863_100026_pt1 | contig 176567 bp, 148 predicted proteins | sample CeladaPassaD2F12_FD_187497 | JGI IMG/M metagenome (GOLD analysis project Ga0207863, IMG submission 187497) | Cellulose-adapted microbial communities from the Joint BioEnergy Institute, USA - Passage D2F12 (SPAdes) (version 2) | ecosystem: Engineered > Bioreactor > Continuous culture >... | reverse complement strand
CGGACACCCTTGCCTTAGGCTAACGGTTGGTACAGCCAACCCCCGTTCAGGACTTTCACCTTAGAGTTATCGCCCATGCCGGGCGCACAAGAAAAAAATGCCGCCATTACGGCGGCTTTTTGAATGATTCAAGCAAATTTTTCAAACGACGGATTTGCCCCAAAATTTCGCGGTATTCCACCTCCAAAAGTTCCGGATCCTCCTTTGCGGAGGGCATGGAAATTTTGCTGATTACCTCCGTCAATCGGGTTTCCGGCAGCAGGATTTCTTCCTCGATCCGCCCTTTTTCCTGTCTCCGGCCTCAGCCCTGCCAGCCAAATATTTTTCAAAGCTGCCCTTGAACGTCGTAAGCCTGCGGTCTTCGATGACCATGATCCGATTGGCTACCGAATGGATAAAACGCCGATCATGAGAGACAAAGAGCAGGGTGTGTCCATATTCCCGCAGAACCTCTTCCACCACTTTCAGCGAGTTCAGATCCAGATGGTTTGTAGGTTCGTCGAGGATCGGCTTCGCCGATTACCAACGGATGTATGATAAATCGCTCAGACGGGTAATGATACGCTTTCCATCCGGGTTTTCATGCATGAACGAGACACCCCCGGCTTGGCCGCGCAAGTCGCATTGATTGAGCATTTCAACCTCCAGTCCAAGCCACATGGCGTGAAAGATGCTCAAAGCATCGCCATGGGAAACAATCATCACGTTTTCATCCGCACTTTCCATCACTCGTCTGTAAAATACGGAGATCCGCTCCCAAACTTCCCTGCGGGATTCCGCGCCTCTGAACGGCTTGTCGTCAATGGTCTTTTCCGATTTTCAAGAAGAACTCCAGAACTTTTTCTCCGGATTGGCGCAGAAGCAGCAGCTTCATCGGAATCCCAGGGAGGCCGAGATTTTCGCGGTGATGTTAAGCTGGTCGCTTTATGGGGCAGCCATTGGATGCACAATCCAACGGAGAAACAGGAAGACTACGTCAAGCAAATCGTGGAATTTGTGAAACTGGCGTAACCTGGTTTTCAGCGGCGAGCGGGCGGGGAAGAGCCTATGATGCCAGTAACGCAACCAGCAGCGAACCGCATACATACGCGGTCAAGTACGCATCGATCTTGGAATAGGACGTCTCATAATAGTACGTTCGCGGTTGGTTCATGCGGAACTGTTTCGCTTCCATGGCGACCGCCATGCGCTGCGCCCGGCGAATGCTTTGGGCAAACAACGGCACGCTGTACAGCTTGAGCCTTTCGTATGCGCCTTTTACCCCTTTGGAAAACGTAATCCCCCTCACCTTCAAAGCATGCGTTCTCGTTTGCCACTCTTCGATCACGATCGGCACCAGCCTCATTGCCGCCAGAAAACTGTATGCGTACCTGGGGGGAAAACGGAATTGCTGCATCAGGGCATAAAACAACAGCACCGGACGGGTCGTGAGCAGCAGTACAAGACTGACCATCCCGATGGCGAGCGACTTCATTCCGATGATCAGCCCGGATCTTACGCTTTCCCCGGAAATTTTGACAATGCCCCACTGCCACAGCACATGTTCACCTTTTCCAAATAATGCCAACGTCAGTGAGGAAGACAAGAAGGTGAGCACAAAGGGCAGACATAAGAGGAGCAGTTTTCTGCGCGCAAAACCGCTGAACATAAACAGGAACCCGCCGTACAGGCACGCCATAACCACGATAAAGGCAAGATCGCGGGAAAAAAACAGCACCAGCATCACCAAAAACAGGAGCAAACCTTTCCATGCCGGATTCGCTCGATGCAACCATGTGATCCTTTGCGGCGCAAACCATTCCGGCAACGTCGATCTCCCTCCATGGCCATGAAATATCGGCAAAGGGCGCCCGCCGGGACGCTCATGCTTCGCGACGGGAGCACGAACGCCAAATCTTGCGTATTTCCCTTAACCGTCCCTTTTCCATGACCCATTCTTCGGTGGCAAAATGTTCGACCACGCGCCGGTCGTGCGTCACCATGACGATGGTTTTGCCCTCGACCCGCAACTGCTCCAAATATTCCAGGATCGCAAACGTATTGCGCGCGTCCTGTCCGAATGTCGGCTCGTCCAGCAGCAGCACGGATGCCTGCTCCGCCAATGCCGTCGCTACGCTCAATCTGCGCTTTTGCCCCAAAGACAAGTCATAGGGATGCCTTCCGGGTTCGGGAGGCAGATGGAAATACTGCAAAAGCCGCCGGACTTCCCCCGCCATTTCGTCGTGTTTCCACCCTGACCTGGCCAAAGGCAACGCCAACTCATCGAATAGCGTATCGGCCACAACCTGCATCTCCGGATTTTGAAACACCAGCGCCACCCCTTCCGGCACCCGGCGCTTTTTCGGATGCTCCGGGATCGCCCGCCCCCGCAAGACATATTTGCCGGCGGTCGGAATGAGCTGTGCCAAAGCCAGAAGCAGCGTGCTTTTTCCGGCGCCGTTTTCACCGGTTACGGCAATCCATGATCGTTCACTGACGCTGGCCTTGTCGATGCGCAACTTGCATTGTTTGCCGCGGTAAGCCTCGAATTGTTCCAATTCCAGAACGGGGATTTGGTCCGGTCGATCATGATCCTCGCCGTCAGCGTCGGAAAGACCGGACCGCTCCCGGTTGGCGCGAATCTCCTTCCAGCGGGACGATTCCAAATATTCGTCCCAAACCGCAGGATACCATATCCCGTACCGCACAAATGCCGCTTTGTGGTGCCGGAACACATCATCCGGATGGCCGTCCGCGATGAGGCGCCCCTGTTCATCCAGGATGACGATCCGGTCGATCCAGTCCACAATCGCGTTGATTTTGTGTTCGACCAGGATCACCGTCCGATCATGCAGGGATTGTTTGATGGATGCCCAGATTTGTTCGGTGCCTTCCGGATCCAGCAAGGCCGAAGGTTCGTCCAAAAACACAATCTCCGGTTTTAACAGCAGCACGGAAGCCAGCGCCAGTCTTTGTTTCATACCCTGGGACAGGTTTTGAATCGGAATATGAAGATCATCAAAAAACAACCCCACCCGGGAAAGCGCCTCGCGCATCCGCGATTCCATTTCCCATCGCGGCACCCGCTGATTTTCCAGCACGAAAGCCAGCTCTTCATCCACATGGGACATGCAAAATTGCGTGTCCGGATCTTGAAACACAAATCCCCACGATGCAGGCCATTGAATCCGGCTGTACCGCATCGGCACTTCGATGGAATGGGGAATGAGTCCGCTCAGCACCTGCAGCAAAGTCGATTTTCCCGAACCGCTCGGACCCAGAATGAGCACTTTTTGGCCTTTCGGAATATGCAAGGTGAAATGATGAAAGAAAATGTCCGGTTCCCCGGGAAATTTCAAACGCAAATTCTCAACGCCGACGCAGATGTCGGAATCACGGTCCCGGACCCCTTCATGCGCGGCAACTTCCCGGGATCTTCCATTTGCTATAGCCATGCGTGATCCCCCATGTCCGGCCGCATCGCCGGATTCGCCTGCGCAGAAACGAACGAATGACTTGTCAATCGAGTTGCTCATACTCGTCTGGAGAAACAGGCCGGATCAATTTCGTCACTTTGGTCGCTTCCAGCGCCTTGATGATGTAGTACGCGAACACTCCTGTAAAGACGAACGCACTAATCGTTCTCAGACCGTATTTCACCGCCAATGCCCAGGCTTCCAGATCGGCATATCCGTAATACAGATCCAACAGAAAACTCCCCAAACAGGACATGATGCCTGCGATGCCCGATACCGCGATGTTGTACCGTTTGTAGCGAAACGCGGCAAACAGCAGCTCGGCCGCCAACCCTTGCACCAACCCGTATATCAACACTTGTACACCGTGGCCGATGAAGGCGGACAACCCCGCCCCGGCCAAACTGGCGAGCAGAGCGGCTCCCGGTTTGCGAATGAGCAAAAACGCAAAGGGGCCCACCATGAACCACATGCCGTAAAACAGTTGTCGCATCGTGGGCAGAATCGGTTTGATGAACGTGTAAAAATCGTCCCAAAATTTCATGATCACTCCAAACACGATGCCCACCATGATCGTCACCAATACATCGGTGAATTTCCACTGCTTCATCCCGATTCTCCTTTCTCATCGCTTAAATGAAAATTTAAAACCGCCTGGACAATAGCCAGACGGTTTCATTGGCACGGAAAATCACATCTTTCCGCCATCTCTCTACGCTGGTATTATCCAGATCAGATCCACGGTCAGTAGCGGCCTGCAGCTACACTCTCAGCCTGATTCCCTCAAGCTCCCGTTTTGGCGTTTCTTCCCTTTTTATTCAATTGTTTTATTTAAGATACATTATTTTTTCGCTTTTGACAATTGACCTCCCTCTTGACGAGCGACACACAGCACTCCACATGCCCGGTATGCGGGAACATGTCCACCGGCTGGACTTCGGCCGTTCGGTACCCGCCATCCTCAAGCAGCCTGAGGTCACGGGCCAGGGTGGACGGGTTGCAGGAAACGTAGACGATGCGCCGGGGCTGAAGCTCCAGCATGGTGGCGATCAGGGCGGCGTCGCAGCCTTTGCGCGGCGGGTCGACGACGATGACGTCGGGCCGGATGCCTTGGGCCTTCCAACGAGGCAGCACCTTCTCTGCGGCGCCGGCGGCGAATTCCGCGTTGCGGATGCCGTTGATTTCGGCGTTTCGCCGGGCGTCCTCGATGGCTTCAGGTATGATGTCCACGCCGTACACCTTCCGCGCTTGCTTCGCCATGAGCAGCGTGATCGTGCCGATGCCGCAGTAAGCGTCCATCACCGTCTCTTCCCCGGTCAGGCCGGCATACTCCACCGCCTTTCGATAGAGCACCTCCGTCTGCACGGGATTCACCTGGAAAAAAGACCTCGGCGAGATGGCGAACCGGATGCCGCCGATCTCGTCGTAAATGGCGTCTTCTCCCCACAGCGTGCGGGTGTATTCCCCGAACACCACCGGCGTGCGGGCCGTGTTGACATTCTGGCAAATGCTCGTCACGCCCGGCACCCGCTCGCGGATGAGATGAATCCATTCCTGGGCGTGGGGAATGTCGTACCCGTTCGTGACCAGAACCACCATCCGCTCGCCCGTCGACGCCGCGTGGCGCACGACCACATGGCGCAGCAGACCGCGGCCCGTTCTCCGGTCATAGGCGGAGATCCCGAGCTGGTTTGCGGCTTCCGTCACGGCCCGGACGAGCTCTTCGTTTTCCTTGTGCTGGATCAGGCAGGCCTTCATCTCCACAATGTCATGGCTCCCCTGCTCATGGAACCCGGCGACCAATCCCCGCCTGCCCGCTCCGATCGCCACCTGCGCCTTGTTGCGGTATCGCCAGGGATGCTGCATGCCGATGACCGGATGGACGACCACACCGCCGGCGTGCCCCTCGCCGTCCTCCGCCACCTTCAGCTTGCCGATCCGCACGAGGTTGTCCACCACGAAACGCCTTTTCCAGCGCAGCTGCGCCGCATAGTCCAGATGCTGCAACTGGCAGCCGCCGCAGGCGTCGTGGATCGGACAGGGAGGCTGCGCGCGTTCTCCGCTCCCTTTTATCACTCCGAACAGGCGCGCGCGGCCATAGGCTTTGCCGACGCTCTCCACTTCGGCCCGCACCCGCTCGCCCGGCAACGCCCCGGGAACAAACAGGGCATAGCCCTCCACGCGGCCTACCCCTTCGCCTTCGTGGGTGAGTCCCTCGATTTCGCAGTCCACAAGTTGTCCAATCCGGACCGGAACACCGCCGCATTGCGTCGTTTCGCGATTCTGGCGGGCCTCGCCATGATTTCCCCGATTCCGGCTCCCCTGTTTCATCCAATCCATGCCCTCTTCCGCGCCAGCATTGCTAACAGTTGATCATTGTAGCACTCGTTGGAGTATAATTTAAATACCTCTTCACCTTAAATTTACAGGAGCAATGTACCATGGAGAAAAGAACCCTGCTCGCCACGGGATTGGCGACGGCGGCCTTCTTCGCTTTTATCGGAGGGGTGCCGTGGGAACGATGGAAGGACTTTGAGATCTTCCTCCTGATGATCCCGATCGTGTATTGCCTGTGGCTGGTTTCTTATCGCAAAAAACGTCCCGGATCCGCAACCGAGGAGACCCGGCGGATCGGGACGTTCGTCGTGAACCTCTATTCGGCGTTGATGTTTGTGGCGGTCGCCCTGTGCATTTTTGTGCTTAAACAGGGCACGCTTCCCGCGGCCCTGATCGGCCTCCTTCCCGCTTTGCCGTGTTTTTACGGAGCCTGGAGGCTGCGGCTTCGTTGAGGGATTCGCCCGTCACGCACCTTGCTTTTTTCTTACCGGCACCCACACTTCCACTTCGGCGTCCGACGGGTTCCCGTTCAGCAGAATCTCGGCCACCGGATGCCCGCTGTATTCATACTCGCTTTCTTCCGTGAGAATTTCGTTGAACGCCTGGTCTTCCAGTTTGTCGAATGCGAGGCGGGACAATCCCCCCTTCCCCCAAAGCACCAGATATTCGCCTTCCGGAAACAAAACTTCTTCCGTTCCTTCCACGGCCGGTCGGGACGTTTTCACCCCCGCGAAATAATACGTGCCGCTTCCATCCCCCGCCACGGCTCCATACCCGTATTTGCTTTCGGAGATGGGCTGGAGCAGCGCCATTTTTCCGCTCTGGATGACGTTCCTGAAAAACTCTGTTTTTTGGGCGGAAAACCGCGGCGAATGAATGTCCGCCGATCCTTCCAGCCGGGTTTTGAAACCGACGACGCGAAAAGCTTCCTTTCGTTCCACCTTGACGTTGTCCATTTTCCATTCCTCCCGCATGGCCATGTTTTTCGTTCAACGACACTGTAACATGGCAATTATGCCAGAAGAGTGTCATAATTGCGGTGGGGGTGGAACTTTTTTATGAAAATGGAACGTCTCATCGCGATCATCATGCTGCTGATGGAACGGGAAACGGTGTCGACCCGCGAACTGGCCGAAAGACTGGAGGTCAGCCGGAGGACCATCTTCAGGGATATCGACACCCTGGGCATGGCGGGAGTGCCTGTCGTGGTCACAAGGGGAGCCAACGGCGGAGTCGGATTGATGAAATCCTACAAAGTGGACAAAAAATTGTTCACCCCCAAAGACGTTCAAAGTCTGATCGCGAGTCTGCGAAGTTACCACCAACTGCTGGCCGACAAGGAAATCGCCGGCACGCTGACCAAATTGCAAAGTCTGGAGGAACCTGCCCGCTACGCGCATGTTTCGGTGGATCTGGAGCCGAATGCGGGAAACCGCTCCATGCGCAGTTTGCTGAAGCGGATCGAAACCGCCATCCAGGACAGACGGTATTTGCTGTTTCATTATACCGACAAAAACGGCAAGGACACCTTCCGCCAGGCGGAACCGTATCAGTTGGTTTTCAAGGAGAGCAGCTGGTATCTGCAAGCCTTCTGCGCGGAACGCCAGGATTACCGGATCTTCAAGCTGGCCCGGATGAATGAAGTGCGGCTGTCGGAAGAAAGGTTTGTCCCGAGGAATTTCGTCCCCCTGCCCATGGACGGGTCGGACTGGATGACGGATGAGCGGGTGCCGCTGATCATCCGGATCGACAAATCCATCAAAGACAAGGTGATCGAGCGGTTTGGGGAGGATCATATCATCGCCCGGGACGGGGATGGTTATATCGCAAAATATCCAATAGTGGACAACGAAGAGGGGTATAACGTGCTCCTCCGGTTCGGGGCGAAATGCGAAATCCTGGAACCTGTCACCGTCAGGCGAAAATTTATCCATTATTTGCATTGCATTTTGGAAAAATACAGGGAAGGTCCGGATTAAACCGCGGTTCGGACCCAAATCCGCCAGCGTCCCCCTGTGGAAAAGTGCAGGAGGCAACGTTTATCTTTATGTTAGGCAGTTACATATGCAACACAAGGAGGGATCCGGCATGAAAACGGTCCAGCTGCTGTTGGAAGGATGGGATGCCAGCTATGAAAAGGAAGCGTGGTATCCGCCCCTGCGCGATGCGCTGAACGGCCTGAAGGCGGAACAGGCCGCCTGGCGTCCCGAAGGTTCCGTCCTGAATTCCATCTGGGAGAACGTGAACCATCTGATTTTTTACAGGGAGCAGCTTCTGAAACAATGGACGGGTGAAGAAACCGACTATCCTGCAGGCGTGACCAACGACGACACGTTTGCGGTGGAATCCCGGACCGAGAAAGCCTGGCAGGAAACACTGGCCCGCCTGGACGCCGTGCACAACGGCATACGCAGCCTGCTGGCAGCCGCATCCGAAGAGGAACTGGAACGCCGGATTCCGGGCAAGCCGCTGGATGCCTGGTTGTACAACTTGCTCGTCCACGACGCTTACCATACGGGCGCCATCATCCAGTTGCGCAAACTGCAGGGCTCCTGGCCCGCCCGGCGCTCTTTCGAGTGACGTTGCAGCGGGCGGTGCTTGAACCTCCGCCCGCGCACTTGGCCGGCTGCCGCACCTGCATGTCCACCGGCTGGATCCACTCCAGCGCATAGCCGCCGTCCATGAGCACCTCCAGTCCTTGGCAAGCGTTTCTCTCGAATCCGGAGCCATAGTGCCAACCAAATTGTTCAAAGCGAGTAAATCCGTTCTTGCCACCTCGCCGCCAATTAACGTGATCAAATCTTCCTTATTTTTGTTTCTCTCACGCAAAACCGCCGAATAAGACGAATCCGATCACCCTATTTTTCGCATGTCCTTATATGTAACCGTTTTTCAAAGATCATAACGACATTTTATCATCACTATCCGGGCCGGTTCGGCACTCACTTCAATAATAACAAACATTCGATCGTCTTATTCGACATACATCCACTGGAACAGCATTCAAGGGCCGCTGTACACTCTTCGCCGCCGGCAGCACCGGTTCACCCGAATTCAAATTCCACGGCGCTGCTCCCGGACAGTTCGAACGGACCGGGCGTGACGTCCGCGTCAGGTCTCCGGTTCCCGAAAAAGTCCGCGTCCAGGCGATACGGCGTGCCGTCCGGGTTCTCGTATTTCATCTCGGCGTGATAGGTGCTCCCGAGCAGGTCGGTGGTGACGGGCATGGCGGAAGCGCCGCGAAGCCGTTCGGGCTCCAGGATCCGGATGCGCACCTTGCCCTGGGCGGGATCGGTCTCCACGTCAATCGCCCGCTGCTCATGGATCTTCGCGTCCGGTTCATGCCGGCTCGGCACCGCACCGCCCAGGTACAGATTTCCGCCCATGGCCACCGGAAGAACGGCGTTGCCGATGATGATTTGCCTTACGGCCTCGTCTCCGAGCGCTTGAAATTCCTCCTTGGTGTACTCCCACCACGGCTTGTCTTTCACATTCGGATGCTTGTCGTAGCTTCCCAATCCCACCGGGTGCAGCCAGCAGACGGTATCGTCCGGCACACCGTCCATGACGGGCTTCCCATCATTCTCACCGGCCTTGTCCCTCGGCTTGAGCGGGAGATGCTCGAAGAAGGTGATCGGGACCGGCTCTTTGTTCGGATCATTGTCTCCCAGGAACACATTGTTATAGTACCGGTCATCGCCTCCGGTAATGTTGGAGTAGCCAGCCACGGCGGTCTCATGCGGGAAATGGTACGGCGTCGTCCGTGTCAGCTCGCTCTGCACCACGAACCTGCCCGCGAACAGATTGTGGGCGAACGCTCCGCCTTGCGACATGTTTCTGAAATTCATCAGGGACAAAAACAGATTGTGATCCACCATTTACGGGCCATGGCAAACCTCGACGAACAGGTCCTCGGAAAGATTGTCAAAAAACACATTGCGGCTGACGCGGGTGCCCTGCGCCTGCCAGTCCAGCCACAGGCCGCGGTAACAGCTGTAGATGATGTTTTCCCGGATCTGGGTATCCAAGGCGGCATGCAGCTTGATGCCCGCCACTTCGGCGCCGTGTCTGAGCCGCTTGTGGTGGATATTGTAGATCCGGTTTCCATAGATCTGACTGAAAGCGCCGCCCATATGGCCCGCGATGCCGGCCTGCTCGCAGTCATGGATCACGTTGTTCCGGACAATGTGGCTGCCCACGCGATCCTTGTGCCATCCGCCGGTGTGCAGCGCCCGCAGGATCACTTCCTGTTCCCGTTGGGTGCCGCCTTTCATGTGCTTGCCCCTGACCGTGGCGTGGCCCGTTCCGATCGGCGTGCCCAGGCTGATGCCGACGCTTTTGGATTCGTAGATGTGGTTGTTTTCGATGATCCAGCCCTTGCTCCAGTGCGGTCCGATCAGCCCTTCCTGGAAGGCGGTCGGCGGCGCCCACTGGGGAGCGGCCTGACGAAGCGTAAAGCCGCTGACCGTTATGTAGTCCAGTCCCGGTTTTTCGGGCCAGAAGCAGAAAGGGCGAACACTGATTTCGACGTTTTCCTTGCGGGGATCTTTGCCGCCAAAATTGGCCCAGATCTTCGTTGTGGATGGACCGACTTCGGCATACCACGTCAGCAGCGAGTCCCCGGGGTACTTGGCATCGGGCCAGACTTCGGGCTTGCGCACCTTGTCCACACTGTCGGTTTCATATAACGATTTGCCGTTCAGATAGACATCGCCGAGATGGACCGGGAAAGCGCCGTCAAACAGCCAGTCTCCGGCAAGCTCGACTTCAAAGGGATTGCGGACGGAAAAAATGGAATTCGGAACTTCCGTGCTCCAGACATTGCCCCCTTCGTCCTTCCAGTCGGTGATGCGTTCAGCCCCGGTGATGACGACCTCCCCGTCCCCTGCGGATCGATAGACGATTCGGTGCTCTTCCGTTCCGCCATGGGCCGGATTGACCCATTCCCTGTAAACGCCGGCATGAACGATCACCGTATCCCCGGCCACGGCAAGCGACGCCGCACGTTGGATGGTGCGGAAGGGCGCTTCGGCCGTTCCTTTCGCCTGGTCATTGCCTGTCATGGACACGTGGTATTCCATCATTATCACTCCGGTTGTATCAACTTTTTCCGGTTTTTCTTTATCTTTACTCACACCATTATTGTAACAAAACTCCAATTCCCAAATAACAATAAAGGAGACCTTGTATCAAACAAGAGTCTCCTTCAACCAGAGCCGCCCCAGGATCACAAGAATGCGAGTGCACTTCCCCGTCTGACGCTTGGACATGACACGTTGAATGGATATCTTGGTGTGAAAAGGGTGGGATCAAAAAATCAAATAAATAACTTTTGAGAGAACAGGGGGCTAAAGCGCCCCCTGTTCTCCTACATTCGGATGAAACCGAGTTTGGCGGCGATGTTTATTGCCATCCCGATCTCCTCCCGCCGTGAAAGGCCGCCCATGTAAGGGCCAGAAGGTTCCCGGCGCTTGTCACTTCGTTTAATACGACGGGCGATACATAACGAAGGGCGACCTTATCCGCCGCGATGTAGCCGGCTATACATATTCCCGCAGCCAATGCCAAGAGCGGTGCTATCGTTGAAGACGGTTCATGACGCTTGAACTTTGGATCACTCAACAAAACAATTCCTGCAACAATGGAAAGAACACCGATCCATCCCCCGACAGTCAACTTTTCGCCCAGCAACGCCACTCCGATCAAGGGCACCAATAATGGGCTTGTGCCCCTCATGATCGGATAAACCTGTGACAAATCCCCAACGGAGTACGCCGCCGATTATATAAAGTCCATGCAGACACATGGATGCCAAGATGACAAGTAAACCTGTTCGGGTTAACTGACTGCCATCCCATTCCATAACAGTCCATGGCAAAAACACCATGATTGAGACTTTTCTTTGTATAAAGCTTCCAAACCGAGTGAAGGAAGCCTGAACCAAGTACCAATAAAACAGCTACACCTAGCATCCCATCACCTGCCCAATAAAACCATAGCCTTCTCCTTCACGCTAAAAGCCGGCCGCCTTCACCATCCAGGCAACCGGCTTTTTTGATCATGTTACCGGCAAATCGTCGTCCTTCACAATCGGCAGCGTAAAGCGGATCGTGGTCCCCGCGTTCGGCGCGCTTTCCGCCCAAATGCGGCCGCCGTGGCGTTCGACGATTTTTTTGCAGATGGCCAGTCCCAGCCCCGCCCCGCCGTAATGTCTCGAACGGGACTTCTCCGCCCGGTAGAACTGCTCGAACACATGGGGCAAATCTTCCTCCGCGATGCCCGTTCCCGTATCCCGGACCGAAATCCGCAGCTCATCGCCGCATGCGGCCGCATCGATCGCGATGACCCCTCCGTCCTCTACATACCGCCTCGCGTTGCCGATCAGATTGTCGAAAACCTGGGCAATGCCGCTCTCATCCGCCCGAATCCGCACCGAGGGAAACGGTCTTCCCGCTTCCAGCCGCACGGGCTGATCGGCAAACTCCACCTCGACGGGCTGCAGGATCGACTCCAGCAGTTCCCGCGAATCGTGCATCCGAAGCGACGCCCCCGGGTCGGTCAAGTCCATCTGCGTATACTGGAACAGCGTCTCGATCAGGCGGTCCAAACTTTCGGTTTTGTGCTTGATGACGGAGATATAGCGGTTAAACTTTGCCCGGTCCTGAATGATGCCGTCCTGCAACCCTTCCACGTATCCTTTGATGGACGTCATGGGCGTCCGCAAATCGTGGGAAATGCTCGCAAGCAGCATCCGGCGCGACGCTTCCAGTTGCTCCTGCCGCTCGAGCGACGCTTTGAGCCGGTCGCGCATCACGCCGAAAGCCGCGCACAGATCGCCCATCTCGTCGTTTTTGTCGTAAGTCAGCTCAAAGTCAAACCGGCCGTCCATGATGTCGTGGGTCGCGGCACGCAGTTCATGGAGCGGCTGCAGGATATTTTTCGAAATGATCCATCCCACGACAAGGGCGCAGATCAAAAAAGGGATCGCCAGCGCCAACACGATCTGCATGACCGCGATGCCGACCGGCACCTCCCGGGTGCTGAACGCCGTCACCGAAGCGGCCAGGAGCGGAAAGACGAGCATGCCCAGGAAAGCGGAGACGAGTCTGCCCTTGATCCCGATTCTCACGGTCCGCCCCCCTCGAACTTGTAGCCGACGCCCCACACCGTCGTGATGAAACGGGGATTCGAGGCATCGTCCTCAATCTTTTCCCGGATTTTTCGGATATGGATCGTGACGGTATTCAGGTCCCCGTACGCGTGGATGCCCCATACGTTGTCGTAGATTTGCTGGCGGGTCAGCACCTGGTTCGGATGCAGCGCCAGGAAGCGGAGCACTTCGAACTCCTTCGTCGTCAGCGGCACGACTTGTCCGCGCCGTCTGACGGTGTAAGCCTTCAGGTCGATGTCCAGATCGCGGAACGTCAGCGTGTCGGTGCGGCTTTCTGGCGCCGAGAGATGATGGTACCGCCTGAGCTGCGCCTTGACCCTGGCGACCACTTCGCCCGGGCTGAACGGTTTGACCACATAATCGTCGGCCCCGAGCCCCAGCCCGAGAATCTTGTCCACTTCGGACTGCTTCGCGCTCAGCATGATGATCGGAACGTTCGACTCCGCGCGAATCGTCCGGCATACCTCCATGCCGTCGAGTCCCGGGAGCATGATGTCCAGCACCACAAGCTGCGGGCGATATTCCCTGAACAGCCGGATGCAGTCTTTGCCGTCGCCGGAGATGATCACCTCAAATTGCTCGGCCTCGAGATAGTCCCGGATCAGCTCGGCGATTTCCGGATCGTCGTCGACGACCATCACTCTCGCGTGCGCCATAACCGTCCCTCCGTCTCCGATTATAGCAGCACATCCTTTCGCTTCATATAAAAGGCTCCGGCCGCGTAGAACAGGACCATGTACGCCGCGATCACGCCCAGATCGGCCAGCACCTCCCGCAGCGAAGCGCCGCGGATCACCGCCCAGTGAAAGGTGTTCATCAGATAAACGATGGAGTAATCCGGATCGATCCGGAGCAGCGGCAAGAAAAGATACAAAGCGGCCGCGATGCCGATCGTCAAGCCGGCGTTCTCCGTGAGCAAGGCGATGAACAGGACCAGCATCCCGAAGCCCGCGCAAGGTGCGATCGAGGCGGCGGCCGCCGTGACGCTCACGGCAAAGCTGCTGCCGGCAATCGGACCGCCTTGCGCCAGCAGCCGATCCCCCCAGCCGAACGCCAGGGTGCCGGTCGCATACGCCGCCATGACCGAGAAGCCGGCCAGCGCGATCACGGCCGCGACAAGGGCGACCGCTTTGGCGGCCATGACCTGGCTTCGCCCGACAGGCCTGAGCAGCGCCAGCTTGAGCGTGCCGCTCCGATATTCCTCCGCCATCAGATCGGCCGCGATCACCGCGATGAACAGGGCCATGATGAGCGGCTGGCTGCCGATCATATGGAGCGGAAACGATTGGCCGTTCAGCTCGGCGGCGTTCTGATCCGGGGACCGGGTCAGCACTTGAAAAACGGTGATGATCTGCAGCGCCGGCACGGCGCCCAGGAACAGGGCGAATTTGCCGCGGCGGAACACTTTGTAGCATTCATTTTTCACCAGACCAAGCAACCCCCGACCCTCCCATGCAAGATTAGTATAAAATCTCCTTCTTCCGGAACATGCGGAACGAGAACAAGGCAAGGATCACCGCATACAAAGCCAGCACGCCGGTTCGCTGCAGCGCAAGGTTCCAATCCGGATCGCTTATGAACGCTTCGTGATAGTAAGCCGCCTGATACGCCAGCGACCAGGGCGCGACGGCTTCGACCGCGTTCAAGTTTAGGGCGATCGTCATGATGACCAGCGCGCTGATGATCGTCAGGCTCATGTTGCCGGCGAGCACCGCAATGGCCGTCACGAACAGCCCGTAGACCGCGTACGGGAAGAGGAGCAGCGCCACCGCCGCCAGGGTGAGCCGGATCCCTTCCGCGGTTGAAAATACGCGGCCGGCGTATTCCGTTCCGTCCCCCCAGCCCAAATAATACGTGCCGACCGCGTAAGCCGCGGCGACATAGAAAGCGGCCATGATCACGATGAAAACCAACATCGCCGCCAGTTTCGCGCCCAGGAGCTCGCTCCGGTGAACCGGCCGCAGCAAAGGAAGCTTCAGCGTGCCCCGCCTGTACTCGTTCGTCACGCTGTCGCCGAGCAAGATCGGGATGAAAATGATCATAAACTGCGTCAGGAGGTCAAGCGTATTCAGCGGAACCGACTGGCCATGCTTGAACGTCCACACGACCATCGGGTCGCCCGGCACATATCTGAACAGGTTCAGGACGAGGACAATGATCATGATGGCGGCAAAAACGTACAGCTTCCGGGTTTTGAAGAGCTTGTACAGCTCGTTCCCCAACAAGTTCATCATGCTTCCGCACCTCACGAACGGGTCAACTCGAAGTAAAGCTGCTCCAGCGAAATATCACCGGCCGCGCCGGTCAGCTCCCGGACATCCCCTTCCATCAGCAACCGGCCGTTCTGGATAATCCCGATGCGATTGCAAAGCTGCTGCATCTCGTGGAGCAGGTGGCTGGAGATGAAGAAGGTGATATCCTTCTCCGAAGCGAGCTGCAGGATCAGTTCCTTGATCTCTTTCATGCCCTGCGGATCCAGCCCGTTGGTCGGCTCGTCGAGAATGATGAGCTCGGGCTCATGCAAGAGCGCGTTGGCGATCCCGAGACGCTGCTTCATGCCGAGCGAGTACGTTTTCACCTTGTCCCGCGCGCGTCCGCCCAGTCCGACAATGTCCAGCACTTCGCGGATTCGGCTTTTGGTCACGCCGGGCGCGAGGTTGGCCATCAGGGCGAGATTCTCGTATCCCGTCAGGTAATCGTGAAAAGCCGGCATTTCCACGATGGCGCCGATGTGCGCGATGGCCCGCTTGAAGTCCTTTCGCAGGCTGATGCCTTTGACCAGGATGTCGCCGGAATCGGGGAAGATGAGCCCCGTCATCATCCGGATCGTCGTCGTTTTGCCCTGTCCGTTGCGTCCGAGAAAACCGTACACATCCCCTTTCATCACCCGGATGTTCAAATCGTCGACGATCTTCCTGCCGCGGAACGACTTGGTGAGATGGCGCGTTTCCAGCAGCGGTGGTGCCTGATTTCCGTCCATGGATGTGCCTCCCCCGGTTTTGTTTCACCACTGCCATTTTCCGATCCAAAACTGAACTGCCGCATGCGAAATCATAAAAAGGCCGTAACAATCCCATAAAAATTCGATAAACTTGGGCATGTGACGAGCGTTCGGACCAATAGAGCGATCGAATCTTTCTTATTTTTGCTCCTTGCGCACAAAACCGTTGAATAAGACGCATCCGATCACCCTATTTTCCGCATGGCATAAAATGCAACCGTTTTCCAAAAATCATAGCGATATTTTTGTATCACTATCCCGGCCGATCCGAAACTTTCTACCAAAATAGCAAACACTCAATCGTCTTATTCAACATACATCCACTGGAACATCCGCTCATTCTCCGTGCAAAGCTCATATGAACGGATGCGGGTAACGCCGCCGTGCGGACGGAACACGCGTTTCTCCGTCAACGCCTTCAAGCGGCGCCGCGCCGTCTGTGCGCATATACCCGCCATTTCGCAAACTTGCCTCGGCGTGATCGGCCGCTGGAGCTTCACCGCCAGCCGCACGATCTTTTTGTCCAATTCGTCCAGCAGCGGCGCCTGCTCGCCGATTCCCGTCCATCTGCCAATCAGCAAGGTGAGCAATTGCCGAATCCGTTCCGGATGCTCATTGACCGTATCGTAGCTGAACCGCAAGATGATCCATCCCTCCGCCGTCAGCGCCGCAGCCCGCAGGTGATCGTCCGCAAACTTGCCCCGGTCGGCATACCTGGCATGCGGCCCAAAGCCCTCGATCTCGATGCCGACCCGAAGCGGGTAACGCAAATAGGCGAAATCCAGAAAACGAACCCCCTTCCACAAATCCGGAACCTCCCACTCCGCATGCAAATAATCGAAGTTGCCGAACATCGGCCACCACACCTTGCGCAAAAACAGCGTTTCCGCATGCCGATTCACCTCCGTCAACCTCCGTCGCCGTTCACCGGTACTTTCCGCGATTTGCTTATCCAAATACAACTCCAGCTCCCTGTCGAACGGACTTTTCACCGAAACCCATCCTTTCGTGTAAAGCGCAAAAAGCGCCGTCTCCCCCAACGGGTTCGACGGCGCGTGCTTCGCGCTGAAATCCTTTTTTCTCAATTTTACTTCATACCCCCGCCCCGCGCCAGAGCCCAATCACCGTCGTGCCCGGAAAAAGTCTGCGTTTCTCCGGACGGTTTCCGGATGAGAGACACTGCGCGTGATCGGTCCATCGGCGGCGCCAAATGCGGTGCCATGGTCGATTCAGGGCAGGTTGAGGCGGGCTGCAATATCCGCGGGTACATCCGTTGCCGCAAACCGGATCGGATAATCGCCGCGCCTGATCGTCACCTCGTCTTCGCCGGCGGAGAGGATGTGCTCCCCCTCCACCAACTCGCGAATGCGGGCCAGCGCTTCGCGGCCGCCGACCCCGAACGTGACGGTCATGCGGGGAGGCAGCGAGAGCATCCCGATCGGAATCCAGCGCCGCTGCTTCGAGACGACGATGGCATGCGCCGTTCCGCCGATGGCGAAGGTGAAGTCGTCGTAAACCTTCGCGAGCTTCATCCCGAACGTCCGGGACATCCATTCGCGGAATCCGGACACCTCGTCCACCGGAAAACCGATTTCACGCAAATACATCACCTTGAGCGGACCGCATGGCGGCAGAACGTCTTCCCGCACGTAGCGGTGGGCGATCAACTCCAGCAGATGGCCGTCGCCGTCGCGGAAATACACATTGATTCCGGCACCGGATTCGTCGAACTCGTCGATCTCGCGGCCATCGGGCCAGCGCAGCAGCGGAATCCCCGCTTCCTCTTTCATGTAGGCGACCACTTCGGAGAACGCCGAATAAGGCACCTCGAAAGCGAAGTGGGCCGGCGCCACCGGTTCGTAAGCTTCCGCGAACGTCAAGGTGGTGTCACGGGTCACCTGAAAGCGGATTTCCCGGTCCGATTCGAAGGCGACGGGAAACCCCAAGCGTTCGTTGTAAAATTGCCGCACGCCGTTCAGCGAGACGGTATGCAGCCGGAAATCCGCAAAATGCGTAATCATCGCACAGAACTCCTTTCGCCGGGAATTTCGGCATTCGCCCGCCCGCGCATGCGGAAGAGCATGTCCAGAAAACAGTAAAGCGCGCTGTGGACGCGATCCAGGGCGGGGTGTTCCGGCAAGTACGCCGAAGATTCCGCTGCGAACAGCGCGCGCTGCTCCCCGCCGATGGAGATCCATTCCGGACAGTTCACGCCGTGCAGATTCCGCACGATGGCCTGCATTTGCAGCAGCGAGCTGATGCCGACGGGACCGCCCGATGAAGTAGCGGAAAGCACCGGCTTGCCGGTGAAATACGCTTGGCCGAGATGGTCCAGCGCGTTTTTCAGCACGCCCGAAATGCTCCCGTGATATTCCGGCGATGCGAGCACGATCCCGTCGGCGGCGGCGGTCATCCGCTTCAGCCGGAGCAGCCCGTCATGGTCTTCGTGCGAAACGTCGGGACTGTAGAACGGCACCGGGTTTTGATGCAGATCGTACAAATCGGCCTTCACGCCTTGCTGTCGAATCGCGGCGACAATATATTTCGCCAGTCTGGTGCTGGTCGATCCGCTGCGGTTGGAGCCCGCGATCGCGACAACTTTCATTCCTTCCCACTCCCTGGTCGAACCGCAATATCGTTTGCCACCATCCTAGCAAAACCGATACGGCCCGGCGTCGGCAGACCGGATGATCTTGACAAACAAAAACGTCCGGCGAACGGCCGAACGCTTCTACGACTTAAGTATGAGAAATCATTCCGTGTTTCACGGCCAGAATGGCGGCTTGCGTGCGATCCGACAGGCCCAGCTTTCCGAGAATGTGGCTGACATGCGTCTTGACCGTCTTCTCGGTAATGAACAGCGCCTCGGCGATCTCCCTGTTCGTGAGGCCGGAGGCGATGAGCTGCAGCACTTCCCGCTCCCGCGCCGTCAGCTCGTCGAACGGAGTTGCGGTCCGATCCGGGGCGGAGTCTCCGGGGTTGGCGATTTGTTCCAAAAGCAGCCCGGCCACATCGGGATGCAGCTCGACCTTTCCTGCGTACACCTGACGAATGGACTTCGCCAGCTCATCCGGCTCGATATCTTTGAGAAGATACCCTCTGGCTCCGGCCCTGACGGCGGGCAGGACATGATCGTGATCGGAAAACGAAGTCAGCACAATGACTTTGACGTCGGGATGAGAAGCTTTGATCTGCCTGGTCGCCTCGATGCCGTTCAGCACGGGCATATGCAAATCCATCAGCACGATGTCCGGCTCAAGCTCCGCCACGCGCTCCAACACTTCTTGTCCGGTAGCCGCTTCGCCGACCAGCTCGAAATCCGGCTGCGTCTTGAGAAAAAGCTGCAGCCCTCTCCGCACAATCGCATGATCATCGGCCAGCAGCAGGCGAATTTTCGTCATCCTTGCCCTTCCTTTCCATCCGGCAGCGGGATCGTGGCCTCGACCACCGTGCCCTTTCCGCCGGCGCTTGTGACGTTCAGCTCCCCGCCGAGCGCCAAAGCGCGTTCACGCATCGTAAACAATCCGAGCGACACTTCATTATTTTCTGCAAAATCCGGCCGCATCCCGACACCTGCATCGGATATCCGCAATATGGCCGCCTTATCGCCCAATTGCAGTTCGACAGTCGCTTCATCCGTCTGCGCGTGCTTGTACACGTTGTTCAGCGCTTCCTGGCCGATTCTCCACAGCGTTTCCTCCGTCTGGCGCGGCAGTTCGCGGACGCCGCTGATCCGGGAGGTAATCTTGAGGCCGAGCTTGCGCCCATACTCGCTCAAGGCCGTCACAAGCCCCGCCTCCAACCCCGCCGGCCGCAGCTGCATAATGAGCGCGCGCATTTCCTTCAGCGCTTCGCGCGAAAGCGACTGCATATCGCGAACCGCCGCAAGGACGGCATTCACCTCGCCGTCATGAAGCTGCTGTTCGGCCCCTTTCGCCGTCATCGACAGGGAAAACAGCATTTGACAGACGGAGTCATGCAAATCGCGGGCCAGCCGGTTCCGCTCTTCCAGCCGCGCCAGTTCGCGGCGTTGTTCCTCGAGCTGGGATCTCTCGGAGGCAGCCGTGATATGCTCGGCAATCGCTTCGAGCACTTCCCCGTCCGCCCGCCCAAGCCCTCCGGGCCAGTCGCTCCCGATGACAAGCACTCCGGCCGGCCATGCGGCCGCTTGCAGCGGAACGGCCAGCAACGCTGTCAGCGGCGGGACCAGGCCGCGCAGCTCAGGATGCTCCTGCCAGCGGACAGCTTCTTCGCCTGCTGCCATGACGCGCCTCTGTTCCGTGACGCAGCCGATCAGCCAGGGAATCGAACCGAGTTCTATTGGAGTTGCGTGGCAGATCGTCTGCCCGCCGGCATGGACAGCGCTGCAGACAAATCCGTCCCCGGACCTTCGGAAAATGGCGGCAAAGGGCCAAGGGAAATATTTGCCGATCAATGCCAACGCGCATACCGGGATCGGAGCTTCGGAAGCCGATGCGCCCAGGTCGCGGCTGAATTCGCCCAGCTTCGCAAACAATTCCGCCCGCCGCTGTTCCTCGCCGTACAATCGCGCGCGTTCCACCGCGCTGCCGATCTGGAAGGCGACGGACTGCAGCAACGCCAACTCGTCCTGATGAAAATGCATTTTGCCGGGAGCGGCCACATTGAGCACGCCGAGCCGCTTCTCTCCGGCCATCAGCGGTACGGTTGCGTGATGTGTGATGCCCATCGTGTCGCCCCGCCCATGGATCACCGCATCTTCAAGCCTTTTGCAGTTTAATATATTGACGGCGCTGTTCAGCCGGTTTTCCCAGAACCGGTCCAGGCACCAGCAATTGCCGCACCGCATATGGCGTTTATCCTCGATTTCAAGCGCAGGGGGCAGGCCCGCATCGGCGACGCATTCGTACTGTCCGCTCCTGCCCGATAGAAAGATCCAGCCGGCTTTCAGGCCGGTCAGCTCCAGCAGCTTCTCCAGCACCGTTTGCAACGTCGGCATAAGTACATTGGAGCGGTTCAGCGTTTCCGCGATCGTTTTCAGTGTAACCAGTTCTTCGATGCGATGCTCCATTGTCCCTTCTCCCCCCTCATTGTAAGACTCCACATGCGCCGTCCGGGGAAACAAACATGTCCATCGGCTGAATCCATTTCAGCGCCGCAGCCGCTGCGGGGCGGATCGGTCACGATCACGTCTTAAGCCTCATTTCAACGCAGCGAGGAAACTGCCCGTCCCCCGTTCCTGTTTGATCACTTCCGCCAATCGCCGGATGCCTTCCCGGATCTGCGTTTCATCGGTCACCGAAAAGCTGAGGCGAAGCGTATGTTCATGGCCTCCGTATGGATAAAACGCGGCGCCGGGGATAAACGCCACCTTGCGGGACATGCATTGCGCAAGAAGGTGACCCGTGTTTTCTCCCTCCGCCAACTCCACCCACAAAAACAGCCCGCCTTGCGGCTGCGTAAACCGGACATCTTCCGGCATCAGTTCTTTCAGCGCCGCGACCATCGCATCCCTTCGCTCGCGGTACACCTTGCGCGCCCGTTCAATATGTTCGTCGATCGAATACATGTCCAGGAACAAGGATATTTCCCGTTGGTTGATGGTCGAGGCATGCATATCGGCCGCCTGTTTGGCCGACACGAATTTTTCCATCCAGGGAGAACCGGCGACGAGCCATCCCGTCCGGTAACCGGGGCAAAAGATTTTGGAGAAGGTGCCCAGATAAATGACACATCCCTTTTGATCCATGGAATAAAGGGTCGGCCATCTCTCCCCGTCAAACGCCAACTCGCCGTACGCGTCGTCTTCGACCACGATCACGTCCGTTTGCTGGACGCGCTCCATGAACGCCCGCCGCCGTTCCCTGGACCAGCAGCGCCCGGTCGGGTTTTGGAAACTCGGGTTGACATAGATCAATTTGACCGGGTGTGCCTTTAGCAGTTCGTCCAGATGCTCGAGCTTTATGCCCTCTTCGTCGGTTTCCACTTCCAAAAATTTCGGACGGTAGACACGCAGCGCACTCAGCGCGCCCATATAGGTCGGGCTTTCACACAGGACGACGTCCCCTTCGTTCAGAAACAGCTTTCCTGTCAGATCCAGCCCTTGCTGCGAGCCGTTCGTGATCAGCACGTGCTGCGCGGTAACCGAGGTGCCCTGAAGACGATTCATCCGTGAAGCGATCTGCTCGCGCAGCGGAAGGTAGCCTTCCGTGGATGAATATTGCAGTGCTTCTTTCGCCTGTTCCCGGATGACCCGTTCGCGGACCGTGGCAATTTGCTCAACGGGGAACAGACCGGCATCGGGCAGCCCACCCGCAAACGAGATGACGTCCGGCCGCTCCGCCAGTCTCAGCAGCTCCCCCAATTCGGACGACTTCATCATTTCCACCCGGCGGGCAAACAGGTGATGCATGTTCTTATCCTCCTTTTCATCCCCCTGGTCAAACCACGGGAGGCACGGATTGGAGAGTCATGCGAATGGCCTCTATAAAGATATTAGCCCATATACGGCAAGTTTAGATTTTGCAAATCATTCGCCAGGTTAAACATGGCCATTGGAGGTATTATCACCATCATAACCCGGTCATGAAAAAAGGCCAACCAGAATATCCGGCTGGCCTGAAAATACGAAAAAATGGCACGGCGCGCCTGACGCAAACAGGCGGGCCGTGCTTGTTCGCCATTACAATACCTTCGACAGGAATTCCTTCGTCCGCGGGTGCCGCGGATTGGTGAAGATCCGCTCCGGCGTGTCGTCCTCGAGGATGTTCCCCCCGTCCATGAACAGCACCCGCGTCGCCACTTCCCTTGCGAACCCCATCTCGTGCGTGACGATCAACATCGTCATGCCCTCATCCGCAAGTTGCCGGATCAGATCGAGCACCTCGCCGACCATCTCCGGATCGAGCGCCGAGGTCGGCTCGTCGAACAGCATCACCTTGGGGTTCATCGCGAGCGCGCGGACGATCGCGATGCGCTGCTTCTGGCCGCCGGACAGGGTGGACGGATACGCGTCCGCCTTGTCCTCCAGGCCGATGCGCCTGAGCAGCCGCAGCGCGTTCTCCCGCGCTTCCTCCCGGATCTGCGCCTTGCTCGTTTCGATCGGATGGAGGGGCAGCTTATCGGCGCGGAACATATTGCGGTAGACGAACCGCCTGGGCCGGACCCGAAGGACAGCGGTCAAAAATTGGCGGTCGCAGCCGGCGCGGGGCGGATCGGCCACGATGACATCGGGACGGTAGCCTTCCCCGACCCAGGCGGGCAGCAGTTCCTCGGCTTTCCCCCGGAAAAACCGCGCATTGCGGATGCCGTTGTATGCGGCGTTTTCCCGCGCGTCCCGGACGGCTTCGGCGACTTCCTCGATGCCGCGCACTTCGGCCGCCTGCGGAGCCAGCCACAGGGCGATCGTTCCCGTGCCGCAGTAAGCGTCGACCACCCGCTCGACACCGGTCAACGCCGCGGCTTCTTTGGCATAATCGTACAGCACCGCCGCCTGCGACGGGTTGATCTGGAAAAAAGCCCTGGGCGACAGGCGAAACGACAACTCCCCCAACCGCTCTTCTATGTACGGCTTGCCCCACAGCACGCGGGTGCGTTCCCCGAACACCAGCGGCGTGTTCCTCGGCTGGATGTTGGCGGCGATCTGGACCACATCCGGCAACCGCGAGGTGACAGCCCTGATCAGCCGCTCCTCTTGCGGCAGGCGATCCTCCGCCAGGACAAAGGTGACCTGCAGCTCGCCGGTGTATGAGCTTCTGCGGATCGCCACGGTGCGGAGAAGGCCGGTCTTCTCTTTTTCCCGGTAAGGCGGGATGCCCAGCTCTTCCACGATGCCGCGGATCGCATCGGCGGCCCGGTTGATGTCCGGCTGCTGGACCGGACATCCGGCGATGTCGACCAGCCGGCGGCTGGCCGGCGAATACAGGCCGAGCACCGTGCTCCCGCGAAGGACCCCCGCCTGCAGCTGCGCCTTGTGGCGATACCCCCACGGATCGGCCATGCCGGCCATGGGGCGGAGGGGCGGCTGCCCGATCCCGGCGTAGCGGGCGAAGGATTCGCGGACGATCTCCATCTTGCCCTCGAGCTGCCCCGCCATGGCCAAATGCTGGAGCTGGCACCCGCCGCACCGCTCGTATACGGGACAGACAGGCGCCGTCCGATGCGGTGACCGTTTCTCGATCCCGAGCAGTTTGGCTTCGATATGCTTCGGCTGTGCCCGGACCACCTCGGCCTTGACCACCTCATCCGGGAGAGCCCCGGGCACAAACACCGCCTTGCGCCGGTAATAGCCGATGCCCTCCCCGTTGATCCCCAGCCGTTTCACGGTGACAACAATCCGATCCCCGCTGTTCAGTTGATCCGCTTCCGGCTTTTTCTTGTCCATGGTTCCCCACAAATCCCGCACGAAAATGCAAACATATGTTCCTATCAATTCCCGGGTTATGGTATAATTTACTCGCAATAGTACAGGCTTGGATGGGCGGTCGGCTACCTCCTGCGAAAGGAGGGATGCCCATGGACGTTTACCAAACACTATCACTGATGATCGCATTCGCGACACTTATCGTGTTGGTAATGTCCAATAAACGGAAATAGACCGCCCTGGGTCAAGGTTCGCGGTCTATTCCGTTCCTGACTTTTTCAAGCCTTCCGCCCCAAAAAGCGGCTATTGCGCGGGGAGCCATGGGCGAACATGGCTCCTTTGCATTTTATTCAATCCCTGCCATCAGTATACCACATCGGATTGCAATCGCATACCCCGGCTTTTCTACAGGTTGATCACGACCATCTTCATTTCGGTCATCTGTTCGATGGCGTACCGCGGACCTTCCCGGCCGATGCCGCTGTTCTTCACGCCGCCGTACGGCATGAGATCGGCCCGGAAGGTGGAAGCGTTGTTGACGATAACCCCGCCGGTGTGCAGCTTCCTGACCGCATACATCGCCGTGTTGATGTTGGAGGTGAAAATGCCGGACTGCAGACCGTAATCGGTGTTGTTCGCCAGCTCGATTGCCTCGTCCAGGTCGCGGTAGGTCATGACGGTGACGACCGGGCCGAAGACTTCCTGGCGGCATACTTTCATCTCCGGCTGCACGTTATCCAGCACCGTCGGCTCGATGAACGCTCCGTTCCGGTTCCCGCCCGTGACGATTCTGGCGCCCTGGGCCACCGCCTCGTCGATCCACGCCTTGACCCGTTCCGCTTCCTGCAGGCTGATCATCGGCCCGAGATCGGTCGTCTCGTCGAACGGATCGCCCATTTTCAGCTTGCGGGCGTTCCCGGCCAGTTTTTCGAGAAACGCGTCCTTCACCTGCTCATGCACCAGGATGCGCTGCACCGAGACGCAGGTCTGGCCGGCGTTGATGAAGCCCCAGAACGAGCACATCTTCGCGGCGTGATCGAGATCCGCGTCATGGTGCACGATGTTGGGCGAGTTGTTCCCCAGCTCCAGCGACACGCCGCGCAGCCCGCTGCGCTCCTTGATGCGGCGGCCGACGGCGGAGCTGCCCGTGAACGTGTATTTGCCGATCCGCTCGTCTTCCAGCAGCCATTCGCCGACCGTGGAACCGGAGCCGTACACGAGGTTGACATAGCCGTCCGGCAGCCCCGCGTCCTTCAGCGCCTGCATCAGCAGGTGGGCGGACAGCGGCGTATTGGACGCCGGCTTCCAGACCACGGTGTTGCCCGCGGCGATGGCCGGTCCGACCTTGTGGCAGGACAGGCTCAGCGGCAGGTTGAACGGCGTGATGCAGCAGATGACGCCGATCGGGCAGCGGATATAGAAGCCCATCTTGTTCTCGTTGCCCGGGCTCGCCTCGATCGGCACCGTTTCGCCGGCGATCCGCTTCGCTTCCTCCGCCGAGAGAATCATCACCTGGATCGCCCGGGCCGTTTCGATGCGCGCTTCCTTGATGGGCTTGCCAACGTCCATCACCAAGGCCCGCGCGAACTCGTCCCGCCTTTCCTGCATCAGCTGCGCGGTCTTCATCAGGATCTCGTACCGCTGGTACGGCGTCAGCCGGTCCTGCCTGAATTTCTCAAGGGCCGTGCCGACCGCCAGATCCACATGCGCTTTGTCCGCGGCGCAGATCTCGGCGATGGTCTCCCCGGTTGCTTTGTTAAGCACGGGAAATTTTTGGTCCGTAAATATTTCCTGCCCGTTGATGATCAGCCCTCTGGTCGCCGCATCCTTCGCGATCATCCCTCTCCCCCCTTGATGGCGTTTTTGTCAGCCGGGAACACGTCTTCCCGTTCTTCTAATGTATTGGAGCACCGCGGTGTTGTCCAGTTCGCGCCGGATGAGGCTCCCATGCTCCATCGGGTCAAATGACGCCCGACTGCCTGAGCCGGTCAACCTGTTCCCCGTCGTACCCGATCTCCCGCAGGATCGCCTCGGTATGTTCTCCCACCGCCGGCACGGGATTCATGACCACGCCGGCGTCATCCATCGTCACCGGCGGCAGAAGCGCCCGGACTTTGCCGGCCGGGGTGTCCACTTCCCGCCAGCGGTCGCGCGCCTTCAGCTGGGGATGGTCGAACATTTGCCGGACCGTGTTCAGATTCGCGTTGGCGATCTTCGCTTCTTCCAGCAGGCTGATGAGCTGCTCTGCCGTCAGACGGGCCAGGCGGTTGTTGATGATCCGGGTCAGCTCTTCCCGGTGCGCATGCCGGTTGGCGTTGCCCTGGAAGCGTTCGTCCCTCGCCAGCTGCGGATCATCCATCACGATTTCGCAAAATTGCTCCCATTCCCGCTCGTTCTGGATGCTGAAGAACACCATCCGCCCGTCGCCTGTCGGAAACGGACCATAAGGGAAAATCGTCGCATGGTTCGCGCCGGTGCGCGGCACTTCCTTCCCGCCGTAGGCGGTGTAATACATCGGGTAGCCCATCCATTCGCTCAGCGCTTCCAGCATCGACACTTCCATCGCCGTGCCCCGGCCGGTCTTTTCCCTCATGTACAACGCGGTCAGGATGCCCGTATAGGCGTACATGCCCGCGGCGATGTCGGCCACCGAAATCCCCGTCTTGCAGGGCGTATCCTCCGTCCCGGTGATGGAAACGAGCCCGGCTTCGCACTGGATCAGCAGGTCGTACGCCTTCTTGTCCCGGTACGGGCCGTCCGAGCCGTAACCCGAAATGCCGCACACGATGAGCCGCGGGTAAAGCCTGCGCAGCTCTTCCGGCCCGAAGCCGAGCCTTTCGGCCGCTCCCGGCGCCAGATTCTGCACGAAGACATCCGCCTTCGCGAGCAGCTTGTGCAAAATCCGCTTTCCTTCTTCCTTCTTCAGATCCAGCGTCAAGGATTCCTTCGACCGGTTCGTCCACACGAAATGGCTGGACAGTCCGTTGACCGTTTTGTCGTAACCGCGGGCGAAGTCGCCCTCCGGCCGTTCCACCTTGATGATGCGCGCTCCCAGATCGGCCAGCTGCCGCGTGGCGAACGGAGCCGCAATGGCCTGTTCCAGCGATACGACCGTAATTCCCTGCAGTGGCAACACAGGCTGCACCTCGTTTCTGCTCGGTTCGTTGTGCCATGGCGTTCGTTGATGGATGGTGCGTGCCATTCAAAAATTTGATTGGATCCAGGATACAATTTGATTATAAACTACCCTTCCCTGCAGTCAACATCCAGGATCCAGTATGCAAGATCCGTTTTCCCTCTGACCCCTTACCTTTTGTGCTATAATTTACAATCGAGGTGTTGCAGCAGATGGAAAAAATCAACGTGCTGCCTGTTCGCGAACAGGTGGCGGCTGCACTCAGGAAGGCCATCTTCTCCAACGAACTCGAGATCGGCAAGGAAATCACGCAGGAAGAAATCGCAAAAAAGCTCGGCATTTCGCGGATGCCCGTCCGCGAGGCGTTCCAGATCCTGGAGCGCGACGGGCTGCTGATTCTCCAAAACAACCGCAGCGCGGTGGTGCGCGGACTGACGAAAGACGATTTGAGGGACCATTACGAAATCCGTTCGATGCTGGAAGGCGAAGCCGCCGCAAGGGCAAGCGGAAATCCGGATTGTTACGGGGAGCTTAAGCGGCTGCACGAGCAGGCGAAGGATTCGCTTTCCTCCAGCGATGTCACCGCCTACATCAAGGCCAACGAAGCGTTCCACCGCGGAATCTGGGAAGCGTCCAAAAGCGTGCGGCTGAAATCCCTGCTGCATCAATTGTGGAACGGGCTGCCGCCGCAGGTGGCGGAATTTTTGCCCAATCAGGCCAAGCAGTCCATTCCGGAACACCAGCACATCCTGGACGCGATCCGGGAAGGAAACGCGGAAGCCGCCCGCCGGGCCATGCAGGCGCATATCCGGCGCAGCATGAACGACTTCTTCCAGCAAAAAGGCAACCTGTTCGTCGGTTCCGGCGGCTGATGCGTCCCGGCGGCAGGCAGCACAAGCAAGGAGGCGGCACGATATGGACCGAACCGAAATTTTCCTCGATGCGGAAACCCTGCCGCCGTCCATCCGGCCGTTGGGCAAAAATCTTTGACAGCAGCTGCTCCGAATAAGCGAGGACACTCTTCATCGCGGGCAGGGAGCGCGCGTTTCTGAAGATCGGCAATCGGGACGCGCTGCAGCGGGAATATGAAATGACCAAATTTTTGCATGGGCATCGCGTCGCGCCCCGTGTCATCGCCTATGAATCCGGCCCGGATGGCGACGATTTGTTGACGGAAGCGGTAAACGGCGAAGACGGGACGTCGGCGAGGCACCTGGGGAACCCCGGTAAACTGGCGGGCGTGTTCGGCGAATATCTGAACCTGTTGCATTCGCTTCCACCCGGGGGATGCCCATATGCCAACCGCACCCATGAATTGCTAGATGCATTTTTGGATGCTTACGGAAGACATTTCATCGATGATGAGGGACTGAGGTATTTCGCGACTGATCCGGTTGACGGAACAGGGCGGCAACGGGGAATAACCTGGAAACCCCCGTCCGCGCCGGAAAGGCGTTGACGGGGGCGCTCGTATACTCGTATATCTCCATTTGGCCGCGGAATCACGAAAACGGGAATTGCGGACGTTCCGGAACAGGAGGCAAAGGTACCGGAATCGGCGATTCTGCCGGATTTTCACCAGACGCCTGTTCCGGAAGCTCTGGCGGAGTTACTCCAGTCCAGGAAAGCAATCGGGTCCTGAAATAAAGCTTGACAACCTGTTTGAGCGTTTCGACTTTCTCGACGATCCAACTCCTTATAGTAATTGAACAAATTCTCGAATTCGTCGAGCTCTCCCAGGGTGGCCCCGGTGTGCAAAAGCGCTGCCATGTCGGACTCGGTTTTTGCCGTGTCTGCAAGACTGGCATCAATCACTTGCAACAGCCCTTCCACTTCCTTCTCGTAATAATTTTCCTCTGCCCGCTCGTATGCCCGCTCGTATGCCCGCTCAATGGCCCGCTCGAATGGCCCGCTTGAGATCCCAGAGGGATCCTCGGCAAAGACCGCCGGGGAAAAGGAGAATACCAGCGCCGTCGCCGTCAAAAATGCCGCAACACGTTTTGCCGACTTCATTCTGCATCCTCCGTACCTCGTTTTTAATTAAAATATCTCGATCTGAAAAGGAAGTAAGTGTTGATTTCCCACCTGAACTCGAAGGTTCCAATAAACTCTGTCACCCATCGAGCCCGGTCGCATTTTGAGTACATCGTACAGATCCCTGCGCTTCTTCTCTACCCTGTCAACGATCTCCGATGTGACCTCCGGACTCCCCTTCATCGCCTTCAGGCCGTCGCTGACTTGGGACAATATGAAATATAGCAGCAAATCTTTCCGATCGACCGGGATGTACGCATCATTGAAATAACCCCTGGCTCCAGGCGTTTTTGACCTTCCGCAAGAATTTCATAATAACGCAGGAAATTTTCAAGGCAGCGCGACTTGGCAGGCCGTTATGCGCTTAAAGATCGGTTTCATCGCATCATCACCCGTTTCATCCTTTTCCTGGTTCCATTTTAATAAGAAAAAATAAAATTGAATTCGTGGCGCCGATGTATTGCGGAGCAAGCTCCGGCAGCCGCTCGCGCAATTGTGCGACATCCTGCGGATCCTCCAGTTCCTCCAGCGCGGTCGCAAGCATCCAGGGAACATCGTAGGCGAACACTGCGTCAGGCACCACCGCGGTTTGGAAGGCTTGTTCAAGAGCCCCCTGCACTTCCCGGAATTTCGGCGTGTTCTGGATGCCGAAGGCAACGGCGGTAAGCCGCACGGCCGCCGCCGTCCGCGCCGCCGTCTCGTCCCGGAGTACCGCGGGGCTCAAAGCGACCGAATCTCCGCCGAACCAGCGAACCGCGGGCAATCCCCCGCCCAGATTCAAAATCTGCTGCGCCTCATCGAAGGCCAGCATCACCACCGCCGGCCGAGCGGACGCGTCCGACTCCTCCAGGCGGCGTCCGATCTGCTCGATCACCGGCGCAAAATCGACGGTTCCCGGCTCGTAGGAAATCGCCGGATAGGTGCTTATGCCCCTCGCTTCCAATTCGCCCGCCAGAAGCCGGGCGAGATCCGTGCCATATACGTCACTGCGGTGCACCGTGATGACCGTATCGATTTCTTCGGCTTCCATCAGCGTGGCCAGCGCCTGCGCCTGATGCCGGTCGTTCGGCACCACCCGGAACACCCCGTCTCCGGGGACGGCCAGCGACGGCGCGGAACTGCTGAAGCTGACGACCAGGGTTCCGTGTTCATCGGACCACGCTTTCATGGCGGCGGTTTCCTCGCTGGAGCCGACGATGAAAATTTGTGTACCGGCCTGCCGCAAGGCTTCCGCCTCGCGGACGACCCGATCGGGGTCGCTGGCGCTGTCGGCCACGGTCAGCGCAAGCCGGAAGCTGCGCCCGACCGCTTCCAGATAATTGTTGACTTCCCGGACGGCCATCTCGATGGCCATGCGCCGCATCAGGCCCTTGGAACCCAGCTCGCCCGTTAGCGGCAGAATGGCGCCGACCGGGATGGAGACCGCCGCCGGCGCTTCATCCTCCTGCGCCAGAGCCTGTCCCGGGAACAGCAAACCGCAAAGCAAGAGAATTTGGATGACGGCAAGAAGTCGCTTCACCTTTGTTTCACCCTTGATCCGCAATGTGATCTTCCGGTTCGGCCACGAGAAAGACGCAAATCTCGTAAAACACGAAAGCCCACCGAATCTATAGGCTGACGCCTGGCCGGCGGGCTTTATCGTTGAGCGTTTCCATGTTGCAGCAGGACGCCGCTCTTTTCCGTATGGAGATTTCGCAAAAATTATAACACGAGCGTTTCGAAATGGAAACCATAACGCTCTTTATGTCCCCCGTATCCGCTCTTCAATCGCCGCCAGACTGTCCAGCGCCCTTCCCTTGACGAACACGTCGAACTGATCCTCGTGGCCCGTTTCTTCCGCATTGATGAAAATCAGTTTCCCCCGCGTCAGAAAAGGCAGCTGGTTCACCGGCGCCACCTGCAGGCTGGTTCCGATCACGAGCACGAGATCGGCCTGGCGGATGGCGTCCAGGGACCGGTTCCAGGCTTCCATGGGCAGGGATTCGCCGAACAGCACCACGCCGGGCCGCAGCTTGCCGCCGCAGGGGCACCTGTCTTTCCGCAAAAAAGCCTCCTCCGTGTGCGGCCTTCCGCACGCGTGGCAGCGAAACTCGCGGATCGTGCCGTGCAGTTCGTATACGTTCCGGCTCCCGGCCATGTGATGCAGGCGGTCCACGTTCTGGGTGCACACGCAGGCCAAGAGGCCCCGCTTCTCCCAATCCGCAAGGATGTGGTACCCCCGATGCGGAACCACTTCCTTGAGCTGCATGACCCGGGCGGCATAGAATTCGTGGAAAAGATCGTAGCGATTCTCCAGCGCCTCCACCGTCGCGACGGTGCGGGGATCGATGTTGCGCCACCAGCCGCTTGGGGAGCGAAAGTCTTTCAGGCCGGAATCCACGGAAAGCCCGGCGCCGGAGATGAGCACCATGCGGCGGGCGTCTTTGATGAGCGCCGCGGCACGGGATATGGGATCGTCACGTTTTTTCTCTTCCATTTCCGGAGTCCCCTTTCAACCACTCCCATTGTACAAAAAAAAGAAGCCCCCGGGGACGCCCGTCGCCCGGGGAGCTTCACATACAGGTCAACCGGGATCAAATCAGATCAGACTTCACCAACAGCCGCTCGATCAAGGCCGCGGCTTCCGCCCGGGTGATGAAATCCTGCGGCGCCAGCAGGTTGCCGTCTCTGCCCTGGACAATGCCCGCCCGCACGCTGTCGGCGATGCCGGAGGCCGCCCAGGCGGACGCCCGATCCGCGTCGGCGAAGGCGCCCAGCACTTCGTCTGCCGGACCGTCCGGAAGCCCGTCCTTCAGTCCGGTGACGGCCATGGCCCTGGCAAGGATGACCATCGCCTGTTCGCGGGTGATCCTGTCGTTCGGCCCGAAGGTGCCGTCGGCATAACCGGACAAGAGGCCGTATTCGACGGCGGTGCGGATCGCGCCGTTGTACCAGTCCGTTTCCTTCACATCCGTGAAGGCGGACGGTCCGCTTTGCGCGCCGAGACCGAGCGCCCGGACGATGATCGCCGCGAATTCGGCGCGGGTGATGTCGCGGTCGGGGCTGAACCGTCCCTCGCCCGTTCCCGCGATGATCATCCGCGAGCCCATGTTGTTGACCGTGTCTTTCGCCCAGTGCGACGCCACGTCGTCAAACTCCACCGGGTTCCAGACCACGCCGTAGGCGCTGTTGGTCAGGCTGTTGATGACGGCGTAATATTTTCCGTCAATGACGACGATCTTCGTCGGGACGTGTCGGGGCGTGCCATCCGCGTCAAAGACGACACCCGTCGTGATCCTGTCCGGATCCACCCCGTCGGGAATCGCGATGGCGCGTTCCACATACGCGGTGAACTTCGCGATTTCCACGCTTTGCCCTTCATATTCCGCCCGGACCGTGAATTCGACCGGGGGAACGACAATCGCATAGGTGCCATCCGCCGCCGCGTTTTCGATCACCTGGACCGTTTCCTCCGTCGGCTGGCCGATTTCCACCTGGACCTTGATGTCCTCCAGCGCGTCGGATGCGCCGAGCGCTTCCGAAATCGCGCCGATGTCGAACTGCTCCGCGGGAATCGTGTACGTGGCCCGATCCGTCCGGATTTCCAGCACGGCCTGCCGGTCTTCCATGCTTTTCACGATCTGGCCGTTCAGTTCCCCGACCACCACATCGGAGCCCGAAGGCACCGGGATCGTGAGGACGGCGTTCGGGCCTTCCTCGGCCAGTTTCGCTGCCACTTTCGCGGGATCGACCGACACGGTGATGACGGTTTGGCCGTTCCGGTTCGAAGTCGAAGCCGTTCCCGCGCTTTCCTCCTTGCCGTTGATCAGCACGTTCACGCCGGTTCCCGTCGGATTGGTCGGCGCGGGCGTCGCGGGAGCCGCGGGAGCCGCCGGCGCTGGCGAAGACGTCGGATTCGCCGTGAACGTGAGCGTCTTGGCCGCTCCGGCCGGCGTGTTCGTCGCCGGGTTCGCCTTGACCCGCACCAGCACCGTGACATTGCCGGGGAACACCAGCGGATTGGCCGGATCGTACGGTGTGTAAGTGTTCCCGCCGTCCGTGGAATATTCCATCGTCGCATCGGCGCCGACGATGACGTTCAGCGTGTCGTCAGCCGTGACATTCGGCGCTGCCGGCGGCTGGTTGGGCTTAGTGTACTTCATGACGGTCAGTTTGCCTTCCCGGGTTGCGTCCTCGAAGGCGACATAAGGCACGCTGCCAGACAAGCTGTTGAACACGACCAGGGATGGATTGTAAGCCTCGCCAGGCGTAAAGCCGTTGCTGCCCACCGACACCCAGGTGCTGCCCGAAAACTTCTTCACGACCAATTTGTTTCCATGCCCCGCGTCCGTAAAAGCGGCGTACAGCCCGCCGTCCCCCGCCCAGGCGGTCGTGCCGTAGGCCTGGTCCGTGGAGAACGCGCTGCCGGCCGAAACCCAGTTGTTGGGCTCCCAGTTATAGGCCATCGCGGCGGCTTTATAGTCATCGTCGGAATACACGAAATAGAGCCGATTCCCGTCCGACACCAGGGTGGGTTCGAACACATTGGAGGCGGTGACCCCGCGTGCGCCGGCCAGCTTCCATTCTCCGGACGTGTCATCGTACCACATGGCGGTGGCGCTGAAATCGGCGTCAAATTCGTAGTCGTGGAAGCCGGCAAACAGCAAGCCTTCATGGGTGACCAGCGCCGGATCCATGATATCGCCCGGGGAGAACTCCTGCTCGCCCACCCATTCCCACACGCCGCCTTCCGCCAGCTTCCGCACCGTCAGGCCGCCGTAAGGGAGTCCGTCGCGATAGGCGACGTAAAGATCTCCTTGATGCACGTGAAGGAAAGGCTGGGGATCCTGGTCCGCCAGCAAATCCGGATCGATCGTGTCGACCGGGATGCCTTCACCCGCCATCTCCCACTCGCCGCTGCCGTTCAGTTCAAATTTCCGGACGAGGATGGAGGACAGGTTGTCCTCGTCGACCACGGCAAACGCGGCGTACAGCGTATTTCCGTCCACCACGAGGGACGGCGCTCCGATCTCGCCGGGCGAGAAGCCCGCCTCGCCGACCAGCGACCACGTCGCGTCGCTTGGGCCCAGCTTCATGGCCGTGGCTTTCCCGTCATTGGCGCCGTCCTTGAACACCACATACAGCGTGCCGTCAGCGCCGGCCTTCAAAACGGGATATTCCGCCCCGCCGGCGGTGAATCCCGGATTGCCGGCATTCCCCCATTGAGCGTCCGGATCCGCGGCCGTCATGAAGTTCCAGGCCGAAGGATTATAGATACCGCCGAACGCTTCGTCCTCGGCGGTCTTGAACGCGCCGGCTTCCACCAGGACATAAAAATTCGTCAGGGGCGCAAGTTGCGAGATCAGCTGGATCGTCACCGTCTTGTCCGCGATCTGCACTCTGTCGGAAGCCGCCCCGATCTGTTCCGCCACGGCGCCCTTTTCATTCATGATATAGATGAATTTTCCGGCCCCCGCTTCCACCGGCTGATTGAACGTGATGCTGAGCTGGCTGACCGCTGAAAGCCCCGTCGCATTGTCCGCCGGAGAAACCGAAACGACTTCGAGGGCGGACGGATCGGGATTGGACGGATCGGAATCGGACGGTTCCTCCACCTCGTTATCCGCCTGAATCTCCTGCGAAGCCATCGGGTTCCCCGCTTTGTCGGTGACGTGCGGGGCGGATGCCGAGTAGGAGACCTTCACTTCCTGGCCGTGTTCCACGGATTCCGACAACGTCAAGACCAATTGTCTCCCGTCCGTTCCCAGCTGCGCGTTTTCGACGTCGACTTCGTCGTCGTCCACCGAGACGGAGAAGCGGATGAGCGCCTCGGCATCCGCCACGATTTTCTCGGGAAAATCCACCACGACCTCACCGGGGGCGTCATCCGTGACGGTAGCCCCGCTCATGACCGGCGCAAGGCTGTCATACCGGAGAAACGTCGGCCTTCCGGTCCGGGCGTCCATATGCCAGAGCGTGTCGAAATCCCAGTTGTTGAAATTGGATTCGTCGCCCATTTCTTCACTGGGCAGCCCCGTGCCAAAATCGTCCGACTGGCCGGTCGCGTCTTCGTCGTAATAGGCATCCTCCGCATTTACATCTGCGCCTTCGAACGGCTGGCCGACCAGCGCTCCCGCGGACAGCGAGCCGCTTACCGACCCTCCGGCATAGACGCGCGTCAGGGACACCGCCCCGTCGGCCGACCCGATCAGACCGCCGGAGGGGTTGATGAGAAACGATGTCACCGGTCCCGTCGCGTAACTGTCGACGATGGTGGCGTTCTTCGCGTATCCCGCCAGCCCGCCGGCTCCCAGCTGGCCGTTGACCATGCCCGTCGCGCAGGATTCCTCAATGGTGCCTCCGTCCACAGATCCGACAAGTCCGCCTACGTAAGCGAGAATCCATTCGCTTTCCACAATGGCTTGGGAGCAGCTGGCGGAGATTTGGGCTCCCGAGGACATCGACCCGGCCAGCCCGCCTACGTAGTCATCTCCTTTCACGGCTCCCCCCGACACGAAGACATTGGTTACGGTACCTTCCAGCACCCCCGTCAAGGCTCCGGCGCTTCCGAAATCGGATGACATGACGGACACATTCTCCAGAACCAGGTTCTGGACCACCCCGCCGCTGCCGATGACCGCAAACAAACCCGCGTCACCGCTTGTATTGACAATCATGCCCGTAATTTTGTGGCCGTTTCCCTCGAAGTGTCCGGTGAAGGCGGACACGCCCTTTCCGATCGGGTTCCACGGGATGTTGCCGGAAAGATTGATGTCCGCGGTCAGTTCATAGTACGCTCCGGGATCGTCCACGACCGCCATCAGTTCTTCCGCATTCGTGATCTTGTACGGGTCCGCCGGCGTGCCCGACCCCTGCGGCGTCACCGGCTCGGCCCAAGCCGCCGGCATGTCGCCCGGCAGGACAAGCTGCATGATCAAAAGAAGTGCAAAAACCATTCCCAATGCTCGGCGACGGCCTGGCCGCCCGGCAAACCGGGAGTTGCCGATTGAACCGGTCATCATGCTGTTCCTCCCTGAAAGATTTCCCCCCCATCCTACAAAACCGGACATTAAAAAAACCTTAAAACTTTTGCCTGATCCCCAAAAAAAGCCGGCCGTTCAGGCCAGCTCCGCCGGAATCCGCACCGTCACCCTTGTCCCCCGCCCGGGCGCGCTGTCGATCTCCAGCCCCGTACCGTATTCGTATTTCAGCCGTTTGTTGATGTTGGCCAGGCCCACGCCCTGGCGCCGGTCCGGCGGGGCATCCGGCGGCATGGGCATCTGGCTGCTGTCGAATCCGACGCCGTCATCCTCGATGACGAAAAGGTATTCGCCGTCCCCTTCATAAGCCCTGAGCCTGACGGTTCCGCCTTCGACCCGATGGCCGATGCCGTGGCGAATGGCGTTTTCCACCAGCGGCTGGATCAGCAGGGGAGGAAGGCGGATCAGCGACATGCCTTCCGCGATGTCGGATTCGAAGCGCAGACGGTCCTTGAACCGCGCTTTTTCAATTTCCACGTAGGTCCGGATCAGACCGAACTCCTCTTCGAAGGAAACCCGCTTCTCCGTATGGCTGAACCGGAAACTGGCGCGCAGATAATCGGCCAGATCCGACGTGAGCTTGCGCGACCGTTCCACGTCCGTATAACTGGAGGCCACGATGCTGTTCAGCACGTTGTACAAAAAATGCGGCTTGATCTGCGACTGCAGAAACGCCACTTCCAGATCGACCGCCTTGGCCAGCGAATCCTTGAGCGCGAGCAATCCGCCGATTCTCGCCTTCAGTTCCGCCAGGTCAAACGGCTTCGGCAGAAAATCGTTCGCGCCCGCCCGGAATGCCGCCACCTTGTCCTGCGGTCCGATGGCGGCCGTCACCATCAGCACGGGCAGTTCCGGCAGCGTATAGGTTTTGCGGATTTCCTGGCACACTTCGTACCCCGACATGCCCGGCATCATCAGGTCGAGGACCACCAGATCGATTCTGAACGGTTTGCCGAGCATTTCGATGGCCTCGTAGCCGTTCTTGACGGCGATCACGTTATGACCGAGGGGCTGCAGCGCGTCCATCAGCACTTTCAGATTGAGGAACTGGTCGTCCACGATCAGGATCGTGTGCTTTCCTTTTTGATTCAAAAAATATGGCGTTTCGAACTCGTACTCCGGCATTTTGACCGGATGCACGGCCGGCCCGGAATCCGCCGGCACCCTTCCGCCGCGGCCGTCATCCCTGGCGATGGGCAGCGTGAAGGTGAACGTCGTGCCGACGCCCCGGGATGAAGTAACCGAGATATTCCCTTTCTGCAGTTCCACCAGTTGCTTGACGATGGGCAGGCCGAGGCCGAACCCCCGGTTTTCCTTCGTCTCGTCAAACGTCTGGAACGCTTCGAAGATGTGCGGCAGATGGTGGGGATCGATGCCTTCGCCCGTGTCACTGACCGAAATTTCGATCATCCCGCTTTTGACCGCGGCCGAAACCGCAATGCTCCCGTTCTTCGTGTATTTGACCGCGTTGTCGAGCAGATTTCCGATGATCTGGCTGAGCCGGCTTTCATCCGCCAGCGCGTAGGGCAATTGCGCGGGAACGAGGTTGACCAGGCGGGTGTTGCCGGCCTCGGACAGAAACGTGTATATGCGCACCTGCGTTTCCACCGCCGAGCGGACATCGACGGGTTTCGGATCAATGGCCAGTTCGCCCTGCTTGAGCTTCGAAAAATCCAGAATATCATAAACCAGTCTGGACAGCCTTTCGGCGATGCTCATGACCAAATGGAGTTTCTCCCGCTGCTCCTCCGTCGGCGGATGGCGGGCATCCTCCAGCAGCGACCTGGAAATATGCATGACGCCGTGCAGCGGCGACTTGAACTCGTGCGATGTCCGGGCCAGAAACTCGTCCTTCAGCTTGTCCGATTTCTGGAGTTGGACGGAAAGCTCTTCGATTTTGAGGTACGCGTTGGAGAACCGGAGCGACATGAGCAAAGCCAGCATCAGAAGGAGCACGAACGGTTCGAAGGGCGGCAGCGAATCCACGGGGACGCCGAAATACACGTTCAGGTTTTGCACCAGCACATAGACGTTCAGCGCGACAGCGGCCACGGCCAGATGCAGGCTCCCTTCCACCTTGCGGAACGCCGCCTGGACAAACACATAGATCACGTAGATCAGCGGGAAGGTGGCATAGATCGTTACCATTTGCCGGTACAGATCCGTGGCAAGCCAGGGAATAAACAAAAGCCCCCAGAGGGCGAGCGCCGCCCCGGCCGCCATACCCGCGCGAAACGTCCATTGGGAGCAAAACGGACGAAACGCCGTAAACGCATACAGGAAAAAGCTCATTCCCCCGCAGATCGCGGACAGCATCTGGACGCGAAGGTACAGCCAAAACGGCACTTCGCCGAATACGTCAAAGAACACCCTTTCTCCCCGCGTGCTGGTAAACAGGGCGATGAACACGCACACCAGGCCCAGCACAAGCAGGGAGACGTCTTTTTTGCGCTGGGTATAGAGCCCGATGAAATAGAGCCCCATGATCAGGAAAGCCGTGACTTTAATCCAGTCGTGCGTAAGCGCTTTTTCGCGAATACCGGAAATCTGTTCCTCCAGCCCCAGATAGATCGGCTCGATCACGCCGCTGCTGGCGGGAAATTCCTGATTGGCCACCTGCACGATGATTTCATTCCAGCCCGGCTGCAGGGCGAAAAAGCTCTCATAGGGCCGGTTTACCGCTTTATAGTGCTGCTTCTCCCCCGGAATCCCGCTTTGGCCCACGGTCCGGCCGTTGACCATAATGCTGTTGGACAATTGGATCGCCGAGGTTTTCAGCCCGTAAAAGGCATCGGCATCATCGACTTTGATCCGCAAACGGTAGGTCGCCATGCCCAATACCGGCATGTGATCCGCCCATGATCCCGGCACTTTGATCATTTCCGGCGAAGGGACGCTCCCGTCCGCGGCCATGGCGGCGAAATCTTCCGGGAAAAGCATCCGGTTCGGGTAAAACTCCCACTCGCCGTCGAGCGGAACGGCGCCGTTGTCCGCAAACTTCCACGCGGTCAGATCGAGCATCCCGTTTTCCGCTTCCGGCGTCGGTTTGCCTGTATGGGCGAAATAGAGGAAAAGCACCCCGTATGTCATCGCAAGGATCGCCACCGTGACCGTCGCGGCTGCCGCTTTCGTTCTCATCGTCCGCTCATCCCGAATATCCCATTTTCCGGTACAACCGGATCGTCTCCTCTTCCAGCCCGACGCCGAGCTGCTCGTTGACGTTCCGCTCCAGTTGCCGGTAGACATGCAGTGCCTCGCTCCGGTTGCCCGCTTCCAGATGCAGCCGGATCAGTTCGCGTCCGTCCGCCTCGGAATCCGGCGCGATGGTAAGGATGCGCCGCAGGCAGTCCTCCGCCAGCGCCGTGTCCCCCCGCCGGCGGAAAAGCAGGTGCATGCTGCGAAGCGTGCGCAAATATTTCGCGTTGATCGCCTCTTTTTTGAACTCCGCCCAGTGATAGTCGCAGCCCTCCATATATTCGCCCCGGTACATGCCGTTGATCCTTTCGTACAACCGCAAGTCCGGCGTCTCCGCCGACAGGATTTCGTCCAGGTCATCTTCGAACGCCGCGGCGTCGACCACGGCGCCGTTCAGGCGGAGGGCGAAGCCGCTCCCGTTTTTTTCGATCTGCAGGGGGAGGCGGTGCTCCTGGAAGCTTTTGCGCAGGTAGGACAGGCAGGTGTACAGATACGTTTTGGCGTTTTTCAGGTCATACTCCGGCCACACCGACTCGATGATGAGCGCGGTATCCACGTGTTTTTCCCCGTGATGGACCAGAAAGGCGCAAATCTCCTTCTCCTTGTTCGTCTTCCACGGGAGCGTGCGGCGGGGATCATTCGGGCGCGCGACGGAAAAGCCCCCCAAACACCGGATGGCGGCGTCCGAACGGCTCCGGTCCGCCCGGTCCGCGGATACGGCCTGCCGGAGGCGCGACACCGCGTCCTGCAGCCTGCCCGGCGCCAGCGGTTTCAGCAAATAGTCCGTCGACTGGATTTCGAACGCCTCCACCGCATACTCGGCGTACGCCGTGGTGAATACGATCGGCAGCCGCGGGCGGATTTCCCGCATTTTCCTCGCCGCCTCCATGCCCGACATGCCCGGCATCTCGTTGTCCAGGAATACGGCGTCCACCGGCGACGCGCGCAACGCTTCGATGGCCTGAACCGGATTTACGTACCTCCCGGCCACTTCCACCTCCCCGGTCTGAACCAGCAAAATCTCCAGCAGATTGAGCGCATCTTCCTCGTCATCCACCAGCAGCACGCGAATCACGGGGCTTGCCTCCCGAAAAATAAAAGGATGCCGCGGCGATCCCCGCGGTCATCCCGAGTCATCCAGTCATCCCGACAAGGATTTGGGTTTCATCATAACACAAATCAGCAAATCTATTAATTATTTTTTTCAAACTCCGCCGCCGCATCTCCGGCTTGCGGCCGGTCGTCCGGGGACGGGGCGGGCTTTTTCTTGTCCGGGACAGGTTTTGCCATGAAGCCGGCCATCCACCCGTTGATGGCGAGGTACAGCCACCATCCGGCCGCAGGGGCCGCCGCGGCGGCGAGCCACACAAAGCCCCCGTACAGGAGCCCCGCCTTGACGCCGACGGCCAGCCCCCACAGGGCGAACGCCGGCGCGCCGGCGGCGATCCGGGCCGCATCGGCGCTCCGCATTGCCAGGTCCTCGGGCCAAGGGAACATTTTCATGTACGGTTCGGCGTACCACTGCACCACGAGCCGGTTCAGCCACGAAACCATCAAGCCGCCGAGCACCAGCCAAACCGCCACGGCCAGCCACATGGGCGTCTGCACGATGGCCGCCGTGCCGAGTCCCCACAAAGCTGCGTACATGCGCACCGTTTCGAAACGCCGGATTTGCGTTTTCAGCCACAGGTCTGCCAGCCGGCGATGGGGAGCGGCGGCGCCGGGAAGCAGCGGCCGGGCACGGCGGAACACGAGCGGACGCCTGCCGCGCGGCAGCGCACGGACGGGCGGTGCGTCGATCAGCAGCCAGCCGATGCTCGCCGCATAGGCGTCCCGCTCCGTTTCCACCTCGTGGAAGAGCGTCCCCTGCGCCTTCAGCCGCGAGGCCGAAAGGATCGCGCCGCCCGACACGAGCAGCGCGATCGCGGCGGGCCGGACCGCGGGGCTGTCTTCCGCAGCCGATACCGCCCACCCCCATGCCGCCGCCCAGACGAGGACCGCGGCGAAGCGCGACATCCTGCGCCGCCAGCCGGACCAGCGCCGCGACACCGCGTCCCGGACCAATGCCAGCACGTACCCGCCGCAGACGAGCCCCGCCGCTTGCCAAAGCAGGATGCCGGCCGGCCACCGGACCATCGCCAGGTGGTATGGCAACAGCAGCGCGGAAAAAATCAGCGTCACGACCAGCTTCGCCGTCAGCGTGTAAAGCATGCCGATGCCGATCATCCGCCGCGTCCACGCCCGGTTGCGCCGCAAAAACAGCCCGTCCCCCGGATCCGCAAACGTGCGCAGATCCGCGGCGAACACGGCGACGATCAGCGCCAGCAGCGCCGACGGAACGGCGGCCGGCATGTCCGCCACCCACCCGGGCGGCTCGCGCCAGAATTCGGCGTATATATTGCCGCCGATCCAAAGGAAGGGAGCGACGATGTAAACGCCCACCGTCCAGTCCCACGCCGTCCGCCAGCTGCGCAGCACTTTTCGCCAGTAGGCCGCGATGCGTTCCCGCATGAGCCCGGCGGGGCTGAAAGCCTCCGGCAGGACGTCCTCCGGCTCCTCATCGTCCGCTTCCTCGTCCTCCGGCTCCTCATCGTCCGCTTCCTCGTCCTCCGGCTCATCCGCTTCCGGCTCCTGCCCATGCCAGGGATCCGGTTCCGGATCGTCCGTGTCTTCCGGTTTCCGCCCGTCCCGCCGATGCATTTCCGAATCATCCGGCTCCCGCTCGTCCCGTAGACCCGCCGGCCGGATTTCGTCGCTCATCCGGCTCCCCCCACTTCGGCCATCCCCGTCAGCTTCAGGAAACAGTCGAACAGCCGGGCGTCCGGCCCGCATCCGGTCTGCCTGCGAATCTCCTCCATCGTGCCGGACACGGCAACCCGTCCGTCCAGCAGCAACACGAACCGGTCGCACATCCGTTCCGCCGTGTCCAGCACATGCGTGGTCAACAGCACCGAGGCGCCGCGCGCCCGTTCCTCGTCCAGCGCCTGCATCAGCTCCATCATCGCGGACGGGTCCAGCCCGATGAACGGCTCGTCCACGAGATAGAGCCGCGGCTCCAGCAAAAAACCGACGGTCAGCATGACTTTCTGCTGCATGCCCTTGGAAAACCGGACCGGATAATGGTGCCGCACGTGATCCAGCCGGAAGCGCCTGAGCAGCCGTTCGGCCTTGGCCGCAAACTTTTCCTCCGGCATCCCCAGGGAAGCCGCGGCCAGCGCGAGATGCTCCCACAGCGTCAGCCGTTCGTACAGCACCGGCTGCTCCGGAATGTACGCCATCGCGCCGGGTCCCGCCTCCGCCGCGGGGCTGCCGTTCAGGAACAGCTCTCCTTTCCAGTGCGGCAGCTGCCCCAAAAGCCCCTTCATGACGGTGCTTTTGCCGGCTCCGTTCGGACCGAGCAGTCCGACCCGTTCGCCCGGGCGAATGTCGAAGCGGACGCCCCGCACCACCGGCTTGCCCGGCTCGTATCCCGCTTCTTCCACGATGGCTTGAGCACCCGTCCAATCCGCGGTTGACATTTTCCATCCTCCTTCCGGGCGGCGGTCGGCAGACCCCTCACCACGCCCTCATCCGAACAGATGCAGCACCGCCATACCGCCCAGGGCCAGCGCAATGCCCCCCATTTCCGTCCGCCGGAACGGTTCCCGGACGATAAACCGCGCATAGAGCAGGATCAGGATCACATGCAGGGAAACCACCGCCGTTACCAGCCCGGTCACCCCCATCGAGAAAGCCAGGAAAAGGAGCACCATGCCCGTGATATTGACGAGGCCGATCACCGATCCCCAAAGAAACGTCTTGCCGTCGCTCCACATCCGGACCGGCCGATCCCGCGCCCCGACCTCCTCCTGATTTTCCAACGACCGGCGCCGCCGTTCCCGCCTTCGCCCGATCCACCACCAGGAGCCGAACAGCGCCGCGGCGACGGAACACATGTAAGCCAGCGTCGGAAAAGGGTCCCCTCCCGCCAGCGAGGCCTGTTTGTTGGACAGGTCGCCGAGGGCAAAAAAGAACAGGGCCAACAGCCCCCACCGCATGCCCTGCAACCGCTGCAGGGATTGCCTGCCGGCGTAGCGGATGAGCACCACGCCGGAGACGATGATGACAAACGCGGCCAGTTGCCTGGCATTTACGGTTTCTCCCCACAGCAGAAAGGAAAACAGCAGCACCGGAACGGGAGACATGGACGTGAAAAGCGCGGGCAGGGAAGACTTGCCGGCGGCAAAACCCTTGTACACCGACAGATTGGCGCCGAACGTGAACAGCCCCATCAGCAGCCCGAGCAGCGATCCGTCCGACCAGTTCTGGTCAAGGATGAAGCCGAGGGAAAGACAAATCAGGGATCCTGTGGCGAACGTCCCCAAAAGAACGAGATTGCGATCGATCGGCTGCAGCGCGGACCAATGATAGAGAATGCCCCGCAGGCCGAACACCACGGCGGCCACGAGCGCCAGTGCGAGCCACATGAAGAAACGTCTCCTTGTTGTACGTGCGAAATCCGGATGACGGATCGCCGTCTTATGGTCTTTCCTCTTTCCCCGCACCGGCCAGCATGCGGCGAATCGGCCATTCGATCCAGCTCCACGGCACAAGGCCCTTGAGCGCGAGCGCCGTTCGTTCCTGCATGGTCGGCGTATAGCGCAGCTTCGGCCGGCGGTCCGTCAGCGCGCGCACGATGACGGCGGCCACCTTCTCCGGATCGCCGCCGCTTTCCGCGGACTGCCGGAAGAGCGGCTGCAGCTTCCGGTACAGCGGCGCGTACGGCGAATCGTCCGGGGGAAACATCGCATCCCGCAAGCCTTTCTCCCAGATGGGCGTCCGATAGGAAGCGGGCTCCACGATGCTGACGAAAATGCCGAACGGCGCCAGCTCCAGCCGCAGCGCCTCGCCCAGCCCTTCGACGGCGTGCTTCGACGCCGAGTAGGGCGCAAGGCCGGGAAAACCGAAGCGACCGCTCATGCTCCCCACCAGCACGATCCGGCCCTCGCCCTGCTTCCGCATGGCGGGCAGCACCGCCTGCGTGACGGCCACCATGCCGAACACGTTGGTCTCGAACTGTTCCCTCCACCGCTCGAGCGGCACTTCCTCCAGAAATCCGCCGACAGCGAAGCCCGCGTTGTTGACCAGCGCGTCGATGCGGCCGGCTTCCGCCAGCGCCGTCTCCACCGCCGCGCGAATTTCGTCTTCCCGGGTGACGTCGAGGCGCACGGGGCGAATCCGCTCCGCGGCTCCCGCTTCCCGCGCCCGGGCCATCAGTTCGCCGCCCCGGGTCAAATCCCGCATGCCGGCGTACACCGTCCAGTTCAGCCGGGCCAGCCGGACCGCCGTGAGCATGCCGAATCCGCTCGACGTGCCGGTCACCAGCGCCACTTTTTCCCGACCGCGCTCCATCAGGGCCAACGCCTCCTTTTGCTCCACCGCGCCGGTTCTCGTCCATGACTTCGTGATCTTCGCCGTCCGTTCCTTCCTCCGCCCGGTCCTTTATCCGAACAAATGCAGCACCAGCATGCCCGCCACCGCCATGGCGATGCCCGCCGTTTCCCTCCGCCGGAACGGTTCCCTGACCACCAGCCGCACGTACATCATCACGATCACCAGATTCAGGCAGAGAATCGCCGACACCAGACCGGTGATCCCGGATTTGAACGCAAGGAACGTCAAAATCATGATCGAAGCCTGGAGGATGCCGACCGCCAGACCCCACAGGTACGTCTTCCCGTCGCTCCAGACTTCCGCCCGGCGGCCGGCATCGCCTTCCGGCGATTCGGACGGCGGAACGGCAAGCCGGCGGCGTCTGCGCTCGATCCGCCATGTGGCGCCAAACAGCGCCGTGCCGGTCAGGAACATGACCGCCATCAGCGGCAGCACGGGAGCTCCCGCCAGCGCCGCCTGCTTGTTGGCCAGGTCGTTGAACGCGTAAAAAAACATGGCGATCAGGCCCCACCGCAATCCTTCGAGCCGCGTGAAGGAAAGATCGTCGGAATAGCGGATGAGCACCACGCCGGACACGATGACGAAAAACGCCATCCACTGCCAAAGACTCAGCGTCTCTCCCCAGAAAAGCCAGGCCAGCAACACGACCGGCACGGCGGGAAGGGCAGCGAGCAGCGCGACGGTGGAAGCCTTGCCCGTGGCGTATCCCCTGAACATGGCCGCGTTGGCGATATAGGAAAACGTTCCGATGACCAGTCCGTACCACACCGTGCTTGGCCAGGGTTCGTTCATGATCCGGCTGCCCGCGAGGCAGATGATCGATCCCATGGAAAAGGACCCCATCAACAACACGTTGCGGTCCATCCCTTTTTGCGAGGACCAGTGATAGACGATTCCCCTCAGGCCCAGCAAAGCGGCGGACACCAGCGCCAGCACGATCCACATGCGTGAGCGTCTCCTCCAAAACAAAGAAGAGCCCGCTCCCGTCCCGCGGACGGGATGGCGACCGGCTCTTCCCCGTGCAAGGAAGGCGATGAACCCATCATAGCCTTCCTCATTCTATCAAATTCACGCCAAAAAATGAACGTGCATCAAGCGGTTGCCGGCATTCCTTTAGTGGCGGAACTCCCGCAGGGCGGCGTTCAGTTCGCGGGTATGGCGGTATACCTCCTGGTAGATGCGGAACAGCCGCCGGTAGGTTTCGGTGCGCGCCGGATCGGGTTCATAGGTTTTCGCCGGCTTCACGAAGGCTTCCGCGCAGCTGATGAGGTCCGGAAACCAGCCGCAGCCGACGGCGGCCAGCATGGCGGCGCCGAGCCCCGGCCCCTGCTCGCTGGCCAGCGACTGCACCCGCGCCCCGAAAATGTCCGCCTGCATCTGCAGCCACACCGGATTTTTCGCACCGCCGCCGATGGACACGATGGTGTCCACCGTCTTGCCGGCCTGGCGGAAAATGTCCAGCGATTCGTTCAGGGAGAAGGTGATCCCTTCCATGACCGCCCGCCCGAAATGCGCCCGGGTGTGCGATCCGTCCACGCCGATGAAGCTGCCGCGGATGACGGAATCGGCGTGGGGCGTCCGCTCCCCGACCAGGTACGGCGTGAACAGCAGCCCGCCCGAACCCGGCGGGATGTCGCCGACGCCGGCCAGCAGCTGATCGTACGACTCGCCGGGCGCGAACGTCCGGCGGAACCAGCTCATGCTGTAGCCGGCCGCCAGGGTGACGCCCATGGCGTAGAACGCCCCCGGCTGCCCGTGGTTGAAAAAGTGCACCTTGCCGCGGTAGTCCGCCGAGGCGTCGGCCTCATACGTGAGGATGACGCCGGAGGTGCCGATGCTGCACAGCGTCCGGCCCGGGGCCAGCACCCCCGCGCCGATGGCGCCGCAGGCGTTGTCCGCTCCGCCGGCGAACACGCGGGTGTCCTGCGATAGCCCCGTGCGCCGCGCCGTCTCCTCGTTCAGGTATTCCGCGAATCCTCCGGCCTCCAGGAGCGGCGGGCAGCAGGAAGCCGGAATGCCGAACGCCCGGAGCACTTCGTCGCTCCACCGTCTCCCGGCCACGTCCAGCATCAGCGTGCCGGCGGCGTCGGAGAGGTCCATGTGAACGGCGCCGGTCAGGCGGAAACGGACGTAATCCTTGGGCAGCAGGAACAGCCGTGATCTCGCCCACGCCTCCGGTTCGTGCTCCTGGACCCACAGGATTTTCGGCAGGGTGAAGCCTTCCAGGGCCGGGTTGCGCGTCACGGCGAGCAGCCGGTCCCCCAGGGTCCGCTCGATCCGGCGGCACTGTTCGGTGGTGCGGGTGTCGTTCCACAGGATGGCGCGCCTGACCGGCCGGTACTCCTCGTCCAGCAGGACAAGTCCGTGCATCTGCCCGGAAAAGCTGAGTCCTCCGATCTCGGCCGGATCGACGCCGGACTGGGCCACCAGTTCCCGGATCGCCTCCAGGGTGCCGTTCACCCAGTCCTCCGGCTCCTGCTCGCTCCAGCCCGACTTCTCGTGGTACAGCGGGTATTCCCGGGACGCCTCCGCCCGCACGGCGCCGTCCCGCCCGACCAGAAGCGCCTTGACCGCGCTGGTGCCCAGGTCCACCCCGATGACGTATTGCAATGCTCTCTCCTCCTTTCGGATCGTGATCTGCGCCTTTCGGCACCGTTCTCTGCTCTTTCAACATCGCCTTCTGCGCCTTCAGGCATCCCTCTGGCGCCGGACGCCGCAGCCGCGTCAGACGCTGAAGATGATTTCGTTGAGCTGCGCCCGGAGTCTTTCCAGGTGATTGGATTCGTTCCTGATCGAATCCAGCTTCAGCGCGTAAGTCTCCAGCGATTTCAGGTCGTGCTTGCCGGCGATGATGTCGGCGCCGATTCCTTCGCGCCAGCTGCGGTAACGATGCTCGACGAGGTCGTCCAGGAGGCCCGTCTCGATGATCTTGGCCGCCGCCTTCAGGCCGCGGGCGAAGGCGTCCATGCCGGCAATGTGGCCGTAGAACAGATCCTCGTCCGCAAAGGACCCCCGCCGCACCTTCGAGTCGAAGTTGAGGCCGCCGCGGCCCAGGCCGCCGTTTTTGAGCACCTCGTACATGGCCAGCGTCGTGGAATACAGGTCCGTCGGGAACTCGTCGGTATCCCAGCCGAGCAGGAGGTCGCCCTGGTTGGCGTCGATGGACCCGAGCATGCCGTTGATCCGCGCGACGCGCAGCTCGTGCTCGAAGGTGTGTCCCGCCAGCGTGGCGTGGTTGGCTTCGATGTTCAGCTTGAAATGCTCCTTGAGCCCGTATTTCTGCAGGAACGCGATGGTGGTCGCCGCGTCGTGGTCGTACTGGTGCTTCGTCGGCTCCTTCGGCTTCGGCTCGATGAGCAGTTGCGCATCAAAGCCGATTTCCTTGGCGTATTCCACGGCCATGCGGAGCAGGCGCGCCATGTTGTCCTGCTCCAGCGCCAGGTCGGTGACGAGCAGCGACTCGTAGCCCTCGCGGCCGCCCCAGAACACGTAGTTTTCCGCGCCGAGCTCCTTGCCGACTTCCAGCCCCTTCTTGACGGTGGCGGCGGCGTAAGCGAACACGTCGGCGTTGCAGCTGGTCCCGGCTCCATGCACGTAGCGGGGATGGGTGAACAGGTTCACCGTGTTCCAGAGCAGCTTTTTGCCCGTCGTTTTCATGTATTCCTTGATCATGGAAACAATGACGTCGAGGTTCCTGTTGGTTTCCGCCAGCGTGGCGCCTTCCGGCGCGATGTCCACGTCGTGGAAGCAGAAAAACTGGACGCCGAGCTTATCCAGCAGCTCGAAGTTGGCTTCCACGCGCGCCTTGGCCTTGTCCATCGGGGAGTAGGAATCCCACTTGCGGACGGCCGTGCCGACGCCGAACGGGTCCGCGCCGGCGCCGGTGAACGTGTGCCAGTAGGCGACGGCGAAGCGCAGGTGCTCTTCCATCGTCTTGCCGAGCACCTTCTCCTGCGGGTTGTAATGCCGGAACGCGAAGGGATTGTCGGTGTCGCGTCCCTCGTATTGGATTTTTGGAACGTTGGGAAACCAGCTCATGGGCGGCAGTCCTCCTCGGTAACCGTTTTCGTGTTCATCTATAGCATAACGCCCGCAACTTAGTTTGTCTATGCAATAAACAAAGTTTATCAATGGCCGGATCTCCAAAAAAAATCGGCCGACGCCATGCGCCGGTCCCGGATGGAAGACAACCTCCTCCGCCGCAAAGAGGACCTTCCCTGATTCAATGCAAAAATGCATGAAAATGAGACCAATCTCGGGAAAACGGCTCCATTTAGTGCATTTTTGCATTAATTTCATCCCATTTCGCGAAAAACATCCGATTATTATGCAAAAATGCAATAAATCCACTTCGCCCGGCAGGGGACATCCAGGGCGGCAAATTTTTTTGCCGCCCTTATCCCCTCTCCAGCCGCTGCCTGAACTCGGCGAGCGAAGCGGCCGCCGCGCCGCAGCCCCAGTCGAAAATCGTGAACTCGCCGATCCCGTCCACCGCCGTGCCGTCGTGATGGTTGAAATTTTCCATGTGAAACCCGTAATCCCGCTCGTCGAGATGGGGATGCACCCGTTCGTACATCGCTTTCGCCTGCGGGTTTTCCGGGCAGTACATCATGTAAAACGACGCTTTCATCGCCCACAGCGCCCGGGCGCGGTACCGCCCGTCCCCGGTCAGCCGGTAGTAATCCCAGTAGGTCAGGGCGAACAGGCTTTGCCGGGCATCGTTCCACTCGTCGTCGCTGTTCATGACGCCGAATCCGCCCACGGTCGGCACGGGGAAAAACGGCGGCTGCCAGATCTGCTGATACAGCGACGCTTCGGCCAGCACCCGCTCCCCGGCGTCGAGCCACTCCGCCCGCCCCGTCGCCCGGTACAGCTCCTTGAACGCTTCCGCCGTCCAGTACATGCCGAACGTGCACTGGTTGTACAAGCCGCTTCGGGCGTCCTTTTCGCCGTAACGCTTGCCTTCCCATTCTCGCGAGCAGGACCAGTACGTTTCGAAATCTTCCCAGCGTCCTTCCGGCACGATTTCCCGCAGCACGAACCGGCCCGCCCGTTCCGCCGCGGCGAGGTACCGCGGATCGGGCTCCGTCTCGTTCAGCAGGCACAGCAGCATGACGTGCGCGGACGTTTCCGGGCTTTTCGCCAGATAGGGGGAAACGGTCAGGCCGTCCGGGCTGACCCAGGCGGGGAAGGAACCGTCTTCCCGCTGCAGGCGGAGCAGCCGGTCCGCGTAACGGCGCACATAGGGCAGGATGCGCCCGTCCCGCTCGATGTCCCGGTGCCATTTTAGCAGCCACAGGCACGTCCAGGACGCATCCAGCAGGTGCACGAAGTTTTCGTGGCCTTCCGGGCGGCGCGGCGCCGACATGACCCAGCGGCCGGTTTCCCAGCGGTTGTCCGGCCCCGCCTGGTAATAGGCGGGAAACAACCCGCCGGTCTGCGGCGCGGCCAGCGCAAACTCCAGGGCAAGGCGGGCTTTGGCCACCCAATCCGGCCGCTCCAGCTGCCGGCCCCACCAGGCGTAGCCGTACGCGGAACGCAAGCCGCAGAACCAGGCCTGGTTCCACAGGCTCTTCGGCTCCCGCCAGTCGTCTTCGCGCCCCAATCCCGGTTTTTGCCGGGCCCGGACGATAAAGACGACGCCCCCGACCTCCGCGCCGACCAGCGAAAACTGCTGCCACGTGACGTCCTTCCACCGCTCCAGCGCCCATCCGTAAGCGTGGCGGACATAGGGTTCGAGGGCGTCCAGCTCGGCCGCGGCGTCCCCCGCCGGCATGCGTGCCGCAGCGTACCGGTGCCACAGGTACCGCTCCACCGGCCGGAAATCCCTGCGGGGCCACCCTTCTTCCTTGTCCCACTCCACCAGGTCGAAGGCGAACCGCACCGGTCCCGGCAATACGCGCGCCCGCGGTGCCAGCTCGTGATAGACGTGGCCCGTTTCGGCGTAATCGCAAAGCCCGTACATCAGCATATGGCCGTCCAGCGCGTAGTCCATCACGTGCGGAATGGCGCGCTCCTCCGCCAGCACGTCCAAATCCGGCACCAGCGCGGCCAGTTCGGTTTCGCTTTCGAATACGATCGCCGGAGCGCGGAACACCTTGTCCCCGACCGCCATGTTCTCCCGGGGCGCCAGAAGCGGCTTCCAGACGCATCGCAGCGGCGGTGCCACCGTCCACCGCAAGAGCACGGCGGCCAAGGGAGCCGGTTCGGCAGCCGGCGCGACTTCGCCTTCCACGCGGACGACGCGCCGGGGACCGCCCGCCGCCGGACGCGCGTTTCGCAGCGTCACCGTCAACGCGAACGGGCCCGCCGACGCCGCGTACATTTCCCTTTCATGCTCCCCCAATCCGAAGGCGACGCGGCGCAGCTCCGTTTCCTTCCAGCCCTTTCCGTCGTGCCACCGGACTTTCAACGGTTCGTTCAACCACGATGCCAGCAAACGGAATCATCCCTTCACGCCGGACATGATGATGCCCTGCACGTAATAGCGCTGCAAAAACAGGAATACGGCAACGATCGGCAGGGTGCTGACGGACGCCGCCGCCATGATTTTGCCCCACGAAATGCCGCGCAGCGACGAAAACGACGCGATGGCGACCTGGATGACCTGCTTCTTTTCCTCGTTGATGACAACCAGCGGCCACAGAAACGCGTCCCACTGATTGAGAAACGTAATGACGCCGAGCGTGATCAGCGCGGGCACGGCGCTGGGCAGCATGATGCTGGCGTAGATGCGGATCCAGCCCGCCCCGTCCATCCGCGCCGCTTCGAGAATGGCCCGGGGCACTTCGGCGAAAAACTGCACCAGCAGGAAAATGCCGAACACCCACACGATCTGCGGCACGATCAAGGCCTTGAACGAGTTGATCCATCCCAGCTCCCGCACGAGCAGATATTGCGGAATCATGATCGCTTCGTACGGGATGACGAGGGAAGACAGAAACAGGGCCAGCAGGGCGCGCTTGAACGGAAAGCGCAGCTTGGCGAAGGCGAACGCGGCCAGCGAGTTGACGATCAGCCCGAGCGCGGTGACGGAAGCCGCCACCAGCAGCGTGTTGAGCATGTACCGCCCGAACGGCTTCGACGCGTCCGCGAAAATTTCAATATAGTTTTCCAGCGTCCAATGGGCGGGAAAAAACATGTGCCAGCCGAGCCTGGTATATTTGAAAATCTCTTCATGGGTCCGAAGCGAGCTCATGACCATCCAGAAAACCGGAAGCAGCACCACCGCCGCCAGGGCCGACATGAACACGAGGCGAACGATCGCCACTCCGGTGCGGTTGGCTTTGGACATCAACACTCCTCCTTTCCGACGCCCCATAACCGGTCCGTCCGATCTCCACCCCCCCAATTCTCTGCGCCTCTCAATACTCGACGTCGGACCGGAACATCCGGAGCTGAATGATGGAGATCACCAGCACGATGCAGAAGAACAAAAACGCGGCCGCCGACGCATACCCCAGGTTCATTTGCTTGAACGCCGTCTCGTAGACGTAGAAGACGACGGTGCTCGTCGCCCCCGCCGGGCCCCCGCTCGTAGTCACGAACACGGGGACAAAAATTTTCAGCGCGTCCATCGTCGTGATGATGACGACGAACGCCATCGTCCGCTTCAGCAAGGGAAGCGTGATCCGGAAAAAGCGGTGCACCCTGCCGGCCCCGTCCACTTCCGCGGCCTCGTACAGCTCCTGCGGAATGTTGTTCAGCCCCGCCAGAAAGACGACCATGAAAAACCCCATCGCTTTCCAGATGCACAGAATGATGATGCCGATCATGGCGATCTTCGGGCTCGACAGAAAATCGACGGGCGGCAGGCCGAATCCTTTCAGAATCGCGTTCAGCATGCCATAGTCCTTGTTGTAGATCAGGCGAAAAACGGTGGACGCGACGGCGAACGAGACAACCACGGGCAGAAAATAGACGGTGCGGAAAAACCCGACGCCTTTGAATTTCCCGCGGACCAGCAGCGCCAGCCCGAAGGCGATCGCGGTCTGCACCGGAATGACCACCGCCGCGAAATAGAACGAATGGAACAGGCTGGCGCGGAACGATTCATCCTGCAGCAGGTTGCGATAGTTGTCCAACCCGATCCACTCGGCGGAAGCGTTGTTGATCAGGTTGTAATACTGGAAGCTGATCCAGAGGGCGCGGAACATCGGAAAAAAAACGAACAGCACCAGCAGCAGAAACGCCGGGGCGAGAAACAGCAGAGCGGCTCGCGTCTCCAGTCTGTCGTAGGTGCGAGGCCTCGTGATTCCCAAGCGCAATTCCACCCTTTCAAGGCGAAGGGGAGCGGGTTATCCCCCTCCCCCTTCCCAAAACGCTTATTGCTATTTCACGTTGGCGATGCCTTCGTCGATTTTCTTGACGGCTCTGGCCAGCGCCTCGTCCACGTCCACGTTGCCGAGCCCGACTTCCTCGAACAGCAGCCGGATCGCTTCGCTGATCGCCGGATAGGCCGGCGTGACCGGACGGGGTTTGGCGTATTTCGCGGATTGTTCCACGAAGATGTTCATCGGATACTGCTGCAGCTCCGGGAACGCCTCGGCGGTGGACAGCCGGGCCGGCAGGTTTTTCGTGTCCTGGTACCACTGTTTGGCCCCTTCGATGCCCGTGACCCAGTTGACGAACAGCCACGCTTCATCCGGATGCTTGGACTGCGCCGTGATCGCCATGTTCCAGCTGCCGTTCGGCGTCACCTGCTTGACGTCCTTCCACAGCGGCGCCACGTCGTAATCTTCGCCCAGCTTGAAGTTCGGGAAATTCGTTTCCAGGTAGCTGAACGCCCACGGGCCGTCGATGTGGATCGCCACCTTGCCGTTGGGGAATGCGTCCTGCGGCAGTTCCTTCGGCGCGACCTTCTCCGTGTTGTAGAGCGATTTCCAGAATTCGAGCGCTTTCTTCGCCTCGGGGGAATCCAGGTATCCTTTGGCCGTCGTCCCGTCGGGGCTCAGGATCTCGGCGCCCGCCTGCCACAGGAACGTCATTTCGGAATACGGCGCGCCTTCGTGTCCGGCAAAGCCCCACGGCGTCGGATTCCAGCCGTATACGCCGTTGTCGGGATCGTTCAGTTTCCGCGCGGCATCCAGCACCTGCTCCCACGTCCAGGCTTCGTCCGGATTTTTGGACGGCAGCGGGATGCCCTTGGCTTCAAACATTTTCTTGTTGTAGAACATCGCCAGGCTGGAGTCGTTGTGAGGTGCGGCGTAGATTTTGCCGTTGTAGGTCAGGCTCTCCAGCACCGGCTTGGCGATGTCGTCCTTGTTTCCGTCCCGGTTCATGTACTCGTCCAGCGGAATGACCGCACCCTGGTGCGCGTAGGAGGCCAGCGTGGGCCCGTCCAGGGCCATGATGTCGGGCGGGTTGCCGCCGGCGAGCGCCGTGCGGATTTTCGTTTCGTACTGGTCGTTCGGAATCAGTTCCATTTTGACCTTGATGTGCGGGTACTGCTTCTCGAAGGTGGCGATCATTTTGTTGATTGAATCCGCCTCCGGACCGTAGTCGTGACGCCAGAACGTAATTTCCACCGGCTCTTCCCCGCCGCCGGCCGAAGCGGACGGAGCGGAGCTGGAAGCGCCGCCGTCCTGCGAAGAAGATTTCGAGGACGAGCATGCCGCAAGACCCGCCGTTGAGAGCAACAGGGCGCATAACAGCAGCAGCAGCTTCTTTCTCATACCACCCTCACCTTTCGCTGTTCATTTCCTGCACGTCTGTATCGTAGCACGGCGGTATCGGCGAAAGAATTCGATGCCATTGGAAGTCGGCATTCAAAATCATCGGCATCGGCGCGACAGGCGGTATTCGTTGGGGCTTACGCCGTACATTTTCTTGAACGCGCTGCTGAGATAGCTCGCGCTGCCGATGCCGACCAGCTCCGCGATATCCGCCAGCCGCAGATTCGGATCGTCCAGCAGTTCCGCGGCCTTGCCGAGCCGGAGCCCCGCCAGGTAATCGCTGAACGTCTTGCCGGTCTGCTTCTTGAACAGCTCCGACAGGTAGGAAGGATTGATGTGGAAGCGGTCTGCCAGCGCCGCCAGGCTCAGGTCGTGCATGTAGTGTTCGTCCACGTATTTGCGGACTTCTTCCGCCACCCCGGCGCAATTCGACATCCGCGAGCGCCGGACGCCTTCCGCCACCTGCCCGGCGAGTTCCGTCAAATAGCCCAGGGCGACTTTGTCCGAATGGAATTTGTAGAGCGTGCCGGGATACAGCCAGTCCCAGATTTTCGCATCCGGCAGGCCGTGGCGCCGGGCCACCCTTTCCAGGATCAGCACCACGCGCAGGACGAACTCCATGAGTCCCTGGAGCGGAATCGGCCGCGCGCTGAGCACCGCTTCCAGGGCGTGGGCGAAGCCCTCCGGATCGGCGTCTTCCAGCAGCACTTCCAGGCGTTTTTCCACCTCGGGCGTCAGTTCCGCAAACCCTTCGTGCCGCGCGTCGGCAACCACCGTCTGCGTGACCGCTCCGGCCTGGCTCCGGCTCCAGGCCAGCAGGCTGGACACGAACGCCTGGCGGAGATGGCGCACGCCCTGCACGGGCTGCCCGAGCGCCAGTACCGTTTCGATCCGCAAATAGCGGTGCAGGTTGGCCCGCACCCGCTCCATCAGCGTCCGCGCGGCGATTTCCAGCTCGTGCCGCCCCTTGGCCGCGATCAGGAAATGCATCATGTCGGGGTGGCTTGGATGATGGAAGGGCACGACCGTCTTTTCCAGTTCCGGGTGCCCGGCGGCGGTTTCCCGGCAGATCATCTGGAAGGCGAGACGGAACAGCCCGGACGGCTCCGTCCGGTCCGGCAGCCGCCCGTCCGGCAGCCTCATTTCCACGCCCAGGCATTGCAGGACCGCGTCGTCGTCCAATAGCCCGTCCAGTTGCACCCGTTCCAGATCGGAACGGATCAGGGCTTCCATCTGCCGGTCGCTGTCGCCGCTGACCCATTCCACGATGAGCCGTTCCCGGAGCGCTTCCGCCGATTCCCGCAGGCGCCTTCGGACAAGGCTTTCCTTCGCCGCTTCCTCCCGTTCCGCGTCCAGCTCTTGCCGCAGTTTCGCCAGGAGCTCCTTCAACTCGCTTCGGATAAACGGTTTCAGCAGGTAGTCCCTGGCTCCGCACCGGATGGCCGTTTGCACGTAGTGGAAGTCGTCGTGTCCCGAGAGCACCACGATTTTCATGTGCGGATGGTGTTCCCGGCACAGCTTCATGAGTTCCAGGCCGCCCATCGCCGGCATGCGGATGTCGACAATCATGAGATGGAACGATTCCCGCTGCAAAAGCGACCACGCATCCCGGCCGTCCTTCGCCTCGGCGGCCACCCGGAAACCGAACGCGGACCAGTCGATTTTCAGCTTCAGTCCGTTGCGCACTTCCGGTTCGTCATCCACGATGAGCACGCGATACACGGTTCATCCCTCCAGCTCGGGCAATCGCAAGGTGATGGAAGTGCCCCGGCCCGGTTCGGACCGGAGGTCCAGCTCAAACCGGTCGCCGTAATACAGGCTGCACCGCGCCAGCACGTTGCGCAGCCCGATCCGCCTGCCGCGGGTGGTCAGCACGTCCTCCGTTTCCCCCCGGGATACGAGCCGGTACAATTCGTCAATGAGTTCGGGCTTCATGCCGATGCCGTTGTCCTTCACGCTGATTTCCAGCCTGCCGTCCCGCCTTGCCGTCGATATCTCCACCTTCGCGACGTCTCCGTTTTCCAGGCTGAATTTCACCGCGTTTTCGACGAGCGGTTGGAGGATGAACCGGACGATGGAGGCGGAACCGATGGACGGATCCTCCCGGATGCCGATCTCCAGCCGGTCACCGAAACGGACACGCAGAATTGCCACGTAGTGGCGGATGTATTGCATTTCCTCGCTGAGTTTCACGAGCTCGCGGTCTGTCTTGAGCGAATAGCGCAGCATGCTGCCGAGCGCTTCCGTGATGTCGACCACCTCGTCCGTCCTTCCCTGGACCGCCAGGCTGCCGATCCCCTCCAGCGTGTTGTACAGAAAATGCGGGTTGATCTGCATGAGCAAGGCTTTGTATTCGGCGTCCTTCCTCCGCATGTTGAGGTAGAGTTCCGTTTCGATCAGATAGCGAATCCGCTTGACCATCATGCGGAACACATGAATGACGTACCCCGCCTCCGAGCGCGGGGACGTCCCGTCGAGCCGCGCTTCCCTTTCGGACCGCTCGAAATCGCCGCGTTCGGCCCAGCGCATCGCCGACGCGAGGCGGGACAGCGGCCGCGCGATCCCCGACGACAGCCAGACGGCCGCCCCGATGCTCAGCACCATGAGCCCTCCCGCCACCACGAACATATTCCTGCGCACGCTGGTCATGCTTTGAAAAAGTTCATGCACCGGCACTTCGCCGATGACGACCCAGTCGGAATTTTTCAGCTTGCGGTACAGCACCAGATGGCGCCGCCCGTCCCGTTCGACGGTGATGCTGCCCCCGCTCCGCTTGTCGTCCCGGATGTCGCTCCAGACGCTGCGGAAGCCGAACGTGCCTTCCGGAACCGACTGCTGCAGCACCGGATGGCCGTCTTTGTCCAGCAGCAGCACGACCCCGGTCCGGCCGAACTCGATCTTTTCCAGCGGATCCTGAAAAACCGCCGTTTTCACGTTGATTTTCAGCACGCCGATCTTTTGGAACGAGTTCAGGAGGACGAGGTTGTACAGCAGGCTGTTCATGTACTCATGGCGCAAATAGTTGGGCTGGTACGGATCCGTGTGGGCCGGCACCCACCGGCGCTGCTCGGCCTGGAACGCCCGGTACCAGCCGCTATCCTTGTAGCCGGGGTCGTGGAAGACCTGGTCGTGGATGCTGACCGCCGTCCCGTCGTCGCCAAACACGGTGATGGAAGAAACGGTGGAATGATTCAGGGCGATGGAGGACAGAAACTTCCGCAAGTCCGTGTTCAGGGAAACCTTTCGTTCGAACGGGAGGTACGGATCCAGCCGGCTGGCGATCCACTGCTGGGTGACGTCGTTGCTGAGCACTTGATTGGCCGCGTCTTCCAGTTGGGTGTTCACCATGTTGACATACGAAGCGTATTGGTCCATCGTCTGGGCCGTCGAGCGTTCGATGGATTTCCCGATCACCGACTCGGATACCCCCGTGAGCACCAGCACCATCGTGACGAAGGGAATGACAAGCAGCAGGATGAAGGCGAATGCCAGCCTTGTGCGCAAGGAGTAGAACACCGGTCATCCCTCCGAAAAAGCGCAAGGCTCCCTCCGGGAAACCCCGGAGGGAGTGCGCATGGGGCAGATTCCGTCAGCGGAACAGCAGGTTGAACAGCGCCTGCGCCGCCTCGGCGCGGGTGACGGCCGAACGCGGGGCGAACAGGTTCCCGCCGATGCCCTTCATGAGGCCGGCTTCCACCGCCCGGGCCACATCGGCCAGGGCCCAGCCGGAGATTTGATCCCCGTCCCGGAAGTCCGCCGGCGGCGGATTGTCCGATCCGACTTCGCCCGCTTCGCCGCCCAGGTATTGCAGCGCCCGCACCAGCAGCGCCGCCATCTCTTCGCGGGTGATGGCGCCGTCCGGATCGAAGCTGCCGTCCTCGCGGCCGCGGATGAGCCCGGCTTCGGCGGCGGCCGCCACGCTTTCCGCGTACCACGCGCCGTCCTCCACGTCGGTGAAGGTGGCGGATTGCGACGCCCGCAGCCCCAGGGCGCGGACCAGCATGGCGGTGTATTCCGCGCGCGTGACGGGCCTTGCGGGAGAGAACGTCGTTTCCGTCGTGCCGTTGACGAGATGCTGCGCGGCCAGCACTTTCAGCGCGTCGTTCACCCAGTGGCCGGCGTCCACGTCGTCAAACGTTCTGTCGTACACCAGAATCGCGACGTTGCGCAAGTCCGTGCCGCTGACCACCACCCGGTTCCGGCTCCGGTCGACGGCGCCCGGAATGAATTCCCAGATTCCGGTCGATTCGTCGTAGCGGTAGGCGCCGAGCAGCCGTTCATCCAGCGTATCTTCATCATACGTGAAAACGAGCTGCGCGAGTATGGAACCTGATGGAAGCGGTATCGTCTCGCCGCTTTCCGTCAGGACCGCGAACGTGACGGTTTGCACCGGACCGGCTTGCCGGAGCCGCACGTTGGGCCCGGATCCGTTCTCGATCCACGCCCGGACCTGCGCGTCTTCCGGCGTCTGGATGCCGACCACCAGCCGGGCGTTGCCGGCCGTCCCCTGCATCGCGGCCTGCAGTGTCCCGGCGTCGATGGATACGGTGAAGCGCTCGCCCTCGATTTCCAGCGTGCCGCCGCCGAGCAGCGATGCCGCGCCGGCGGGCAGCACCGCTTCGGTTTTGCCCGGCTCCAGGCCTACCCTGGCGACGCCGTCTTCGCCGGGACGCAGGGCGCTCGCCGGGATGGGCTGGGCGCTGGCGGGCAGCGGCGGCGACGTGGGCGACATCGGCGACGCCGGCGTTTCCGACGGAGCCGGCGCCGCGGGCGGCGGCGATGCCGGCGGTTCGCCCGGCGGGGAGCTCACCGGCGGAGACGCCGTCGACACGGTGAGCGAAGGACCGTCGACGCTCCAGTTGCCGTGCGCGTCACCCGCTTCGACCTTGAACGTGTACGACGTGCCGGCCGCAAGCCCGGTGACGCTGTAATTCTGCACGCTCCCGTCCGTTTCGCCGATCATCCGGCCGTCCTGGTAAACGCGGTACCCGGCCACGCCGCTCAGGTCCTGCGCCGCCGTCCATTGCAGCTCCAGGCTGTTTTCGGTAATCCCCGAAGCGGTCAGGGTGCCGGACGGCCAGGCGGGCGGCGTCGTATCCAGCTCCGTCACGACCAGGTTGTCGTACTCCGCCGTCCCCTGGAACGCGAACAGGCCGAAGTATCCGGATGCGTAAGTCGAATCGGTCGCGTCGATCACCGGCTGGTCGTTCAGATAGACCTGAATGCGCGGCCCGTCGGCGATCACCTTGATCCGGTACGTGAAATTGAGCGACTTTGGCAATTCCGGCGTGAAATCGTTGAACACCGCGATCACGGAATAGGGCCGTTTCGCCAGTTTGAGTCCGTCGTAGATGCTGAAGATGATATCGTACCCTTGCGTGCCGTTATGGTTCGTGCGGAAGCTGAGACCCGCGGAATTGCCTTCGATCAGGTTCACCTCACCGGTGTAGACGAAGTTGTCCCCCTGTTTGTCGAAAATGTTCCAGGCGTCAAACCAGCTGTTCGGCACCAGGTATTCGACGCGCATCTTGCCGTCGGCCACGCTCCACACGCCGCCGTTCGGCGTCCATCCCGCCGCGTCTCCGTCGTCGAAGTCTTCCGTGAACGCCTGGGTGCCGGCCACGGTCACCTCGACGGGCGAGGAAGTCTTGGTCACGCCCTCCAGCGTCACGGTGGCGGTAATGCGGGCGGTTCCGAGCTTGTGCGCCGTCAGCGTGCCGTCCGCCGCGACCGAAGCCACCGCCGGATTGTCGCTCGCGTAGATGATGTCCGCCGCGCCCAGATCCGCCGGCGACCCGTTCGCCAGCTTCCCGTGGACGATGACCGGCGTCGTGTCGCCGATCCGGAGGACGTACGTCGCCAGCGTGACCGTCACGCTGTCCAGCAGCGTGCCGGCGTCTCCGCCGTAGACCGCGATCGGCACCGCATTGGACATGACGGTCGTACCGTCCAGCGTCACTTCCGCGGCGATATTTGCGGTTCCCGCGCCGACGGCGGTGACCACGCCGCTCGCGTCCACCGTGGCAACTGACGGATCGTCGCTGGTGTAATGGATCGTCGCATCCGTCAAATCGGCGGGCTCTTCGCTGTTGAGCTTGCCCGAAAGCTGCACGGTCGCCGTTTCGCCAAGGCCGAGCACCGCCTTGTCGACCGTCGCCTGAACCTGCTCCAGCTTGAAGGAGGTTTCGGCTTTCAGGTTGTCGAACGCCGCCGTGCTTTGGAAAGAGAACATGCCGAACTTGCCGAACGTGTAATTGAACGTCGTATCGGTATAGTCGATCTTCAGCTCGCCGTCCAGGTAAACCTTGAACGTGGAACCCTTTGCCACCACCTTGATGTGGTACGTGCGGTTGTTTTCGACGGTCATGCCGACCGACTTCAACGCCTGATACGGGCGCCCGGCCAGCTTCAGCCCGTCATACTTGTCAAGGATGACGTCGTAGCCTTTCGAGCCGGTGTCGTTCGTCCGGAAGCTCAGCCCCGCCGCCTGGCCGTCCAGAATGGTGACGTCGCCGCTGTAGACGAAATCCCTGCCCAGGGCGTTCACGATGTTCCAGGAGTCCCAGCCGGTGGGAGGCGGGTTGCTCACCACGGCCCGCCCGTCCTCCACGGTCCAGGTGCCGGGGCCGCTTTTGTTCCACCCGGCCAGATCCCCGTCTTCAAAATCGTCGGCAAATCCCGGGAACTCGTCGGGATCGATGACCGTGACGGTGATGGCGTTGGGCGAAGCCACCGTCACTCCGTTGACGGTCACTTCCATCGTGATCGTCGCCGTGCCCACGCCATGGGCGTGCAGGATGCTGCGGCTTTCCGGATCGGGATTGGCCGGGTCGTAAACCACGGTGGCGACGTCCGGATCGCTGCTCGTGTAGACGATCGACATGCTCGGGGGCATGGAGCCCAGGAACCACCATACGCCGTCGCTGAGTTTCGCCCACGGCCACACCTGGGCGGTTTCGCCGATCATCACCGTTTTGGAGAGCTCATCGCCGGGATAGTAGATCTCGACATAGCTCAGCTCCTCCACTTTCATGGTGAGCGTGTTCGACTGCACGGTCACCCCGTTGATCGTCACCGTCGCGTACACATCCGTCGTGCCGACCTGCTTCGCGACGAGCAGGCCGTCCTGTTCCTCCAGCACGCCCGGATTGGAGAAATGATATTCGCGAAGCGCCGCAAGGCCGGTGACGTTCAGCGTCTCCCCGTTGTCGAACGTGGCGATGACCGGAATTTCCTTTTCCTGCGTCATCAGCATGGTGTCCGTCTTGTAGCTGGAAATCGTCGCGCTTTGCAGCGTCGGGATTTCCACGGAGGCGGCGCTGCCGATCAGGATGGCGCTGTCGAACGCGGCGTCGCCGCGGACGTGGAAGCCGACGCTGCCCGACAGATGGGCGGAATCCACCATGTGGAACACCTTGGTGCCGTCCAGATAGCCCATCAGGATCGGACCGGCGGCCACCACCTTCAGGTTGTACGTGCGGTTCCGGTTGATGTGCAGGGGCGCCGACCAGAGGACGTCCCCCTGGCGGGTCGCCAGCCGGATCTCCCCTTCGCTGCCGGCTTCCGTGTCCAGCACGAAGTCGTAACCTTCCGTCCCCGCGGCATCCACGCGGAAACTGAGCCCCGCGGCTCCCTGCCGGATGTTGACATCCGCGCTGTAGACGAGGTCGGTCTGCGTCTGCGCGTACAGGAGCAGATCGCCGCCGGCGCTTTGGCCCCGCACGGTTCCCGCAGAGGCGTTCCAGTTGTCGCCGTTCAGCGAGTTCCAGCCCGTCAGGTCTCCGGTTTCAAAATCGTTTGCAAACACCAGGTCCGGAATTTGCACGTCCACCTGGTACGTAATGTCGGTCGTGGCGATTTCGCCGTCCACCCACACCCATTTGGCGTCGCCGCTCAGCTCCTCGCGGATCCGGCTTGCGTCGACGGCCGAACCGTTCTCGGTGACTGCCACGACCACTGCGTCTTTGGCGAACGGGCCGAACCGGAATTTCGTTCCGGCAATGGCGTCGTCGGCGGCAATTTTCAGCGTCGCCCGCTCGGGCAGGATCGTGTAGTCGTAGGTGATGTGCGTCTGGCCGATGTCGCCCGTGCCGGTCCGGTAATGCGACGGCCAGCGGTTGACCTTGACCCCGGTCCAGCCGTACGGAATGCGCGGCACGATGATGACGTTGTCGCCGCCTTCCAGTGTATCGTCCAGCCCTGCCATGATGCGCACGTTTTTCAGCGCCATGATGTATTCGACAAGGTTCATGTCCTCGTTGCTGCCGCCGTTGCCGATCTCGTTCGGAAGCGCGATGCCGTGGTCGGTGGCGTTCACTTCGCGGACGAGCACCCACGGGGACGTTTCCTGGACGCCTTCGTTGTCGTGGTCAAAATTGAGGTCCGAGCTGTTCCAGATGACGTGGTGCAAATTCTTTCTGGCCATGTCCATCCGGTCGCTCATCAGCATCGTCAGGAGCGGCCAGCCCGCGCGTTCGGACAGCACGCCGTAGTCGGTGCCGAAGCCGCGGTTGTGGCCGTACAGCTTCCAGTCCGCCCAGAAGTTTTCCGAATGGTAGTCCAGCGTCTTGTCGGTAATCTGGCGCCACGTCTCCACCGCGTTGTTGCGGGTGGTCTGCGGCTTTTTGTACCCGTAGTACAGTTCTTCCGCGCTGCCCACGCCGAACCAGCCGGCGTTGATCCAGGGCGCGTCGCTGCCGTCGGACTTGTTGCCGTCCAGCGAATACCGCCACGTGCCCTGCTTGATGGTGCGGCCGAGCCACGAAATATCCCGATCCGCAATCAGATGATCCGTGATGCCCTGCGCCAGCAGGTCGGCCGCCGCCAGCCAACTGGCCTGTTCCGCCGTATGTCCGGTTTTTTCCGCCGCTTCCGCGCCGGCCAGCAGCGCGAAATAGGCGATCGTGTTGTTGTAGATGCCGTATCCGTTGTTGGTGGTTTCCAGCCCGGTGCCCTTGATCAGGTGGTAAGGGCTGTTCTGGATTTCATCCACGTAGTAATCCAGGCCGTCTTTCAGCACGGGCCAGGCCTTGGTCACATAATCGCCGGTATAGTTGTCGCCCTTCATGAGGTAGGCGATCGTGGCGAAGACGAGACCGGCCGCTCCGTTGTCGCCGCTGTAGTGGTTTTGCGCGGTGCGGAACAGCGTCGCCTGCTTGGCCGCTTCGGTGTAGCCCCAGCGGGCCATTTCCAGCATGGCCGGACCCGCATCGGCCACCCAGTACAAGAGCGGGAAAATGCCGTTGGGAAGAGACGCGTCGATGAAGCCGGTGCTCTTCTCGGTCATCATGTCCATATGGAAGTACATCGTGGTGTTGACGAGCCGGGTCCAGTATTCGGCCATCTCGTGGCCTTTGAACACGACGCGCAGCGCATCGTCGGACGTCGCCCCTTCCGTCACTTCCACCAGGCTGACAAAGTCCAGCTTCGCGCCGGGCGCCATGCCGATGCGAACGGCGTTCCCGCCCGCGCTCAAATATTGCGTGACCTCCAGGTCGGTGATGCGCTCCTTGTCCGCCACCCGCATGGCTTCCACCGAATTGTCGGCGCCGATGTCGAACGTATGGTTGCCCGCGCCGCCGATGATGCCCGCAAGCAGGAAGTACTGTTTGCCGGGGACCACCGCCGGCTGGTTCCAGCGGATCGTCAGCGTGCCGGTCCCGGCGAGCGTCTCGATGTTGCCTCCCGGAACCGTGATTTCGGCGGCGCTCCCCTTGAATTCGCTGGCCGTTCCTTCATAGTAGCCGACCTGCCAGAGCACGTCCGAAGTGTCCCAGAGGATGTGCTTGACCCGGCCGCGCCACACGGACGAAGGACCGAGTTCAAGCCAGAGCAGATTGACGCCGTCGTTGTCGTCGGACGGATCGGCGTCTTCGAATTTGAGTTCCACGAAGCCGTCCGCCCACAACGCGGGATCGGAAAGGGTGAATTCCCGGGGCGTCTGGACGCCCAGCCCGCCGTTGCCGGTATCCAGCAGCACGGTTCCTTCCGCTGTCAGCTTGATTTCGCCGGTGGCCTCCATGGCCAGGTAGAGCGGCGCGGGCGTCGAGGGGTCGACGGGAATTTTGTAGGTGAAATAGGCGTTCCCGTTGGCCACCCGTTTGGTCACTTTCTTGTGCCATCCGTAACGCTCGAAATCGGCCACGCCGTTCCCCTGGGCTTCGATCGCCGCCACGGAGCCGCTGTTCTGATCCAAATATTTCTCTTCCACAATGGAGCCGACCATCCGGTTTCCGTAAGGATCGGAATTGCCCGCTTCGGCTCCGGCGTAAATCCGGATTTGTCCCGGCTGCGGCGAGTCGGCGTACGTGCCCGCCGGCATGGAAGCGCTTGCTTTTACGGGAGCAGGCGGCCCAAAAAAGCACAAGGCGTTGAAGACGAGCAAGGCCGCCATCCAACCCGCCAAAAATTTCCCCGTTCGGTATCGCAATTGGCATCCCGCCTCTCGTGATGAATGATTTTTTTTAAATCTACCAGAGGAGGCGGACGACTAGAATTCGCTATCATCGGTTTCGCGGATGAAATTTGATCGGGAATTGCAGGAAAACGCCGGGCGCCGCGGTCAACGATAGACCGCTTGCAATTCCGCCGGTCCAATGGGAGTATTATTCATGAAACGCGATTCAACGGGAATGCCGCGGAAAAGCGTCGAAGCCGCGAAAAGAAGCGAAGAAACGGCCATCGCCGGTTTCCCCTTAAAAAAAGAACACCGAACGGCAAGGAGCATTGGAGCGCATGATGACGGAGACAGGAGACCAGACGCTGATCCGGCGGATCAACACAGCCATCGTGCTGGAGGCGATCCTGCGGGGAGCCCCGCTCTCCCGCGCGCAAATCTCGGAAAGGACCGGGCTGAACAAGGCGACGGTGTCCAGCCTCGTGCAGGAGCTGATCGACGGATCGCTGGTATGCGAGATCGGCCCCGGGCAGTCCAGCGGCGGACGGAAGCCGGTGTTGCTCGAATTCGTGGCCAGGGCGGGCTACGCGGTGGGCATCGACCTGGGCGTCAATTATATCCGCGGCGTGCTGACGGACCTCAAGGGCGCCATCGTCGCCGAACGCACGAAAACGCTGCACCGGACGGAACCGGAACCGGCGGTGGAAGCGCTGTGCGGTTGCGTGGACGAGCTCATGGGCGCCGCCCCTCCGTCTCCTTACGGCATCGTCGGCATCGGCGTCGGCGTGCCGGGGCTGGTGGACGACAGCGGCACCGTGCTCCTCGCCCCCAATCTGAAGTGGCGCGGCGTCCCGCTCCGGGACCGGCTGGCCGAGCGGTACGGGCTGCCCGTCGTCATCGACAACGAAGCCAACGCGGGCGCGCTGGGCGAACAAAAATACGGCGCGGGTCGCCGCATCTCCAATCTCGTCTATGTCAGCGTCGGCATCGGCATCGGCGCCGGGCTGATCCTGCAGCAGTCGCTGTACAAGGGCGCGTCCGGATTTTCCGGCGAAGTGGGGCACATGTCCGTGGAAGCGTTCGGCAAGCCTTGCGCCTGCGGCAACCAGGGATGCTGGGAAGCCTACGCCTCGGAGCGGGCGCTGCTCGAGCGGGCGGCCGAACAGGGCATCGGCATCGCCGATCTCGACGGCCTGCTCGCCGCGGCGACCGCCGGGCGCGAAGACGTGCAGGCGCTGTTCGCCCAGTGCGGGGAATATCTGGGCATCGGCGTCGCCAGCATCGTGAACGCGTTCAACCCCGACGCCGTCGTGATCGGCAACCGGATGAGCCGCGCCCGGCCGTGGCTGGAAGATGCGCTGCGCAAGACCGTGGTCCGGCGGACGATGGGCTTCACGCTTCGCCAGCTGCAGCTGTTGTTCGCGGAGCTGGGCGACCGCTCGGCGGTGATGGGCGCGGCGGAAATGGCCATTTCCGGCTTCTTCGCGCGGCTGAAGGCGGGCGCCGTCAACCACCGCAACGGCACGGGCAAAAAACAGGCCGGAAGCCGCCCGTAAGCGCCAACGCTTCACGGCCGGCTTCCGGCATCCCCTCCGCTAATTCCGCCAACCCGCCATTCTCCGCACACAGCCCGCTCGCACGCCGTCCGCCGACGCACTGCCGCCCACACGGCAACCGCCGGCCGCCGCTCATTTGCGGTCGGACGGCAGAAACAGCGAAATCAGGCCCAGCAAAGGCAGAAAACCGGCAACCAGCATCACGTCGGCCAGGCCGAACGTGTCGGCGGCCTTGCCGATGGCCACGGCGCCGATGGCGCCCATGCCGAACGCCAGTCCCGTCGTCAGCCCGGAGACCATCCCGACCCTTGCGGGCATGATGATCTGGCCGTAAACGACACTGACGGAAAAACCGGACAAAAGGACGAATCCGAGGATCAGCGCGACGGGATAGATCCAGACCAGCGGCAGGTGCGGCAGCAGCAGGGCGAACGGCACGGAGCCGATGAGGGACCAGACGATCATGTTCTTGAGGCCGATCCGGTCGGCGAGCCAGCCGCCGAACAGCGTGCCGGCCACCCCGGCCGCCAGAAACAGGAATACGGGCACCTGCGCCTCGGCCTTGGTCAGTCCGTAATCTTCCACCAGATAGAACTGGTAGTAGCTTGCGATCCCGGCATGGTACCAGGAACGGGCGAAAGTGACGATCACCAGAAGCCCCATCGCCAGCCCGGCGCGGGGATGGTTGGCCAAACCGGACGGCAGGGCGGCCGCTTTGGCGCCTTTCCGCGAGCCTCCGCTTCGGAGTCGCTCCCCGTATTCCCGCAGGCGGGCCTTTTACCACGGCACCACCGCGAGCAGCACGGCGATGGCCGCTCCCGCGAACGCCGTGCCCCACAGGGCGCCGATCTGGCCGAGGGGCAAAAAAATGAGAATCGTCAGGATCGGCGCCAGCGAGCCTCCCGCGTTTCCGCCGACCTGATACACCGACTGGGCCAGCCCCCGTTGGCCGCCCGCCGCGAAGAACACCACCCGCGAACCTTCCGGATGGAAAACCGCCGAGCCGATCCCGATGAACACCACGGCCAGAAGCACGCCCCAGTAGTTGGGCGCCAGCGCGATGCCGATCATGCCCAGAAGGCTCATCGCCATGCCGACGGGCAGCATGTAGGGCGACGGCCGGCGGTCGGAATACAGGCCCACGACGGGCTGCATGACCGACGAGGTCATGTTGAGCGTGAACGCGATCCACCCGATCTGGGCATACGAAAGGCTCAACGTCTCTTCCAGAACCGGATACAGCGCCGGCACGACCGCCTGCATGGTGTCATTCAAAAAATGGACGAGGCTGATCGCCAGAAGGACCGGAATCACCGCTTTTCCCGCCGCGGCTCCTGCCCTCTGGACGCCCGCCCCGGCCGCCGTGGGCGTGGACACGCCGTCTCCTCCCCCTTCCCCGTGCGCACCTGTCCATTTCCGCTGCTCGTCGTTGCTGGACATATCCGGCGAGACGGCGGTTCAATCCATCTTCCCCAAAAATTTAACGCGAATAATGATTAACCCGGCTAAATTTCAGCAAATTCCAGATGACCAGCGCACCCAAAAGCTGCAGAGCCGTCTTGATAATCGCCTGGCCGGCGATCGCGCGGCCCACCTGGTCCCAGGCCAAGAAGCCGGCGCCCAGCGGCGACAGCCCCACGACCACGAAGATGGCGCTGTCCAGCAGGCTGCCGACCGTGCCGCTCACGAGCACCCGCTGGCTCATGGACAGCCTCAGCCGGGTGTACAGCTCGGTGTCCACGGTTTCCGAAAACAGAAATGTCAAGGCGGACGCAAACACGATCCAGAGCGTGTCGCCCAGAGCAAAGGAAGTGACGGCCGACAGAACCATCGCCACTCCGATCCAGGCATAGGTGGCCTTCCGGCCGATGGCGTTCTGGACCAGGTCCCGCAGCACAAACGTGGCGCCGATCAGAAACGTCCCCGCCGGCACGATGAAAGGCCCGATGGCCGGAGGGGCCAGGCGCGCCGTCATGACGTTGGCGGCCACGATGGCCGCCAGATACAGGGCAACCGTGCCCGTTTTCCACAGGTTCATCCCACGTTCCTCCCCACGCTGTCCGCGTCGCGCGTCACCGGTTGTCGATCTTTTCCGGGTACATGTCGTGGTTGAGCAGCCGGTGCTCGGCCATCCGCTCGTATTTCGTCCCGGGCCGGCCCCAGTTGCAATAGGGATCAATGGATATGCCGCCGCGGGGCATGAACTTCCCCCACACTTCGATGTAGCGGGGCTCCATCGCGCGGATCAGGTCGTTCATGATGGTATTCACGCAGTCCTCATGGAACCCGCCGTGATTGCGGAAGCTGAACAGGTACAGCTTGAGCGACTTGCTCTCGACCATCTTGCGGTCCGGAATGTAGGAAATATAGATCGTCCCGAAATCGGGCTGGCTCGTGATCGGGCACAGGGTGGTGAACTCCGGACAGTTGAACTTCACGAAATAGTCGCGATCCGGATGCCGGTTCTCGAAGGTCTCCAGCAGATCCGGATTGTAGGAAAAATCGTACCGGGTTTCCTTGGAACCCAGATGGGTAAGACCGTCGCGGGACATGGCCGGGCCCTCCCTTTCGTCCGGAATCACGGAAGGCGGGATCCGCTCCCGCCCCGTTTTCTTACGTACTATAACATATCCTGCCGTTTTCAAACAACTTCGGGTGTTCCCGAACAAATTGGCGTGGGCACTCCGGAAAGGCGCTCACGCTTGCAACCATCCCGGCCCTCAATACCGCTGTTGCAGATTCACCACGTTGAACATTTCTCCTCCGCTGCGATACGCAAAGAATAGCCTTTCGAACAAATCGATCCATTTTTCCTGCAAATTCAGGACCCCGCCCGAACTGTGCGGGGAAATCAGCACATTTTCCATTTTCCACAGTTCGCTGTCGGGCGGGAGCGGTTCGGTCTGAAACACATCCAGTCCCGCTCCCCTGATTTCGCCGTTTTTCAGGGCATGGATCAGCGCCTGCTCATCCACCACATTGCCGCGCGAATAATTCAGGAAAATGGCCGAAGGTTTCATGGCCGCAAATTCATCGGCGCCAATCAGGCGATACGTTGCCGGAGTCAGAGGGAGCAGACTGACCACATAGTCGCTGATCCCCAACATCTCATGCAATCGGTCCATCCCGGCCACATCGTCAAAATAATCGGGCTTATCCGCAGGGTTGTTCTTGATCCCGATCACTTTCATGTCAAAGGCTTTCGCCTTTCTGGCCAGTTCCTTTCCGATACTTCCCGCTCCCAGAATACAGAGCGTTTTCCCGTACAATTCGTCATACGGATATTGATTTTCCCATTTCGCTTCCCATTTGTTCCGGAGGTTATAGTGCAGCCCCCGGCTGAAACAAATCATCATGCCCATAATTTGTTCGGAAATTTGCGTGCGGTGGATGCCCCGGGAATTGGTCACCAATACTTTTTTCTCGCTCAGCAGTTCAAAGGGTAGCGCATCCACGCCGGAAGTCAAAATATGCAGCCACTTCAGACTTTCGAATTTTTGCAATTTCGCTGTATCCAGGCGGCCCAGGGCCGGTCCGACCGTCACCAGAATTTCCGCCCGGGCCGCCTCCTCGCCGATTCCCGAATCCCAACTTTTGACGACGATTTCTTCCGGAATCTTCCGTTCAAGCCGCTCCAGAAGTTTGGGGTCTATCGTTTGAGCCCAATAAATCATGCGAAATCACCTCTGCAAAGTCCTCGGCCCATCCCCTAGTTTGGCATCCGCATGGAGAAAAGTCCAGCAAAGTCTTTGACAAAGAGCCCCGGCAACCTGGATGGCTGCCGGGGCCTTGCGTCTTTTGGCCGCACACGACTTACCGCAGTTCAACCACGCAATGGATGTCCAGCCGGGGAACGGTGAACGCCGTGCCGTTTTCCGTCCGCTTGAGTTCCAGGGCCACGCCTTCGGGTTGCAGAATCGCCTCCCGGATGCCCGGATCCCGCACCTCGATCTCGATGCCGTGGACGGGGTTGATGTATTCGATCGGATCGTAGTTGGCCTTGGTTTTGTAGGTGGAATGGTTGTTTTGGAAATTGATCAGATGCAGGAACCGCCGGTCCCCGCGCCGCATCATGTTGACTTCCACCGTCGGGGACGCCGCGGCCGTGAACGGCCGGTCCTTGATGTACGAATTCAGGACGTTGTTGAAGATGCGCCGCAGCCAGTAATGGTTGGTTTCCCCGTACGCCTTGCTGACGGGCACGGCGAAGTACAGGCACGTTCCCTTGCCGTAGGTGTTGACGCTGATGGCCGGAAAATCGCTGACGATGCCGGCCGGCGTCACCGTGCTCCGGAATGCCCGGTTTTCCGAGGGCACCGTGTACGGCCATTGCAAGCGGGACAGCGCCGTCGCGCCGTCGGCGCGCACCTTGATGAACGGATGCAGCGCCAGGTGCGGAATGCGCGGCAAATCTCCCCACACCGTTTCGTTCACGGTAAAGTAGGCGTAATCATACGGCGTCTGGCCCGCGTATCGGACGCCCATGACATCCTCCAGCAGGAACCGGCGGCTTGCCTGGTCGAAGCCGGCCATTCCCTCGAGCACGAGGACGCCTCCGTCCCGCACGAACGCCCGGAGCTGTTCGGCTTGGGCTTCATCCAGCCGGGCGTTCGCCGTCACGACGACGGCACTGTATGGCTTGAGGTCGGGCATCCGGAGATCCTCGAAGAGGTCGAACTGCCAGTGCCCTTCGATCAGCATCTTGGCGGCGCCGAACAGATGCGGGTCGCCCGGTTTGTTCCAATACCAGTCGGACGTATTGCGGGAGATGAGCGCCACGTGCTTGACGCTTTCCGCGTTGACGACATACGGTTCCCGCTCCTCGAGGAAGCGGAACACCTCCCCGATCAGATCGTACACGGGCTCCTGCAGGGAGCCGTCCGGCTGGGCCTGGTCGCCGACGTTGACGATGCCGCCGTTGGCGGCGATGGTCGCCACTTCGTATTTGAGCTGGGCGGGCGGCTTGCAGGTCAGCATGCCCCAGCCGTCCGTGAACCGGACGGTCATGATTTGCATCGGCACACCCAGGGTGCGGGCGTACCGGGACCGGATCGAGTGGCCCAGGAACGTGCCCCATCCGGGTTGCGACTCCCACAGCCCGTAGTCGGAGCATTGGTCGAGGGCCCCCGGTTCTCCCATTTTCCACGCGCCGTTGCAGGCCACCATCAGATGCGGCTTGATGCCTTTCACCAGGCTGTAGATTTCCCGCATGCATTCGACGGCGGTGTCGATGCCGAACCGGATGACCCGCTCCCGGTCCGTTTCCAGCATGGCGGGCTCCAGCGGGAAGCCGTGCGTTTCCTCAAACTTCTTGCGGCAATATTTGCAGAAGCAGAGGTGATGCTCCTGGTACGGCATGTCGATCATGTAGCCGTCGATGTCGTAGTTTTCCGTGATTTCCCGGAGCTGGGGAATGACCAGTTCCTCGCGGTACGGGCTGTTCAGGCACGGCATATCCCAGCAGGTGCCCGCCGTGCTCTTCGGTTTGCCCTCCGCGTTGATCTGGTACCAGTCCGGATTGTGTCTGCACGCGGCCACGTCCGTCGCCAGGGAGTAGTACGCGATCACCTTGATGTCGTTCTTGTGGCACTCTTCCAGCACTTCCCCGAACCAGTCCGAGCGAAGATAGGGGTGCTTGTAGCCGTATTTCGTGTCGTAGTAGCTGTTGCCGAAATGGCATTTCGTGAACAGGCCCACCACATTGACCCGGGCCTTCACCAGCTGCCCGACGATATGTTTCGGATCGGCCCGCAGCATCGCATCCACAAATTCGGGCATATGGAAGTCCAGATGCACCTGCCGGATGCGTTCACGAAACCATGAAGAATTTTGCATTCGCGTTCTCCCTCCAAAAATGGTCATGCCCTCAGATGTCCTGGCGCAGCAAATCCACATAGCGCACCGAACGCCGCTCGCCTTCGCATTCGATCCACGCCTCGAAGGGGCCCCTTCCCCCGGGAAGGGCCACGCCGCGATCCGCGAACCGGCCGGAAGCCGGATCGAACGGCAATTCCCACCGGCGCCCCCCGAAGCTGATGCAAGCCTTCCCGCCCGACCACTTTTCGCTTGCGGTCAGCCGGACTTCATACCGGCCCTCCAGAACCTCCAGCTCCCAGTGGCCGTAATGGTCGTCCGTCCAGCCGTCTTCCCCGTGCATGCGCCAGTCCTGGCGCGTCAACAGGGTGTGGGGCGATGCCGGCGAACCGACCACGATCCACGGCGGACGGTAGGTTTCCTCCCCGAAGGTGGAAGACACCTCGTCGTACCACCGTTCGTAAGCCTCCCGCAGCATCTCCGCCTCGGCCGGGGCTTTCCCGGCCAGATTGGTCGTTTCGTACGGGTCTTTGGCCAGATCGTACAATTCGGGCGGTTCCGTCTCGCTGACGGAATACCATTTGAGATTTCCGCAGATGACTGCGCAGTTTCGATACTTGACGGGCGCGTCGCCGCGGTGCCATTGCATGAAGATCATCCGCTTCGGCATGTCTTCCGGTTCGCAATCCCCGCGAAGCAACGGCAGCAGGTTGAGCCCGTCCACGTCCGCCGGCGTCCGGCCTCCCGCGGCGGCCATCAGCGTGGGCAGCACGTCGATGGGATTGGCGGGATAATCCAGATCCACGCCGCCGGGAATGACGCCGGGCCAGCGCCAGAAATGCGGCACCCGGACGCCGCCCTCGTACAGCTGCCCCTTGATGCCGCGCAGGTTGCAGTTGTAGCGGGAGCGGCCGTCGACCCGGGCGGATGTGCACGGTCCGTGGTCGCTTGTGAAAATGACGATGGTGTTCTCTTCCACTCCGCTTTCGTGCAGCGCGTCCAGGATGCGGCCGACGTTCCAGTCGATATTGGCGATCATGCCGTAAATCAATCTGAATTTCTCCGGCAGCTCGTCGCCGCGCACGCCCTCCGTCCACCGCCCATCCACCTCGAAGGGGGAATGCGGCGTGTTCGTCGCCACGTAGGCGAAAAACGGTTCATGCGCGTGCCTGCGGATAAAGTCGATCGCGTGATCCGTGAAAATGTCCGCGCAATAGCCTTCGAAACGCTCGGGCTTGCCGTTGTGCATGAGGACGGGGTCGAAATACCGGTTCCCCGGCCAGTCGCCGGGCTGGCTGATCCCGCCCGCCAGATGCCACAGCGTTTCGGAAAACCCCATGTCCTGCGGGCGCATCGGATAGCAGTCGCCCAGATGCCATTTGCCGAAAATGCCCGTGGCGTACCCCTGTTCCGCCAGCAGATGCGCCAGCGTCGTCTGGCCGGGATCCATCATGGAACGGCCGCAATACGTGTCCACGACGCGGGTGCGGTAATGGTATTTGCCCGTCATGATGCTCGCCCTGGCCGGCGAGCAGAGCGGCCCGCTGCGATACCGTGACAGCCGCGCGGAATCCGCGAACAGCGAATCCAGGTTCGGCGTGTCCAGATGGGGGTTGCCGTAGCAGGACAGATCGCCCGGGCACAGATCGTCGCAGATGATGAACACGATGTTCGGCTTTTCTTTGCGCATCTTACCGTCCACCCATTCCGGAAATCGTGATCCCTTCCTGCAGGTAGCGCTGCAGGAACGCGAAGACGATCACCGTCGGCACGATGACGATGGCCGCGGCGGCCATCATCAGATGCCATTCCGTCCCGTACAACCCCTGGAAGTAGTTCAGCCCGATCGGCAGCGTCTTCATGTTTTCCGTGTTGATCACGATAAGCGGCCACAGGAAGTTGTTCCATTGCTGGACGAAGATGAAGATGGCCAGCACCGCCAGGATTGACGTGGACAGCGGCAGGATGATCCGGGCGTACAGCCCGAAGCGGCTGCAGCCGTCGATCCGTCCGGCTTCCTCCAGCTCGAAGGGAATCGTCAGGAAAAACTGCCGGAGCAGGAACGTGCCGAACGCCGTGAACGCCTTGGGAATGATGAGCGCCTGGTACGTGTCGATCCATCCCCAATAGTTGATCAGGATGAACAGCGGAACCATGACGACCTGCCCGGGAATCATCAGGGTTGCCAGGTACAGATAGAAAAGGGTGTCCCTGCCCGGAAACCGCAGCCTCGCGAAGGCGTAGGCCGCCAGCGACGCCGTGGTCAGCTCCAGCAGCACGATGGACCCGCTGACGAACACCGAGTTCAGGAAAAACCGGCCGAACGGCGCGTAGGTCCAGGCTTCGACATAGTTGTCCCAGGCCAGCCGGGACCCGAACATGCCGGGATGGAAGATTTCCGATGCGGGTTTCAGCGAAGACACCAGCATCCAGAAGACGGGCAGGAGGACGAGAACGGCGATGACGGCCAGGAGCGAGTAACCGATCACCCGCTGCGCCTTTTTTCCGCGTTTTCCGCTCAGCATGCCAATCCTCCCCGCCTCAGCCGTAATGGACCCAGCGCTTCTGCAGCCTGGCCTGGATGATGGTCAGAATGAAGATGATTCCGAACAGAACCCAGGCGACCGCCGAAGCATAGCCCATTTTGAAATACTCGAACCCGTTGTGGTAAATGTACATCACGATGGTGTTCGTCGCGTTGGCCGGACCGCCCTTTGTCATGACGAACGCCTGGTCGAACACCTGGAACGACCCGATCACGGTCATGACGGTGACGAAAAACAGCGCCGGCGTAATCATCGGAAGCGTAACGTAGAAAAATCTGCGGATCGCGTTCGCCCCGTCGATCATGGCCGCTTCGTGCAGCACCGAAGGCACCGCCTTGATCGCCGCGATGAAAATGACCATGTTGTAGCCGAAGTTCTTCCACACGCTCATCAGGATGATGCCCAGCATGGCGAACTTGGGGTCGCCCATCCAGTTGGGCCCCTCGATGGCGGCGACCTTGAGCAGGGAGTTGACCAGCCCGCTGTCCGGCTGATACATGAACTTCCACACGAAAGCCGCGGCCACCGTGGGCACCAGCACCGGAAGGAAGAAGACCGTCCGGAAAAGGCCGGTGAGGAGGCGGGTGGAGCAAAGCCACACCGCCATCCCCAGACCGATCAGGATGCTCAGCGAACCATATCCGCCGACGTAAATCAGGGTGTTGCGGACCACCTGCCGAAAGACGTGGTCTTCGGTAAACAGCCTTTCATAGTTTTCCGTGCCCGCGAACTTCGGCGGGGTGATCAGCTCCCAGTGAAAGAAGCTGAGCACGAACGATACGACGACGGGTATGGCCGTGAAGGTCAGAAATCCGATGATGTTGGGCAGCAGAAACAGGTACGCTGCCAGCGTTTCTCTTTTGGCCATGATGATCACTGCATGTTTTTCATGTTGGATTGATGTTCATCCAGCTTCTGTTGCAGCATCGGGTTGATCCGGTCGAGCACTTCCTGCACCGGCGCGTTGTTGACCCAGATGTGATCCAGCTCCCGGTTGACGAGGGTGTCCAGTTCCGTCCAGTTGGTGGTGGTGACCCGCTTCCGGGCCATCTCCGCCGCCTTGTGCACGTTGTCGATGTGTTCCGGACGGGGATCGCCCGACTGGCTGAACGCGGGCACCGCCGACTTGCGCGCCGGGAAGCCCCGGCCCGTGGACGCGATCACCTTCTGGGCGTCGTGGCCGAGAATGATCGTGAGCGCCTTCCAGGCGTCTTCCTTGTACCGGGATTGGGAGTAGATGCCGAAGCCGGAACCCGCCACCCACGTGACGGAACCGTTCTTGCCCTGCGGAAGAATGGTCACGTCTCAGTCGAAGTCGGCATTCGCGCGATGGACGACGAACCGCCAGGGACCGTCGGTGTACATGCCGATTTTGCCGGTCTGGAACTGCTCCATGCCCCAGTTGCTGTTGCCCGGGTCGGTGATCTTCGGCGCGACCTTGTGCACGTGGATCAGGTCGCTCAGGAACTGGACCGCTTCCACCGCGGCCGGCTGGTTGATCATGGCCGTGGTCATCTCGTCGTCCATGAATTCGCCGCCGTTGGACCAGATCCAGGCGATGACGTGGTCGAACAGCGGGTTGACCAGCGCGCCGTAGTTGCCGTCCCGGGTCAACGCTTTTGCCCTTTCAAGGAAGCCTTCCCAGGTCATGTTTTCGTCCGGATACGGGACGTTGTATTTGTCGAACAGGTCCTTGTTGTAGAACAGGACCAGCGGTCCGAAGTCGAACGGAAGGGCGATCTGATCGCCGTTCCACGACAGCGCCTCGAGGATGCTGCTGTCGAAGTCCTCGACTTCGAAGCCCGGAATGGTATCGAAGTAGTTCTGCAGCGGTTCGAAGGCGCCCCGCGGCGCGAAGGTGGCCGTCCGCAGCGACTGGATCTGGATGATGTCCGGCGCGGTGCGGCTCGCGATCTGCGCCTGCAGCTTCGTCCAGTACTGGTTGAACGGTTCGGCCTCCAGCTTCAGGGTGATGTGCGGATACGTCTCCGTCACCTTCTGCGCGAAGCTTTTCCAGATCTCCTGCGCTTCGGGCGAGTTGGCGACGACCCCCCACCGCAGTTCCACCGGTTTGGGCGGTGCGGACTGCTGCGGCGACGCGGACGGACTGGAACCGGTACTTGCCGACGGGGAGCCTGAACCGCCCGAACCGGAACCGCCCGAGCCGGAACCGCCGCCGGATGCGCACGCGGCCGCCAGCACCGCGACCAGCAGCAGCATGGAAAGCACTTTCAGCCTTGACGCTACCCTCATCTGTTGCACCCCTTCTTCGAGTGTTGTATTCGCTTTCAAAGTTAGCAGAGGGGCGTTGGGGGGGAAAATGGCGCGAATCAGAGAAAAGGTTCGGGATTACGGGGTATTGAGTCGGCGGTAATCGGTGGGGGTCGTGCCCATCAGCTTCTTGAACACGATCATGAAATGCTTTTCGCTGCTGTATCCGCACAGGCGGGCGATCTGGTAAATCTTCAGGTGGGTTTCCGTCAGCAGCCGGGCCGCCCGCTCCATGCGCATCCGGATCATCATGTCCGTGAAGCTTTGGCCGGCTTCCGTGCGGAACAGCTGGGACAGGTAATCCGGGTTGAAATGCAGGTAGTCGGCCAGGGCGGCCAGGGTGACGTCCTCGTGCAGGTGCCGTTCCATGTATTCCACGGCCCTGCGGATCACGGGATGGACCCCGTTCATTTCCTGCGCCTTCGACGGCCGTCCTTCGCCGCGGATTTTCTCGTGCATCCTGCGCAGGCAATGCACGAATTCGCCGACATCCACCGGTTTCAGCAAATAATCCTGCACGCGGTACCGGATGGCCTGCTTGGCGTAATCGAATTCCGGATAGCCGCTCAGCACGATGACCTGCGTCTCGTTGGACTGCGCCCGCAGCGCCTTCAACATCTCCAGCCCGTCCATTTCCGGCATGCGGATGTCGGTGATGATCAGGTCGACATCCGCCTCCGCCAGCCGCAGGAGCGCCTCGCGGCCGTTCGCGGCCTCCGCCACCACGCGGCCGCAGCCCGAAACTTCGTCGACGAGCTTTTTGAGCCCGCTCCGGATGTTGGCTTCATCCTCCACCAGCATGACGTTCAGCATGGCGATCGCCCTCCTCCGTCGGATGCCTATGCGGAAGCCGGATGACAAACCGCATGCCCCGCTCCCGCCTGCCGTCGATGAACAGGCCGTAGGGTTCCCCGTACAAAAGCCGCACGCGATGGTGCACGTTGCGCAGCGCGTGGCCGCCCCGCTTTTTCTCCGCGAACAGCTGGTCGCCGGCTTCGGTCCGGCTGTAAATTTTCAGCGCCAGCTGCTCCAGGTCTTCCGGCGCCATCCCCTTGCCTTCGTCGGCCACGGACAGCACCAGATCGTCCCCTTCCCGGCGCACCGTCAGCTCGATCACGCCGCCTTCGTGGGACAGCCCGTGCACGATGGCGTTCTCCACCAGCGGCTGCAGGATCAGCTTGGGCACGATCGTCTCCGCAAGCTCCGGCTCCACGTCGATCCGGACGTCGAGCACGTTGTTCAGCCGCATGTTCTGGATGAGCAGGTACCCTTCGACGAAGCGGATCTCGTCGGCAAGGGACACCATTTTTTCCTTGTGGTCGATGGTGTAGTTGAGCAGGCGTCCGAGGGTCGACACGGTCCGCGACAGATCCCACTGGTTTTTCCGGATCGCCATCATGTTGATCTGTTCGAGGGTGTTGTACAGAAAATGGGGATTGATCTGGCTTTGCAGCGCCGCGATTTCCGCGTCCCGCTCCCGCAGCTTCGTCTCGTACACTTCCTTGACCAGATGCTGGATGTGCCGGATCATCGAGTTGAACCCCTGGGCGAGTCCGCCCATTTCATCGTTGGAACGCACCGGCGCCTGCACGTCGAACGAGCCGAGCTGCACGCGGCGCATGAGCCGGTGCAGGTCGCGGACCGGGCGGAGGAACATGTTGGAGGCGACCGCCGCCAGCACGAAGGCCAGCACCAGGGAAGCAGCCGAGATGGCCAGCGTAAAGCCGGTCAGCTCCCGCGCTTCCCGGGTCAGGTCCGCCAGCGGCAGCGCCGCCTCGATTTGCAGGCCGTAATCTTCCGACCGGGAAAACAGCACAAGATCGTTCTGTCCGCCGCTTTCCGCGTTTCCCGCTTCGGAGGCAAGATGCAGGTCCGGATACAGCGCGTTGCCTTCCGGATCCATGATCGTCAGGCGGCTGCCCGGCGTCAGCTGCACCGTGGAGATCACCTTGTCAAAGGCGGACGGCTTCAGATCCAGCTTGATGAAACCGAGATGCTGGTCCGTCGTGATGGAACGGATGGCGCGGGCGACGGCGAACACCCGCTCCGGCCGGACGCCGTAAAAATGGGATTCGTGGGGAGGCACAATGACGAACAGGCCGTCGGCGGCTTTGGCCCGGGACAGCCAGACCGGTTCCGGATCGCCGCCCTGCGGCCGCTCGATGTACATGGATTGCGGGGTGATGTATCCGGAATCGTTGAGGACAATGTAGGCTCCGTGGATTTCCGGATGGCCCTGGATGAGGGAATGCAGGAACATCGCCAGGCTCTGGAAGTCGTTTCTCGACATGAACTCCCCCGGCGCCCGGTTTTCGTACTGTTCCAGGATCGCCTGCAGCTCCGTGTCGTAAAACGGCATCAGCGTCAGCTCTTCCAGGTCCTCGAAGAAAAAGTCCAGGTTGACCGCCAGCTGCGACATGATCTGTTCGGAATACTGGCGGATGTTGTCCTTCTGCTTCGTGGTGTAAAAGTGGTAGGTCACCAGACCGCTCAGGAGAAAAGGCGCCAGAATGAGCGCGATGAAAAGCAGCGTCAGTTTCGTGCGGATGGAAAAAGCCACGCCGCGACCGAACATGCGAGTTCCCCCTTCCCGTGCACAGGCGTTCCCGAAGCCGGTTTCCGCAACTTCGGGCGGCCGCCTCCGGGTGCGGCTTTTGATGTATCCGCTCCTCTCGTCCGGGCTCCTGCCTCCGATCGGCCGGACGGCCGCGGCCGCCGTCCGTCACGCAAAATACGGCATATCCTTCCACACCATCAGCGCCGCCCCGGTGGCCACCGCGTCTTCCCGCAGCTCGCCCTTCGTAAAGACAGGCTGGTACTCGGGATAGTAGTAAACGTTCTTGCGGGCGATCTCGATGGCCGTCTCGAAAAACCGCTCATCGGAATTGACCAGGGCGCCGCCGAGAATGACGATTTCGGGATGCAGCACGTTGATCAGGTTGGCCAGCCCGATTCCGAAGTAGGCCGCGGCCTGCTCGAAAAGCTCCACGGCGCACGGGTTGTCCCGCCTCAGCGCCTCCAGCAGGTCGTCGTACCGGATCCGGTCCGGGGGCACCCCGAACGCCTCCAGCCAGCGGCTCCGCCCCATCTTGGCCTGGGCCTGCGCCTGCCGTTCCAGCGCCTGGACAGACACGAAGGCTTCCAGCGCGCCGAAATTGCCGTCGTCCCCGAGCCGCGGGCCGTCCGTCTGGATGATCATCTGGCCGACGGCCCCTTCCATGTCCACCGAGCCGTGGATGATGCGGCCGTAGGACATCATGGCGGAGCGCAGTCCGACCCCCGCGTGCACGTACAGCATGTGCTGAGGGCTCTGCTTCCGCATCGCCCAATGTTCGGCCATGAGCGCCGTGTTGGCCCCGTTCTCCAGCCGCGCCGGAAATCCGGTCCGCTCCTCGATCATGCGGCAGATGGGCACGTCCGTCCAGCCCTGGGACGGGAAGCGCAGCGGGCGCAAAATGATCCCCCGTTCCCGGTCCAGCGGGCCGACCGCGCCGACGCCGACCCCGCCCACCTGCTCCGGCCCGATCCCGTGGTCGTTCAAAAACGCTTTCATTTGTCCGGCCACGTGGTCGACGAGCCGTGCGGGCGTCATCGTTTCGTCCATCCGCCAGCGGGTGAACGACAGGGGGTTCATGCCGGCGTCGAAAAGCCCGAGGGCCGAATGGAACCGGGAAATTTCCAGTCCGAAGAAATACCGGAAGGAGGGATTGATCTCGTACAGGATCGGCCTGCGGCCGCCGCTGGACGGTCCCAGTCCGGAAATCCGGATCAGGCGTTCCTCCGCCATTTCCTCGAGCAGGCGGGTCATGGTGCTGCTCGTGAGCGAAAAACGGGCGAGCAGCTCCGCTTTGGAGACGATGCCCTGCTCCGCGATATGGTAGTAAACCACTTTTTTCGGAGACGGCAACGGTCCGTTGTTTCTCTTCCTGGGCACGGGAAATTCCTCGCTTGCCGATGTGAACAATGGTAAATGGGCTTGTTCACTCATTATACTTCACTTTCCCTTGCCCGGGGGGATTATTTTTCATTCTAACAGCACGCTGGAATTAAATCCATAAGAAAATTAAGTTACCGATATAAAGCGTATTCATCGGACCAAAAAGCATATTTTTTCTCATACTTTATTCCAAAATGAAATAAATGTGCTATAATGGTACTCCAACGGGGAAAGGAGCGTGGACAGCATGAAAGCCCGGCTGTTGCTTTCGATTTTCTGGACTTTTCTGAAGATGGGGCCTTTCACCTTTGGAGGAGGCTACGCCCTGATCCCCGTCATTGAACGGGAAATCGTGGAAAAAAGGCGGTGGCTGGGCAAAGGGGAGGTCGCCGACATCGTCACGGCGGCGGCGTCCGTTCCCGGCGCGGTGGGCGTCAACGCCGCGGCCTTCATCGGCCACCGGCTTGCCGGCGCGGCGGGCGCCGGCGCGGCGCTGCTCGGCATCCTGCTGCCGGCTTTCTGCATCCTGATCGCCCTTTTGCTGGCATACACCCGGATCAAGGACCATCCGAAAGTCGAGGGCGCCTTCACGGCGATCCGTGCCACCGTGGTCGCCCTGATCGCGTACGCGGCTTTCCTGATCGGGAGAAGCGCCGTTTTCGACTTCACCACCGGCGCCTTCGCCGTTGCCGCCGTCGCCCTGCTGGCCTTCGGCGGCGGGTTCGTCCATCCCTTCGGGGTCGTCGTGCTCGGCGCCGCGGGCGGCATCGCGGCGGTGAAGATCCGCAGCCGGTTCGGCAGACCGACCCGGCTGGACCGGAGCGAACCGGGCCAAAAGCGAAAAGAAAAACCGAACGAGCAGGAACCGGTCATCGACTACATGATATAATTCACGGTAACGGGGGATGGCCATGATCCTCGGCTTGTTTGTCGTCTTCTTCCTGGCGGGTCTCGTCTCCTTCGGCGGCGGCTACGCCATGATTCCGTTCATCCAGGAAGAAGTGCTGTTCCGCCGGCACTGGATGGACGCCGCGCAGCTGACCGACATCATCGCGGTGGCGGGGATGTCCCCCGGTCCCATCGCTGCCAACATCGCCGCGGCCGTCGGCTACCAGAAGGCGGGTCCGGCCGGCGCCGTCGTCGCCGTCACGGCCGTCGTCCTGCCCTCGTTCCTGATCATCCTGGCCGCCGGCAAACTGCTCGTTCGCCATCGCGAACACCCGCTGACGAAATCCGCCTTTTACGGCCTGCGTCCCGTCATCACCGGCATGATCGCCTGGGCGGCCTTCACCTTCGCGCAGTACGCCGGCATGACGGACGGCGCCGCCTGGTTGGCCCTGAGCCAGTTTCTCATTTTCGCCGGATCCCTGTGGGCCTTGACCTATCTGCACAAGCATCCCTTCACCGTCCTCATCTTGTCCGGCCTGGTCGGCGCCGCGCTGTACGGCTGACCCCGGACCGCTGCCGGGCGGTGGGAAAGGAGCCCCGAGATGTCCACCTGTGCCGCCGATGCCGGACACGGCGATGTCTTCGTCATGTGGAAAACCGTCTCCGAAGATTGCAACCTGGCCTGCGATTATTGCTACTACAGCACCTGCGGGGGCCGGATCGGCCGGCGCGTCCGCCGGATCGATTCCGCCCTGCTGGAGAAGTTCATCGGGGAATACATGGCGTACGCTTCCCGCCGCGGGGGCGTCGCGACTTTTATCTGGCAAGGCGGGGAACCGCTGCTGGCCGGCCTCGATTTTTTCCGGGAAGTCGTGGAGCTGCAGATCAAGTACGCCCGGCCGGGGATGATGGTCAGCAATGCGGTGCAGACCAACGGCACGCTGATCGATGAAGAATGGGCCCGGTTTTTCCGGAAATATAACTTTCTCGTCGGGGTCAGCGTGGACGGGCCCAAGGAGATCCACGACGCCCGGCGCGTGACCGGCTCGGGAAAGGGCAGCTACGATCTGGTCATGCGGGGCATCGGGCACCTGCGCGACGCGGGCGCGGAGTTCAACATCCTGACCGTCGTGCACGACGGCAATGTGGACAAGGGCCGGGAGCTGATGGAGTTTTACCGGCGGGAAAATTTCGGCTACGTGCAGTTCATCCCGTGCATGGATTTCCGCGCCCAGGAACCGGACCGGCCCGCGCGGTACCAGATCACGCCGGAGCAGTACGGCCGGTTCCTGTGCGAAACCTTTGACGTCTGGTATAACGACGGCCGCCCGGAGATTTCCGTACGGTTTTTCGACAATGTGCTCGGCGTCTATCTGCATCGGGAAGCGGAGCTGTGCATCCACCACCGGTCCTGTCCGAAAGGCCTCATCCTGGAGCAAAACGGCGACGCATACCCCTGCGACTTTTACATCCACGGCGATTACAGACTGGGCAACGCCGGGACGGATTCGCTGGAGGCGCTGCTGGCCAGCCCCGTGTTCGACGCGTTCCTGCGCATGAAACCGGCCCTGCCGCCGAAGTGCGCTTCCTGCCCCTGGCTGCGCCTCTGCCACGGCGGCTGCCCCCGCAACCGCCGGTGGGGCCCCGCGGGCGAAGCGCTGGACACGGATTACTTTTGCGCCGCCTACATGCGGTTCTACGGACATGCCCACGAGCGGATGCAAAAGCTGGCCTGGGAAACGAGGAAAAACTGGATGCGGGAATACAAGGCGACCGGGCTGAAGTGGCCCGGCCGCAACGATCCGTGCGTCTGCGGCAGCGGCAGGAAGTTCAAGGTCTGCTGTGCGCCCGCCGCCGCCGAAATCAGTCGATGAAATAGTCCGGATAGATGCGGCGAAGCTCGGGCACTTCCCGCCGGATGCCGCCGAGGTGTTCCTCCAGCAGCCCGGCGGTCCGCTCCTCGTCGCCCGCCCGGATCGCCTCGAACAGGCGCTCGTGTTCCTCCGCGACGCGATGCATGGATTTGTATTCGCGGACGGCCAGATAGCGGAAGCGGTTCAGGTGGGCGCGCATGTAATAGACGACGCCGAGCAGCGTGGCGTTGCCGGCCAGGCCGAGCACAACGCGGTGGAACGCCTCGTCCAGGCGCAGAAAGCCGTCGATGTCGCCCGCGCCGGCGGCCATCCGCTGCTCTTCCAGCAGCCGTTCCAGCTCGGCCCGCGCGGCCGTCAGGTCCCCGTCGTTCCAGGTGCGCGCGGCGATCCGGAAGGCGCCGAGTTCCAGCAGCAGGCGAACGTGCTGCGTCTCCAGCACCTTGCGCTCCGAAATGTAGGCGACCCGCGTGCCGCGCTGCGGCAGCACCTCCAGCAGCTCTTCGCCCGTCAGGCTGCGGATCGCCTCCCGAACGGGCGTCCGGCTGACGCCGAGGGACGCCGCCAGCTCGTTTTCGTACACCATCCGGCCGGGTTCCAGGCGAAGGGACACGATCGCCTCCCGGATCAGGTTGTACACCTGTTCGCCCAGCGGCTTCCGGACATCGGCCAGCGAAAGGGGCCGCAACACCGCCATGTTCCCATCCTCCCGTCAAAAGAGCCGCGGCTCTTGGATACTTGTATACAAGTCGCTGCACGACAAATGATGGCCGTTCAAACGATGCCGTCTGCGGAATTCCCCCGGCGTCAGGCCGACCAGCTTCTTGAACACCCGGTTGAAGGAAACGGCGTGCACGTAACCCACCCGCGCGGCGACGTCGGGAATCGGATCGTCGGAAGCCAGCAGCAGGCGCTTGGCCTGCTCCATCCGGACATGCGCCAGGTAGTCGACGAAATTGACGCCCGATTGTTCCTTGAACAGATGGCTGACCGACTTGGGCGGAAGGCCGAACCGGCCGCCCAGATGGACGAGGGACAGGTCCGGGTTCGCGTAATTCCGGTCAATGTACTGCCTCATCTGTTCGAATACGGAAGCCTGCGACCGCGTGCCTCGCGCCCGCTTCCGCCGCTCCTCGCATTCCAGCAGGATGCCGAACAGGGCGTCCCGCGCTTCCGCCAGGCTCTCCGCTTCCCCGGCGGCGCGGCGCAACGCCGGCTCCGCCCGGGTCGCCCACCAGCTTGCCGATTCCGCCGGCGCCAGCTCCGCCATCATGCGGCCCAGGGCCACCGCCAGCACGTTGACCAGGGTGACGGCGTCATCACGGCTCAGATCCTTGAGCCGTTCGCTCCCGAGCAGCCGGTGAAACGCATCTCGCCACGCCGGCTCCCCCTTGCGGAACAGGCCGGCGAATTCCCGGACTTCCTCCAGACATTCGGGCAGCGGCGATTCCTTCCGTGCGGCGCGAATTTCCCGATACAGGATGAGGCGGTTCGTGCCCCGGACGAATTTCCTCCGGAGCGCCTCGTCCGCCTGTCTGCAGGACTCCGCCACGCGCCTTGCGTCCGCCGCGGGATCCCCGACGCCGATGGTGACGGTGAACCCGAGGTGTTTTTCCGCCCAGGCGCGCAGGCGGTCGCACACCGCCGCCGCGTCCTCCAGCCGCACGAAGCCGAACCGGGCTTTCAGGAACAGCAGCCCCAGCCTGCCGCTGTCCAGCCATTCCGGCCAAACCGCAAACCGCGTGCCGTCGGCCAGCTCCGAAGCGGCCTTCGCCAGCGCGTATTTGAGCAGTTGCCGGTCCCGCGGCGAATGCCGTTCGGCCAGGCGGCCGTAGCCGTCCACTTCGGCGACGGCGACGCAGAAGGGTTCCCGGCGGGGCGGCAGGTTCAGGCGCATCAGCTCCTCCCGCCATTCCTGCGGCGCCAGGACGCGGTCTCCCTGCAACAGCTCGCGGAACAGCACCGCGCGGCGGAAAGCCAGATGTTCGTCAAACCAGGTCTTGTACGGCGAGGGGTTGCGCGGCGCGCCGCCGGAAGCGCTTCCCGCCGGGTCGCTTCCCCGTCCCCGCAGGATCTGCCAGAACGACGGCCGCCCGGATTCCGGCAAGGCGCCGGGCGTACGGTCCTCGTCTCTTGCGCGATTCATCGCTTCCCTGTTCACCTCCCCCGCTTTTTTCCGCATGCCGCTTTCTTCCAACATACTCTTCCGATGCCGCTCCGTCAACACGGAGCACGGTTTCGCGCCATCCTCACACGTACCCGTTGGCCAGCAGGCCCCCGTCCGCCTTCAGGATGACGCCGGTCACGTAGTCCGACATGGACGAGGCGAGGAACAGCGCCGGCCCGACCATGTCTTCCGGCGTGCCCATGCGTCCGGCGGGAATGCGGGCTTCCATCCTGGCCGGATTGTGCACGCCGCGCCGGATGAGCTCCTCGACGAGTTCCGTGCGGATATACCCCGGAGAAATGGCGTTCACCTGGATGTTGTGGCGGGCCCATTCCACCGCCAGATTTTGCGTCAGCTGCGCGACCCCGCCCTTGCTCGCCGCGTAGGCGGCCCGCTGCGGGATGGCCGCGTGCGCCGTGATCGAGGTGATGTTGATGATTTTGCCGCCGCGCCCCTGCCGGATCATCTGCCGCCCCGCGTGCTTGCAGCAGAAAAACGTGCCGTCCAGGTTGATCGCGAGGCACCGGTGCCAGTTTTCCTCCGTCAGCTCCTCCGACGGCGCCACCATCGTAATGCCGGCGCAATTGACCAGAATATCCACGCCGCCGAATTCCCGCACCGTCCGCGCCACCAGTTCCTCCGCCTGTTCCTCCGCGGCGACGTCGCAGACGACGGGCAGGGCCCGTCCCCCGTATTCGGCGCGGATGCGCGCCGCCTGCTCTTCGATTTGCTCCGCCGTGCGGCTCGCCAGCGCCACCGCGGCGCCTTCCCGCGCGAACCCCCGCGCGATGGCGGCGCCGATGCCCCGCCCGGCGCCGGTAACAATGGCCACTTTCCCCTGCAACAGCATGTCCCGGTCGTCCCTTCCGATTGTTTGATCCGGCCCTGTCTTGACGCTGTTCCTGCCGCGCCCTACCGCACCCGGCGGGGGTCCGCCCACCGGTCGTTCGGAATGAGCGGGAACCAGTCCGGCCGGTGCGGGTCGCGGTCGTACGGATAGCCGCCCAGCCGGGCGAATTCCTCTTCGTAGTACGCCAGCTTGTCCCGGTCCACCTCGATGCCCAGCCCGGGCCCGTCCGGCACGGCCATGGAGCCGTTTTCGTAAGGCATCTTGCCGCCCGCGAGGATGTCGTCCGCCAGCTGGTGGTAGTGCGCGTCGATGGCGAAGGGCATGTTCGGCACCACCGCGCCGAGGTGCAGCATGGTCGCCAGCTGGATGCCCAGCTCGCCCGAGGAATGCACGGCGACGCTGTACTGGAACGTCTCGCACACCGCCGCCGCCTTGAGGCACGGCCGGATGCCGCCCCAGAACGTGGTGTCCAGCAGGATGACGTCCACCGCCGGCTGCAGGATGTTCTGCGCCAGTTGCTCGAAGTTTACCACCACCGTGTTGGTCGCCAGCGGCAGCCGGGTCTTCTCGCGCACCCGCCGCATGCCGTTCAGGCCCCACGTCGGGTCTTCCAGGTAATCGTTGTTCAGGTCTTCGATGGCCCTGGCGAATGCGATGCTCTGCTCCACGCTGTAGGCGGCGTTCGGGTCGAAGCGCAGCCGGTCGTGCGGGAACGCCGCCGCCAGCGCCCGGTAGCACTCCAGCTCGTAGGCGGGATCGAAAACGCCGCCTTTCAGCTTGTGGGTCGTGAACCCGTACCGCTCCTTGAGCTGGCGGGTGTGCTCCACCAGCTGCTCGACGGTGCGCACCTCCCCTTCCCCCGTCCGCTCGTTGGGGTAGCGGAAAAACAGGTAGCTCGCGAAGGGCACCCGGTCCCGCAGCTTGCCGCCGAGCAGCCGGTGCACCGGCACGCCCAGTTTCTTGCCCATGATGTCGAGACAGGCGAACTCGATGGCCGCCAGAAGCTGCGTGCGATTGTTGTACAGGCTGGCGGTGGGATTGCAGATCTTGAAGCGAAGCTGTTCCAGCTCGAAGGGGTCGTGTCCGACCAGATACGGCTTCAGTCCCTGAAAGGCGAGCTGGGCGCTTTCGCCGCCGCCGCCCATTTCGCCCCAGCCGACGATCCCCTCGTCGGTGTGCACCTCCACCACCGTGCGCACGAAGCGCCCCCAATGCACGCCGTTGCTGTGCCGAAGGGGCGCCTCCAGCGGCACGGTGACGGTGTGCGCGATGATGTCGGTGATTTTCATGTCCGTTCCTCCGTCTCCCGGGCCGATGGGCATGGGATTTTACTCTCATTTTATAAAGCCGCCCGCAAGTCTTCCAGAAACATGATTCCGCCGGACATACAATATTCGCGAAAAAAAAGCGCCCCGCGCCGGGAACGCCTCCCGGCCGGGACGCTTCACGCCCGCGGCGGACGTCAGACTTTGTACGCCTTCATCGCCCTGATCAGCTCTTTGATGGAAGGACGCTTGCCGTACATCAGCACGCCGGTGCGGTAGATTTTCGCCGCCAGCCAGCCGAACAGCAGGATGGAAGCCAGCAGGATGCCGATGGACAGCGCGATTTCCCACACCGGCACATCGGTCAGGCCGATGCGCTCGAACATGAGGAACGGCGTGAAGAACGGAATGTACGAACCGATGACGACGAGCGGGCTTTCCGGGTTCTGCAGGCCGAAAATGGCGATGTAAAACCCGACGACGGACAGGATCATGACGGGCGACAGCGCCTGGCCCAGCTCTTCCGTTCGGCTGACGATGGAGCCGATCCCGGCAAACAGCGTCGCGTACAGGAAGTAGCCGGTCAGGTAGAAGAACACCGCGAAAATGAGCAGCTTCGGCTCCACGGCGTCCAGACGGATGCCGAGCGCCTCGAGGGCTCCCCGGTTGTGGGGCATGGACAGGCTGGCGACGAGCACCCCCACCAGCAGGGCGATCTGGATGACGCCGGCGGTGAACGTGCCGAGGATTTTGCCGAACATCTGCTTGAGCGGCTTCACGCTGGTAATCAGGATTTCCATGACACGGGAGCTTTTCTCCGCGGTGATTTCGGTGGCCACCAGCTGGCCGGTGATGGTTACGGCCATGAACAGCAGAATGATGATGGCATACGTCAGCCCGATGGCAATGCCCTGTTCGGCGGCGGTTTTGCCGCCGTCCTCCCCCGTCGAGATGAGCAGGGTGTGCACGGCGACGGGGGCGGCCAGCAGGGCCCTCTCGGCGTCGCTCAGCTGCACGTTGCGGAACACCATTTCCGCCTTGACGCCCTCCAGGGCGATGCGGAGGCTTTCCGCCACCGAGAAATCCATCAGGGATGACGAATGGTAGATCACTTCCGGGAATCCGGTTTCCGGCCGGTCCGCGAACGTGATGAATCCCTTGATCAGTTCGTCCTCCACCGCCTGGCGGAGCGCCGCCTCGTCCGCCTGGGCGGAACCGCCGGACGCAATGCCCACCAGCCGGATCTCCGGATTGTCCTGCCGCCCGTAGAACGCTTGCAGGCCCTGGACGATTTCCGGGTACGCGCCTTCGAGGTATCCGACGGGCTTCGCTTCATTGGAGCCGGTGAGGTTCAGCCGTTCCAGGAAATAGGGCAGGTTGGCGCCCACCACCAGCAGGACGGCGAGAATCGCCGTCGTCCAGATGAAGGCTTTGCTCCGCAGCTTGTTGCGCAAGGTGAAAGCCGTCACGATCCACAGGCTATTCATTCCGCTCACCCACCGTTTTGATGAAGATCTCGTTCAGCGTCGGCTCCATCAGCTCGAAGCGCCGCACCGGCGCCTGCGCCATGGCGTGCCGCAGGATGTCCTGGGCGACTTCCTCGCGCTCGATGGTCAGCTCGTAGCCGGTCTCCGAGCGCCGGACGGAGCGGACACCCGGCAGGCTGTCAAGCCCTTGCACTTCTCCCTCGGTCGCCAGCACGACCCGCTCCTGCGGGAACTTCCGCTTGATCTCCCGCAGCGACCCCTGCAGCACCGTCCTGGACCGGTCCAGGATGGTGATGTTGCGGCACAGCTCTTCCACGTGTTCCATGCGGTGCGTCGAGAACACCATGCACATGCCCTGGTCGCGCAGTTCCTTCACCGTCGACTTGAGCAGCTCGACGTTGACCGGGTCCAGGCCGCTGAACGCTTCGTCCATCACGAGAATTTTCGGACGGTGGATGACGGCGGCGATGAACTGGATCTTTTGCTGGTTCCCCTTGGAAAGCTCCTCCACCCTCCGGTTATAATACTCTTCAATCTGGAATTTCTTCAGCCACTCGCGCAGGCTCCGGTCCGCTTCGGCACGGGACATGCCGCGGAGCTGCCCGAGGTAGATGAGCTGGTCCGAGACCTTCAGCTTCGGATACAGCCCGCGCTCCTCCGGCAGATAGCCCATCATGCGCAGCTGTTCCGATCCGTAAGGTTTGCCGTAATATCGAATCTCTCCGCGATCCGGCATGATGAGTCCCAGAATCATGCGCATCGTGGTCGTCTTCCCGGCCCCGTTGGCGCCCAGGAGGCCGTAGATTTCGCCCTCCGACACTTCGAAGCTGAGATTGCTTACGGCGGTTTTCTCGCCGTATTGCTTGACGATCTGCTCGATCACGAGCGGTTTCATCCTGCCGCAATTCCTCCTTTTACAATGCCGGCGCCGACTTTTGTCGACTCTAATTTAATTACGACCGGAACAAAAAAAATTTTCATTTTTATTTTTCTCTTTCCATCCGCTCATTCCTCCGGCTTGCTGATGCCCAGGTTGGTCAGACCGAGGTCGACGCGGACGGTGACCGGCATGTCCGGCCAGACCCGCCTCCATTCTTCGCCGGGAAACCGCTCGCGAAACGGCGTGACCGTTGACAGACCGGCCTGCAGCGGATCGACGGACATCCTCTGCAACGACCGGACCAGCTCCCGGATGCGTTCCTCCAGATCCTCTTTCAGCTCCCGGATAAACTGTTCCGCTTCGTGCCGGTTGCCCAGATTTTTGTCGCCGGTATATTCGTCCACCTGCCCTTCCATGCGCAGCGTGATCACGATCCCTCCCCTTCCGGCGTCGTACCGGATTTTCCGGGTCGTGGTCACTTTGCCGAGCACCACTTCACGCTCCGGAAACGGAACGATGGGAAAGTGGCCGTGCTGGTTGTCGATCATCTGGAAAAAGGTATCCTCGTCTTCCGGAACCCCCCCGACCATCCGGTCGTCGCGGAACAGGGCGGTGCCCGTGTAGACCAGCTGTTCGTCGCGGACCTCGAACAGCGGAAGATGGGGATCGGCATAGTGCGAGTAATAATCCCTCAGAAAAAAGTGCAGATTTTGCTGGGTCACCTGATTCTCGTAATGGCGAAACCTCTTGTACAAAATGCGGTCGTAGTTTTTCTGCAGCCGGATCTGTTCCCGCAAAAAGCCCGCGAAATCCCCGCGCACGACGGCCAGGTACAGCCGGTCCGTGATTTCCTGGTCGAGCAGCAGCGTGTTCAGATGCCGGATGACCCCTCCGCGGGCCAGATCCTCCGACAAAAAAAGCATCCTCATCTGGCCGCTTTTGAACTCCCGGTTGTGGATGAAATTCAGCTTCAGCCGGGTCTCCTTCATCGACCTTCCCCGGACGGTCAGCACCTGTTTTTTTTCGTTCTTTACGGCCGGCACGACGATGGTGCATTCCAGCTCCGAGTCCCCGCTTTGGCTGAGGTACATCAGAATGGTGGGCGAAATTTCCTCCACCACGTTGGTCGCGGGACTAAGCCAGGAACAGCCGGTCAGAATCAACGCCGATCCCAGCGCGAACAGGGCTCTCACGACTTTCATCGGTTCGTGCTCCTTCTTTTCCGCCATGCGGCCGCCAGCACCAGAAAGGACGGAACCAGGGCATACATGGCGCCGGCCAGCCACATGTGGACGTGGATCCAGAAGAGGTGCTGCGTTTCCGTCGCCCAGAAAAACCTGCCCATCACGTACACGAAGGCCACCCACAATACGGCCGCGGCCGCCAGCCAATGCCACCGCTGCGGCTTCCGCGCGGCCCCCGCGGCCACGCGCAGGGCGTCGCGAACAAACAAAATGAAGAAACCGTTGAGAAAAATGTAAAGCACCATGTGGACAGGAAGAACGATCGTCTCCAGCCGTTCGAAAAACGGCAGCTGGATATACCGCACCAGCTGGACGACGGGATAATCGAGCTTTCGCATATATTCGCTTCCAAAAGACAGCGTAACCGCCAGAAAAAAGAGGATGTATTCCGCAACGCTCAGGGCGTTGCCCAGGGCCAGCCAGCGATACATGCCCGAACCGGGGGCGAACCGATGCCCGACAAACGCCAGATACTGCGGCCCGGACAGGGCGGCCCACAGCATGAGCAGGTTGTAGGGCGTGCCCGGATGCAATTCCTGCGGAAAAAGAGGAAGCAAATAGCGGTAGTTTGCGACGGGAGGAAAGAAAAACTGAAGGAACAATCCCACGATCCAGATCGACCCGAGAAAAGCCATGACGACAAACCGTCCGGCCGCGGGCATGCCGTATCCCGCCAGAAAACAGGAAGCCAGCCACATGAGCGGCAGCAGCGTCAGCTTGCTCACCGACGGAAACAGCACATGGTGGGTGATTTCCAGGTAATCAAGGGTCACGATCGAACTTTCCAGCAGAATGACGATGGCGCCGGGAACGGCCAGCACCCGGGTCGCCTTTTCCCCCAGAAGCCGGACGAATCCTTCATGGCCGAGGCGCGCTTCTTCCGTCTGCAGCCATTTCGCCAGCAACCGCAGATGGAAGTGGGAGGCGGCGCCGACGATCAGGATCGCCCAAACCATGTAAGGATAGAGCAGCACATGGGGCAAACAAAGGATATAAAGCGCCACCTGAAGCCGATTGACGAACAGCCACCCGAGGGAAGCCGGCCAAAGACCGCCCTCCGCCCCGTGTTTTTCCGCGCGCATCCCGAGGCTCAACCTTTCGGTTCCGGATGGCTGTTTCCGGATTTGACCCGGTTCGGGTCCAACGTTTTCAGCCAGGCGGGGCGACGGGTCATCCATCGCAGCGGCAGCCGCAGGATGGTATCTTTCCAGTCGATCCCGTAAAATGGCGTAAGCGGCGCGAAATACGGCTGCTTCAGCGAAGTCAGGCCGTTCAGGTGGATCAGCACCATGATGAGACCGATAATGATGCCCCACAGGCCAAGCCACGCCGCCAGCCCGAGCAGGCCGAACTGGATCAGCTTGCTGGAGTTGGTCATCAAATAATTGGGAATGAGGAACGAGGCGATCGCCGTGACGGCCACGTGAATGATCAGCAGGTTGCTGGCGATGTTGGCCTCCACCCCCGCCTGGCCGATGACGATGCCCCCCACGATGCCCAGCGTCTGGCCGGATTTGGACGGCATGCGCAAACTGGCTTCCTTGAGAATTTCCAGAACGAGCATCATGAACATCGCTTCCCAGAACGGGTTGAAAGGAATCTCGCTGCGCGACTCCAGCACCACAAAGAGCAGATCCAGCGGCACCATCTGGTAATGGTGCATGGTGATGGCCACATAGAACGGGGTGAGGACCATGGCGAACAGAAAGGCGAAAAACCGCAACCCTCTGAGGAAGCTGGATACCGGCCAGCGATGGATGTAGTCCTCGGGGGACTGGAACAGGTCGAAAAAGGTGATGGGCGCGATCAGGGCAAACGGCGTGTTTTCGACGAGCCACACCACCTTGCCGCTGGCCAGCGCCGCCGCCGCCGCGTCGGGTCGGTCCGTCTGCTGGAACTGGGGAAACACGCTGTGAATGTGGTCTTCGAGAAACTGGGACAAGTGCGACGAATCGAAAAACGCGTCGGATTTGACGGAAACCGTCTTTTCCCGCGCGATCCGGACGAATTCGGGATTCGTCAGGTTTTCGATGTACAGCAGGATGACGGTGGTATGGGACAGGCCGCCCAACTGGAAACGTTCGGACTTCAAAGCCGATACGGCCAGCCGGCGGCGGATCAGCGTCAGGTTGTTTTCCACCTGCTCGGTGAAACTGTCCTGGGGACCGTGGATGACGGCTTCCTGTTTGGAGGGTTCCACCGCCCGGCTGAGGGAACTGGACAGGGAAATCCCCCACAGGCGGCCGCCGGCGTGCAGAATGACCGCTCCCTTGAACGCCGCGGTCTCCGCCTGATCCAGTCCCTCCAGCGCGGAAAGATGGGCGGCTTGCACCGTATCCCGCAGATCGGTTCCGGCGGCTTTTTGCAGGGGCGCGATGACGAATTCCTGGAGCTGATTGATGTCGATGAGCGAGCGGATGTACAGCAGGGTGATTTTGCCCAGCCGTTCGTTTTCAAGCTCCAGGATTTCGGCGTCATGGATGTTTTGAAACGACTTTTTCAGGGTCTCCATATCCGAACCCCGTGCGGGCGTTCCGGCATTTTCCCGCTCCTCCTCCGTCCCGGGCGCGCTCCGCAGGGAAGCCAGCAATCGGATCAGCCAGCGCATGCCCTCCACCCGCACCCCCTTGACGTTTCCACCAAAGGGATATCATGCCTCCCGGACGGAAAATTATTCTATTGATGCGTTGATATGGCCTGATCCGCCAATACATTCGCCCGCTGAAATTGCCTTCAAACAAGCCTCTGTCCCTTGAAGAACCGGGTGAAGAGCGTTTTGGCGAGGAAATGGAGAAGGGCATGACGGATTTGCAAAGCGGAAAAGCGGTTCGGCGGAAATGGCGGCGGAGAAAGTGGACCGGATTACGGAGGATGAGGTGCGGCAAGGCATACATCGCGCAGGCCGAAATCGACCTGCGCGGCGTGAAAGCCCGATTTCGGATCTCAACCCAGCTTGACCGCGTCGTAAAAGAGCCGAAGCAGCGTCGTTTTCGTAATTCTGCCGATCACTTCCAGCTTGGTGTTATCGTCCGGGTCGACCGGACGGACGACCGGCAGGCCGTCCACCTCCCGGGCGATCATCTTGCCCATGGCTTCGCGGACGGTTTCGTCGGGAGACGACGTCACCACGTTGGGAAACCGCGTCATCACCATGCTGAGGGGCACGGTGGGCGCCTGGGCGTTGCCGAAGGTCACCTTCAGGAGGTCCTTGCGCGAGACGATGCCCGCCAGATGCCCGTTTGCGTCCACCACGGTGAGCGTGCCCACGTTTTCGAGAAACAGGGTGACCACCGCGTCGCCCACGCTGGCCGTTTCGCGCAGCACGACGGGCGCGCCCATGACGTCGCCCACCCGCATGTCGGCCACCCGGGAGACGTCGGAAAGCCCCCCTTCCATGCGGGGACCGGCAAAGTAGCCGACTTTCGGTTTGGCGTCTATGTATCCGAGCATGACGAGAAGCCCGAGGTCGGACCGGATGCTGGGGCGGGTCACGCCGAGCAGTTCCGCAATCTGCTCCCCCGTAATGGGGGCATGCTTGCGGACGAGCTCGATGATTTCCAGCTGGCGGGGTGTGAGTTCGATCGTCGTTCCCTCCCATGACGGTGTCCCGATGACGAAATCCCACCCCAATTTTAACCGATCCGACCTCGTTTTCACACCGTCTGCGCTTGTTTCTGCCCGATTTCTTGCTCTTTCTCCGCTTCCCGCCGGCGGTTTCGCTCCTCGATGGCGGCCTGGGCGGCGGCGATGCGGGCCATCGGGATGCGGAACGGCGAGCAGCTGACGTAATTCAGCCCGGCCTGGTGGCAGAACGCGATGGACTCCCTGTCTCCGCCGTGTTCGCCGCAGATGCCCGTTTTCAGCGCCGGCTTCACGCTTCTTCCCTTGGCCACGGCCAGTTCCACCAGCTGTCCGACCCCTTCCGCGTCGAGCACCTGGAAGGGATTCTGGGGCAGGAGCTTTTTCTCCATGTACTGCGACAGGAACTTCCCTTCCGCGTCGTCGCGGCTGAAGGCAAAGGTCATCTGTGTCAGGTCGTTGGTGCCGAAGGAGAAGAAATCGGCGTAGGCGGCGATCCGGTCGGCCGTCAGGGCGGCGCGGGGCACCTCGATCATCGTGCCGACGGTGTAGCGGCAATCCCGGCGCTTGTCGGGACCGAGCACCTGCTCCGCCACCTGCTCGATAAGTTCCCGCATGATCCGCAGTTCACCGGCATCGCCGACCAGCGGGATCATGATTTCCGGACGCACGGTCACCCCCCGGTCGATGCAGACGGACGCGGCCTTGAAGATGGCTTCCACCTGCATTTCGTAGATTTCCGGATACAGGATGCCGAGGCGGCAGCCCCGCAGGCCGAGCATCGGGTTGGCTTCGCGCAGCGCGTTTGCCTTGCGCATCATTTGGGTCAGCGTTTCGCGCTCCTCTTCCGACTCCGCCTGCTCGAGTTTTTCCCTCAGCTCCTCCGTTTTCGGCAGGAACTCGTGCAGCGGCGGGTCCAGCAGGCGGATGGTGACGGGCAGCCCGTCCATCGCCGCGAAAATCTCCTCAAAGTCGGACTGCTGCATGGGAAGCAGCTCGTCCAGCGCGGCCCGGCGCTCTTCCGGCGTGTCGGCCAGAATCATCCGCTGCATGGCGGCGAGCCGGTGCGGGGCGAAAAACATGTGTTCCGTCCGGCACAAACCGATGCCTTCCGCGCCGTTGCTCCTCGCCGTCCGCGCGTCCTGCGGCGTGTCGGCGTTGGCGTACACGCGCAGCGTCCGGATCTCGTCTGCCCAGCCCAGCACGCGCAGCAGCTCTTCCGACGCTTCGGCTTCCTTCAGGGGCACCTTGCCCGCGATCACCCGGCCGGTGGCGCCGTCCAGGGTGATCCATTCGCCTTCCCGCACCGTCTGCCCGTTTGCGTGCATTGCCCGCGCATCCGGGTCGATGGCAATCGACTCGCATCCGCAGACGCACGGCTTGCCCATGCCGCGGGCCACCACGGCGGCGTGGCTGGTCATGCCGCCCCGGCTCGTCAGCACGCCTTCCGCCGCCACGACACCGTGAATGTCCTCCGGCGTCGTCTCGGGGCGGACGAGGACGACCCGCTTGCCTTCCTTGCGCCAGGCTTCCGCCGTATCGGCGTCGAACACCGCCATGCCGACGGCCGCGCCCGGGGATGCCGGCAGCCCGACGGCGAGCACTTCGGTGACCGCGGACTCGTCGAGCCTCCGGTGAAGCAGCTGGTCCAGGTGCGATACGTCCAGGCGCTGCACGGCTTCTTCCCGGCTGATGACGCCTTCGGCAACGAGATCCACGGCGATTTTCAGGGCCGCCTGGGCGGTGCGCTTGCCGCTGCGCGTCTGGAGGACGTACAGCTTGCCGTTTTCGACGGTAAACTCGATATCCTGCATATCCCGGAAGTGGCGTTCCAGCTGGTCGCACATCCGCTCCAGCTGTTCGTAGAGCAAGGGCATTTCCTCCCGCAGGGCGCGGATGGCGAGCGGCGTCCGCACGCCGGCCACCACGTCTTCGCCCTGGGCGTTCTGCAGAAACTCCCCGAACAGCGTTTTCTCCCCCGTGGAAGGATCGCGGGTGAAGACGACGCCCGTGCCGCTGTCGGAACCCCGGTTGCCGAACACCATGGCCTGCACGTTGACGGCGGTGCCCTGATGGTCGGGTATGCGGTGAATCTTGCGGTACACCTGGGCCCGCTGGTTGTTCCAGGACTTGAACACCGCTTCCGTGGCCAGTCTCAGCTGCTCGCGGACGTCCTGCGGGAAATCCGTGCCCGCCTGGGTCCGTACGCATTTTTTGAACTCCTCCGCGAGCTTCTTCCAGCCTTCCGCCGTCACTTCCTGGTCCTGCCGGACGCCGAGGTCTTTTTTCAGGCGGCTGAGCAGCCGTTCGAAGTGGAACGAGTCGACCCCCAGCACCACATCGCCGAACATCTGGATCAGCCGGCGGTAGCAATCGTACGCGAACCGCGCGTCGCCGGTCAGATCCGCAAGGCCTTCCACCGTTTCATCGTTCAGCCCCAGATTGAGGATCGTGTCCATCATGCCCGGCATGGACGTGACCGATCCGGAGCGGACCGACACCAGCAGCGGATTGGCGGGATCGCCGAACCGCTGGCCCTTGTTGCGCTCCAGCTCTTCCAGGGCCAGCTCGATCTGCCGCCAGAGCTCCCCGGTCAGCCGGTAGCCGGAGCGAAAGAACAGGCGGCAGGCTTCCGTCGTCACGGTAAAACCGGGGGGCACGGGCAGTCCCGCCCGTGTCATTTCCGCCAGGTTGGCGCCCTTCCCCCCCAGAAGTTCCCTCATCCCCGCGTTGCCTTCGGCGAACGCGTACACCATTTTCATCGTCATTCGGTTTCACTCTCCGCTTTGTTCTGGCTTGAGCTTGCGCAATCCCGGCATGCGCCGTATACGATCCTGACTTTGCGGGTCGGCAGCGTGTACAGGACTTCGTTGCAATATTTGCAGATCACGATGCCCATATGGCCGCCCGTATCCGTTACGGTCGTCACCTTGTCCGGCTTAGCCATGTGTCTCCCCCCTCCGCAACCTTGCTTGCCGCATTCGCGATGTGACGGACCAAATCCAGCACCCTGCAGGAATACGCCCATTCGTTGTCGTACCAGGCGAGAAGCTTGACTTCGCTTCCCCGCGTCATGACGCTGAGCCCGTCGACGACGGCGGATTTTTCGTTGCCGATGAAATCGGAAGAAACCAGGGGAAGTTTGGTATATTCGACGTACGGTTTCATGTCCCCCGCGATCGCCTTGCGGAACGCTTCTTCCACATCTTCCGGCTCCACGGGTCGGTTCAGGCACGCTTGCAGGTCCACCAGGGACACGTCCTGTGTCGGCACGCGCACCGAAATGCCCGCGATGTGCGGGGCGATGCCCGGCAGCACATCGGCCAGCGCCCGCGACACGCCGGTGGTGGTCGGAACGATGGACCCGGCGGCCGCCCGCGCGCGGCGCAAATCCCGGTGGGGATTGTCCAGCAGTCTCTGGTCGCTCGTGTATGCGTGGATCGTCGTCATCCAGCCGCTTTTGACGCCGAATTCCCGATCCAGGACGTACAGGACCGGGGCCAGGCAGTTCGTCGTGCACGACGCGGCGGAAACGAGCCGGTGGCGTTCGGGATCGTACCGGTCCTGGTTGACGCCCATGACCACCGTCAGATCGGCTTCCTTGGACGGATACGTCAGGATGACGAAACGGGCGCCGGAAGACAGGTGCTTCGACATCGACGGCCGGTCCGCGAATTTGCCCGTCGCGTCGATGACCAGATCGACGCCGAAGGTGTTCCACGGAAGCAGCCCCGGTTCCCGCTCGGAGATGACCGGGATGCGAACGCCGTTGATGACGAGGTGGCCCTCCTCCGCATGGATGTCCGCTTCCCAGTGGCCGTGCACGGTGTCGTACTGGAGCAGATGCGCCAGCACCGGAATGGGGCAGGTGGAATTGATGACCGCCCATTCCACGCCCGGGACCGGACCGTCCCTGAACGCCCGGCGGATGCACAGTCTGCCGATTCTACCCGTTCCGCTGAGGGCTAATCGCATCGGTGATCTTCCTTTTTGCATTTTATATTACACCTTAATTATAAATATGACTCATATTTCTGGCAATAAGAAAATAACCGGCTTTTATTATGAGTAATATTTCGTAAAACGAGAGTAAAAATTCGAGACCTTGGCGGGTTTGTGCATCCGTTTGCAATGCATGGAAATATTGGGGTATTTTTTTCCTGGAGAGGAGTGGCGACGCGTGATGCGTTCTTCCGCATGGAAAGATTTCGCGAACATGATCTCCCTGCTGCCCGCCAGCATCGCCCAGATTTGGGGAGAGCGGAGGGTCAGAAAGCGGTACGGCTCCGGCCTGCCGCTGCCGGCAACTTACCGGCAGGCCAACCGGTATATCCTTCCCCTGTCCGGCACATGGACGGTGGCGAACGGCGGACCGGACCCCGACACTTCCCATTCCTGGTCCATCCCCGGCCAGCGGTTTGCCTACGACTTCGTGGTGACGGACGAACGGGGGAAAACGCACCGCGGTGACGGGCGCTGGCTGGAGGACTATTATGCCTTCGGGGCGCCGGTGCGGGCTCCGGCGGACGGCGTGGTGGTGAAGGCGAAGGACGGCCGCCGGGATTATGCGCGGCCCGGCGAAATGGATCCGTTCGTGACCAACCTGCTCGGAAACTTTGTCGTGATCGATCACGGGGGAGGCGAATACAGCCTGCTGGCGCATCTGCGCCGGGGAAGCGTGCGGGTGAAACCGGGGGATCGCGTCACGCAGGGACAGGTCGTCGGCGAAGTGGGCAATTCGGGGAACTCGAGCGAGCCCCATCTGCATTTCCAGGTGCAGGATTCGCCGCATTTTCTCTTTTCCGCTTCCCTGCCCGTTCGCTTCAGCGGATACCGCCGCCTCGTCCGGGACGGGGAAACGTTCCGTCCGGAGGCGGTGGAGGAAGGGTTTCCGGTGCGCGAGGACCTTGTCGCGGGCTGACAAAGAAAAAAGCCGGCTTTTCAGCCGACCCGGAAAATCCAGCCGGATATTCAACCATTCAACCGAAGATCGCGTCGAAGACCGGCTTGGTGTGCCCTCCCGGATACATGACGTACAGAAGCAGGTACACCATCACGCCCGTGAACGCCGTGATGAACCAGATTACCGATGTGGAGCGGCCCCATTTGCGATGCCGGGCAAAGCGTTTCCGCCAGGCCAGGGCCAGGGTCGTGATGCCGAACACCGCCGCCACCGTGGCGAGCACGATGTGAAACAGCAGGAATACCAGGTAAACCGTGCGCAGCGAATCCGGTCCGCCCCACGAGGTGTTGCCCACAAACAGCGTCCGGGCCAGATAGAGAATGAAAAAGAGCATTGCGGCCACCGCGGCGGTAACCATCACCTTCTGGTGGGCATCGCGCCGGCCAAGGCGAATGAGCCGCCAACCGATCGCCACCAACACCGCGCTCACCACGATGAGACCCGTGCAAACCGCCGGCAGGATTTCATGCCATGTCATGTCACGGTTCCCCTCCAGCCAATTTTCCGAAACCGCCCGGCGCGCCGTCCGGGAGCGTTCCGCCGGTCTCTTCCCCGTCCTTGTCCCGTTCGCTGCGGTACCAGGCCATAAAAATCGTATACAGGGCGACCGCGTTGACCCCTTCCTGCAGCAGCTTCATGACGATGCCGCCCAGCTGCTGGTCCTCCAGCGGGTCCAGCAGGCTGAAAAACGCCGGTCCCCCCGTTTCCCGCAGCAAATATGTCGGATCGCCGGCCACGCAGTAGCCGATGGCGCGCACCCACACCTGCGGATCGCTGTACACCGCGTAAACGGCCTCGCCGGCAAAAATGATCAGCGCGCAGGCCGGCGTCAGCAGCACACCGCTCATGAACACGTAGCCGAGCTTCCGCAGGGGCGTCAGCCGGTTCCATTCGGGCACCGGGCTGGCCACGTGCCACCAGAACATGACGGCGGTGACGAACAGAAGGGCGTAGAACGCCGCGTGCAGCGCATATCGGACCATGATGCCGTCGTGCACCTCCGGCACATGGTACAGCGAAAAGAGCAGCAGGAACAGCACCAGGCAGATAAGCGGGTTCATCAGGAACTTCAGCGGCCGCCAGAAAGGCCGGTCGAACGCCCACCGCCACAGCCAGGCCGGAATGCCGTAAATAATCAGCGGCGGCGCGAACATGTAGGAAACCGCCATGCTCGTCATGTGAAACGTGAACATGAGATGGGCGAGCAGGCTGAGCGGACCGCCCTGGGCCAGGTACAGGAGCAGGACGCCGATGACGAACGCGGCCTGGCGCTTCGCCGGGACCGGCTCGGATCCCGGAAAACGGTGCCGCCAGGGTCCGACCGCCAGCGCATAAAGCAGCACTACAGCCAGCACGAAGACGAGGAACACCGGACTCCACAAGTCGGCAAACGAGAAATATTGGAAGATGGGCACGGCGATTCCTCCTTTCGCCACTCGTCACGGCTCACGCCATAAAAACAAAAGGGGCGGCGCACGTCCCCGCCCCTCCGGATTTGACGCTTACCACCATGTCCAAAGCAAGGCCAGCGCCACGAGCATGAGCACGACAAATGCGCCGCCCACGATGCCGATGATCGGGAAGAAATGCCCCCGGTCCTTCATGTGCATCCAGAACGCCAGCTGGGCGAACACCTGCACGATGGCCATGCCCAGAAGCAGGAAAATGACGAACGTCTTGTTCACGTTGCCCGCGGCCACCGCGGCAAAGGCGATGATCGTCAACACCATGGACAGCACGAAGACGATGATGTGCTTCTGCGGTCCCTCCGCCCGGTGACGCTGCGTTTCGGTGCCGTGGGAAGCGGAATGGTTTTCCGTCATGAAAGGATCACACCTTCCCCATCAGGTACACGACCGTGAAGATGAACACCCACACCACGTCGATGAAGTGCCAGTAAATCGCCGACACGTAAACCTTGGGCGCGGTGACCACCGTCAGTCCTTTTCGCAAGATTTGCAGGATCAGCAAACCGATCCAGAGGATCCCGAACGCCACGTGTCCGCCGTGGAATCCGACCAGCGAGTAGAAGGCGGAGCTGAACGCGCTGGTGGTGAAGCGGTGACCTTCGTGGGCGTACTCGTTGAATTCGTAAATTTCCAGCCCCAGAAACACTGCGCCGAGGGCGATGGTGACAGCCATCCATCCCAGCATCGGCCCCGTCTTGTGGCGATGCATCGCCTGCACCGCGAAGACGCTGGTCAGGCTGGACACCAGCAGCGCCACGGTCATGATGAACGTCATCGGCAGCTGGAACAGTTCCTCCGGCTTGGGGCCGTCCAACGTGCTGTTGCGGAACGCCAGGTAGGCGGAGAACAGCGTGCCGAAAAGCACGGTCTCGGCGCCGAGGAACAGCCAGAATCCGAGAATCTTGTTGCGTCCCTCGAGCGTCGCTTTCTCCGGTTCGGGAGGCAACGCTCCGGCATGTTCATGCGCGCTCATGCGGGCACCTCCCCTTTTTTCTTTTGCTCTTCCGGTTCAATATGGTATCCGTGATCGTCAAAGACCGACCGCAGCATCATGCACATCAGGGTAATCGCCAGGCCGATGCCGGCCACCACCAAGTTGTACATGAAGCCGAAGCCCGAGATGAACAGGCCGACGCTCATGATGAACGGCAGGATGGAAGGCGACGGCATGTGGATCGGGCCGACCGGTTCGGCCGGTTTCATTTCCTTGTTGCCTTCCATTTTTTCCTTCCACCAGGCGTCCAAACCGCGGATGAGCGGGATCTGCTTGAAGTTGTACTCCGGCGCCGGCGAGGGGATCGCCCACTCCAGCGTCCGGCCGTCCTCCCACGGGTCGTTCGTGGCATGGCGCGGCTTGAGCGACGTGACCACCACGTTGATGATGAACACCAGAATGCCGAAAGCCATCAGGATGGCGCCGATGGTGCTCACCAGGTTCATCGTGTCAAAGCCCTGGTTGGGCAGATAGGTGGCCACGCGGCGCGGCATGCCGAGCAGGCCGAGGAAGTGCTGCACGAAGAACGTCAGATGGAAGCCGATCATGTACGTCCAGAACGTCAGTTTCCCCAACCCTTCGTGAAGCATGCGCCCGAACATCTTCGGCCACCAGTAATGGATGCCGGCGAACAGGCCTGTGACCAGGCCGCCGACGATGGTGTAGTGGAAGTGCGCGACCACGAAATAGGAGTCGTGATACTGGAAGTCGGCCGGCGCGGACGCCAGCATGACCCCCGTCACGCCGCCCATGACGAAGGTGGGAATGAACCCGATGGCAAACAGGTTGGCGGCGGTGAAGCGGATGGAACCGCCCCACATGGTGAGCAGCCAGTTGAACACCTTGATGCCGGTCGGCACCGCAATGGCCATCGTGGCGATGGAGAAGATGGCGTTGGCCACCGGGCCGAGGCCCGTGGTGAACATGTGGTGCGCCCACACCATGAAGCCAAGGAACGCGATCAGGATGGTGGCAAACACCATCGTGCTGTATCCAAACAGCCGCTTGCGGGAGAACGTGCTGATCACTTCGGAAATGATGCCGAAGGCCGGCAGGATCAGAATGTACACTTCGGGATGGCCGAACAGCCAGAAGATGTGCTCCCACAGGACGATGTTGCCGCCGGCGTTCACGTCGAAGAAGTTGGCCGCGAAGATCCGGTCGAACATCATGGCGACCAGGCCGACCGTCAGGGCCGGAAACGCGAACACGATGAGCGCGGACGTAATAAAGGACGCCCACGTGAACATCGGCATGCGCATGAAGGTCATGCCGGGAGCCCGCAGGTTGATGATGGTGGCCATGAAGTTGATGCCGCCGAGCAGCGAGCCGATCCCGGAGATTTGCAGGCCCAGGACAAAATAGTCCACGCCGTGGTGCGAACTGTAGGCCGTGGTGGACAGCGGCGGATACGCGGTCCAGCCGGCGTCCGGCACTTCGCCCGTCAGCCAGGCGATGTTCAGCAGGAGTCCGCCGAAGAAGAACGTCCAGAAACCAAGGGCGTTCACAAAGGGAAACGCGACATCCCGCGCCCCGATTTGCAGCGGAACGACAGCGTTCATCAGCGCGAAGATGATCGGCATGGCCGCCAGGAAGATCATCGTCGTGCCGTGCATGGTGATGATTTCGTTGAACGTGTCTTCGCTGACAAAATCATTGAGCGGCCGGATCAGCTGAAGCCGGATGAACAGGGCCTCGATCCCGCCGATCACGAAGAAGAAGCCGCCGGCAACCAGGTACAGGATGCCGATTTTCTTGTGGTCGACGGTCGTCAGCCAATCCCACAGCCAGCCCCAAAAGCCGGGATAGCGTTTGACCGTATGCGCGTGTGCCGCCACGGCTGTTTCCCCTTTCCGTTGACTGGATTATCGGTATTATTCGTAGTCAAGCCTGTAGTTCGCCAGATATTTGGCGATGCCGTCGATTTGTTCCTGCGTGAGCTGCAGGTCGCCGGCGGAAGGCATCATGTTGCCGGGTTTCACGTCTTGCGTGTCGGCCAGCCAGGTCTTGATGTTTTCCTCGACTTTCGCAGGATCGACCACATATTCCTGTTCGGGCGTGTCGTTGAACAGGATGCCCGCGACGGTGACGCGGCTGCCGATGCCCGTGAGGTTGGGGCCGATCGGGCTGCCCTGGTCGCCCACCGCGTGGCAGGTCAGACACTTGGAGACGAACGCCTCCCGGATGTTCTCATCCTCCGGCAACACCGCCGGGCCTTGCATCGCCGCGACCCACCGGTCAAAGGAAGCCGAATCCACCGCCTTGGCCTTGAAGTCCATGTACGCGTGGGACGGGCCGCAAAGCTCGGCGCATTTGCCCCGGTACACGCCGGGCGTCGGAAACTCCAGGTACTTCCGGTTGGTGAGTCCGGGGTTGTTGTCCATTTTCCCGCCGATGGCCGGAATCCAGAAGGAGTGCTTCACGTCGCCGGCCACCAGCTCGAAGGCGATTTTCTTGCCCACGGGAACCACAAGTTCCTGCGCCGTGGTGATGCCGTACTGCGGATATTCGAATTCCCACCAGTATTGATAGGCGGTGACCCTGACCTGGACGGCGTTCGGATCTTCCCAGTAATCCTCGGCAAATTTGCTCACCGCGCCGACGGTCGGCACGGCCAGGATGATGAGCAGGATGATCGGAATGACCGTCCAGATGATCTCCAGCTTGTGGTTGCCCTCCACCTGCTTCGGGATGGAGTTGTCGCCCTTGCGGCGCCGGAAACGCACCAGCACGTAAACCATCAGGACGAAAACGACGACAACGACCAGCGTCATGATGCCCACGGACACCATGAGCACGTCAAACTGCCGCGCCGCCACCGGCCCCTGGGGATTGAGCACAGACAGGTCCGCGCGGCCGCAGGCGGCAAGCAGCGGAATCAATCCGAATAAAAGGGCCAATGCGAATTTTTTTCCGGCGTGCCACCGATTCATTCCACGATCAACTCCGTTTTTCACAGTTGTCCGTTCCGTCGACTGTGCACAATTCTTTTCAAATCATAAGTTTTGTCACATTGATTTGTCAACGATTGCGGACCAGTTCACAAAATGTTCCCAATTTCGTCAAATCCCTCTTGCATTAAGGGATTTCGGAGTTTTCACGTACATTTTTGCAAACGCTTACGCCAACCCTCCCGAATCTGTTCTTCATTTATTGCCACCGCCGCCTCTTTTTATGTATGGCTTTTCCTTCATATTATCCTTTCCCGCGGCGCACACTAAGTGATAAAAATCACAGTTTGCAGAAAAGAGGTGCTGCCGCCATGAACGCGTTCCGCCGCGGCCGCGCCGGCGCGATTGCCGCGGCCGTCCTCGCCGCAGCCGTCGCCCTGGGCGGTTGCAATTATACGGAGTATTTCCAGAAAAGCAATCAGGATTACGGAAGCCGTCAGCCCGGCGATCCCAAGATGTCCCGCGCCGTCTCCCACGGGCCCACGGCGTCGGACGTCCCGCGGAAGGATCGGCACGACAACCGCTATTTCACGTACAGTTCCCGGCTCTCGTACGAAATTTCCCGCCTCCCCGGCGTCGCCGGCGCCATCGTCATGCTGACCGACAAAAACGCCTACGTCGGGCTGCTTACGGACGGGTCGGCCACCGGCACGAAATCCCGCGGCGGCTCCGACACCTTTGAGCAGGACAACACCGGCACGACGGAGGGCGTCTACAACGTCGACACCGGGGACAACACCTGGGACAACCGCGAAATGGCCACGCCGTACAACTCCTTTTTCACCCACCGCCGGATTTCGGACCTTTCGACCGAACTCCGCCAGGTGATCGGCGACACGATCCGCAGGCGCCATCCGGAATTGCGCGAGGTCCACATCTCCGCCAACCGCGAATTCGTCAACCAGCTGGTGGAATACGCCAAGGCGGCATGGTCCGGCCGGCCCCTGGCCCCGCTCGTGCCCCAGTTCAACAAACTGATGAATTACACCTTCGGCGGCGGAACCGAAATCCCGTTGCGCCCGAATTGGCAAAACGCCGGCGAATGACCGCCCAAAAAAAGACCGGCGAAGGGACGTTGTCCCTTGCCGGTTTTCAATTTTAGGTTACGTTGGAATTGAGGCGGTTCAGTTCGCGCTCCACCATCAGGGTCAGTTCGTCTTCGTATCCTCCGGTGATGCGGTATTTCCGGATGTAGTCCTTGACGAACTTGCGCGGGTCCTTGGGCCGGAAGATACGCGTCAGTTCCAACAGGCTTTCCTGCACCTCGTTGTGGCTTCGCTTTGCCATGGGTGAACCCCTCCCAGCGGAAACGCGTCCCGCAGAGTATGACTTGCTTTCCGCCATTATAACACAAACACCGGCTCATTCCACTATCCGCACTTCGAACTGGTGGCGGTCGCCGGACAGGAAAAATCTGTCGCCGGGGCGGAGTTCGTAAACCTTGTGCGGTTCCAGACGCCGGCCGTCGCGCAGGAAAGTTCCGTTGGACGAACCGTGGTCGAGGAGCAGGAAGATCCCTTTTCCTTTATGGTAAGAAAGGGAGCAATGCTTGCGGCTGATCTCCGCGGCGTCCGTCCGGAACACCAGGGAGCACTGCGTTGGATCCCGGCCCAGGGAAAGCGGGTGTTCGCCGACGCGGAACCTGCGGCCGGAGAAGTCTCCCGACAGGCAGAACAGCTGCGGCTCCCCGCGCCCCTCGCCGGAACCCTCTTTCGGCAAGTCCACCGAAAGGGCGCGAAGGGGGATGGTTTTCTCCAGCGCCGGCATGCCGGGTTCGTCTCCGGCTTCGTCCCGGTCCGCAACGGGATCCGCGGAAAGGGCGGGCTCCCGCCCGGGCCCGGACGAAAGCTGCGGCGTCTCCTCCCGTTGCTCCGGTTCCCCGATCGCCGCCCGCCGGGCGTTGCGTGTCAGCCTCAGAAAAGCCGCCACCGCCGCCGCAGCCACCGCCACGCCAATGAGCAGCGCCGCCAGAAGCGGCCAATCGCCCATGGTCCATTGGGCAGCCAAGGGAACGATCGCGACCAACGCCGACACCTCCAATATTGTAAACGCTTTCGAAAACTGACGTCTCAAAAACAATTAATCGCTTTCGTCCCAAATTATATCGAAAAGAACAAACCCCATCAATCGGACTCCGTTCCCAATTTGTGGCGGTTTTGTGACCCCTGCCGCTTGGAAAACCGGCAATTTTGTGGTACTTTGGAATTGCCGCACGGATGTCTGACGGCGTTTCCGCGGATTGCCGGCGGCGGATTTGCGTCAGCCCCTTGACTTTGAACGCAAATGCCTCTATATTATTATGCGTGTGTTCGCTGATGTAGCTCAGTTGGTAGAGCAGCGCATTCGTAATGCGCGGGCCGGGGGTTCAAGTCCCTCCATCAGCACCACTACATATTTTTCCCAGCGCGGTCTCCGGCTTGATCAGGGGGTCGCGCTTTCTTCATGTCCCAAAAAAAGGATTTTCCGCATTCGGCATGGAAAGAATAAAAGGCCTGCAAAGTTTTTCGCGGGAAATCCGTTTCCCGCCGCATGACAGGTGATGTCCATGTCGATCCGGTCCGTCGACTGGTGGTCGCTTTTTTTGCTGCTTACCGCCTTTGTCGTTTCGGTCCTCGCCTCGTATACGATGTTCAATTTCATCCGCAATTTGCGGCGAACCAACAAATCCTTCCGGTTCTTCTGGCTGGCCGGAGGGGTATTTGTCTTTGGCTTCGGCCTGCTGACGAAGCATTTCATGACGACCATGGCGCTGCACCTTCTGCTGCGCATCGAATGGAGCCTGCTGCTGGTTTCCATCTTTGCCGTTTTGCTCGCCCTGCTCACCTTCGTCATGCTGATGATGCCGGACGCCTATCCCCACCGCCTGCCCCTGGGCAGCCTGATTCTGTCCGTCGGCATCGCGTTTCCCACCTATTTCTGGACGCCGGGATTGGACATGGTCGGCTTCAATCTGGACCCGGGCCCGTTCGCCCTGTCGGTTGTCATCCTGTTCGCCGGCGTCTACGGTTCGCTGCTGCTCTCGGAACATCCGCGGAGCACCAGCCGGTGGCCCGCCGGATGGGCTCTCGGATGCACCCTGATGGCGGCGCAGCTGACCGGCGTGAGCGCCATGCGGGACAAAAACGACATCGCCTCCTTCGCGGAGACGTGGCGGATGGATTTCCAGCTGGTCGGCGTGTTCGTCGGCATCTGCGCCCTGCTGATCCTGCTTTCCTCGATGGTCATCTGGTACATCGACAAGCGGCTCAACCAGATGGACGAACGATACCGCGCCGTGGTGGAAAATTCGCTGGACACCATCGCCATCGTCAAGAAGAACGCGTGGATGTTCGTCAACCGGGCGGGCGTCCGCCTGTTCGAGGCGGAAAGCGAAAAGGACCTGCTGGGCAAATCCATCTATCAATTTCTTCCCGAATCGCAACATGAAGCGGTCCGGGAGCGGCTGAACAACCTGCCCGCGACCGGCAGCAGCGGGCCGCTGGAACAGCAGTGGTACACCCTGCAGGGCAACACCATCCACACCGAAGTGGTGGAGACGCATATGATGCTGGACAACGAGCCGGTCGTGCAGATGATCATCCGCGATATTTCGGAACGCAAGAAGAACGAGGAACTTCTGATCAATTCGGAGAAACTGTACGTGGCGGGGCAGCTGGCCGCCGGCATCGCCCACGAAATTCGCAATCCGCTGACGGCGCTCAAGGGCTTTCTCCAGTTGCTCGCTTCCGGCAAGGCGTACAAGGCAGCCTACTTCGAAATCATGCATTCGGAGCTGGACCGCATCTCCGATATCGTCAGCGAGCTGCTCATGCTCTCCAAGCCGCAGGTGTACGACCTCACCCATCTGGACGTGCGCAACGCCATCCGGGAAACGATGACGCTGTTGGAATCGCAGGCGATTCTGCACAACATCACGATCGAAACCAAAGCGGGTCCGGAGCCGCTTTGGGTATACGGGGTCAGCACCCAGATCAAGCAGGTGTTCATCAACATCATCAAAAACGCCATCGAGGCGATGAAAGACGGAGGCATCATCCGGATTGACCTGTCCCGGGAAGGCGATTACGTGCTGGTCCGGATCACCGACCAGGGGCCCGGCATCAGCGAGGAACAGATCGCCAAGATCGGGCAGCCGTTCTACACGACGAAGGAAAAGGGAACCGGACTCGGTCTCATGGTCAGCTACAAAATCGTCGACAACCATCAGGGCAACATTCAGGTGCACAGCAAGCCGGGAGAAGGGGCGACGTTCGAGATCCGGTTTCCGTACCGCTGCCCGGAAGACGACGGGACGTCCTCGGAACGGATGGCGGACGCCGAAGCGGGTTAAAGCCGGCTTGACGGAACGGGAAGGGAGCGCATCACATCATGACACTCACCATCGGCGCCCGCGTGCTGAAAACCGGGGTGGCCGTCGCCGTCGCCCTTTGGGTCGGCAAACTCATCGGTCTCGAATCCCCCATGCTGGCCGCCGTCGCGGCCATTTTCACGATCCAGCCTTCCATTTACCGATCCTGGCTGCAGGTGCTTGAGCAGCTGCAGAGCAACGTGATGGGAGCCGTCGCGGCGGTCGCCGCCGCCTGGCTTCTCGGCACTTCGCCGGTCATCGTCGGACTCGTCTGCATCCTGGTCATCGCCCTGTGCATCCGCCTGAAAATGGAAGAATCCATTGGCCTTGCGCTGGTGACCGTCGTCGTGCTGATGGAATCCAGCGACCTGGGCTGGATGGTTGCCCTGGAGCGGCTGGCCGCCCTGGGGACCGGCGTCGTCGCCGCGCTGGTGGTCAACGTGGCCGTCGCGCCGCCGCGGCATCGCCCTCGGTTCGTCCGCCAGGTCCGGGAAGCCCAGGAGCTGCTGGCGCGCCTGCTGCGCGCCGCCGTCATGCACGAGCTGCGGGAAACCGTCTACCGCGCCGAGCGGAAACGGCTGGAGGACACGATTCTGAAGCTGGAGAAAAGCTTCCAGCTGCTGGCGGAAGAACGCGTCTGGAGCAAACGGGCCCGCGCACGGCGCGCCCGTTTGCTGACGGCGTACCGATGCATGCTGGGCGCCCTGGCGAAAGGCTCCGCCCTGCTGGAAGCGACGGACCGGCATCCCGTGGCCGCGCCTTCCGAGGGAAAACCGGAAAGCCTCGCCGCGCGGCAGATCGAGGTGCTGTGCGGATACCACGAACATTTGATGTGGAAGTGGGAAGGGAAAACGAAACCGGGCACGAGCGCCGCGGCGCCTCCGGAGGAAGCCGCGGCGGGACTGGTCGATTTTTTCAGCAAGGCGACGGAAGGGTACCCGCCGACGGAGCGGGCCCGGCTGATCGCGGTGGCGTCGGCCCTGTTCGCATACGAGGAACAGCTGCGCCGATTGGACCGGCTGATGGATCAGGTGCTGCAGAGAACCGGAGGAGACGCGGCGGCGGCCAAAGCGGAAGCGTCCGGCTGACGGAGCCGGACGCTTCCGCTTTGTCATTTCGCGAAAAGTTTTTCCACCTTCTTGCCGATGAGCAGGACGGCGATGAGCACGGCCGCCGACAGCGCCAGCCGCACGGGATTTTCCACGAGCCCTCGCAGGTCGTAGCCCACCGCGGTCATGGTAAAAATCATCACGGCCTTGCCGAAAAAAATCGCGGCGAAAAACACGGGGAACGGCATGCGCGTCATGCCGGCGGCCACGTTGACCAGCACGGACGGCGTGAAAGGAAAACAGGACAGCACAAACACCGTCGTGAAGCCTCTTCGCTCCAGCCAGCCGATAAATTTCTCCGCCTGCGCATGGCGTTCCCGCAGCCTTTGCCCCAGCCGGCCGCCGAGGCCGCGGGCCAGCCCAAATACCGCCGATGCACCCAGACAGACGCCGATCCACGAATACAGAAAACCCAGCCAAAAGCCGAAGGCGTTGGCATTGGCCACGACGAACACGGCCAGGGGCAGAAACGGCAGCAGCGCCTCCAGCAGAGGCAGCAATATGCCGGTCAGCGGCCCGAAATCGGAATACCGGTCGAGCACGGCGTCGAGGTTGAACCCCTGCGGCCACCAGGACAACAAGATCTTTTGCACGGACTGCGTCATTGCCGATGCCTTACTCCTTCACCGTCGCTGCGGGATTGTCGCCGCCCTGGGTTCGCAGCGGAAGTATCAGGTACAGGATGCCGATGGCCCCGAAGATCACGCCGGCCAGACCGACCAGAAACCCTTCGCCCCAGAGGGTGGCGATGAGTCCCCCGAAATACGGCCCGAAGACGCCGCCCACGCCTTCCACCGTGGAAAAAATCCCCCAGCCAAGCCCCCGCTGCGCGGGGGGGATGTAAGCCGCAAGCAGGGCGTTCCACGCGGGGAGAACGGCCGAGTAGCACAGCCCGAGCGCCAGCGCGCATACCATCGCCAGCGGCACGGAGGGATGGAGGGTGAGCGCGTACAGGGCCACGCCGAAACCGAAAAAACCGGCGGTCAGAAACCGCCTTTGCCCGAACCGGTCGGCGAGCCTTCCCATGGGCACGAGGCCGAGCGCCGTACAGCCGCCGCCGATCAGGAGCAGCAGCGAATACTGGCTCGGGGTCAGCCCCAGCTGAACCTCGGCGAAGCTCGGCAGAATCGGCAACAGCATGCCGGCCGTCGCCGCCTGCAGCACCATGCCGGGCAAGAGCGGCTTCGTATCCTGCAGGCGCTGCCGCATCATCCGCCACTGTTCCCGAAACGGAACGACCAGCCCGTCACCGATCCGTTCGGCCGCCAGCCCGTGCGCCAGCAGCCAGTTTAACGCGCAGCACGCGACCAGCAGTGCGTATGTCCAGGTGTAGTTCACTTCCAGGAGCGCGTTGGTGGCCACCGGGCCGGCGCCGAGGCCGACCAGCCAGATGGTGTACAGCATCCCCATTTGCGTGGCGCGCTTTTCCCGGCGGACACGCGTGAGACAGACGATCCAGATGGGCGAGACGCCCGCGCCGTACACCGCCGCCGCGACAATGAACAGCCAGGGCCGGTCCGCCGCGCCCATTGCCGCCACGCCGGCCAGGGAAGCGATGAGCCCGACCCGGACGACGGCGCCGGGGGAAAACCGGTCGAGCAGATACCCGATGGCCAGCTTCAGGCACGTATCGGACAAAAAAAGCGCGGTAATCGCCGCGCCGATCGTCTCCAGGCTGTGCGCGAGGGCGTTCTTGCCGAAGATCGGCAGAAAGCTGATCAGGACCGCGCCGCGGACGAACTGGACCGCAAACAGCACGGCGGCGGTCCGCCGCAACTCCGGAGCAAGCCATGCAAAGAGCGTTCGTTTCACGCTACCGTACCTTTGGGTTGATCCCGTCGGGAGTTTGTCTTCCATATTTTAACTTATTCAAAAGAAGGATTCAAAAATCCCGTCAGATGAGCAGTTCGTACAGCAGCGGATCCTTGTTCAGCTCCACGAAGCGCACGCCCTTTTGCCGCATGCGCCGGATGAGCGGCTCGTAGTCCTCCCGGTTTTTCAGCTCGATGCCGACCAGGGCGGGTCCGTTTTCCTTGTCGTGTTTTTTCGTGTATTCAAAATGCACGATGTCGTCCGTCGGCCCGAGCACCTCGTCGAGAAACTCCCGCAGCGCTCCGGCCCGTTGCGGGAAACTGATCATGAAGTAGTGCTTCAGGCCTTCGTGGATGAGGGAGCGCAGCTTGATCTCGGGCATGCGGTCCACGTCGTTGTTGCCGCCGCTGATCAGGCAGACGACGTTTTTGCCGCGCACCCGCTCACCGAGCAGGGACAGGGCGGCCACCGGCATGGCGCCGGCCGGCTCGGCGATGATGGCGTGGTCGTTGTACAGTTCCAGAATGGCGGAGCAGACCGCCCCTTCCGGCACCAGCAGCACTTCGTCCAGCAGCCGGCTGCAGATGTCGAAGGTCAGCCCGCCGACCCGCCGGACCGCGGCGCCGTCGACGAACTTGTCGATCTCGTCCAGCGTGACCACCTGTCCCGCCTTCAGCGACTCGTTCATGGCCGGAGCGCCTTCCGGTTCCAGGCCGATGACGACAGTGGATGGGCTGACCGCCTTCACATAGGTGGCGATGCCCGCCGCCAGACCTCCGCCGCCCACCGTCACCAGGAGGTAGTCGATGGGGCCCGGCGCGGCGTCGATGATTTCCTTGCCGATGCTGCCGTTGCCGGCAATGATCTGCGGATCGTCGAACGGATGGACGAAGGGCAGGCCTTCCGCTTCGGCGGTGCGCACCGCAATTTCGTAGGCGTCGTCGAAGGTGTCGCCCGCCAGGCGGACCTCCACCTGGTCGCCGCCGAGCCGGGTCACCTGCCGGACTTTCTGGCGCGGCGTGGTCAGCGGCATGAAAATGATGCCCGGAATGCCCAGCGTCCGGCAGGAATACGCCACGCCCTGGGCATGGTTGCCCGCGCTGGCGCATACCACGCCCCGCTTCCGCGCGTCGGCCGGCATCGACGAAATGAGATGATAGGCGCCGCGAATCTTGAACGAGCGGACCACCTGGAGGTCTTCCCGCTTCAGGAACACCTCGCACCCGTATTTTTCCGACAACCCTCTGTTGTGCTGCAGCGGCGTGGGCGCAATGACATCCCGCAACACGTGGTGGGCCTGCAAAATGTCTTCCAGTCGGACCGTCCGGGTTGTCTGGTTCACGAGCCGTTCCCCCTCGTCGATACAAATTCGCACGCCGGCGAAAGATGAAACAAAAACATCCGTCCGTCGGGACGGATGGGCCATCCGCGGTGCCGTTCGCCCAAACTCCGGCGCGCCTTCCCGCCGAAGGCGCCGAAGCCTGAGGATTGCATTTTCTTTATACTCCTTCGGCTGGTGGAAGTCAAATGGCGAGTGTCAGGATGATGACCCCAAAGCCGACAATCATAGCGGCCAGGCCGATCGGCAGGCCAAGGCGGGCCCACTCCCGGCTGGTGATCTTCAGCTTGGAAGCGGCAATGATGTTCGGAATGTTGCCGGGAATCAGCATGCCCCCGCTGATGAGCAGCCCGAGAAGCACGGCTTTCACGGTGGCCGCGCCCATGGCCGGGCTGAGCTCCGCGGCGGCCAGCGTGGCGTTGTCCAGAACGGCGGAGACGATGTTGATCCAGTACAGCAGATAGGGATGGAGATGGATAATGTACATGTTGATCAGCGGCTCAAAGCCGGATCCCAGGAACACCAGGGCCATGACGAACAGGTACACCTTCACGGCCCGGATGATGATTTCCTTGTAGGTTTCCGTCAATCTTTCCGCCTTGAGTCCGTTGCCGTTCGGGCGCGGCCTGGTCAGGAAGAACGTCAGGACGCCGAACAGCAGCACGCCCGGCACGATGTAATCTCCCATGAGCCTCAGCAGGTAGAAAAAGTCCCCGTTCATCTTGCTGACGGCGATGGTCGACAGCGGCTCGCCGATCGGCGTCAGCACGGCGCCCAGCCCGATGGAGAAACAGGCCAGCACCACGGCGGTCAGCTCCGACCGGCGGTCCAGCCTAAGAACGCTAACAATTTCCACAAGAACCAAGGCGGCGATCATGGCCGTGATCACGCTGGAGAGAAAACCCAGGATGACGACCACCAATGCGAGGAACAGCCGGACGGGCATCACCCGGGTCAGCGCCGTAACGCCCTTCTCCAGGGGACCGGCCAGCCATTTGAAGAGCAGCCCGGCCACCAGCACGGCGATGGTGATCATGACCGGTTCCTCAAGCGCGTGGACCACCAGGTGCCAGTCGAACACCCCGCTGGTAAAGACGGCGGCAATGCCCATGACAAAAAGGAAGATTTCCAGATTGTGCTCCACTTTTTTGACCGTAAACGGCAGGAACAAAACCAACAGCAGGATGACGATGAGTCCGGCAACCATGGGGCCGACTTCCTTTCCGTGTGAATCTTGCTGCAAAAAAACCATTACTCATTGTACCGGACGGATAAGCCGTTTGACAATCCGACTGGGTCATTTGAAGACCCGGGCAGCCGCGACCGCTTTTTTCCAGCCCTCGTACTTCTCGGCCCGGAGGCTTTCGTCCATTGCGGGGACGTAGGTCCGCTCCGCCTTCCACTGCGCCGTGATATCGTCCCGGTTCTCCCAGAACCCCACAGCCAGGCCGGCCAGATACGCGGCGCCCAGCGCCGTCGTCTCGTGGGTGGTCGGCCGTTCGACGGGAACGCCCAGAATGTCGCTCTGGAACTGCATGAGGAAATCGTTGAGCGCCGCGCCGCCGTCCGCCCGCAGTTTTTCGAGGCGGATGCCGGCGTCCTCTTCCATGGCGGCCAGGACGTCCTTCGTCTGATATGCGAGCGCTTCCAGTGTGGCCCGGATCAGGTGCGCCCTGCCGGTGCCCCGCGTCAGGCCGAAAATCGCCCCGCGCACCCGGCTGTCCCAGTACGGCGTCCCCAGCCCGACGAACGCCGGCACCACGTAGACGCCGTCCGTCGACTCCACCTGCCTGGCATAGTCTTCGCTTTCCCGGGCGGTCGAAATGATCTGCAGGCCGTCGCGCAGCCACTGGATCGCCGATCCGGCGACAAAGACGCTGCCTTCCAGGGCGTATTCCACCTTGTCCCCGATGCCCCAGGCGATGGTGGTCAGCAGGCCGTGGGCGGACTTTACGGCTTTCGCGCCGGTGTTCATCAGCAAGAAGCAGCCCGTGCCGTAGGTGTTTTTCGCCATGCCGGGGACAAAACAGGCCTGCCCGAACAGGGCCGCCTGCTGGTCGCCTGCCGCCGCGGCGATCGGAATGGCCCGCCCCGTCACTTCCTCCGAAGTGTATCCGTACACCTCGGAAGTGGAACGCACCTCCGGGAGCACGGACGCGGGGACTTCCAGCATGGCGAGCAGCTCCTCGTCCCATTTCAGCTGATGGATGTTGTACATGAGCGTGCGGGAAGCGTTGGTGACGTCCGTGACGTGGCGCTTGCCGCCGGTGAGCTTCCAGATCAGCCAGCTGTCCACCGTGCCGAACAGGAGCCGGCCCGCCGCCGCCTTTTCCCGCGCCCCTTCCGCATGGTCCAGGATCCACCTGAGCTTCGTTCCCGAGAAATAGGGATCGATCGGCAGTCCGGTGCGCTCCCGGACGAACGCTTCATATCCCTTGTTTTTCAGGTCATCGCAAATGTCTTCGGTCTGCCTGGACTGCCAGACGACGGCGTTCCAGACGGGCTTGCCCGTTTCCCGGTCCCAGACGACGGTGGTTTCCCGCTGGTTGGTGACGCCGATGGCGGCGATCTGTTCCGGCGCGACGCCGTGCGCGCGCATCACGTCCCGCATCACGTCGAGAACGGATGCCCAGATTTCCTCCGGGTCGTGCTCCACCCAACCCGGGCGGGGATAGATTTGCGTGAATTCTTTCTGGGCCGTGCCCACCGGTTCCCCTTGCCGGTTGAACAGGATCGCCCGCGAGCTGGTCGTGCCCTGGTCCAGGGCCAGGATGAAGGATTCCTTCACCTTTTTCGCCTCCGTTTCGTTTCTGGATTTCATTATTCAAGCGGCACCTTGCCTTCGCGCAGCCGGCCTAAAGCGTTTTCATGGATCGGCGCCGCTTTACACGCGAACATGTGTTTGGTATACTGGACGATAACCAAAAGCGGAATTCCGCCGGGAGGCGGATCAGAGCGCATGGAGCGAATCGCGAAACCCATCGCCGCCAAGACGGTGCTGAACCCGGTCCGCGCCCCTTCCATGCCGTTCCGCTGGTCCATCAATCCCTACCGCGGCTGCCAGCACGGCTGCAGCTTCTGCTATGCGCGCAGCACGCACCTTTTTCTCGACCAGCCGGCGGATGACACGTTCCAGCGCCATATTTTCTGGAAGGCGGGAGCGCCGGACATTCTGCGGGAGCAATTGAATCGCCTGGCGCGGCTCGGTAAGCTGCCCGATCACGTGGCCATCGGCACGGCGACGGATCCTTACCAGCCCCTGGAAGCCGAGATGAAACTGACAAGAGGATGCCTCGAAGTGCTGGCGGAGTTCGGCGTACCCTTCAGCGTGACGACGCGCTCCCCCCTGGTGCTGCGGGATCTGGACATTCTGCGCGCGGCGCCGGCGCGGTCGGTCAACATCAGCCTGCACACGCTGGATACGGCGGTCTGGCGACGGTTCGAACCCGCCAGCCCCGCGCCCCGGCGCCGGCTGGAAGCCGCCGGCCGGCTCGCCGAAGCCGGCGTGCCGGTCCGCGTTTTCGTGGCGCCGGTGCTGCCGTACATCACCGATTCCGCCGAAGCGGCGGCGGAACTGGCCGAAGCCCTGCGGTTGCGGGGCGTGCGCGGGGTGATGGTGGATGTCCTGGAGCTGGCCACGCCGGAAGTGAAGCTCTGGTTCTTTTCCGTGCTTCGCCGGCATTATCCCGAACTGGGGCCCCTGTACGGGCGCCTGTACCATCGCAGCTCCCGTCCGCCGGAGCCCTACCGCGCCGCGGTCCGGCGCCGGCTGGAAACGGAATTCATAAGGCGCGGACTGATGAAATCGGACGGCTCCCCGCAGCCGCAGTCCGGAGGGGCAGCCTTCCGGCAGAAGATGGGATGCGGTCCGAATGCGGCCCCCGAAGCGGCCTGCGCGCCGCTTCAGCTCACCCTGTTCTGACCGCCGATTCGTGCAAGCCACGCGGCAGCGACGGGTCGGCTCAACCTGCCGGCTGTCCGGCCGCCTCGAAATACCTTCCCAACTCCACCAGAGCCGTGCCCAGCCGTTCCTCCTCCGGCACCACGACGCGCCGGACGCCGGCGTCGCGCAACGCTTCTTCCGTCACCTTGCCCACCGCCACGGCCACCGTCGGACCGTCGAAGGCGCGCAGCGTCTCCTCCCGTCCCGTGGCCGCGGCGCGGGCCTGCAGGTTGCGCACCTGCACGGCGCTGGTGAACACCACCGCGTCCGGCTTCCCCTGCGCAAGAAGCGAAAGCAGCTCATCCACCGGTCCCGGCTCCGGTTCCACATACAGGTATGGCAGGAGCTCGAGACAGACGGCGCCCGCTTCCCGCAGCTTCCGGAGCAGCGGCGCCGCGGGGTCGCCGTAGAGCTGGACGGCGATGCGCTTGCCCGCGAGCGGCACCCGCGCGGTCAGTGCCCGGAACAGCCCGTCCGTCGTGCCGTCGTCGTCGCGCACCTGCGGCGCGATCCCCAGCTTCCGCAGCGCGTTTGCCGTCTTGTATCCCCGCGCGGCGATGGGCGTGGACCTCAGGAGTTCCAGCAGGCGCTCCCTGCAGCCCGCCGCCTCCGCTTTCTCCAGCAGCGATTCCGTGCCGAAGCCGGTGGTCAGCACGATCCAGTCGACGGGCGCGGCAAACAGCTCCTTCAGGCGCTCCGCCACGGCTTCGTCGTCCGCCTTCACGATCCCCTGCGCCGGGAACACCAGGGGGCTGCCACCCATTTTCCGCACGATGTTGCCGAACTCCTCGGCCATGCGCGCTCCCGTCACCGCCACCGTGCGCCCCGACAGCTTCACCTTCATCCGCTCCTCTCCGCCGCCGGCCCGCGGGGCGGAGCCGCTGGCCCGCCGGCGCGGCCGGACGCTTTTTTCCTTTTCTCACGCCATGCGCAAACCTCAATGTATTCCGGACCGTTCAACCTATGAACCCAGCACCCACCGGCGCAGCTTCATGAGCGTTTCGTACACGATCGGCACGATGACCAGCGTGAGCAGCGTCGAGCTGATCAGCCCGCCGATGACGGTGATGCCGAGCCCGAAGGAGATGATGCCCGCCCCTTCCAGGCCGAACACCAGGGGAAGCAGCGCTCCGACGGTGGCCAGGGCGGTCATCAGAATCGGCCGCAGGCGGGTGCCGGCCGCCTCCAGCAAAGCTTCCCGCGTGGACAGGCCTTCCTTTTCCTTGCGGATGACCCGGTCCACCAGCACGATGGCGTTGGTGACCACGATGCCGATCAGCATGAGGGCGCCCATCATCGCCGACACGTTCAGCGGTTCGCCGGCGATCCACAGGGCCACCACGCCGCCGATGACCGCAAACGGCAGCGAGAACATGATGGCGAACGGCGCCAGCGCCCCGCCGAAGGTGAGCACCAGCACGAGATAGACGATGGCGATCGCCGCCGCCATGGCCAGACCGAGCTGGGAGAACGTCTCGTTGATCTGCTCGGTGACGCCGCCGGCCTTGACATCGATGGAAGCCGGCTTGTCCATTTCCTCCACTTTTTTCAGGAACGCGTCGGATACGCCGCCGACGTCTTTGGCCGTGATTTTGCCGCTGACCGTCACGACGGTGCGTCCGTTCTCGCGGGTGATCGTGTCCGGAGACGTCCCCTGCACCACTTCGGCCACTTCGCCGATGGGCACTTCCATCCCCAGCGGCGAAACGAGGGTTTTGTTCCGGATATCGTCCACCGAGCGGAATTCGGCTTCCGGCACTTCGACGTACACGTTGTAGACTTCTCCGTCGACGGACACTTTCGTCAGCACCGGGCGTTCCCGCACCGGCGTCAGCGCCATGGCGATCTGGCCGGGCGTCAGGCCGTACCGGGCCAGCTTGGCCTGATCCGCCGCGATGGTGTACTGTTCGTAGGTTTTCGCGATGCTCGTCTCCACCCGCTCGAAATTGCCGTCCTCGCGCATCAGCTCGGCGATCCGTTCGGCCACCGGGCGGATTTCCTCCAGGCTGTCGCCGTATACGCCCAGGCTGAACTCGCTGCTGCCGAAGCCGCCGGACGACATGACCACGTCCGCCCATTCGCCTTCCGGCACCGCTTCGCGCAGCCGCTCCAGCAGCGCTTCCTTTTTCGCCTCGAAATCCTTGGTGTCATTGCGGTATTTCAGGAAAAACAGACCCGACCGGGAAGGCCCGGGCTGCAGCGGATTTTCCCCGCCGACCGAATACTGCAGGTCCAGAAAGTCCGGGTCCTTCGCTTCCAGGATCGCCTTTTCCGCTGCCAGCGCCCGCTCGGCGACCGTGTCCAGCGTATCCCCCGGTTGCGGCGTATAGCTGATGATGGCGTATTTCTGTTCTTCTTCGGGCAGGAAGCTGACGCCGACCACGCGGAAGACGAGCAGCCCGATGCTGCCGAAAAACAGCACCGTGGCGGCGAGGAAGGTGACCAGTTTGTGGCGCAGCGACCAGTCCAGCACCCTCCGGTAGACGGCGGCCATCCCGCCCGGCCGCGATTCGTCGTGCAGCCGGCTTTCCTTCACGCCACGCCGGAAAAGCAGGTGGCCGAGCGCCGGCACCACGGTGACGGCCACCAGCAGGGACGCCAGCAGCGCAAACACGATGGTCAGCGCGAACGGCAGGAACAGTTCGCCCACCATGCCGGTGACCAGCCCGAGGGGCAGGAACACGGCGACGGTGACGATGGTGGACGACAGGATCGGCTTGAACATCTCCCGCGTCGATTCCAGCACCAGTTCCTTGCCCTTCAGCTTTTCGCCCTTCAGGGTCATGCGGCGGTACGTGTTCTCGATGACCACGATGGAATCGTCGACGACGCGGCCGATGGCCACGGTCATCGCGCCGAGGGTCATGATGTTGAGGGTGATGCCGAACCGGTCCAGGATGAGCAGGGCGATGACCAGCGACAGCGGAATGGACACGACGGCGATGAGGGTGCTGCGGAGGTTCCGCAGGAACAGCAAAATGACCAAAGCCGCAAACACGGCGCCGTAGATCGCCTTGTCCAGCATCGTCCGCACGGAGCTTTCGATCAGCTCGCCCTGGTCCTGCATCACGATGAGCTCCAGACCTTCCAGCTCCCGCTGGAACCGCTCGATCTCCGCCTTGACGGCGTTGACCACCTGCACGGTGTTGGCGTCGTTGTCCTTGATGATCTGGATGCCGATGGAATCCTTGCCGTTGGTGCGGGAAATGGACTCGACGTAGCCGACGGTTTCGAGCGTGGCGATGTCGCCCAGCTTCACCGTGGGAATGCCGATTTGCGAGGGATCAAAACCGGCCCCCGCGCCCGGCATGCCGGCACCGGCCGCCGCATCCGGAGCGGTCTCCGTCCCGGGGATGCCCGCTCCGGGCATGTCCATCCCGGGCATTTCCGTTTCTTCGAGCATCTCCAGCCCAGGCATGTCCATTCCGGGCATCCCCGCCCCGGGCGCCCCCATCCCGGGCACGCCCGCATGCGCCCCCCCGGCTTGTCCCGCCTGCGAACCGCCGCCCGGCGTAAACGGGATTTCCAGGTTGGCCAGCTCTTCAAGGGTCGTCACCCCGCCGTCCACCACCACCGTCTTCTCGGTGCCGTCGATGGTGAACAGCCCCAGCGGCACTTTCAGCGCCGAAGCCTTGACGATGGCCTCCACCGTGTCCCGGCTCAGGCCGAGTTCCGCCATCTTGGCTTCATCGTAGCGGATGCGGATTTCCTTGACATGCTGCCCGTAGACCTGCACCGAAGCGACGCCCTCGATGCCTTCCAGGGCGGGCCGGATCGTTTCCTCGACGTGCCGGGTCAGCTCCTCCATGCTCTTCCCGTCGGCGGAAGCGCTGATGGAGATGACCGGAATCGAGTTGAAGGAAAACCGCGCGATCTCGGGGGTCCGGGCGTCTTCCGGCAGCCTCACGTCGGCGATGGCTTCGCGGATTTCGTTCGTCGCCCGGTCCATGTCCGTCCCGTAGTCGAACTCGATGATCAGGCTGGAGGCGTTCTCCATCGAAGTGGACATGATGTTCTCGATGGACGGCACGCTCTTCAGCCGCTGCTCCAGCGGCGCCGTCACCTGCTCCACCACGGTGTCCGGGGACGCGCCGGGATAGACGGTCGTCACCGTAAGATACGGCAGCGAAATGTCCGGGATGCTCTCCCGCTTCATGTTCATCCCGGAATAGATGCCCGCCGCCGCCACGATCAGCGTCATCAGCAGCAGGGCGAACTTGTTGTCCAGCGAAAAACGGATGATCGAACGCATGAGGTTTTCTCTCCACCCTTTCTAGACGCTACCAGCTATATGATACAAAACCTGCTGCCAAAAGGCACGCGGACGGCCCTTTCGAGAAAAAAAAAACTACGACTGACCAATTAACTAACAAGGATTTCCAATCCCTCTGTCGAAGTAAATGAATAGCCAATTGCGACGGAGGTTTTTCATGATGCCGTTACCCAAAAATCGAGTGGTACCCGAAAAGAAAGTTTATTTCCGGACGGAATTGCAACATTGCCCACATTGCGGAACCAGGCTGAAGCGGCATCACACCGCCTGGAAGAAAAATATCATTACACTTGGCGGTGTCATTCAGGCCTGGAACATGGCGTATCGTTGTCCCAATGAAACATGCCCTTATCCCAAAGCTTACTACAGATCGGTCGAAGCCGATTCGCTGTGCATGAAACACACTTCTTACGGTTTTGATGTTCTGGCGTTGGTTGGCCAGTTGAGGTTCCAATATCACATGACCATTGGCGAAATTACCGAGGAACTGAACCGCCGTGGCGTGGTCACTTCGGAGCGTAACTCGCAAAGACTGTACGAGCGTTATTTAACCTTACTGCGCGCCAGCGTGACGGATCATGTGAAAACCGTCCTCAGGCAGGTCGTTCAAGACAACGGAGGCATCATGATCTCCATGGACGGCGTTCAACCCGAAAAAGGAAATGAGACGCTGTATGTCATTCGGGAAATCTTCAGCGGCACCATTCTGGCCGCCCAAAACCTGAAAAGCAGTTCTGCCGAGGAACTGAAGAACATGATTCTGCCGGTGATTGAACTCGGTTTTCCGATCATCGGGATCGTAACAGACGGCCAGCAATCGATCCGGATGGCCATGGAGTCGCTTTTGCCCGACGTTCCGTATCAATACTGCCAGTACCACTACCTCAAGGACATCGCCAAACCCGTTGTCGATCTGGACCGCAAGCTGAAAACCGGGATGAAGAAAAGCCTGCGCGGAATTCGCGAGATCGAACGGAAAATCGAGAACGATTTATCCGCGGAAGCGGAAGTGGCCAAAGATTACGTTGCCGCGATCCGATCGTTGCTGCTCGAAGATGGAAACCCGCCGCTGGACCTGCCGGGAATTCGCATTTACGAAAATGCGCAAGCGATTCAGGCCTCATTGCAAAGATGCCTGGATAAAAAGGGGGACTCCTTTGCTGAAAAACGTTATTCGAATTTTCAGTAAAATTAACGATTTTCAGCAAATGTACGAGCAGGTCAAGCGCTGGACCCTTCCGATCCGGCACGCTGCGGATATTCTGGAACCCGAAATGGACAAAAACAGCGATTCGGTACGGTTTCATCTCCACCATTGGCTGGAGTGGGTGAAGCAAACTTATACCGAAGAGCATGACAAACCGATGGTCGAAAACCTGATCCGCTACACCAAAGGGTTCTGGCAAGGACTTTTTACGTGTTATGACCATCCGCATATTCCACGAACCAATAACGATCATGAAAGGTTTTTCCGCCAAACGAAGACCCGTCACCGGCGCATGACCGGACGAAGAAGCTGGAATGAATATATCCTCCGCAGCGGCGAGATGGTCGTATTCGTGGATGATGCGCTCCAACAGGACGACATACTGAAAAGACTCCAACGTGTCGATTATCAAACCTTCCGGGCAGAACGCCAGCGTTGGGCCTCCCGATTGGCAGAAGGAGCCAAACGGAGACGGTTTAGAAGCAATCCCGAAAAGTATCTACAAGAAACGGAAAACAAATATTGTATGTTAATTGGTCAGTCGTAGAAAAAAAAGCCGCCCGGAAAGCGGCGATCCGCCTTCCGGAACGGCTTCGCGGACGGGCGTGTTTTTGCTTCTGCCCTTCTGGCGTCTTTTGGCGGGTTCATCTTGCCCAGGGCTTGCGAATGTAAAAATTGCGGCGGAGCAGCGTCCAGTTTTCCGGGAACGGTTCACCGAGCACCCAATACGCGACGCCGCGCAGGCCGTACTGGTTGACCAGGTCGAATTTGGCCTGCATGCTCGCTTCGTTCTCGAACCATACGACGTGCTCCTTGCCGTTGTCGTCGGTGTAGTTGAAGTGCGGCGCCTGCGCGGTGTCGTCGTACTCCACGCGGACACCCCTGGCCGCGGCCAGTTCCGCGGCTTTCTGGGGAGCGATCCGTTTCGCCCAGGGACCGCCCTTCACGTACGGCAGCGTCCAGTCGTACCCGTATAAAGGCGCCCCCATGACGATTTTGTGGCGCGGGATGGCGGTGACGGCGTAATCGAGCACCTCGCGGACCTGCGGGATGGGCGACACCGCCATCGGCGGCCCGCCGGACCATCCCCATTCATAGGTCATGAGGATGACGAAATCGGCCAGCTCCCCGTGCCTTTTGTAATCGTGGGCGCCGTGCCACGCGCCGGTGCGGGTGTCGCTCGTCTTCGGCGCCAGCGCCGTCGTGACCGGGTATCCCGCACTCCGCACCGTCGGAATGATCGTCTCCAGGAATCCGTTGTACAGCTCCCGGTCCTCGGGGCGAATGTGCTCAAAGTCGATGTTCAGGGCTTTGTAGCCCTTCGATTTCATCGTATCCAGCACGTTGCGGATGAGCCTGCGGGAAGCGTCCCGGTCCGTAAAAATGTTCCGGGCGATGTCGGACGAAAAGTTGCCTTCCGCAAAGTTGGTCAGCACCATCATGGGGACGGCTCCCGCCTCGTTGATCGCCCGGATCGCCGCCTCGTCGTCCACCCCTTCGAGGCTGCCGTCCGGCCGCGCGCGGTAGCTGAACACCGCCACGTAGGACAAATGGTCGCCGACCCGCCTGATTTCTTCCACTGCCTTCTCGGATACGACGGGTTCGAGAAATCCGACGGTGGTGATCGACCGTTTGCGCTGCGGAACCTGCAGGGCCTTCGGCCGCGACAGGTTCTGGGCTGTCGGGCCGCCTTCGTCTGCGCTTTGCCCGCCACCGCCGCCGCATCCGGTCAGCGCGAGCAAAACCGCCAGCAGGCCAAGCACCGTTTTTTTCATGGCGCATCCACCAGCTCCTCTGGTCAGGTTGGGTTAAAGGTTAGTTTTCAACAGAGGAGCCGGATTATGCGCATCCGCCGTCACGCCAGCTTGTCCACCCGTCCGGTGCGAAGCAGCCAGCGATGGACGTAGAATTCGGAGGCCGCGATCAGCAGGGACGCGATCAGGGCCCCGGTGAACGACATCTCCGCCCCGGCGAACATGTTGGAAAAGAAATAGACAACGGGGACGGTGACCACAAAATCCGCGAAGGTGGCAAACCAGAGGTTGCCTTCCCGAAGCAGCAGGTATTCCATCAGCATGCCCGCGACGGCGAGGATGAGACCGACGGTGACGGGCATGAACCACGCGTCGTACCGCACGTCGGGCAAAACCCAGGCGGTAAGCGCCAGGATGGCGGGAATGGCGAAGGCCTTGATCCAGAAGCTGGACATAAAGTCCCTCCCGATTGGATGTGGTTTCCATCCATAGCCTTTCCCGCACGGGGGGTTTTATGCGGGTGCACCGGAACCGTCCCCGCCCGGGTGCCCGCACCGCCGCCGGACAAGGTCTTCCGCCGCATGGACATCCCGAGTGGTTCTGTGGTAATATGGGCCAGGCTTTTCATATAATTGGAGTAATGCGATGCGGCTCGTCCCATCATATTCCCAAATCATGCGGAACGCGCCGCCCGTGCCGGAAAACCGGGTATGTGGAAGGACATCCGCCCGTCCGGACGGAAAAGGGGAAACGCTCAAAGGGGAAACGTACATGGATCTGATCGCGATCATCAAGGCGATTTTGCTCGGACTGGTGGAGGGACTGACCGAATACCTGCCCGTTTCGTCCACGGGACACCTGATTCTGGTGGACGACATGTGGCTGAAATCCGACGAATTCCTGGGCAAATATCCCGCCAACACGTTCAAGGTGGTCATCCAGCTCGGTTCGGTGCTGGCGGGCATTTTCGTTTTCCGCGATCGTTTTCTGGAACTGCTGGGCCTGCGGCGCGGAGAAGCCGGCAAAGGTCCGCACGGCGCGGACCCCTCCGGGCGGGAAGGAGGGCGGCTCCGGCTGTCCGTCGTCCTCGCGGGGCTGGCTCCCGCAGGGGTGCTGGGCCTTCTGTTCGACGATTACATCGATGAGCATCTGTTTTCTTCCGCCACGGTGGTGTTCGGCCTGGTGACCGGGGCGGCGCTCATGATTCTGGCCGACTGGTTCCGCCCCCGCCAGCCGACCGTGACGTCCGTCGACCAGATCACGCTGCGCCAGGCGCTGATCGTGGGCGCTTTCCAATGCCTGTCGCTGTGGCCCGGCTTCTCCCGGTCGGGTTCCACCATCTCCGGCGGCATCCTGCTCGGCATGACCCACCGCGCCGCCGCCGACTTCACCTTCATCATGGCCGTGCCGATCATGGCCGGGGCGAGCGCGGTCTCGCTGGTGAAAAATCTGTCCTACTTCACGCCGGAATTCCTGCCCTTTTTCATCGCCGGATTCATCAGCGCCTTCGTGTTCGCCCTGCTGACCATCCGCGCGTTCCTCCGGCTGGTGAACCGGGTGAAGCTCGTTCCCTTCGCGGTGTACCGGATCGCGCTGGCTTTGCTCATCTATTTTGTATACCTTTGAACGCTCAGTCGTACTGCTTGTACAACGCCTGGGTGCCGCTGTTTTCCTCACCCTGTTCCATCAGCCGACCGTAAAGTTTCCTGGCCAGCTTCAGCCCGTGGGCGTCCAGCCCCATTTTTTCCGCCTCGCGCAGCGCGATGTCCATATCCTTGACAAAATGCTTGACGTAAAATCCCGGCGCGAAGTCGCCCCGGATGATGCGCGGTCCCAGGTTGTTCAGCGACCAGCTGCCGGCCGCGCCGCTGCCGATGCTTTTGAGCACCGTTTCGGGATCGAGGCCGGATTTCCGCGCGTAGGCCAACGCCTCGCACACGCCCATCATGTTGGACGCGATGGCGATCTGGTTGCACATTTTGGCATGCTGTCCCGCGCCGGCTCCTCCCTGGAGCACGATATTGGTCCCCAGCAAGCGGAAAATGGGCATGGCCGCCTCGAAATCTTCCCGTTCGCCGCCGACCATGATGGACAGCTTCGCTTCCCTCGCCCCCACGTCTCCGCCCGTTACGGGCGCATCCAGCGCGCGGAGTTTCCGCCGCTTCGCTTCCCGGTGGATGCGCACCGCCAGGTCGGGGCTGGATGTGGTCATGTCGATCAGGAGCGTCCCGGGCCGGGCGTGCTCCAGAAGGCCCTCGGGACCGAAATAGATCTCTTCCACGTCGCTGGGATAACCCAGCATGGTAATGACCGCGTCCGCGCGCCGCGCGACCTCGGCGGGAGAATCGCACCATTCGGCGCCTTGGGCGAGGAGCTTGTCCGCTTTGACTTTTGTCCGGTTGTAAACGCACAGCCGGTAACCGGCCCGGAGCAGGTGTCCCGCCATGGACCCGCCCATGACCCCGAGACCGATGAATCCGACCGTTGCGCTGTTGGGTGACAAATCCGCCGGCATCGTATCCCCTCTCTTTTTTTGACCTTCACCTCCATTATAATCCATGCATCCGCCGGCTATCGTTTCACATGTACAAATTGGCCAGCAAAATGCCCAGGCACTCCTGGTAGATCTCCTCGAACTGCGAAAGGGGAAGCGGGTTGACGCCAAGGCCGGCTTCCACCGTGAACCCCGGGCGGCGCCAGTCCTGGATGAACCAGTCCTTGTATCCGGCGTAGCTTTCCACATACCGCACCGGCGTGTAGCCGCTCACCCGGGCGAATTCGGTGACGATGCGCTCCGATTCCGGAGGTTCCAGCCCCTGGAAGCCCCAGTAGATTTCCTCTCCCTGCGTATGGAACGCAATGACCCTGGCGAAGTCGCTCTCTCTGGTGAGGTTGGCCATGGCGATGGCTTCCGGTTCGGTGAGCGGCGCGGTGCCCGGATAATCCCGCGGGGCGGGCGCTTTCTGCGGCGAGCGCGCCACCTCCCGCTCCCACAACGCCGGGAACTGGTCGTTCAGGTCGACGCCCCGGATGTTGGCTTTCCACCCCGAAAAATCCAGGCTCCCCCCGTTGATTTCCCGCACCCGGTCGTGGTAAGGCTGCTGCGCGGGCGGGCCGTTGATCACCAGGTCGACACCGTCCGGGTTCACCATCGGCACCGCCGACAGCATCGTGGTTTGATAGAAGGGCGCCATGACCAGGCCGCGGATGCTGCCGCCGAGGGTGAGGGCAAGGGCGTATTCGTTCAAAAAGCGCACGAGCACCGGCGTGGTGATCCATTCGTTGGCGTGGAAGGAGCCGTTGACGTGCACCCGTTTGCTGCCCGTGCCGATGCGCAGTTCGGTGATGGGCTTTCCAAGCACGGAGTTGCCGATGGATCTCCTGCGGATGAACGGATACAGGGCGGTCAGGCGGTTTATGTCCGCGGCAAGGGCGTTGGAGTCGTAAAGCCGCTGCGGCTGCACGACAAGCCAGGTGACGAGCACGGGCACGCGGACGATCTGGCCGATCTGCAGGTTGTTCGGATTGATGCCCGGGTTGACCAGCAGCAGCGCTTCCAGCGGCACGTGCCGGGCCGAGGCGATCAGCCACAGGCTTTCCCCCGGCGCCACCCGGTGTTCCGCAATTTCGTAACCGGGAATGTCCACGGAAGTGCCGGGCGCCAGCCGGGCGGGGTCCACCCCGGGATTGGAATCGAGGATGAGGTTCAAGGGCACCCGAAACAGCTGGCTGTACCGCCAAAACGTATCGCCCGCGCGGACGGTGACCTTCATGCCATTACCTCCCCATGGCGTCCAGAGCGATGGCTTGGGAGGAGGCTCCCGCGGCCGGAAATCTTCCCTCCCGCTTCCGGGCACGGTGCCGGTTGTCTCGCAAAGCAACCCGCAATGCCGGGACCTCCCCGACACCTTGCACCGCCGGAAGCGATGCCGGTATTCTCCCGACTTTCTCCCGACGCCGGGAACCTCCGTAAGCTATTCTATGGGCGCAGACGTGCGGTCATGACGCCGGTCCTGGCCGCGCGGAGGTGCCGAGCCGACTGCAATCGGTCACGCGGGGCTTCCGGTTGGGCATTGTAGTCGAAAAACCGCCTACAATCAGCCACACGGCGCTTCCGGACAGGCAATATGGTCGAAAAACCGCCCATAAGCGGTCACGCGGCACTCCCGGACGGACAATATGGTCGAAAAACCGCCCATAATCGGTCACGTGGCGCTTCCGGACGGGCAATATGGTCGAAAAACCGCCCATAATCGGTCATGTGGCGCTTCCGGACAGGCAATATGGTTGAAAAACCGCCTATAATCGGCCACGCGACGCTTCCGGACGGGCAATATGGTCGAAAAACCGCCCATAATCGGTCACACGTCAGGAGTATGGCGGCCGGCACCGGCGGACCCGTAAAAACCAAACCACCGTCCGCAATGGACAGACAGCTGCTGTCCCGCAAAAACCAAAACCGCTTGCCGCCATGGGCCGACAGCGGCCGTCCCGCAAAAATCAAAACCGCCGGTCCGCAACGGACCGACGGCTTTTTAACGAGGGAATGCCAAATCAGCGGAAAGATGCCTGCTCCTCCGGAACTTCCCCTTTGGCGAACCCGTGGGGAATCTTCCGCGCCACGCCGGTGGCGATGGCGGCTTCGATCACCTTTCTGCGCACCGCTTCCACCACTTTGGTGTTGAACACGCTGGGAATGATGTACTGCTCGTTCAGCTCGCTCTCATCCACCACGGAGGCGATGGCGTGCGCGGCCGCCAGCTTCATTTCCTCGTTGATCTCGGTGGCCTGGCAATCCAGCGCGCCCCGGAAAATGCCCGGGAAGCAAAGCACGTTGTTGATCTGGTTCGGGTAGTCGGAACGTCCGGTGGCCATCACCCGCACGCAGGGCTGCGCGATTTCCGGCGCGATTTCGGGATTCGGGTTGGCCATCGCGAACACGATCGGGTCCCTGGCCATTTTCTTGAGATCGTCCACGGTGATCACGTTCGGCCCGGACACCCCGATGAACACGTCGGCGCCCTCCATGGCGTCCGACAGCGTGCCGGCGATGTTGTCGGGATTGGTATGTTCGGCGTACCAGCGGTGCATCGGGTTTTGGTAGTCCACGCCGCGGCGGAGAATGCCCACCGACCGCGTGGCGCCGACGATATATTTGACGCCGGCGTTCAGCAGCATTTTCGTGCAGGCCACCCCGGCGGCGCCCACGCCGCTGAACACCACCCTGATGTCCTGGAGCCGCTTGCCGACGATTTTGAGGGCGTTGATCAGCCCCGCCATCATGACCACGGCCGTCCCGTGCTGATCGTCGTGGAAGACCGGGATGTCCAGTTCCTTTTTCAGCCGTTCCTCGATCTCGAAGCAGCGCGGCGCCGAAATGTCCTCCAGGTTGATGCCGCCGAACACCGGCGCGATCGCTTTCGCGATGTTGACGATTTCATCGACGTCCTTGGTGTTCAGACAGATGGGGAACGAGTCGATGCCGGCAAATTCCTTGAACAGCATCGCCTTGCCTTCCATGACGGGAAGGGCGCCGTACGGCCCGATGTCGCCCAGGCCCAGCACGGCGGTGCCGTCGGTCAGGACTGCAACGGTGTTCCGCTTGATCGTGAGCGAATAAGCCTTGGACGGGTCCTCGTGCAGCGCCATGCTGACGCGGGCCACGCCCGGCGTATAGACGTGCGACAGATCGTCCCGGTTTTTGATCGGCACTTTGGATTTGATCTCCAGTTTGCCGCCCAGGTGCATCAGGAACGTCCGGTCGGAAACGTTGATGATCCGTACACCGGAAATTTCCGAAAGGCTGCGAATCACGTCCCGCTCGTTTTCCGCCTTCAAAAGGTGAACCGTGATGTCCCGGATGGTAGCGTCTTTGCCCCGGTTGATGAGGTCCACCGCCACCACTTCTCCGCCGGATTCGTGGATGGCGTGCGCCACGCGGATGAACGGGACGGAGTCGTCGATCTCCATTCTGGCGATGATGGTGTGCCTGCCGCCTGTCTGATATGCCATGTTATCCCGACCTTTCTTTCGGATGTGATGGAAAACATCGACCGGCACCGCAAAAATTTTCTTCCCCCGTCTTCCTCCCCTTTTTCGTCCAAAATTTGTTATACAATAATTCCACATCTTTAATGAGTATTAATGTTAATCATGCGTACACGGGTTGTCAATAGAATGGACGCGGGAAAAACGGAATCCCTGAATTTTCAATAAACACTCAAAAACGATATGATAAAAGGGCAAACGCACTCTCGCAGGGGGAGCGCCATGGAGATCGGCAGGGTAAGCACCGGCCTCAAAGGATTCGATGAGGTGATCGACCGGCTGCGGCTGGGGGACAATGTGGTGTGGCAGGTGGATTCCGTCTCCGGCTATCGCCGGATGGTGGACCCCTTCGTCGCCCGCACCATGCAGGACGGACGCAAGCTGATCTACGTCCGTTTCGGCCGCCACGAACCGGTGGTGGAAAGCGGAGAAGGCATCCGCGTTTTTCAACTGGATCCGGGAAAAGGATTCGAAAATTTCGCGACGGCAGTGCACCGGCTGGTGGAGCAGGAAGGCCGCGAAGCGTTCTACGTCTTCGACTGCCTCACCGATCTGCTGGAGTATTGGCACTCCGACTGGATGATCGGCAATTTTTTCCGGGTGGTCTGCCCGTATCTGTACGAATGGGACACCGTCGCCTATTTCGCCATCATGCGCAACGCGCACACCTACTCCACCGTTGCCGGCATCCGGGAGACGACGCAGCTGTTGCTCGACATTTACGAAATGGAAGGCGATCTGTACATCCACCCGCTCAAGGTGCAGGACCGGTACTCCCCCACCATGTTTTTTCCCCATCTGATCCGGGAGCAGGAAGCCGTTTCCATCACGGCCAGCGCCGAGGCGGCCGCCCTGTTCGCCGCCCTTCCCCGCGGCGAAGACCGCCTCGATTACTGGGACGAAACGTTCCGCCGGGCCCGGGAAGCCCTCGCGTGGCCGCAGGAGCAGCAGGAACCCCTGAAAAAACGGCTGCTCTCCATGCTCCTTGGCAACGACGCGAAAATCCGCCGGCTGTGCGAACGCTATTTCACCCTGCGGGATATCGTGGCCATCGGCACGCGCATGGTCGGATCGGGCGGCATCGGCGGCAAGAGCGCCGGCATGCTGCTCGCCCGCAAAATCCTGGAGAAGGACGGCGCGGGGCGGTTTTCGCCGTATCTCGAGCCGCACGATTCGTTTTACGTGGGGGCGGACGTCTTTTACACGTACATCGTCCACAACGGCTGGTGGAAGCTGCGCACGGCGCAAAAAACGCGGGAAGGCTACTTCCGGTATGCGGAGGAGCTCAGAGAGAAACTTCTGACCGGCAAATTTCCCGAAAAAATCCGCGAGCGGTTCATGCAGATCCTCGAATATTTCGGACAGTCGCCGATCATCGTCCGCTCCAGCTCGCTGCTCGAGGACGGCTTCGGCAACGCCTTCGCCGGCAAATACGAAAGCGTTTTTTGCGTGAACCGGGGGACGCCGGAAGAGCGCTACCAGGCGTTCGAACAGGCAATCCGCACGGTTTACTCCAGCGCCATGGACCGGGATGCCCTCGTCTACCGGATGAACCGGGGGCTGGCCGATCAGGACGAGCAGATGGCCCTGCTTGTGCAGCGGGTGTCGGGCGACCATTACGGCGATCTGTTTTTCCCGCACGTGGCCGGCGTCGGCCATTCGGTCAATCTGTACGTATGGGACCCGCAAATGGACCCGAAGGCGGGCATGCTGCGCCTGGTGCTGGGCCTGGGCACGCGGGCGGTGGACCGCACGGAAGGCGACTATGTGAGCATCGTCAGCCTCGACCGGCCGGACCGTCCGCCTCCGACGGGCGCGGCGGATAAGAAAAAGTTCTCCCAGCGCGCCGCCGACGTGCTGGACCTGAAGGCGAACCGGCTGCTTTCCCGCAGCGTGGACGATTTGATGGCGCTGGATCTGAAAACGGACCCGGGGCTGTTTTTCTCCTACGACCACCAGACGGCGGTGAGGCTCCAGGAACTGGGCTACAGCGACCGGCGCGCGGTCTGGGCCGCGGACTTCCGGAAGCTCCTCCAGTCCACCGAATTCCCGCGCCTCATGCGCGAGATGATGGAAGTGCTGTCCAGGGCTTACGGTTATCCCGTGGACATCGAATTCACCGTCAACTTCACCCGCGGGGGGCGTTTCCGGGTGAACCTGCTGCAGTGCCGGCCGCTGCAGACGAAGGGAACGGGCCGGCCGGTGGCCGTGCCGGATCCGGCGGAAGGCGACTGTTTCCTGGCCACGCGGGGCCATTTCATGGGCGGCAACGTCCGCCTGCCCATCGACGTGGTGGTGTATGTAAAGGCGGAAGCCTACGCGGCCCTCGGGGAACGGGACAAATTCGCGGTGGCGCGGGCCATCGGGCGGATCAATGCGGCGTTAAAGGAAGACGGGGCGAAGAGGAGCGGCGGGGCGTTCGGAGGTATGGCCGCGGATCGAGCGGCAGGCGGCGCAAGTGCGGCCTCGGATCGCGGGTCGGACGGCGGCGCGGGCACCATCGACGGCGAGACGCCTTCCGCCGCCGGCGGGCCGCTGGCCGGATGCCGCGCCTTGCTGGTAGGCCCCGGGCGCTGGGGCACGGCGATGCCGTCCCACGGCGTGCCGGTCCGCTTCGCCGAACTGTGCAACATGGCGGCCATCGTCGAAGTGGCGGCGCGGGAAGCCGGCATCATGCCGGAGCTTTCCTACGGGAGCCATTTCTTTCAGGATCTTGTGGAGAGCGGCATTTTCTACGCGGCGGTTTTCGCCGGGCAGCCGGAAGTGGTGTTCCGCCCGGAAATGGTGCTGGCGCGGGACAATCTGCTCCCTTCCCTGTTTCCGGATTGCGCCGCGCTCGCGGACGTCATCCACCTGGCCCGCACGGACGGGCTGGAACTGTATTCGGACATCTCGACGCAGCGGCTCGTGTGCCTGGCGAAAGGCATAAAAATTTAAGCCGGGTTCTCACCGGCTTCGGACGAGCAGCCGGACCGCTTCCCGCACCGCCTTGTCGCGGGCGGCGGCGCCGGCTTCTTTTGTTTCCTCCGGGCAACGCTCCAGGTTGGCCGTCCCGATGCAGGCCAGCGCTCCACGCTGTTCCCCCGCTTTCCCTGTGACATGCCTGGCATCATCATGGCGCATCGCGAAGATGCCGCCCCGCATCGGCAAATACCCCTGTCACCCAAATCACACCATGCTTTGCAGATTTTCGACACCGCTTCCCAATGTGTTCCCCGTCACACCTGGACTGCCCTGCATGCTTTACGTTGAAGACAACAAGAGGAAAGGACCCATTTTCCAGCCGGCGGAAAATCGTCTGCGCGCCTCTTGAATACCTGAGCGGAGGAGAGGATGGAACATGGCACGTCGTCGGATGGGACTGTGGCCGATGGCCGTCGTTCTGGCGCTTGTGCTGTCATCCTGCAGCGCGGCGAACGTAAACGGGCAGCCTGCTGCCGCGCCTTCCCCGGAAGCGGCCGGGGAAATCGCAAAGAAAATCAACCAGCCCCCCGTGGAGCCGATCATCGAACGGGACGGCAACATCGTGAACATCGTCATGACGGCGCAAGTCACGGACGTGGAAATTTCGGAGGGGGTCTTCTACAACGTATGGACGTTCAACGGCACGGTTCCCGGTCCGGTGATCCGGGTCAGGGAAGGCGACATCATTCGCTTTACGCTGAAAAATCTGGATCCCAACATTCCGCACTCCATGGACTTTCACGCGGTGCACGCGGCGCCGAGCAAAAAGTTCATCGACGTCATGCCCAATGAGGAGGGAACCTTTGAGTACCCGGCCAACACGCCCGGCGTCTTCATGTACCACTGCGGCACCCAGCCGGTTCTCGCCCACATCGCCAACGGCATGTACGGCGTCATCCTCGTGGAACCGAAGGACGGCTATCCGTCCGATGCCCAGATCGACCGGGAATATGTCCTGGTGCAAAGCGAGTGGTACAAGGAGCGCGACTTCCATTCGTTCCTGAACGAAGAACCGGAATACGTGTTGTTCAACGGCAACGACTTCGGCCTGAAAAAGAATCCGCTGACCGCCAGGGTCGGGGACACGGTGCGCATCCGCGTGCTCAACGCGGGGCCGAACGAAGTTTCCTCGTTCCACGTCGTCGGCACGACGTTTGACCGGGTGTACATTGACGGCAATCCGAACAACGAGCTGAACGGCCTGCAAACGGTCATGCTTCCCGCCAGCGGCGGTGCCGTCGTCGAGTTCAGGGTGCTCGAGGAAGGCGACTATCCGATCGTCACCCACCAGTTCAACCATGCGACCAAAGGCGCGGTGGCCATCCTGCGGGTGACGGCGGACGGACGGGACACCGGCCAACCCGCGATGGGCCACTGAGCGGACGGGCTGCTTGACGGCCCATCCACGTCGGTCACCGCAGCCAGGCTGACGGGCATGCCTTGCGGCGACATGCGGCGGTCACCGGACTGCGGCAAACTTTCGGCGGTCACCGGGTTGACGGACTGTATAAAGCGGGGCAAAAAATGAGCGATCTGTGACCTTGCTCACAATGCCCCGCTTTCCGCGGTTCTATAATGGACACAAACCTGGATACCCAAAATCCGACGCATGGGAGGTATGCCGGATGAGCACATTCGCCGCCACCGTCAACGCCACGGAGTATCCGCCGCAACTCAAGCACAAGGTCATTTTCGAGACCTTTGGCAGACTGCAATCCGCCGAAGCGATGCTCCTGATCAACGACCACGACCCCATTCCGCTGCGCTTCCAGTTCGAAGCGATGTACCCGGGCCAGTTCAGCTGGGAGTACATCGAGCGGGGACCGGAAACGTACCGGGTCAAAATCGGCAAGCTGTAACGGAGGGTCCGCCATGGCGCAGATCACCCGGACCGGAGAAAAGGCGATCCGGATCAGTGTCACCCTGGAGGACGCTCTCGCCATGATCCGCGAGGCGGCCCGCCACCCTGAAGAATATGCGCACGACATCGCGGTCATTTACGAAAAAATGCCCGAGTTCGGCTACACGCAATTCTGCTTCTACGCCTATGACAGCGCGCGGCTGTTCGAACGCATCCTGGACGACGACCCCAAAAAGTATCTGTCCCTGAGCCTCGACGCTCCGGATGAATTCTTTTTCACGCTGTACGGAGGCATGGCGGGCCTGTACGAGTCGATCAGACAAAAGCGGGAGACCGGTGTTCCCGCCGGGGACGCCGGCGCTTCCGCCGAAAGAGGTGTGCAGGCATGAACCTCAGCGAAGCCCGCAAGGTGGAACTCGACGTCCGGCCCCATCTGAAAAACAAGCTGGAGCCGTTCCAGCTGATCATGGATACGGTGAAAACCCTCGGGCCCGACGACGTGTTCGTGCTCCACGCGCCCTTCAAACCGACGCCGCTGCTTGGCGTGATGAAAATGAAAGGCTATGCGAGCAGGGCGGTGCCGGTGGAAAAAGACCACTGGATCGTCCACTTTGTCCGCAAAAAGAACCGGCGCTGGCTGGATGAGCTGGCCCCCGGGGGCGCGGACGGCCAGGCGGACGATGCCGCCGAACCGGACCTGCCCGCCGGCATGCCGTTCCCGGTCCGTCCGGACGCCGCGGCAACCGGCGAAGACGCGGATGAATCCGCACCTTCCGGCCGGGAGCCGGGCGGCGAGCCCGGAACCATCGAGCTGGACAACCGCGGCCTCGAACCGCCCCAGCCGATGATCCGCACGCTGTCCGCCCTGGAGCGCTGCAAGCCCGGGGACACGGTGCGCATCCACAACGACCGGGTGCCGGTGTTTTTGCTCGAGGAGCTGCGCAACCTGGGGTACCCCTACGAAGTCGAGGAACTGTCCGACGGGTCGGCGAAAGTTACCATCCGCAAGGTGTAAAGGAGCCTGAGAAAAGGAAGCGATCGCCATGAGCCGTCTCCCCCTGTTGTTCATCGTGACCGGGATGATCGGGTTTGCCCTGTTCCACGCGGTTTCGCTGTCCTCGCTGCTCGGCTGGCTGGACGACGGCGTGCGCGGCCCGGAAGGCTGGTTCAACGCCCACCTGTTCGTGCTCGGCTGGGCGACCATGCTGGCCATGGGCGCCTATTACCAGCTGATCAGCGTCGTCCTGCAGACGAAAATCTACAGCGAAAAGCTGGGCTTCCTGCATTATGCGACCTTCACCGTCGGGCTGTTCGGCCTCCTGTTCGGCTTCGCCCTGGGGAAGACGGCGATGATCGCGCTGTTTGCCGCCCTCGCCTTCGCGGGCATTCTGCTTTTTGCATGGAACGTCGGAGCCACGCTTCTCGGCGCGGCCAAATGGGACGCGATTACCTCAAGCGCGGGCATGGCGGTGCTGTATCTCGTTTTGACCGGTCTGGCCGGGATGGCGATGGGGGTCAACTTTGCCGCCGGCTGGTGGAACGATCTGCACCAGCGCCTGTTCGGCACGCACATCTGGCTCGGCACCGTCGGCTGGTTCGGGCTGCTCATCACCGGTTTCAGCTACAAGATGCTGCCGATGTTTTTCCTTTCCCACGGGCATCCGACCGCGCTGCAGAAAGCGGTGTTCGTCCTCTGGAACGCGGCGGTACTTGCAGGGGCGGCGGTGCTTCTGGCCGGCGGCGGTGCGACGCCGATGCTCGTGGCGGTGGCGCTGCTGGCCGCCGCGATCGCGGTGTACAACGTCCACATCCTGCAGATCCGGAAGCACCGGCACAAGAAAAATCCCGGCGCCGGCATCCGCTGGTCCATGTACGGCAACCACGCCTTCGCCGCCATCGCCGCCGGGGCCCTCATCTGGGCGCTGGTCCGTCCGCCGGCGCTGACGGAAACCGGAACGCTGCTTCTGGCCGGCTGGCTTTACCTTCCCGGCTGGGTCTCCTTCATGATCCTGAGCTACGCGTCGAAGATCGTGCCGTTCCTGTGGTGGACGCTGAAATACGGCCAGCGGGCGGGCCAGCCCGGCACCCCGCTGATGGCGGGCCTGCTGGACGAACGGAAAGCGAACGCGCTGCTGGCGGCCGTCGCCGTCACGTTTTTCCTGCCTGCCGCGGGGCTGGCGCTGGACCTGGAGGCGATGGTCGCAGCCGGCGGCGCCCTGCACTCGGCGGTTTCGCTCGCCTACATGGCTCTGCTGGGGCTGGTGTTTACGAGGTAAAAACGCAACCTGGGGCTTTCGTGCATGGAGGTGATCGAAATGGACGTCGCGGAACTCATCCGCGAACGGCTGCGCGAGGTGTACGATCCCGAACTGGGGGTTAACGTCGTTGATCTCGGGCTCGTTTACGACATCCGGGAAGAACCGGACCGCGTCCTGGTGAAAATGACCCTGACCACCCCGGGCTGCCCGCTGCACGACGCCATCATCGGCGGTGCGCGGCGCGCCCTGTGGCAAGCCATCCCGGACAAGCCTGTGGACGTGGAACTCGTCTGGGAGCCGCGCTGGAGCCCGGACCGGATGTCGGACGCGGCCAGGGAACAGCTGGGCTTGATCTGAACACGCCCGGCCGGACATGCCGGATCCGGTCGCGCCTGGCCGCGTTCAGACCGCACCGGCCGGCTTGACCAGCACCACGAACAGGCGGCAGGGCCCGTCCCCCGTGTTCCGGAAGGAGAACCACTCTTCCCCGCCGCAACGAACGACGTCCCCCGCTGCGGCTTCCGTTTCCGTCCCGTCCACGGTGAATATGCCCGAACCTTCCCACACCAGCGCCACCAGTTCGGCGCCCGGATGGCGGTGCGCGGGAAGGGCCTGCCCCGGCAGGAAATGGAGCACAAACGCGTCCAGGCCGTTTCCCTCAAACAGCATGCGCTTTTTAAAGCGGTCTTCCGCAAAATCCCGGACGGCGTCCAGCGTTTGCTTTTCCATGTTGCGGCCTCCTTTTCCCCAGAACCCGGTAATTTGCCGCCGTCACGCGGCGTAGGCCATGAGTGCAAACACGGCGAGTACGACGGAATAGACGATTTCGAGAATGCCGGTCACCTTCACGTTCGGCCTCATTCTCGGCGAAACGACGGCGCGGACGAGCAGCACCGCGAACGGCACCAGCAGCAGGCAGGGAAACCAGAACACGCCCGTCGCCAAAAGCGCGATGTGATAAATGATGGAATAGGCGTAAAACCGCAAGTTGCCCCGTTCCCGGATGATCGTTTTTACATAAAACACGGTACCCGTAAAATAGAGGACGCTCAGCGCGAACAGTTCCGCCGCAAGCTTCCAATCGGTTCCCCCGCCTGCGTCGTACGCCACGAACGTCGCCAGGCTGAACTGCACGACCGCCGCGAGGTCGTTGACAAAAGCCCGTTCCTGTTTCCTGCGGGCGAACCAGGCGTTGACCGCAAAAAGCGGGATGAACAGCGGCACCCACCGGATCAGACGGGGTTCCAGGATCGCCGCCAGCGTCGCAAAGGGCAGAAGCAGCGCTCCGTACAGTTGCACGGGTTTCGCGTAAACCTTCCATTTTCTCGTCTTGATCGCTTGCAGAAACGGGTACGAAAACAGATAGATGAGCAGCCATGCGGCAAACAGCGGCGCATGGAGCCACGCGGGTCCGGCCGCCGCCATGCCCAATACGAACGGAATGATCAGCATCGCCCAGGCGCCGTGCTGGCCGGGAAGATAACCTTCCGCCCTCTTGGTCCTGGCCATTGCAATTCCCTCCCGTCAACGCCGTCAGTGGCGGAATACGCGCACAAGTTCAACCAGGTAGACGATCGCGAAGAAAAGCGACAGCGCCTGCCCCCCGGCCGCGGCGGCCGGGACGCCGGCGAAGTGCGCGGCCATCAGGACGGCGACGCCGGCCAGGTAACCGGCGAGCTCCCGCGTCATCCGTCCTTCGGGGAGCATGTCCGAAAGCTGCATAAGCGGTTTTTTCCCCCAACGGGTATGGAAGCGGAGCGCCCACCAGAGAAACGGGAAAATTTTCGACAGGTAAGCCAGAATCGTCGGAGCGAACCATCCCAGCACGATGGCGATGCCCAGCGCCTCCTCCAGGCGGGAGGAACCGCAGCCCGCCCACTCTGCCAGGCAGCGTGCCAGGAACAGCAGCCCGATCGCCGGAATCAGCCAATAGGCCGCCTTCACGGCTCCGACGGGGTGTTTGCCGCTGCCCAGACGCCGGACGTCCCGGTTGTGGATGACGAACCATCCCCAGGCCGCCAGCATGGCCAGATCGCCGAGCACGGCAAGCCGCTCCAGCCCGGTCCACGGGATCAGCGCGTGCCACCACACGCCGAAATGGAAAGCGCCGACGACGGCCCAGGAGGAACGCGACCACTTTTTCCGGGAGACGTAAAACATCGGCAGCAGCTTGAAGCTGAACACCAGGATGAGCCCCGCGAGCCAGCCGCCGAGGCCGAGCCAGAGATGCCCTTCGAACAGGCGCTCCATCCATTCGGCGGGCCATCGCCGGAAATGCCCGATCCCCATGGCGACGCCGAAGGACAGGTTGGCCAGCAGGGCCGCCAGGCTGAGCCCGACGCCGAAGACGAACAGGTTCCACGCTTTTTTCCGGAGCACCGTCATGACGAGGTTGAACGCGTACAGCAGACTGCCCAGAAGCGCCATCGTCCCGCCCGGCCCGATCCACCCGGCATCGAAAAGGAATCCCGCAAAAAGCAGCAGCAGGCCGGCCAGGTACACGGCGTAGTGCACAAAACCGAGCGCCCGGCTGTACAGCGATACGTTCAGGATGACCTGCGACAGCTGGAAGCTGGCGCCCATGGCGGTCATCGTGGCGAAGCCCGGAAGAAGCAGATGGGCCAGAAACAGGCCCTGCGGCGAACGCAGCGAATATCGCGCCAGGTCCGCGGCCGTTCCGCAGGCGTACGCCATGGCCGCCAGAAAGAGCAGAAGCCCCGTGCCCATGAAGAGCATGGTCAGCCCCAGGATGTGCACGTTGGGCGGCAGTTTGCGCCGTTCCGCAATTTTGGCGGCCGCCTTGTCCATCATGCCGTTCGCCATCCGACGATCACCTCCCCCGCGGAATCCGCTGCATCTTCCGGTTGTACCGGTGCGGGAAAATTAAGGTAAAATGATGGAAAGAAAGGACGGAAAGGATGACCCCCTTGGAAAAGGACACCGCCGCCCTGCTGGCACGCATCCCTTTGTTCCGCGACCTCAGCGAGCCTGAACTGGAACGGGTGGCGCAGCTGGCGATTTTCCGCTACTACGCGCGGAAATCCGTCATCTTTGCGGAAGGCGCCGAGAAGGAAGCCGTCTACCTCATCCGGGACGGGCTCGTGAAAACCTTCAAGACGGACGAGAACGGCCACGAGCAGATCGTCTCGTTCCTGAAGCCCGGCGACATGTTTCCGCATACCGGCTTTTTCACCGCCAAACCGTATCCGGCCACGGCGGTGGCCATCACCGACGCCCGGCTGGCGGCGATCCCGATCCAGCAGTTCGAACAGCTGCTCCTGCAGATGCCGTCCATCGCCGTCAAGGTGATGCGCGTCCTGGGCGAAAAAATCGCCGAGCTGCAGGAACGGCTGCAGACGCTGACCGGGCAGGACGTCCGGAACCGGGTGGTCTCCTTTTTGCTGGGTCTGGCCGAGCGGCACGGCGAAGCGCGGGACGGCCGCATCGCCATCAACCTGCCGATGACCCACCAAGAATTCGCCAACGCCGTCGGCTCCACCCGGGAAACCGTCAACCGCATGCTGAACCAGCTGGAAAAAGACCAGATCCTGCGCACGGACCGGAACCGGATCACCATCCTGGACCCGGACGCGCTCAGGCGTCTGCGGGACGAGACCTGAGCGGGACCGGATGCGGGAACCGCGGCCGGCCTGATCGTCGATGCACGACGCCTGTGCAACACCGGCGGCCGGGCCCGATCACTGCCCCTGCCGGCATGCCCGCCGCCTCAACGGTATACGCGGGTCACGTGCCCGCCGCAGCCGCATTCGTCCACGTACCGGACTTCCTTCACCCGGATGCGGGCTTCCTTCAGCTTGCGGACGAGTTCCGGAATGAACGAGGTTTCCGGGTGGCCGAGCTCCCCCGGGGTGACCAGGTTCACGTAGTGCCCGGGGGCGGTCTCCTCCACGGCCCGGGCCGCGGCCGTCACCATATCTTCCGGATGCTCCGCGAAATACTCGTCCTCCAGGTTCAGCGACCAGTCGTGTTCCTTCAGGAGGCCCAATGTTCGTTTCACGGGATTCGCCCTCCTTTTCCAGCCGTATCGCCGAATCAGCCGGAAAGCGCCGCCTCCACGGCGCTTTCCGCGTGGATGCGCGTGGTGTCGAAGACCGGGTACGGCATCGCCTCGGGCGGAATGATGAGCGCCAGTTCCGTGCACCCCAGAATGATGCCTTCCGCCCCCGCGCGGATCAGACGGTCCATGATGTCCGTGAGCAACCGGCGGGAATCCTCCGAAATGATGCCCTGGCAAAGCTCTTCATAGATGATCCGGTGCACGACCGCCCGGTCTTCCTCCCCGGGCACGGACACCTGCAGGCCTTGCGAGCCCAGCCGCTGCTTCAGAAACTCCTTCTCCATCGTAAACCGGGTCCCGAGCAGCCCGACGCGTTCCACGCCGGCCCGGCGCGCGCGCTCCGCCGTCGCGTCGGCCACGTGGAGCAGCGGGATCCGCACGGCGCGCTGCACCGCGTCCGCCACCAGGTGCATCGTGTTGGCGCCGATCAGCAGCAGATCCGCGCCCGCTTTTTCCAGGGCCTGCGCTCCCCGCGCCAGAACGGCCCCGGCGGCTTCCCATGCATCCTTCCGCTGCATCTCCGCAATTTCTGCGAAATCCACGTTGTACAGCACCATCCGGGCGCAGTGCAGTCCGCCCAGCCGCTCGGCCGTGGCTTCGTTGATGATCCGGTAATAGCTGACCGTCGACTGCCAGCTCATGCCGCCGAGAAGGCCGATGGTTTTCATGGATGCATCCCGTACCTTTCCTTGTGGAATACCCGCTCCACCGGGATGGGGTCCTTCGGGGCCGGTTCCGCGGCGGGCCGGCCGAACCCGAGAATGGCCACGACCCGGTACGATTCGGGAATGCCCAGCGTGCGCCGGACATGGTCCTCCCTCCGGCGGGATTCTTCCGCGTCCTCGGAATGGTACACCGCCCCCCAGGCGGCGCCGAGGCCGAGGGACGTGGCGGCCAGCCACAGGAAGGCGCCGGCGATGGTGGCGTCCTGGAGCCAGTATTTGCTCACTTCCGGAGCCGCGAAGATGACCGCCGCCCCCGCCGCTTCCTCCAGCCATTTCATGTACGGCGTGGTTTGGGCCAGGGTCTGCAGCGTTTCCCTGTTTTCGACAATGACAAATTCCCGCGAGGGCAGGTTGTTGCCGCTCGGGGCCAGGTGCAGCGCCCGGAGCAGCTGATCCAGAACCTCCCGCGGGACCGGATCGGGTTTGAACCGGGTGATTTCGCGTCGTTTTTCGATGGCTGTCAGCACATCCATGGGCTTTCCCTCCGTCCGGGTGGTATAATGGATACAGGCTTTGTACCATTTCCTGACAACCATCATACCACACATTCATCGCCTGACAGAGCACGGCCCGTCCGATCCGCCGGAGGCGGAAGCGGCCGCAACGGAGGCGTCCGCCTGGTCCGTCCGCCATGTGCCATCCGCGAAAGGAAGGGGATGAACCGATGTCCGAAGCCGGTTCCTTCTTCGCCATCAAGCGCGTATACGATCCGCCCGCGCCCGGGGACGGCGTCCGCGTGCTGGTGGACCGGCTGTGGCCGCGCGGACTTGCCCGGGAACAGGCGGCGATCGACGAGTGGATGAAGGACATCGCGCCAAGCCCCGCACTGCGCGTGTGGTTCGGCCACCGCCCGGACCGCTTCGCGGAATTTGCCGGGGCCTACGAACGGGAACTGGCGGAGGACCCCGTGCGCCAGGCCCTGGCCGACCGGCTGCTGGCCATGGCGGCTTCGGGGCGCGTCACCCTGCTGTACGCCGCCAGGGACTCCGTCCATAACCACGCGGTGGTGCTGCAGCGCTGGCTGAGCGCCCGGGCCCGTGCTTCCACGCCCCCATCATAGCAAAACCGCCCGGGTAAAAGTGTGATGTCGGTCACGGTGTGATTCCCCCCAAAATGTATGCGCTTTCAAGTCCGTTGAAAAAAGGGTCAACCATAAGACACCGGCACCGTTCTTTTCTCTTCATGGGACCGGATGACCGCTTCGATAACCCGCTGGTTTTCGTAACCCGCCATGAAATCCGGAAAGCCCTCGCCCGGAGCGCCGGCCAAAAGCTCCGCGAAATCTTCCCACTGGGTCCGCCTGACGTGCGGCGGTACCTTCAGCTTCTTTTCCACCGTCGCGCCGGTTTCCCCGTCGACATGAATCCACACCAAATGATCGGGATTCACCGTGGAGGCGTGAAGCGTTCCGGCATCGCCGCAAATGAAAACTTCCAGCTGATTTTCGGAGCCGATGGCGTTGCGGGTGGACTGGAAAATCCCCGCCGCGCCGTTTTCCATGAGCGCCTGGAAGGAAACGAAGTCGTCCACTTCCACTTTGGCGGTCTCGCCCGTCGCGGCGTTTTTGCGTTCGGGGATCAAGGTCAGCATCTGCGAGGACAATTCCCGGAAGCGGCCGAACAGAAAATGGGCCAGGTCGATCATGTGGGTGCCCAGGTCGCCCAGGGTGCCGCTGCCGGCGACGGCCTTGTCAAATCGCCAGACAAACGGCGTCCCGTAAACCGCCGCGCCCCAGCCTTGCAGGTATTGCATCGAAAACGTGCGCACGCGGCCGATTTTGCCGGCCTCAAGCAGCTTCCTGGCCATCCGGAAGGCGGGCGTGTAGCGGTAGCTGAACCCGATCATGGCGGGAACGGGTCGCCGGCGGTACAACCCGAGCAGTTCTTCCGCCTCTTCGCCGGTCCGGGTAAACGGCTTTTCGGACATGAACGGCTTCCCGGCTTCGAGGCATTTCCGCATGATGTCCGCATGCAGATGGTTCGGCGTAATCGAGATGACCGCGTCCACCTCGTCATCCCGGATCAGATCGGCGTAATCCGCGTATCTTTTGCTCTTCGGAATGCCGAGCCGGTTGCCCGCGTTTTCCAACAGTTCCGGCACCGTATCGCAGACGGCCGTGATTTGGAAAGTCGCCAGTGATTTTATGCTGCTGATGTGAACGTTGGCCATGTTGCCCAGTCCGATGACGCCCACCCGAAACATGTTCATGGCTTCGATCCCTCTCCCGGATTGCAGGCTTGAATCAAGACTTGCCGATGGCTTCGATGGGGTCCACCCGGCCGTACCGCACCTTCGCGCCCGGCCGGGGAGCCGCCCAGATCACCGCGTTCGAGATGACTTTCAGCACGTCCGGATGGTGATAGGTGGGAAAGGTTTCGTGTCCCGGGCGGAAATAAAACAGCCTTCCTTTTCCCCTTTTGTAGCAGCAGCCGCTGCGGAACACTTCTCCGCCTTCAAACCACGAAACGAACACCAGCTCGTCGGGGGGCGGAATATCGAACGGTTCCCCGTACATTTCTTCCTTCGGCAGTTCCATGTACAGCCCCAGTCCGTTCACGATGGGATGTCCGTGGTCGACGACCCACAACCGTTCTTTTTCCCCGTCGTCCCTCCACTGCAGACGGATGGTCTCGGTCCCCAGCAGGCGTTGAAAAATTTTTGAACCGTGACCGGAATGGAGGACGATGAGTCCCATGCCGTCGTCGAGCACTTTTTTCCGCACCTTTTCCACCACGTCATCCCTGACCTCGTGATGGGCCAGATGTCCCCACCAGATCAGCACATCCGTCTGGCCCAAGATCTCGTCGGTCAATCCATGTTCCGGCTCATCCAGCACGGCGGTCCTGACCGCAAAGGCCGGATTTGTCCGCAAATGACCCGCGATCGCCTCATGGATGCCCTGGGGATAGATGCGCGCCACCTGTTCGTTTTGGCGTTCGTGACGATACTCGTTCCATACGGTTACCCGAATCGGTTGCACTGGCAAGGCCTCCCATGGGCGAAAAGTGTGAAAGCCGTTCACTTTCAGTATAAGAAGTGTTACACTGCAAAGAAATGTACGCCGGTTACCTTTTTTGTACTATGGCGACTTTTTGCCCGTAAGGGGGAACGGTCATTGCTGGCGATCAACATGGATATGGTGCCGAAAATCGGGGTTTTGGGGTTCGTTTCGTACAAAACGCCCTGGATTCATTTCCGGAGAACGACGGATGAGTACATCCTGTACATCGTGAAGAACGGGGAACTGCACATTCAGGAAAACGGGGTCCCCTACATTCTGGGCAAAGGGGATCTGTTGCTGTTGGAGCCCGGGCTGGAACATGCGGGGTTGCAGAAGCATACTTGCGACTATTACTATTTTCACTTCTACCATCCCGACATCCGGCCCTGTCCGGTGGAAGACTTGCCCGGCCTGGCGAAGCGGGTTTTGCTGGAGGATAAGGCGCTTGCGTCGCTGGATTCGGGCAAAATGGGCAAGCAGGCGGTGCATGACCCAAGCCAACCGGGCACGTGCTATTTCCCCAAATGTTTTTCGCTGAAAAACCGGCCCGTGCTCCAGCAGATATTCCGGATGATTGACGACATTCTGATGCTGTATGACCGGAAAACCTACCGAGGCAACCTGACGGCCCTGCGGCTGGCGGAACTGTTCATCGAGCTTTCGCACGAATACCTGATGGCCGCGCTGCATGAGTCGAGCGGCCGCCGATCCAAATCCTTTCTCAAGGTGAACGCCCTGCTCGAATATATCCATCAGCATTACACGGAAAAAATGACGAGCGCAGACATCGAGGCGGCCTTCGACGGCAATTTCGATTACTTGAACCGCATCTTCAGGCAAGCCACGGGGCACACCATTTTCCAGTACTGCAACCATGTGCGGATCAGCAAGGCCAAAGAGCTCATCCAGGCCACCCATCTGAGCATCGGGGAAATCGGATATCTGGTGGGCATCAACGATCCTTATTATTTCAGCAAATTGTTCAAGAGGGTGGTCGGGTTGTCGCCGATGCAGTATTACAAAAAAGTCCGGGAGCCGTCGGGGGAACCGGGCCCGCGATGAGGGGTCGCCCTTGGCCGGCAGCCGGCTCCCGGTCGAATCTGCTCCGCGCCGCGCCCGGGCGCCGGACCATGAGCCGGGGGTGATCCGTCTCAAGCGTTTCAATTCCGTGTAATCTTCGCAAACGATTTTCACCTTTCGCGGCGGGAACCATTTGCCGTCCTTGAAGATTTTCTCCACCCGGATTTCCGTCAGCGTCCATCCGCGCGGGTCCAGCCATCTTCCGGCAGTCACGTTGCGTTTGACGCCGGTGGGAACCGCCGCGACGGTCACCCATCCTTTTCCGGATAACCATCGTTTCATGGCTTTCATCCGTTTTCATCCGCTCCATGGTCCGGTGTTACCCGGCCTGACGCAGGGTCCCGACCCATATGACGAATGAATCCGGCAAGAAGTTGAAGGGATGGGACCCCGGGAGGGACGTCATTCCAGCCGTTCGGCGAGCAGGTCGACCAGGTGGACGGCCTTCACGCGGCCTTCCAGACCGGCACGGTGGATGCCCCATCGCATCTGGAGCAGACAGCCGGGATTGGCGGTGACGACGACCTCCGCGTCCGCGTCCTTGACGTTTTCCATTTTGCGGTCCAGAAGCGCCGTCGACATTTCCGGCTGGAGCACGTTGTAGATGCCGGCGGAACCGCAGCACAGGTCGGCTTCCCGCATTTCGCGCAAAGTTAATCCCGGGACGCTTTTCAAGAGTTCCCGCGGCTGCCGCTGTACCCGCATGACGTTGCGCAGGTGGCACGAATCCTGGCAGGTGGCGACCAGCGGGCCACTGTTTGCCAGGCGGAGCGGCCGGCCCTGTTCCGCCAGAAGTTCGCTGACGTCCTTCACGCGGGAAGCCAGCCATGCGCCTTCGTCGGCCGCGGGCGTCCCGTGCAGGACTTGATCGTATTCCTTGAGGAAGGCGCCGCAGCCCCCCGCGTTGGAGACGACCCAATCCACGTCGGCATCGCGGAACACGGCGGCGTTGTCCGCCGCCAGTCCGCGCGCCGTTCCGCCGTTTCCCGCGTGGGCGTGGAGCGCCCCGCAGCATTTCTGCCGCTCCGGTATGACGACTTCGAACCCCGCCGCCCGCAGCAGCCGGACGGTGTTCACATTGGTGGACAAAAACAGCACATCCATGACGCAGCCCCGGAACATGCCGACCCGGGCCACACGCTGCCCTTCCGCGGGAACGACGAGCAGACGGCGTCCCTGCGCGTCCGTTTCCCACCGTGCAGGCAGGCCGCGTCGGAGCCATTCCCGGATCACGCCCCGGCCCGAGGCGTCCGGCAGGCTCGCTTCCAGTTCCCGCACATGCGGAGGCAGTACGCGAAGGACCCCCAGTTTGCGCGCGGCGGTCCGCAGCCCGCTGCGCTGGTAGAAACGCAGGGCCCGTCCGGCCCAGCGCATGGTGCCGTGGCGGGCGATGACCCCTTCCATCAGGACTTTGCCCATGAGGCGCGCACGCAGCGGCGGTTTCCGCGCAGCGGCGATCGCTTCCCTCGTCTGTTCGATCAGCCGGCCGTATTGCACGCCCGCCGGGCAGGCCGGCTCGCAGGCGCGGCAGCCGAGGCACAGTTCCATCTGGCCGACAAAGGCGGAATCGGCGGCCATGAAGCCGTCGTACGCCGCCTTCATCAGGGCGATCCGGCCGCGCGGGGAGGCGGCTTCCAGGCCGGTGACGCGGAACGTCGGGCACGCGTTCTGGCAAAACCCGCACCGCATGCAGCGGGCCAGCTCGTCTTCGTCCAGGGTGAGATGCAGGGCCTGCGCCAGCCGGCCGGCGGCCGTTTCCGCTCTGTTCTCCTTGGCATGCACGTTCGGGTTGGCCGCGTTCACCGCTGGATCACCACCCTTTTTCGCGTTTCCGCAAACATCTTGCCGGGATTGAGGATGTCGAGGGGGTCAAAAGCCTGCTTGATCCGCTTCATCAGTTCCACGCCGGCCGCCCCCGCCTTCCATTCCAGATACGGCGCCTTCACCACGCCGACGCCGTGCTCGCCGGTGATCGTCCCGCCGAGCCGGATCGCCTCTTCGAAGATGTCCTCGAAGGCGTGCTCCACCCGTTGCATTTCTTCGGGGTTGCGGGCGTCGGCGAGGGCGGTGGGGTGGAGATTGCCGTCTCCCGCGTGGCCGAAGGTGCAAATCTGCACGCCGTGCTTCCGGGCGATGCGCTGGATGGCCATGACCATGTCGGCGATTTTGGACCGGGGCACGGTGGCGTCCTCGAGGATGGTCGTCGGGCGCAGGCGCGAGAGGGCGGCCAGCGCGCTGCGCCTCGCCGCCATGATTTTCTCCCCGTCCTCCGGCCTTTCGGCGACGCGCACCTCCAGCGCGCCTTCATTCCGGCAAATTTGGGCGATCAGGTTCAGGTCCCGGCGCACCTGCTCTTCCTCTCCGTCCTGCTCGATGGCCAGGATCGCCGCGGCGTCGGCAGGAAGCCCGACTTTGGCGAAATCCTCCACCACGCGGATCGTGGCCTGATCCATGAACTCCAGCGTGCAGGGGATGATCCGGGCGGCGATGATGCTGGACACCGAACGGGCCGCCCCGTACAGGTCCCCGTAAACCGCCACCATGGCCAGCCGGAACGGCGGCTTCGGCACCAGTTTCAGCGTCGCTTCCGTGATCACCGCCAGCGTGCCGCCGGAACCGACGAGCAGCCGCGTCAGGTCGTAGCCCGCCACGTCCTTCACCAGCTTGCCTCCGGTGCGGATCACGTCGCCGTTTGGCAGTACGGCTTCCAGGCCGAGCACGTAATCCTTGGTCGTGCCGTATTTCAGCCCCCGCAGGCCGCCCGATCCGAGGGCGATGTTGCCGCCGAGGGTGCAGATCACCATGCTGCTCGGGTCGGGCGGATAGAACAGCCCGAGCTTTTCCACTTCTTCATGGAACGCCTTCGTGTTCAGCCCGGGCTGGACCGTGGCCGTAAGGTTTTCCCGGTCGAGCTCGAGGAGCCGGTTCATTCGCGTCATGACCATGACCAGCTCCCCCTGCCCCGGCACCGTTCCCGCGCACAGATTGCTGCCCGCGCCGCGGGTGACCACGGGAATCCGGTGTTCGGAGCAAATTTTCATGATTTCCGACACTTGCGACGTCGACTCCGGAAAGACAACGCCGATCGGCCTGGAGAGGTACATGGGCGTCGCGTCGTATCCGTAGGACACCCGCGTTTGCTCGTCATCCCTGAACCCCTGCGGCCCCAACAAATCAATGAACCGCCTGCGCACCGATTCCTCCAGCACGTGGTCCATCCTCCCCGCCCGAAATTTTTTACTCTCCCCGCATGATACTCATCATGTCATCAGATGACTTAATCATGGTATAATTAAACCATACCAATCATCCCCATGCAAATCGTCCTCGCGGCTCAAATTCGCATGAAAACGGGGGAATATCCGGGATGAACGTCCGCAAAACGTACGAAATGGTGGCCGATTCGATCCGGGAAAACATCGAAAAGGGTACATGGCCGCCGGGAACGAAACTGCCGTCCGTGGAAAAGCTGGCCCTGCGGTATCGGGTAGGGCGGTCCTCCATTCGCGAGGCGCTCATGGCGCTGCAGGCCGCCGGCCTGGTGCAGGTGCGCCACGGGGGAGGCACCTTCGTGCGCCAGCCCGAGGAAGCGCTCCGCACGCCGCCTTCGGTCACCGACGCCGGGCGCCTCGGGCAGTGGCTGGAGTTCCGCCGCATTCTCGAAACCGAAAGCGCCCGGCTGGCGGCGTTGAGAAGGACCGCGGCGCACCTGGCGCAGATGCAGGCCGTACTGGCCGAAATGGCGGAAGAAAAGGACGAAGCGGCGCTGGAACTGGCTGACCGGCGATTCCACCTGCTCATCGCCCGGGCTTCGGGCAATTCGTGGATTCACCACGCCCTGGAAAACGTGTTCGCCTCGATGGGGGGCGCCATGCGGGAAAGCCGGCGGCTGTGGCTGTTCGGGGAACAGGCCGAGGCGGCCCGCCTGCATGAAGAGCACCGGTCGATCCTGGAGCGGATTGAAGCGGGGGACGCGAACGGCGCCGCCGAAACGATGGAGGGCCACCTGGTCAAGGTGGCCCGGGCGTTGCGGCGGTTGTTTTGAATGGGAGCTAATGAAACAGCGGTTTTAAATACGCAAGGCTTTTCTCGGTCCATCGCTGCTCCAGACCGATCGTCGTTTCCATCTCCCCTTGATAAGGGGTCCAAAGTTCAAGGATACAGGTGGGGGCTCTGCCGAGCATCCGTATTTTGGCCAGAATGCTCCCAATGTCCAATCTTCCCGATCCGGCCGGCGTGCCGACGATTTCAAAGCCCATTTGGTGGTCGACCCGGCGGATGTCAAAATCCTTGATGTGGAAATTGACGACAAAAGGCGCCAGATTCTCCACGACGATATCCGGCGTTTCGAGCGCGCTGAAAGAGTTTACCGTGTCCAGGCAACTGCCGAGACACGGATGATCCAGTTGCCGGATCATGGCAGCCAGCTCGCCCGTTTTATGCATGCTATGGTTTTCCACACCAATGATGACGCCCTGCTTTTCAAATTGCGGCAAGACAAGCGCGATGTCTTTCTTTGCCCGTCCAAGATCTTCCACCGTAATGATCGTCCTGAGCAGCCTTGCCTGAAAAAACTCGCACAGATCAAGATAATGCAACAGATGATCGGGATCCGTGCCCCGTGTGCCGAGCTCCAGTTCCACTCCGTATTCCCGCGAAGCGGCACGAATGGATTGCAATTCGGCGTCCGTCATGGTTCCCAGCGGGATATTGTCGGCCAATTGCACCAGGCGAACGCCAGCTTTGGCGGCAAGGCGGATCAATCCCGTTGCATCCAATGGATTGGCCGGCGCAGGATAACCGGGCACGCCGATCGACCACGTGAGAGTGTATGATCCAATCCCCAGTTTCACGGCGCTTCTTCCTTCAATCGCGAGAAATTGGCCAATTTAATGCATCGGAATAATTCGGGTTGACAGCATCGACTGACCGTAAATCAGATGGGATTTAATCAATTGTTGCGCCTCATCCGCTTTGCCTTCCAACAAATATTTATAGATGGCGCGATGATCTTGCAGGGCTTCCCTCATGCGGTTTTCCACTCGTCGCGTGATTTGCAGGGCAAACCGGTAAAGGTGGTCCTGATAATTTTTCATTACCTTGTAAATTTCTTCATTCCCGGAGAATTCGCACAGCAACAGGTGGAATTCCGCGTCGGCTTGCGTGAAACCGATCGGGTCCCGGCGCACTTCGCAATTTTCCTGCTCTTCGAGGTTCTGTTCGATTCGCTTTTGCTGATCCGGTTGCAATTTCCCCGAGATCAACTCGCAAATGAACGTTTCTAGCGCCATGCGCAATTGAAAAATATCATTGACCTTGGTAATGGACAGCTCTTTTACCAGGACCCCCTGCTTGGGAGAAATGACGACGAATCCTTCGGCTTCCAGACGATCCAGGGCCGATTTGATGGGGGTTTTGCTCATCCGCAGAAATTCGATCAGCAGCTTTTCCGACAGAATCTCGCCGGGTTTGAACTTTTCCTCCAGAATCGCCTTTTTGATGGCGTGGTAGGCTTTTTCCCTCAAAAGAGTGCCCGATTTTTTCTTGGCCGGTTTGCTGACAAAAGCCACGTAAAATCCTTCCTTCAAAAAAGGGTCTCTTACGCGAGATATTGATTTTTTTCTTCACAATACCAAATCGCCGGAAAATAATCCATCCGGCCGGACATCCGCCGACGGCGCCGCAAGCCCGATCGTCACAGTATTTGCCTGAGCTTCTCCGGATGCAGCATGACATCGATCTGTTCCCGAATACTGCCGGTCTCAAACAACGCTTGCCAACCTTCCTTCAGCCAGTATTTTTTCCCGTACTCGATCGCGACCAGGCAAGCGTCGGAAAACGGATTTCCCGCTTCTCCGAAAGCGATGGCCAGTTCGATGTTGATGTGCCCCAGCATGAAATCGCGCGCCGCTTCCTCGGGCACGCCGCGTTTCACCGCTTCATCCATGGCGGCTTTCAGGAACATGGCTGCCGCCGCCCCGATTGTCTCTGCCATCGTCGGTTCCAGCATGGCCATCTGCTCCACCGTGATGCGATGCGTGCGCATGACCGGTGCATACATGTCGGTGGCGATTTTGACTCCCTTTTCATAGTCTTCTTCGGGACCCTGCATCAGCGCGCAAACGATCGCCTGCTTCGCCAGGACTCCCCCGAAGAAGTCGCGTTTTGGTTCGGGTGATCGCTTCCATCACCCTGGCGCCGGATTCCAAATCCGCAAACCGGGCTTGACGCGTCCTTTCCGAAACGAGCAACCCGAAACCTTTTTCCGAGAGCTGCCGGATCAACAGCCCGGCGGAGCGTCTGACGACCGCGGTCACTCCTTCCTCGAACAGGGAAGCGGTGGGCACGACCACCGGTTCAACGTCGAAATGGCAAACGAGCCTTTCCAGTTGACGGGTGGAAGCGGCCGTATGCGAACCGCACACCGCCAGAATTCCGCCCCCGGGAGCGGAATCCGGCGTAACGCGGACAGACTCCGAACCGCACCGGAAGGCGGCAAAGGTTGCCGCTGAGCGTGCCACCACATCGACGCCTTCGTTTTCGGCGATCATCATGCCCAAGACAATCGCTTCGATATCCTCGTCGGTTTCAGCGTCGGGAATCACGATCTCGCCTGGTTCCGCCAGCTTCAGCGCCTCCGCCACCGCCCGGGCGCCGAGTTGCCGCAAGCGGCCCAGCGGAACGAGCCGGGGGATCCATCCTTTGCCAACTTCCGCTACCCAATCCTGAAGCGTGCCGCTTTTGTACCCGAACACGGGATCTTGCGCAAATTCCGTCTCATGCATCGGCATTCGCCCATCGTCCTGAATCAGATAATGAACGCCGTCCAGCGTTACCCGTCCGCACGCCGGAAACGCGGGCACGAACAGTCCGACCGAGCGGGGTCCGCGGAACACGTTCATCTCGGCGAACACATGACCGCGCAACGTGGAGTCACCGCGCAGCACAAAAGCCACCCGGACGCCGTCCTCCTCCGCCGCGGATTCGATGTCCCGCCGGATGCCGGTGATCAGTCGTACGGCGTCCCGCTCGTTCATCGAACGGGTATTGGTGAGCACAAAAGCGCATCGCCGGCCGTCCCGCCAAACCTGACGGAACAATTGCTTTTCGGGTTTCAGAATGACCTGGACATTCGACACTGCCTGGCTACCGGTGGGATCGTCGTCCAGGACGAATACGACACGGTCGTCATGCGCCAGCCTTTCGCGAAGCTCGCGGATCACGCAACCATCCCCCCCGGTTTCATCGAGCTGTCGGATCTTTAGCGAATATTTCCTCGATTTCCGTCAGCTCGATCCGCAGTCCGTTCGGAACCTGACGGAGAAAACAAGTGCGGCGGTTGCGTCCTCCCCGCTCCACCCGGACATCCTGTTCGCCGGGGAGCGTTCCGATCAGCGACGGAATGTCGTCGGTAGCAAGGCAGATATGATGCAGGCCTTCCCCGTGCTCTTCCAGAAATGCCGCGGCCGGAGAATCGCCCATCGGCTGCACAAGCTGAAGCATCGCATTTCCGAGCGACAAATAGGCCAAACGGACGTTGGCCCCGGGCACCGTTTCATCATGCAAAAGTGGAAGTTTCAATTTTTCGACAAAATAAGGCAACGAAAGATCGATATCGCGCACGACGATGGCAACATGGTCCAAGGCTTTGATCATGGAAGTTCCTTCGCTCCTTAAGCCCAAGCGGACAAATTGGTGTTCCGGTCGACCATTTTACAAAACAATCCGTCCGTGCATGAGGCCAGCCGCTTGTTTTTGGTGATTCAGGTCTTCGAATTTCCCAAACTATCCCCGTATTTCTCGTTCGCTTTGCGGATCGACTCTTTCAGGCGGGTGGAAGCCGAGTGCATATGCGCCTCCATGCTCGAGCGCGCAAGTGCCGCATCACCGCGCGCCACAGCCTCGTAGATCGGCACATGTTCTTCATAGGAAAACTGGGCGTCCCCGGCACTCTCGATGACGCTGATGATCCAGGCGTGTAAAAGGGAACGGATGCTGTTCAGAATGCTTCTCAATACCAAGTTTCCCGACATTTCGGCCAGTTTGAGGTGAAATGCGATGTCCGCTTCGGCGTATGCTTTCGTATCCTTGTTCCGCGCATAATCCCGCATGCAGTCCAGAATTTCCTTCAACTCGGCCAAATCCAAGGACGTTCGGCGTTCGGCGGCCAACCCGGCGATGACTGCCTCCAGTTTTTCCCTGGCCTCGACGAGATCTTCCGTGCTCTTTTCACCGAGTAACAAACCCCATTCGATCACCTGGGGAAGCAAATCGGAATGAAATTTTCGCAAATAGGTACCGTCCCCTTGTCTCACCTCCAGCAATCCCAGCACGGTTAGCGCTTTCAACGCTTCGCGAAGCGTGGAACGCCCCACGCCGATGGCCTCCGACAACTGGCGTTCAGGCGGCAATTTATCTCCGGGTTTCAGTTGGCCGGAGAGCAAATAATCAAGCAATCGACGGGTAATTTCGGTGACAATCGTCTTCCGTTCAATGGGCTCGAAATTGAATCCGATGTGCGCAGACGGGGACGAATTCGAGGAATTCATGGATGATTTAGGCTCCTTCGTTTTCCTGCTCATCCGCTGCCAAAGCGGTTGACTGGAAGAGTGGTAGATTGGTCTACCAATAGCACAAGACTTCGAAACCCCCGTGTCAACCGTTTGGCGAAAAAAAGGCTGAAGCGGCTGTTTCAAGGCTCAAAGGCGTCTTGAAGACGAAAAAAAAGCGCGGATCACTCCGCGCCCGCGTGCTTGCGCAAAATTCCCGCCAAATCGCGGTTCACGACGCATTGTTTGAAGGAAAACGACTGCAGAATTTCGTCCAGTTGTTGTTCCGACAATCCCTTGAACACTTTGGCGTACTCCGGCTCCAGGAGCGTGGCGGCGTAGACGCACAGCACGTGCTGCATGAGCGCCCGCCGGTTGAACCCCGAATGGATCGACTCGTCGATCGTCTCCCGGAGGTACTCTGCCACCCCCGACACGAGCTGCCGGGCCGCGGCCGCGGGCAGCCAATGCATCCAGTCGTCCGTCCCCAGCCGGTACTTTTTCTCGAGGAACGAAGCGATCCGCTGCATGTACTCCGACTCCGGATCCAGGGTCACGAGCCCCATGACGCCCACGTCTTTGTAGGTCCACGTCGTCCAGTGGGCGCCGTTTTCCTCGAAGACGGCGATCTGGTCGTCCATGGAACGGAGACGGTCGGGCACTTCCTCCGCCGGACCGTTGTACACCGACCCGAATTCCCCCACGAGCAGCGGCACGTTGTGCTTCTTGGCGAACACCGTCCCCTCGTGTTCCAGGAACGCTTTCCGCTGCTGCTCCATGTCCCAGTAGACGCCCTGGACCGCATCGGGATTGTTCGGACGAATCACCCCCGGATACGGGCCGGGGCCGAATCCCGCGGCGTGATAGTTATGGCTTTGATAGGCGAGATTTTCGGCGAAGGGCGCCTCCAGGCCGTCAAACCGGTAGGCATAGCGGTCGCCTTCGAGAAAAATGATGTGTTGGGGATCCACGGAGCGGATTTCCGCCACGGCCTTGCGGTAAATGCGGTTCATCCGCTCCCAGTCCGGCTTGTAGTTGGCATAGAACGTGTGCGGATAGTCACCGTAAGGCGTGTTCGTGCACGGTTCGTTCATCAGGTCGTAGCCGGCGACGACGGCCCGGTCCCGATAGCGCTCGGCCAGCGCCCGCCACAGGGCGTAAAACCGGTCCTGGCAGGTGGCGTCATGCCAGAAGAAGCTGTGGCGCGCGGCGTTGTCCGAATGCCAGTGGGTGTTCTGGAACCCCTGCACCGCGTGCATGTCCAGGATGGCGTAAATGCCGTGTTTTTCGCAGAGCCGGAGAGCCTCATCGAGACGGCGGAAACCTTCTTCCTTGTACACGTACGGCCGCTCGTCGTCCTCGAACCGGCGGTAGTTGATCGGCAGCCGCACGCAGTTGAGCCCGTTTTCCTTCAGGAAAAGCACATCGTCTTCGGTAAAGAAGTAATCCAGCATCCGTTCGAAGAAGAAATGCGCCTTCGCTTCCCCCAGGGCTTCCTTCATCGCGTGGCGGACGGTCTGGTCCGTGCCCGCGTAGCCGTTGATGAAATTCTCCATGTTCAACCAGCCGCCGATATTGGTGCCCCGGAGCCGGATCTCCCTGCCGGATCGGGCCCCCACGATTTTGCCGTTTCTCACTTCCAGGAACTCCAAGGTTTCCATCGATTCCACTCTCCCCGATCTGTTTGGCAGTCCTTCCCCGGTCGCATTCCCCTGGTTTCTAATCGCTGGTTCCCATCTCTTGTTGCCAATCCTGGTTTCCATTCTGGATGGCCAAATCCCTGGCTGTCAATTGAAAGTTTCATCCGGCGTCAACCCTTCACCGCTCCGGCGGCGATGCCTCTGACGACCTTCTCCTGCGAGATGAAATAGGCAAGCAGCAGCGGCAGTGTCCCAAGCGTCAACGCGGCCATGATGCCCGGCACATTCACGGAGAATTCCCCGTAGAATTCGCGCAACCCCAGCGGCAGCGTCATCCTCTCCCGGGTGGTGATGAGCACGAGAGCGAACACGAACTCGTTCCAGATGTGAATGAAATTGTAGATGCTCACCGTCGCGACGGCAGGGGTCAGCAGCGGAAACACCACGCTCGCGAACTGACGCGTCCGGCCCGCCCCGTCCATGATCGCCGCTTCTTCCAGCTCCACGGGAATTTCCCGGGCAAACTGCGTCAGAATGATCACCGACACCGGCAGGCTGAAGGCGATGTACGGTCCCAGCAGGGCCCACAGCTGGTCGTAAAGGCCAATCTCCCTCGTCAGGATGTAGACGGGAATCAGCGTGGTGTGAACCGGGATCATCATGCCCGCGATGAACAGGAAGTACAGCGGCCGGTTCAGCCGGAAGCGGATGCGGGCCAGGCAGTAGCTGACCATGCTGGCCAGCAGGACGATCAGCACGACGCTGATGATGGAAATCACCAGACTGTTGAAGAAGTAGCGGAAGATGCCGAGATCCACCACCAGCTTGTAGTTGGAGTAGGTGTATGTGCTGATCAGGGACGTCGGGTTCCTGAAAAAATTCTCCTGCGACTTCAGCGATGTGGCGATCATGTACAGGTACGGGTAACCCGCGATCAGCAGCCAGACGACGGCCAGAAGATGCATGAGCAGCGATTTCAGCAGCTTCACGGCTCAGGCGCCTCCCCTCGCGCGGTATCGGTCCAGCGAGAGAATCGTCGCCGCCACGATGAAGGCCAGGATGAACATGCAGGTGGACACCGCGCTGGCAAAGCCCATGCTAAACTGCCGGAACGCCTGCTTGTACATGTAGGTGGCCATCAGCTCGGTGGCGCTGTCGGGACCGCCCTCGGTCATGACGTAAATCAAATCGAAATATTTCAGTGATCCGATGGTCGAGAGCACGCAGGCCGTGACCAGGGTCGGCACGAGAAGCGGCAGCGTGATGCGGGTGAAGCTTTTCCACGGCGTGCAGCCGTCGATGCGGGCCGCCTCGAGCAGTTCTTCCGGAATCCCGGCCAGCCCCGCGCGCAGCAGGATCATGTAGAACGGCGTAAACTGCCAGCAGATGGTCGCGATGACGGCCCACATCGCCGTGGACGGTTCGCCGAGCCAGCTCCGCTGCAGGGACGCAAGGCCGATGTCGGCCAGCGCCCGGTTCAGGACGCCGAAGGTCGGGTTGTAGATGAACATCCACAAAATGGCGATGGCCACCGTGGACATCAGAAACGGCAGAAAATACACCGTCCGGAACAAGCGCATGCCCTTGATCCGCGACTGGAGCAGCAGGGCCAGGGCCAGCCCGAGCGGAATCTGCGTCAGGACGGACGCAAAGACCAGCAATATGTTGTTGCCGAGCGACCGGTGAAAGATGTTGTCCCGGATCAGCCTGGCGTAGTTTTCGAATCCGACGAACGTTCTGGTGTTTTCAATCCCCGTCCATTCGTACAGGCTGTAAAAGAAGGTGGCGAAGATCGGATAAATGTTGTATACGGCGTAGACGAGCAGGGCGGGGCCGATAAAAAAGCACAGAAACAGCCCCTTGCTCAGACGGTTCTGTCTGCGGATGCGGGACGCGTCGCCGGTCATCGGCCGGTCTCACCCCCGGGAACGGATTGAATAAAGAAGGGAGGCGAACCGCCGCCTCCCTCGTCCGCGCATTACTTGTCCAGAATGCGTTTGGCCGCGTCTTCCATTTGCCGCGCCGCTTCCTCCGGCGTGATGGTTTTCCCGAACAGCGCCTGCGTGGTGTCCTTGTGCAGCTCGGCCATTTCCGGCGGCAGGGTCTGATCGTAGAACGGTTGCAGGAATTGGGCCTGTTGCAGGTATTCGTTCATCATCACGGCGAACTTGTCTTTGTATTCGACACCCTTCACCGCCGTGACGACGCCCGCGTGGTCGGCAAACTTCTGCGCCAGTTCCTTGGACGTGATCGCCTTCAGGAGTTCGACGGCTTCATCCGGATATTTCGTCTTGGACGAGATGGAGAACACCGGAGACACGCCGCCGACCAGATCCGTCGCGTTGCCGGCGCCGCCCTCGACGGCCGGGAACGGGAAAATGCCCAGTTTTTCCTCGAATCCCGGCATTTCCGAACGGACGTTGGTGACGTAGGACGAGGTTTGCAGCTCCATCACCGCGTTTTCCGTGTAGAGGAACTGGCGGGATTGGCCGGTGTCGTAGTCCAGGCCGTTGAAGCCGTTGATGAACGCGCCGCGGTCGACCAGCTGCTGGATCAGCTCGCCGGTCCGCACGTACGCCGGGTCGTCAAAGCCGCGGCCCTTGCGTTCAAAGGCGTCCGTGAAGATGTCCGAACCGCCGATCCGGTTGGCCAGGTAGATCAGCCACAGGGCGCCCGGCCATTTGGTCTTGTTCGCCATGGCGATGGGCGCGATGCCCTGCGCCTTGAAGGTGTCGACGATGCGGAGCAGGTCGTCGAATGTTTTCGGCGGCTGCAGGTTATTTTTCTCGAACATTTCCTTGTTGTAGAAGAACAGCGTCAGCGACATGGCGAGCGGAGCGCCGTAGATTTTGCCGTCGAACGTCGCGATGTTGATGGCCGCCGGCAGGTAGTTTTCCGGATCGATCCTGCCGGTGAGATCCATGACCTGGCCGGCGTTGACGAATTCCTTCAACCAGCCGCCGCCCCAGCTGTGGAACAGGTCCGGCGGGTTGTTGCCGCCCATCGCCACGGGAAGCTTGGTCTTGTAGGTGTCGTTGGGAATTTGAACCGCTTCCACTTCGATGTCCGGATGGGCGTCCATGAATTCCTTGACGGTTTCTTCGATGAGTTCCTTCCGTTTGCCCGTGTCGATGAACCAGAGCGTCAGCTTCTTCTTCTCTCCGGAGACCGCGGCCGGAGAGCTCGCGGACGGCTGATTCGACGACGGGGACGACGCAGCCGGCGAAGAAGAACCTCCGCTTCCCCCGCCACCGCAGGCCGCCAGCAGCCCCGTCAGCAGGAAAACGCATACAAGAAATGACAACCACTTTTTCGTGCCCGTCAAATCCCTCTCCCCCTTCTGGTCAGGTTCCTGCTAGATGATAACACATGGGGATGAGCCAAATAAGGCGAATTGATTGGAGAAAATACCATTTTTATTGGGTTGCGATTGCGGATGGTATCGTTTTCAAAATAAGATAGGAATGTCAACAAAATTGGAGACGGGGACTGGGAAACTGCACCATGCCGCGACTTGCCTCCTTGCTGGCGTTCAATCGCACCCGGACGCAAATCTTTCTCAGTTTCCTGGTCGTGATGGCGGTCGTGCTGGCGGTCTCGGGCATCTATCTGTACCGCAACGTCTCGGCGCTGATCCTTTCCAACGCCGAGGCGCAAGTCGGCGAAACGGCCAACCAGGTCAGCGCCCGGCTGGACGCCATGCTGGCGGAGGTGGACACCCTCACCCTGCAGCTGGCCATGGACCCCCGCGTCCAGGATATTCTGCTCAAAGCCTATTACCAGGGGTCGATTACGCTGGACGAACGGCTCTCGTTGAGGCCGATCATCGACAATCTTACGGCGTTTTCCTGGGCGATCCAGTCCATCGAACTGTACGCCGGATACGATCCGCTCTATCCGCTGGATCTCCCCAAGCTCCACGAACGGGTGGGCGAGGACGCCATCCGCATGGCGGACGAGCGCCACGGACCGCTGGTCTGGCGCGGGCTTGTCCCGCGCAACGCCAACCAGCTGCTGGCCATCCGGCAGGTGCCTCTCGAGGAAGAGAAATTGAGGGGCGGCGGTTACGTGGTCGCCTGGGTCCGGCCAACGATCCTGGATTTCATCCGCACGGAATTTTCGGCGCCCATGGGCCTCCTGGTGCGGGTCTACGACGAAAACGGGGCGGTGGTCGCGGAAAGCGATCCGGCGGCGTTCCAGGCGGCCAGGCTCAACGGCGCCGGCGGCTTGGATGCCGCGGCCGGCGGGGATGACGGCACCTGGCTGAAAATCGAGCGTCGCTCCGCGGTTACGGGCTGGTCCATCGCCATCCTGGTTCCGAAGCAGGCCCTGACCGGCGGGCTGGAGCTGTTCCGGCGGGCGCTCGTCTGGTCTCTGCTCGTCGGCACGGCGGTCAGCCTCCTGCTCATGGCGGCGGTGTCCGGGCTCATCACCCAGCCGATCCGCCGGTTGCGGCGGATCATGCAGCAGTCCGTCACCGCTCTCCCCAGGTGGAACGAAGAAAGCTACTTCAACTTCGAGATCAACGAACTCAATCGCGCCTACAACAAACTGGTGTCCCAGCTGCACCATCTGGTCGATTCCGTCTACGAAAAGGAACGGCTGAAAAACATCGCCGAGATCCGGATGCTGCAGGCCCAGATCAATCCGCACTTCATGTTCAACACGCTGGATTCGCTGTACTGGAACCTGATCGCCCGGGGCGAACAGGAAAGCGCATCCATCGTCAACGCCTTTTCCAAGCTGTTCCGCTACTCCATCCATTCCTCCGGCGGCGGCGACCGGGTGACCCTCGCCGACGAAGTCGAACACGTCCGCCTGTATATGACCGTCATGAAATACCGGCTCCGGGACCGGCTCTCCTGGCGATGCCGGGTGGATCCGGACTGCCTGCAGCAGCAGCTGCCCAAGCTGCTCATCCAGCCCATCGTGGAAAACGCGGTGAGCCACGGCATCGAACCGAAACTGGGCAAGGGGCACCTGTCCGTGACGGTCCGCAAGGTATCCGAAGCCGACGGCCCCTCGCTGCTGATCCGGGTGAAGGACAACGGCGCGGGCATGGAACCGGAGCGGCTCGCGGCGGTCCGGGCCAGGCTGGACAGGCCCCTTTCCCCCGCGGAAACGCCGTCCCGCGGCCTCGGCCTGTGGAACGTGCAGCAGCGGCTCCGGCTGTTCTACGGCGACGATTGCCGTCTGGAGATCGACAGCGTTCCCGGTGAGGGGACGACCGTGACCATGAAACTGCCCTTCGGGGGTGAAGCGCCATGACGGATCATCCCTACTTCATGCTCATCGTCGAAGATGAGCCGGCCATCCGGGAAGGCCTGCTGAACACCATGAAGTCATGGGGGACGAAGCAGCCCGACATCTGGCAGTTCGCCGCCGCCGAAAGCGGCGTGGAAGGGCTGGAGATCGCCCGGTCCCGGCCGGTGGATTTCCTGATCTGCGACATCCGGATGCCGGGCATGAGCGGGATCGAGATGCTGGAAAAACTGCGCCGGGAAGACTGCGACACGCCCGCCATCCTGCTCACCGGCTATGCCGAATTCGAATACGCGCGCAAGGCGCTCACCCTGGGCGTCGTCAACTATCTGCTCAAGCCGGTGGACCAGCTCCAGCTGATCGCGGCCGTGGAGGAAGCGCTGGAAAAGCGGAACATCGGCGCGCGCCGGCAACGGGAGACGGATTCGCCCGCCATGCGGCACGAAACGATCCGCAAGGCGCTGGCCTACATTGCCGAACGGCTGGCCGACCCGAAATTCACCCTGAAGGAACTGGCCGACCACGTGCATCTCAACGCCAATTACCTGTCCGTGCTTTTCAAGGAAAACACCGGCCTGACCTTCAGCGACTATCTCACCCGCCAGCGCCTGAATTTGGCCAAGCGGCTCCTCATCGGCACCGACAAAAAAATCTACGCCGTCGCCGAAGAAGCCGGCTTCAGCAGTGCGAAGTACTTCATCAAGGTGTTCCGGGACATCGAAGGCGTGACGCCGAAAGACTTTCGCGCAAGCCGCAACGCGGGTGCGTTCCGTGACGACGGGAAGCCGCAGGGCGCGGAGGGGGTGCGCCCGTGAGAAAACTCGCGTCCCTCGCCGCTTCGCAATTTGCGGGATACACGTCGCTGGTCGTGCTGACCCTGGTTCTGGCGGGCTTCTTCATCTGGAGCGACCGGCCGCTGACCGGTCCCGTCCTGACGGGGGAAGCCGCCGCCTCCCCGGTCACGGTCACGCTGTGGGCCCAGGAAAGCAACGACCGGAGGCAGGCGGGCCTGACCGCCAGCGTGGAACGGTTCAACCAGTCGCAATCCGAGATTCGCGTCGTTCCCTATTTCTACAAGGAAGAATTGTACAAGGCGAAGCTCAGGGTGGCGCTGGCGTCCGGAAAAATGCCGGATTTGTTCTACACCTGGTTCGGCCGGTCGTTCCAGCACAACATGGTGGAATCGGGCAGGGTGGCGGACCTCACCGGCTGGATCGACCGCCATCGCGAGCTGCGCCACCTGATCGTCTCGGACGCGCTGGACAAAGCGACGTACGAGGGCCGGATCTACGGCATTCCCCATTCCGTTTACCACGTCATCGTCTGGTACAACAAAAAAATGTTCACCGAATTCGGGCTGGCGCCACCCGTGACCTGGGACGATCTGATGGAAACCGTCCAGGTGTTGAACAAGAACGGGGTCTCGCCCATCGCGGTCGCCGGCAAGGAACGCTGGCCTCTGCTCAACTGGTTCGCCTACCTGTCCAACCGCATCGGGGGGAACGAACCGTTCGAGAGGGCGGTCAAGGGCGAAGGCGATTTTACGGACCCGTCGTTCGTCGAAGCGGCGCTGAAGCTGCGCGAGCTGGCGGAGAAAAGGGCGTTCATCCCGGGCTTTTCGGGCATGACGTGGACGGAGGCGGAAGAGGCGTTTTTCGCGGGAGAGGCGGCCATGTATCTGCAAGGAGACTGGTCGGCGGAAAAATTCATGAGCCGCCAGGAGATCGGCTTTTTCCGCTTTCCCGATCTGGGCGGCCAGGGCGAAGTCACGCACTACTACGGCGGATACGGCGCGGGCTGGGCGATCGCCGCGGGCGGCCGGGTGGAGGAAGCGCTGCGGGTGCTGGAATTTCTGCTGAGCCCGCAGGAATGGGCCGGTTTCGTCGCCTCCAACACCGCCCCTTCCCCCTTTGTGAACGAGATCGTTTTGCTGAGCGACACACCCTCGCCCGTGCTGGAATACCTGCGGTACGTCCAGACGGACGCCACCGGCTATTTCGGCTACTATGACCAGGAGCTCGACCCGCGGCGCGCGCAGCTGCTCATGGACGCGGTGCTGAAACTGGTCCACGAGCCGAGCATGACGCGGGAGGAAATCGTCGAACTCCTGCAGAGCGTCCGGTAAACAAGCGGGCCGGGGAGCGGACAAAAAAGCCCCGGACGGTGCGCATTCGCCCGGGGCGAAGCCGGCGGGGCCGGTCAGAAGTTGTAGTCCTTGTAGTTGTCCTTCAGGAAGTCCGTGGGCGGGCCCATGATGACCGTCTTGCCGTCCGGCTTGACTTCGATCTTGCCGACGTTCGGGACTTCCATGCCGTTTTCCACCTTGTTGCCGTCCAGCAGGTGCTTGGCCAGGTAGATGGTCAGGTAGCCCAGCTGGGCGGGGTCCCACAGCACCGCCACGTCCAGCGAGCCGTCTTCCAGGAACGGGCCCGAGTCCGTCGGCAGCGCGGTGCCGACCACCGTAATGGCGTCCTGCAGCCCGCGTTCCTGCACCGCCTGCGCGGCGCCGAGCGGAGCCGGGGTGCTGTAGGCCAGGATGCCTTTCAGGTTCGGGTATGCCCGGAGCAGGTCCAGCGTCTTCTGATAGGCGAGCTGCTGCTTTTCGTCGGTCGGGATGCGGTCGGTGACCAGCTTGAGGTTCGGATATTTGGATTGGATGTATTCCTGGCCGAGGTCGATCCAGGTGTTCAGGTTGCTGGCCGACAGGCCGCCGGTCAGAATCGCGTATTCGCCGCTGTCGCCCATGCCCTTGACCATCTCATCCACGAGATGTTCGGCGAACACCTTGTCGTCGATCTGATGGACGGACAGCTCCACGACGTCCGCTTCCGCGGGCGTATCCCAGTCGAGCACCAGGATGCCGGCGTCCTTCGCCTTGCGGAGCACCGGCGTCAGCGCGGCGGGATCGTTGGGAGCCACCGCGATGGCGTCCACGCCCCTGCTGATCAGGTCCTCGATGACGTTGACCTGCTGGGCGGCGTCCGGTTCCGTCGGACCTGTGTAGATGACTTCCACGCCCAGGTCCTGGCCGGCCTGCTTCGCGCCCACCTCCGACGCGTTGAAATACGGGATGCCCACCAGTTTCGGCACGATGGCGATCTGGTACGAGCCGCCGGACGAGCCGCCCCCGGAACCGCCGGAAGCGCTGGGCGACGGGCTGCCCGACGACTGGCTTTGCGAGCCGCCACCGCCGCCAGCCCCCCCTCCGCAAGCGGTGATCACGAGGGAAACCGCGAGAGCCAGCGCCAGCGTCGAAAACCAACGTCTCTTCATGCTTCTGCCTCCTTTTTCTGCGGATGGTTCGGGCTTTTCGCCCTATCGTCAACCGGCACTTCGTGCCGAGTCAACGCGATGCCGGAACTTTCGCCTCCGTCGCCTCCGGCGGAGGCGGAACGCGCGTCCTTGGCGCGCGCTTCCATTTTTGATTCAGGAGATTGACCGCCAGGACGAAGATGAGCACGGTCCCCGTCAGCACGTCGACCAGGTGGGGAGACAGGCCGTACAGGTTCAGGGCGCTGGACAGAATCTGAAAAATCGCCGCCCCGAGCACGACGCCTTTGACCGTGCCCGCGCCGCCCTGGATGCTCACGCCGCCCAGCACGATGGTGGCCACGCTTTTCAGCAGGTAGGACGAACCGTAGTCCACCTTGGCCGAATTGTAGCGGGAGGTCATGATCACCGCCGCCAGGGCCGCCATCAGCGCCGAGAAGAGGTAGACCCCCATCAGGACGGAACGGACGCGGATGCCCGAAAATTCCGCCGCCGTCGGATTGCTGCCGATCATGTACACGCTGCGGCCCCAGGCGGTGCGGTTCAGCAGGATCGCCGTGAGGAGGATGGCGCCGGTGAAAATCAGCATGGGAACCGGGATTCCGGCGACCGATCCGCTGCCGATCACCGAATAGGCTTCGGGGAAGCCCGAAATGGAACCGCCTTTCGTGAATTGCAGTGCAATGCCCTCGTACAGGATCATCGTGCCGAGGGTCATCACGATCGGCGAGATGCGCATCCCGGCGATGAACACGCCGTTGAACGCGCCGCACAACAGCGCCGTGACAAGCCCCGCCAGCATCGCCGCCGGAATCGGCCAACCGTGGGAAAGGCACCAGGCCAGAGCGATGCCGGACAAGGCGGCGGTGAACGTAATGGAAAGGTCGATGCCCGCCGTCAGCACCACCGCCATCATGCCCAGCGAAATGAGCCCGAGCTCCGGAAGCTGGACCATCATGGAGCGGAAATTGGCGGCCGACAGGAAATTGGGGGCGGTGAGGGAAAACAGGAGGAACAGCCCCGCGAACACGGCCAGCAGCGTGGTTTCGTACGCCGACAGCCTGAGGTATTGCCACAGCTTCATCCGAAGGCCCTCCTTCCCTCTAGCCCATGACGTCGATCTTGGCCATTCGCCGCTCCTGCCGTTTGCGCTGCCAGATGTCGAACGAAACGGCAATGACAATGAACAACCCGATGATGACCTTGTGCCAGAAGCTGGAGATGCGCGCCAGCGTCAGGCCGTTGCCGATGAGCGCCAGCAGCGCGACGCCGAGCAGCGATCCCAAGACGCTGCCCCGGCCTCCCATGATGCTGGCGCCGCCCAGCACCACCGCGGCGATCACCTGCAGCTCGAATCCGGTGAATGCGTTCGGGTCCACCTGCCGGTAGATGGAGGTGTGCACGAACGCGGCCACGCCGGCCAGAAATCCCATGTAGGCGTAGACGAACTGCTGCACCCTGGCCGTGTCGATGCCGGACCGTTCGGCGGCCACCGGGCTGCCGCCCAGCGCGTAGATCGCCCGGCCGATGTGCAGATGCCGGAGCATGAACCAGGTGGCCAGGGCCACCGCCAGAAGGAACAGGATCTGGATCGGCACGAAGCCGAGCAGCCGGATGCGGCCGAATTCGATGAACTCCGCCGGCAGGTTGTTGATCCAGGAGCCTCCGGTGACATACATGGTGAAGCCGCTGTAGATGGACAGCGTGCCCAGCGTCACGACAATGGCATGCACCCGGATTTTCGTCACCAGAAGGCCGTTGATGAGGCCCAGGAGCGTCCCGCCCGCTATCGAGACGAGCAAAGCGACCAAAGGCTGGAACCCGAAGGCGACCGTGAAATACCCGAGCAGCACGGTGACGGCGGCGGTCATCGCCCCGACGGAGACGTCGATGCCGCCGATGAGGATGACGATGGTCATGCCGATGGCCAGGATGCCGAGCACCACGTTGGTGCGGACGAGGTCGATCAGGTTGTCGGCGGTCAGGAACACCGGGCTGATGAACGACAGGGCGACAAAAAGCGCAAGCAGGACGATGAAAATGCCGCTTTCCTTGCCAAGCCGCACCTTCACCCCGCATCCGCTCCCTTCGGCGCGGCGCCGGCCGGTTCGCCCATCAGCGCTTTCTCCATGATCGCCTCCTGCGTGGCCTGCGCGCCGTCAAACTCGCCCACCAGCCGGCCCCGGCGCATCACCAGGATGCGGTGGCTGACGGCCAGCACTTCGGGAAGCTCCGACGAAATGAGCAGGATCGCGATGCCCGAAGCGGCCAGTTCCCGCAGCAGGCGGTGGATCTCCGCCTTGGCGCCGACGTCGACGCCGTTGGTCGGTTCGTCGACGATCAGGAGCTTCGGCGACGCGGCCAGCCACTTGGCCACCACCACCTTCTGCTGGTTGCCGCCCGAAAGCTGGCCGGCCTGCATCTCCGGCCGGCCCGGCCGGATGCCGAGCCTGGCGATGGAGTCCCGGGCCAGCTCCGCTTCCCGTTTCGGCTCGAGCAGCCGGAGCCGGTTCATCATCCGGCGCAGCACCGCCAGCGTCAGATTGTGCTTGACGCTCTGGGTGAGCACGAGCCCCTGCAGCTGCCGGCTTTCCGGCACGTAGGCGATGCCGTGCCGGACGGCGTCCCGCGGCGATTTCAGGCGCAGCGGCCGCCCGCCAAGCCGGATTTCGCCCGCGTCCGGACGCGTGAGGCCAAACAGCGCGTGGGCCAGTTCCGTGCGCCCCGAGCCCACCAGGCCGGTGAGGCCGAGGATTTCCCCGGCGCGCACGGAAAAGTGAATGTCCTTGAAATGGCCCTGCTTGGACAGCCCCTTCACTTCCAGCACCACGCCGCCCCATTCGCGGTCCGGCCGGTTTTCCCGGTGATACCGCACTTCCCGGCCGACCATGAGGGAGATAAGCCGGGCTTCGTCCAGTTCCTCCCGGCCGTAGCACCCGACGAACCGTCCGTCCCGCAGCACGGTGAACCGTTCCGCGATGGCAAACAGTTCGTCCATCTTGTGGCTGACGAACAGGATGGAAATGCCGGACTCCCTGAGCTCGCGGATCACCTGGAACAGATGCCGGATCTCGCCGGCGGACAGCGTGGATGTGGGCTCGTCCAGCACGATGAGCTTCGCGTCGAAGGACAGCGCCCGGGCGATGGACACCAGCTGCTGCCTGGCGATGCTGAGCTCTTCCAGGGGCGCCGCCAGATCGAGCTCGACGCCCAGGCACGCCAGGGCCTGCTGCGCCCGCCGGCGGACGTCCTTCCATTTCACCCGGCTCAGCCAACCGGCGGCGTCCCGGCCGAGGGTGATGTTTTCCGCCACCGTCAGGTTGGGGAACAGACTGATGTCCTGATAGTTGACGGAGATGCCCCGCCGGTTGGCGTCCAGCGCGTTGCGCAGCTCCACCGGCCTGCCCTCGATCTCGAAGCTTCCGCCGGGATCGGGCTTCAGCACGCCGGCCAGGATTTTGATCAGCGTCGACTTGCCCGCGCCGTTTTCCCCGACCAGGGCGTGGATCTCGCCCCGCCGGATCTCGAGGGACACCCCGTCCAGCGCCTTGACACCGGGATAGGTCTTGCTGATGTTTTGCATCCTCACGAACGGGACGGCGTCCATCCGCTTTCCCCCTTTTATCGCATCCGGCCCCCCATGGCAACCCGTCAACCCAGCCCGTGCTTTTCCCGCATGGACCGGATGAACGCGGCGCCTTCCCGGATCAGCGTGTCCCCGTCCGGCGCCAGTTGCCGCCACACCCAGGTGTTCATGTTGTCCGTGACGTCCACGAACGACTCGAGCGCCGCGTACCCTTGGTAGTTCAGCTCGCCGAGCGCCCGGAACAGGCCTTCCCAGTCCACCAGTCCGGTTCCGGGGATGCCCCGGTCGTTTTCGCACAGGTGGATGTGCATCAGCTTCGATCCGGCCTGCCTTACGGCTTCGGGGAAGCTTTTTTCCTCGATGTTCATGTGATAGGTGTCGAGATGCACCCCGACGTTTTCCATGCCGATCATGCCGATCAGGCGCATCGCCTGCTCGGCGGTGTTGACAAGATACGTCTCATACCGGTTCACCGGCTCGACGGCAATGGACACCCCCTGCCCGGCGGCATACTCCGCCACTTCCCGCAGGCCTTCCGCCGCCATCCGCCATTCGGCCTCCGCGGGCCGGCGCACGGCCGGTTTCACGTGCTGCGAATAGATCACCCCGCTCAGCTGGCGGGCCCCGATCTCGGCGGTGGCGTCGACACACGCCTTGAGATATTCCACCGCCCGCCGGCGTTCATCCGGATCTTCGGAAGTCAGATCCATGCCCGGCAGCAGCACGGTGGACGTGACGGCGTCCAGATCCGCGTCCTGGAGCCGGCTTCTCACCGCACGGGAATCAAACGTGTCCAGCCGCATCAGCGGCAGTTCGATGAAATCGAGCCCGAGCCCCTTCACCCGGTCGATCAGGTGCAGCGTGTCGTTGCTCCACTGCGAACACCAGGCGTAAGCGTGCACGCCAAGCTTCATGTCCGTCACCCCCGTCTTTGGTTCCCAATTCTAAAAAATTTGGCCCGTCCAACCGAGGAGACGATTTTCGGGTCGGGGGGACGTTTATCGGTTTTTGCGCAAAAAAAAAAAACGGCCCGCTGCGTCGGGCGGGCGCCTTGGCGGACGGATGCCTTTGCGGACGGAGGGCTTGGCGGGCGGAAGCCTTGGCGGGCGAACCCTCGGGCGGTGCCGGACTCGACGGCTGTTCCGCGCGGCGAAAGCCGGATTGGCACCTCCCCCGGAGGAAACCGGTTCGACCCGGCGCCTTGACCAGAGGCCGCCTCAATCGTCATGGGTCCCGATTCTTTGCCGGTACTCCGAGGGGAGGATGCCGAAATGTTTTTTGAACTGGCGGCTGAAATGCTTCACGTCGCGGTACCCGACCGCGGCCGCCACGTCGCGCAGCCGGCTTCCGGGATCGGCCAGCCGCCGGGCCGCTTCCTCCATGCGCAGGCGCGTGACGTAATCCAGCACGGTTTCCCCCGTGTGCGCCTTGAACCATTCGCTGAAATAGGTGGGGTTCATCGGGATGTGCGCCGCGATGGACTGGATGGTCAGCGGTTCCGCCAGATGCAGGCGGATCCAGTTTTTCACCCGTTCCACCGGCGAGCGGATCGGGTCTTTCCGCCGCCCCCTCAGCGCGGCGTCGGCCAGGGCCGTCATCAGGTTCAGCCGCTTTTCCAGCCACCCCAGGCTGAACGCCCCCCGCTGCAGCTGCCGCATGAGATCCGACATTTCCCGGAACGCGGTCCGGTCCAGCCCGGCTTCCAGGATCAGGCCGAACAGGAGCGACGTCAGATACGAAACGGCCTGCCGGACGGCTTCGGGATGCTCCAGGGATTGCAGGGCGGCCAGATATTCGCGGAGCAGGCCGGCGACCGCCTCGTCGCCGTCCCGTCCGACGGCCAGCCGCAAGCGCTGCCCGATGCGCACCAGCCCCGCAGGGACGGCCGGATCGGCGCCGGCAGGCAAACGGTCCGCGACAAAGACGCGGTTGCCGCCGCGGGCCAGGCGAAGGTACATCAGCGTAAAGGCCCGGTTGCGCTCGTCGGGCAGCCGCCGCAAATCGCCGAACGCTCCGCCGACGGCAACCGTCACCGTGAGCCCGAGATAGCGCACGGCGGCGGAACGGACGAATTCCGCCAGCGCCTCCGCGTCGGCCGGATCGCGCGCGAGAACCCAGATCCGTTCCCGCTCTTCTTCCCAGACCCAGGCGTCCCCGCCGCCCGCGTGCATCGCCGCGGCCTCTTCCGCGATGTTCAGCAGCGCGTACCGCAGCAGGGCCCAGTCCCGCGACGAATAGCTGCGCATCCTGAGCGGCGGTTCGTCCGCCGCGACGAGCAGCAGCCGGTAGGCGCCCGCCGGAAACGGCGGCGTCTCTTCGTCCGCCCGGCCGTCGCCGTACATCAGGCTTTTCAGCACGTCCAGCTCTTCCTGCCGCTTCTGCCGGGTGATTTTTCGCTCGATTTCCTTCATCTGCAGCCGGAACACGCCGCGGTTGACCGGCTTCAGGATGTAGTCGACGGCCCCTTCCCGGAGCGCCGTCCGGACGTATTCGAAATCGTCGTAGCCGCTCACCACGAGCGGCAGAAAACGCTGATACCGCTTCGCTTCCCTGATCAGGGTGAGCCCGTCCATCATCGGCATCTTGACGTCGGTCACCAGGAGGTCGACCCGGACGCCCGGCGTCTTCATGTACTCCAGGGCTTCCCCGCCGTTGGCGAACGTGCCCGCCACCGTCCAGGGGCCGCCGCATTCCGCCACCATCCGGGCGATGCCGCGGCGGATCATCGGTTCGTCTTCCACCACCACCGCATGCAGCTGTCCCGTCATGCCGCCACCTCCTCCATGGGCAAAGCCGGAATTTCCACGATGACCGTCGTTCCCTTTCCTTCCTCGCTTTCCACGCTCAACCCGTACGGCTTGCCGAACCGGCTCTCGATGCGGGAATGGACGTTGGCGAGCCCGAAGTGGGCGTCGCGCCGGATGACCGCCGTTTCGGCCAGCGACCCGCGGATCTCCGCGAGCCGCTCGGCGCTCATGCCGATGCCGTCGTCCCGGATGACGATGCGGATGCCTCCGGGGTGACCGTCCCGCGGGGCCACCTGGGTGATGCTCATGTCGATGCGCACCTTTTGGCGGTGTTCCAGGCCGTATTTGATGCTGTTTTCCAATATCGGCTGCAAAATGACCTTCAGCGTGCCGTAGCGGGCGGACTCCACGTCGCAGCGGATGACGTATTCCAGCGCGTCCTCGAACCGGTATTTCTGGATGCGCAGGAAATCTTCCGCGTGCTGCAATTCCTCGGCGATGGGCACGATCCGGCGCTTGTTGTCCAGGGAAAACCTTAGCATCCGGCCCAGGAGCGCCACCATGTCCACCACTTTTTCCTTTTCGCCCAGCTCCACCGCCACCGAAATGGTTTCCAGGGTGTTGTACATGAAATGCGGATTGATCTGGTATTGCAGGGCGTACCACTCGGCTTCCCGCTGCCGGAGCTCCATTTGATAGTTTTCCAGAATGAGCTCGCGGATGCGCTTCATCATGGCGTTGAACCGCAGCGCGAGAAGCCCCACTTCGTCCCGGCTGTCGATTTTCATGTCCACTTCGAAATTGCCCCGCTGCACGTCCACCATCAGCTTGCTCAGCCGGTTGAGCGGGCGGGTGAACCGCCAGGCGATCAGGAGCGAGATGGCCCCCGTCACGGCGGCGAACAGGACGAAGGCCACGATGGTCGCCTGTCGCACGCCTTCGGTTTCGCCGGTGAGCCCCCTGATCGGGATGCGATAAACGAGCAGCCATCCGTTTTCCGGCGACTTGCTGACGCCGTACAGCTCCTTGACGGGGTTGTCCCGCTTGAAACTGCCGTCGGTCAGGGGAAATTGCGCCGCCTCCGCGTGCCGGGTGCCGATCCGGGAAAAATCCGGATGGTACACGATCAGGCCCGATTCATCCATCAGCCACAGCTCGGCCTGTTCGCCGCCGTCCAGTTCGTCCAGCACCTCGCCGATGAACGACAGGGTCACCGCGATGACCATCGTGCCGAGGGTCGTGCGGTTGTCGAAGTCGCCGATGTCCCGGACGAGCAGCAAATAGGGCGGGTTGCCCTCGAACCGCAAGTCCGTTTCGTAGGGCAGGATGATACGGTCGTGGCCGCGGTCGTTTTCCCCGACGCCCCGCAGGATCGACTCCGGATCGAAGCCCACGTATGCGAGCTTGGCCTGCTGGAAGATCCGGCCCTTGGACAGGATGAACACCCCGAGAATGTCCTTGTAGTTGCTGCTCAGGTACACTCTCGACAGGTAGTTTTCCACGGTGTAGCGGTTCTGCAGGAGACGGGACTGCGGGGACTCCGAGGAGGGAGGCCCCAGCCGCAGGATCGACACGATTTCGTCCGAGTTGTAGATCAGGTCGACGGTGTTCTGCAGCTCTTCCAGCCGCAGATCGATCTTGTCCATGGCCTGGCGCAGCAGTCCGGGAATGTACCGGCCCACCTGGTTTTCGATGGAGTGGGTGTATTGCCGGTACGAGATGTAGCCGAGCAGGGACATCGGGATGACGGTGAGCAGAAGGTAGGCGATCATGAGCTTGGACGTGAAGCGGTAGCGGGTGAAAAACGATCTAGAAGTCATATTCGTCCACGTTGTCCTTGGTAAAATCCAGCGGCTCGCCCATGATCACCATGTCATCCTTTACGCGAATGTTGCCGACTTTCGGCACCCTCTGCCCGTCATACGGCATGTTCCCCATCAGCAGTTCCCTGGCCATGTACACCGTCAGATACCCCAGCTTCTTGGGGCTCCACAGGGTGACGATCTGGGCCGCCCCTTCCTTCAGATACTCCCGCATCAGGTTTGGGGTGGATACGCCGGCGACCTTGAGCTGCCCGACCTTGCCCAGCTCCTTCACCGCCCGGGCCGCGCCCGGGGGACTGATCGATCCGATGCCGATGATGCCGTCCAGATCCGGATGGCGGATGAGCAGCTCCTTGGCGAGCTGGTATGCTTTTTCCATGTCCTCGTCGTTGGCCACGATGTCGACCAGCTTCATGTTGGGGTAATATTCCTGCTGCTGGATTCGGATCCACCGGATCCATTCGTTCAGGTTCGCCGCCGTGTTGGAGCCGGTCAGGATCGCGAACTCGCCGCGTTCTTCCAGCAGGGACGCCATCAGATCCATCTGGCGGCGTCCGAGGGTTTCCCCGTCGACCTGGTTGACGAAAAGGGTTCGCGCTTCCGGCACCGTGTCCGAATCCCAGGTCATGACGAGGATGCCCCTCTCCCGCGCTTCCTTCAGGACCGGCACGAGGGCGACGGGATCGTTGGCCGCGACGGCGATGGCGTGCACCCCCCGGTCGATCAGCGCCCGGATCGTCGCCTCCTGGTGGGGGCCGTCCGCCACTTCCGGGCCGGTGGAGATGAGCTCCACGCCCAGATCCGCCGCGGCCTCCCGGGCACCGTCCTCCGCCACCTGGAAGTAGTGGATGGTGGCGATTTTGGATACCAGGGCCACCTTGAACCTTTGCGTCTCCGCCGCCGGATCGATCTGTTCTTCGGATTTGGCCTTTACTTCATGGATCACCTTGAACGGGGTGCCGCCGGATGCGCTGCAACCGCTTGCAATAAGGAACGTCGCCAGCGGCAACAGCCACAGGAACCGTCCCGGCCTTCGTCCGGTTCGTCTTCGTCCGATTCGCCCCCCCAAGCCCGCTCGCACCGTCACTCCTCCTTTCGCCGTTTCCGATTCCGCGCCAAGACAAACAAACCGGCCTTCCAACGCCGGCATGCTGCGGCATCCGTTCGGCTTCGGGCGTCGGCAGGTCGGCAAATATTCCCGGATTTGCAACGGCAAGCGGCCCGCATAGACGCGGACCGCGGGATGCTTCATGGACAACGCTGGTTCCGCATCTATTGCGTCCTCGGAATAAGAAACGCCCTGTCGCATTTGTCGAAGCCGATGCGGGGATAGTAGTCCACCGCTTCGGGCGCGGACACGAGGATAATGGCGACCTTTTCCCCCAATCGTTCCCTGAGGAGCCGGACAAGCTCCTTTCCGATGCCCTGTTTCTGGTATTCCTTCCGCACGGCGAGATCGGAAAGATAGCAGCAATAGACAAAGTCCGTCAAAGCCCTGGCGATCCCGACCAGCCTCCCGCCGTCCCAGGCGGTGAGGGTCAGATTGGCATGCTCGAGCATCGTGCGGATGCGGCCGAGGTCGTTCACCGGGCGGCGGATGCCGGAGCTTCTGAACACGTCCGCCACGTCTTCCGCGCGGACGTCCGCGTTGATCCGGTAGGATATGGCCACGGAATCTGCCCCCTTCGGACGAAAAGAAATTTATTCCCGGGTGCGCTGAAACCGGCCAGAAACGGAAAAATCAGGCTTATTTGAAATGGTACCACGGCGCTCCATCCGCATCAATCCGTTACGTTTTTTTGGTCTGAGTCAAGCTAGTGTGGGCACCTTTTTTGGATTCTGGATGCGAACTTGAAAAGAACCTTTCCCTTGTAAGCGCTTTTGGTGTTCTTCCTTATGGGATTGGCGTTTCATTTTTCTGGTATTAGTATCCTCTAAGCCCTTTCAATGCCATGCCCGTTGTGCT
>Ga0207863_100025_pt1 | contig 180875 bp, 137 predicted proteins | sample CeladaPassaD2F12_FD_187497 | JGI IMG/M metagenome (GOLD analysis project Ga0207863, IMG submission 187497) | Cellulose-adapted microbial communities from the Joint BioEnergy Institute, USA - Passage D2F12 (SPAdes) (version 2) | ecosystem: Engineered > Bioreactor > Continuous culture >... | reverse complement strand
GCCCGTGCGTTTGCCTCCGGCTTCCTTCAGATCCCGCCTCGCGGCAGGCACCCTTGCCTTTGGCTAATGGTAGGCGCTCGCCAGCCCCCATTCCGGACTTTCACCGTAGAGATGACGCCCATGCTGGGCGTACCAAAACGTCGTCCCCGGGGCGAATGCGCCCGGGGACAACCCGGAAAAGCTGTCACGGATGTTAAGGTCATGCATCAGAGCGACAGGCTGCCTTCGGCCCAGAGGCGTACCCCGCGGTATTCAAGCACCACCGTGATGCTGGCGTTTGAAAAGACTGCGGGTCCGACTTCCACGATATCAGTCTTCCCGTTCCAGGATTGATATCCTTTTGCCAGGATTTCCGCCCTGATTTTCGACTCGTCCCCTTGACCTTTCGCAATTTGCACGACTTCGTCGGCAAGTTCACTGGTCGTGACGAATAACGGATTGTCCGTGATGAGGTAATATACCGTCCCTTGGGCATTTGTCGGCGTATGGGACAGACCAAACCGCCATTGGCCGCCGTCTGACTGGTCATTGATTTTTATAAGTTTGAACACATTTTGCGTCAATGTATTGATTTCCGCCGTCGCCATTGAGCTCACGGATTGGCCGCTGTTCGTCCCAACGACATACAGCTTATATTGACGGTCCGGGAGGTTGGATTCCACCTGCAGCGTCATCTTGCTGCCGGTGACTTTCACATGACCGTAATCCGCCGTCATGCTAGGAAGACCGGATTGCTGGATGATTTGCTGCTCAGTCGGTACTTCGGAATCTTCCGCATCCACCAGCGCGTAATACAGATCGGTCGTGAGAACGGTGGTCACCGTGAAGTAGGTGGTGAAATCAAAATATGCCGCGTCTGACACCGTGACGATGGAATTCGGATCGATGATCACAATCGGTCTCACAATGGAGGGCACAGCGGGCACCCGGGGAAGCTCCAAATCTGTCGGAACCATAATGGAAGCTTGAGCGAGTACGCTGCCCAGATTGGAATAAACGGTGACGGTGATTTCCGTATCCCGCAGGTATGAACCGCCTGTCACGGAGACGGCCGGCGCGCCGCCCGGTCCCGCCACCAGCGTTTTCGGCAAGTTGAGAGGCCGGAAATCATGGATCATCGCTTCCGCCCGGAGATTTTCGTTCAGCCAGTCGAGATCCGTAATCAGATTGCCGAATTGATCAAGCGGGCGCAGCAGGAGATAGGCGGTTTCGCCTTTTTTCAGGCTCGACACGGGCGTCCCCGACGCGTCCACGAAGCCTGCCGCTTCCACGGAACGCAGTTCGGGTTCGCCTCCGACCGTATAGGTGCGGTTGGCAAATCGGTCGTCGGCGAGCACGGCGACGGTAACCGACGATCCAACGGCCAGCCGGGACAAATTCAGCAGGACGACATTGCGTTCGGGATGAAGCTTGGTTTCATGGGAACCCGATACCGCAAAGATGTCGGGTCTTTCGTCCATCTCTTCCCCGAATTGGTTGTACAGGTGAATCGGCACTTCGACGCCGTCTGCCCTGGGAAGCGAATCAGCCCCGCCCAGCTCGATCCGTTCCAATCTTTCCGCGGTCATGTTGAATTGCCATTCGGAAGTGGTGGTCTTTTCATCGACCGGAACGGTGAGGAAGACCTCATACAAGCCCGTCTGGATCTTTTCCTCCAGGACGGCGGTCACCGAACCTTCGTCGATGCTCCATTCCAGACGCTCGATGCCAACGGCAATCCGCTGCTTACCGTTATCCCCGATCCGCTCCAGGACGACGACCGCCGTGTCCGGATCGAGTTTCCCATTGAAAGTCAATTGCACTTTGCGTGCGCCCTTCTGTTGCGCGGACGTGATCCATGCGGTCTCCTCGGCGGTTTCCTGAAGCTGCTCATACGCCGCATACGAAGCTACCACCAGCAAATCCCGGCTCGCGGGCACGGTATAGTCGGACTGCGGCGGAATCAGCCCGGCTTCCAGCGCGGCCTTCACGTACTTGCCTGCCCAATCGCTGGCACCCTCCACCGTGGCATCTTCATCCACTTCGATATCCAGCGCCTTCACCATGATCTTGGCCAGCTGCTCAATGGTGACATCGGAGGTAGGATCGAAAATCCCGTTGCTGTAGCCTTCCAAGATGCCCGCCGCGGTCGCCGCTCCGATATATCCCGCCGCCCAATCCGATTCGCCCAGATCGATGTAATATCCCGAGCCGGCGGCGGCATCCGGATCCAAACCTAAGATCAGGGTGATGATCTTGGCGGCCTGCGCCCGCGACATGTTCCAATCCAGATGGGACTGGCCGTCCGGAAAACCATCGAATATGCCTTGTTCCACCAATTTATTGTATTTTTCTTCGGCGGTCATCTCCTCGCCGTGAACCACTGCCGGCTGCACCGCCGCGGCAAGCAGCGAAAACGCCAGCAGCAATCGGATAATCCTTTTTCCCAAATCAAAAACCTCCTTTTCGGTTCCCACCTGCGCCAGGGGTAATATGACCGGCGAATTGTCGATTGATTGAATTCATTTTACATGAGTCCAAAAACAATACCTATAGGCTCTTTCTCCTATGAATGCGGTACAACAGGTAACAATGCCCTATTAAATATATGACGCTCTTGCCAGACAAACCAAAAAGCCTCCTTATCGGTTTCTTCCAAAAATGTCCTTTTTTTCATGATTTTTGAAATCCTATTAAAAATCATTTTACTATAGGAAAAAATTGATCCACATGGTCTATTTCTCCTATGGGATCTGCTAGTCCTTAAGTCCTATCCGGCAAACAAAAAAATGCAGCCGCGCTTGCGGCTGCATGGATCTGCCGGATTGTTCCGGCTATCCCCGTTATTGCGGCACCTTTTTCCAATCTTCCAGGAATCTGGCGATCCCGATGTCCGTCAGCGGATGTTTCCACAGCGACGGGAACAGGGAACCGGGGATGGTGGCGATATCCGCCCCGAGCACCGCCGCCTGCTGGACATGCGCGATGTTGCGGACGCTGGCGACGATGATCTCGGTCTTGAAGCCGTAATTGTCCTTGATCGCCTTCAGGTCGCGGATCAGTTGCATGCCATCCTCGCCGATGTCGTCAATTCTCCCGACGAAGGGGCTGATGTAGGTCGCCCCCGCCTTGCACGCCATCAGGCCCTGGGCCGCGGAGAAAATCAGCGTCACGTTGGTTTTGATGCCTTCCTTGGACAGGGTGTTGACCGCTTCCAGACCCGCTTCCGTCATCGGAATCTTGACCACGATGTTGGGGGCCCAGGTCGCGATCTCCCGCGCTTCCTTCAGCATTTCTTCCGTGGTGAGGCCGACCACTTCGGCGCTCACGGGGCCGGAAACTTCACGGCATATTTCCTGAATGACCTCTTTGAACGGTCTTTTTTCTTTCGCGATCAGCGTGGGGTTCGTCGTCACACCGTCGACCAGGCCCAGCCGGTTGACGCGCCGGATTTCCTCGATGTTCCCCGTGTCCAAAAAAAACTTCATTATAACTCTCTCCTTCAATTCGGGTTGATAAAAGGATTTACGGCAGCAAAAACCGCAGTTTCCAAAACATCGCCGTACCCTATTATCCGACAATGCGCCGTCCAGGTCAATGCGGCCTGTAACCCCGCAGCGCGCTCCTTCGTCTATTTGCATGGACAGATAAAAAGAGAAAGGGTGGAGGGAAACCATGCACAAAACCAAAACGCTCTTCCTCGCGGCCGCACTGCTGCTGACGACGATTTTGGCCGGCTGCGGAGCCGCGCCGGAAGCGTCGCCGGAATCCCGGGGAGCGCCAAACGGCGGAGAATCGCCGGCCGCCACGCAAACGGCTTCGGCCTCGTCGTCCGCGACCGACGATGCGGCGGATCGGGAAGCCATCGCGGCGGTGGTCGAGCAATTCGGGAAGCAGCTTCAGCTGGTATCCCTTCTGGCGCCGGAAGAGGATCTCAAAAAGAGCATCGAAGAGCATTACGGAGATTATGTGACCCCGGAGCTGCTGGAGGCCTGGCTGGACAATCCTTTCGCGGCGCCGGGCAGACAGGTGTCCAGCCCCTGGCCGGACCGTATCGAAATCGGCGAAATCACCGCCGCATCCGACGGCGCCTATGAAGTCACCGGCGAGATCGTCGAAATCACCGGCGTCGAGGATGAAATTGCGGCCCGAATCCCGGTCACGCTGCGGGTGGTCCAGGCGGACGGGAAATGGCTGATTTCGGAATTTGCGGCAGGCGAACCCGCCCAACAATGACCAAAACGCCTGGAAGACGCAAGGCGCCGGAGACGGGGAAATTCCCCTCCGGCGCCTTCATTTCAGTTCGTCCACTTCGATTTCGACCCGGAACCGTCTGGAGATAAAGTATTCGTGTTTCCTCTGGCTGCCGCGCGGTTTGTCCATCATTTCATCAAAGCGGCGGTCGATCCGCAGGAACTGCTCATCGCACCGGTCATTTATACCAATATTGGGGACATATGTAAAATCGTGACGGGGCCATGCCTTAAACTTTTCTCCCCGCAGGCGACAAAGAGAAACTTTTTCCAATGCATCGCGGTCTAACCAGATGAACACGCACAAACGGAGTGATCGGCGGATGAAAAGACGGATTGCGGTGGCAGCGGCGTTTCTTGCCCTGCACGTCCTCATCGCCGGCTGCGACCGGCAAAGCGCGGACGTCCCGGAGGAGAGCGCGCCCGCTTCGGAAACATCGATCCGGACGGAACCCGACAAACCGGACGCCAATGGAGATGCCGCGCTGCCCGGATCGCCCGGCGTAACCGCCGAACCGGCCGGACCGTCCGAACCTCCGGCCTCCCCATCATCCGATGAAACGGAACCGCCGAACGGCCAAGCCGAGCTTGTCTGTTTGGACCCTGCGAAAACTTCGGGCGGGTGGAGACTGGTCGGAAAAGACTTTGGATATGAGCTCGGGAGCGATTGGAAGGATGCCGTGGTGGTGCAGACACTGCTTTCGCCGCCCGGCAGCGGGAAATCCATGGTTGTCCAAATTACGCGGTGGAACCCGGACGGACCCTCGGGTCTTTTCCGCAAGGACGCCATCGTCCTCGATTTTTCCGACCGAAATGAGCCGGCATGCACAGTGTATCCGCTGTTTGAAGCCAATGTCAATGACAGTTACAATGCCGACTCGGTGACGGCTGTGTACGGCTTTCTTGACGCGGACCGGCTGCTTTACGTCGCCGCGGGCGACCACCCCTTCACGGGGAATCCCACGTACCGGGTGCAGACGCTGGACATCCGCACGGGAGAGATCGAAACGCTGTTTCCGGATGTCCCCGGCACGCCGATGGACGATCATTTCGCGCGGAGCTGGCTGACCGCGGACAAAGGCAAACTGGTATTGAACTCGTATCGGACCGGCATGCTGTGGACGTTCGATCTGATCCGGCGGGAGGTACGGCAATCCGGTCTACGGTTTCCCCACGAATGGCCGTTATATTTGACTGTTCCTTCTCCCGACGGGGAGCTGTTCTGGTATACGGACTTCCATAATGAAAAATACCGGCTGCACGACGCCTTCGGCGAACCGGTGGCCGAAATGCCGTTTTCGCAGGGATTCGACGCATACCCGCCGTTCCGTTGGACGCCGGACGGACGCTTCGCCGCCTATGCCTATACGCGCGACCAGGCCCGCGAACATATCATCGATGCGGATGAAGCATATCACATCGCACCGCAGGGAATCCGTTTCCTCGACCGCCGCGGCCGCGCTGTCCGGACCGTGGAAACGCCCACAGGGTCTGACGAATACGTGGAACTGGCCGCCTGGATGGATGAAGGCGGGGAAGCGCTGCTTCATTACTTCAGGCTGGACCGGAGCAACCCGGACCCGAACCGGCAGCCGGAGAAAATCACGCTTCGCTTCGAACGGCTTCGCCTGGACACCGGGGAGCGCATCGCCCTCCGGACTGAATCGGATGCCGGGAGCGCGGCGGGATGGGAACATGCCGTCTATGTGCTGCCGTTTTCGGGGGGTCGTCTTTACCGGATCGACACGGCCAACAACCGCGTGGCGACGGAGCTCAACCATGCCTGCGGCCTGGTGATGCCGGACGCCGGCGCGGGGGAACGGGCATGGTACGATTTGAGCGAAGACGGGGACACCGCCACCCTTTACCGTTTCGACGCGGACAGGAAAACGGCCTCCGTGATCCGGGTGGAAGCGCCCTTTGGCCGGCTGCCGGAAGCCGTCGCCCACGATTGGCTTATTGCAGATACAAAGTACATCCGACTGGGGAACTGATCGGTGAGGCACGTTTTAAAAATGGGAATTTGAGCGTTTGACTGAATGTCCGATAATGCCGGCAGCGCAGCAACAAGGAGGAATGCCCGTGGGCGCCAGCCGCCTGTTTGAAATCCTGTACATGCTCCTGGAAAAGCAGCCGGTTACCGCGAAGGAACTCGCCGAGCGGCTCGAGGTGTCGGTGCGCACCGTGTACCGGGACATCGAAAGGCTCAGCGCCGCGGGCATCCCCGTCTACATGAGCAAAGGACGAAGCGGCGGCATCCGCCTGCTCGACGGCTTCGTGCTGGACAAATCCATGCTGTCCGCCCGCGAACGGCAGGAAATCCTCTCCGCCCTGCACGGCCTGAAGGCGGTGCGCGACCCGGACGCCGGCGAGGTGCTGGCCAAGCTCGGGGCACTCTTCGGCGGACGCGACGACCCGTGGGTGGAAGTTGATTTTTCCCATTGGGGGAGCCGTCGCGCAGAAGTCTTTGCCCTGCTCAAAAACGCCATCATCGCCCATCGGACGGTCACATTCGAGTACGTCGGCAGCTCCGGGGACAAGTCGGAGCGGGAAGCGGAGCCCCTTCAGCTTTGGTTCAAACACCGTTCCTGGTACCTCAAGGCATACTGCCTGACCAAACAGGCCTACCGCCTCTTCAAGCTGACCCGCATGAAAAACGTGCGCATGACGTCCCGCCCCTGCGAGCGGCACATCCGGGATACGGCGGCTTGGCCGAATCCGGAGGACGCCCGCCCCATCCCCGAAACGGAACTGGTGCTGCGCCTGCATCCTTCCGCCGCCCACCGCGTCTGCGACGAATTTGACGAATCCGAATACGTCCGCCACGAAGACGGCTCGTTTACGGTCAGGGTCACCTATCCGGAAGACGAGTGGGTGTACGGATATGTGCTGTCCTTCGGCGACCTGGCGGAAGTGATCGCCCCGCGGCGCATCCGGGACAACGTGCGGGCGAGGCTGAAGAAAATGCTGCGGCTCTATGAAGGGGACCCGGAACGCAGCGGGGACAACCCTTCGTAAAATATGACACGCATTGTCATATTCATTGGGGTAAGCTGTTCTTGAACCCGTCAGAAGCAAAGGAGAGAACGGCCTTGCCCAAAACCGTCGACTACAAAAAAGATTTCTAACATCTCTATCTGCCCCCCGCCTCGCCGGTCATCGTGGAAGTGCCCCCGATGCCCTTTCTCGCACTGAACGGCGCCGGCAACCCAAACGGCGAAGCGTTCGCCCGGCAGACGGAAGCGCTGTACGCGCTGAGCTACGCCGTCAAGATGTCGTACCGCAGCGGACAGGTTCCGGAAGGCTACTACGACTACAAGGTGTTCCCCCTTGAAGGGGTGTGGGACCTGGTGGACTACGTCAAGCCGGCGACGGACAAAAACAATCTCAAGTACACGATCATGATCCGCCAGCCGGATTTTCTGACCGAAGATCTGTTTGAACGGTTCCGCGAACAGACCAAACGCAAAAAGCGCAATCCGTATCTGGACCAGGTCCGGCTGATCCGGATGGAAGACGGGCTTTGCTGCCAGATGATGCACATCGGCCCCTATGACGACGAACCGGCGAGCTTCGCGCGAATGGAAGCATACTGCGCGGAAGCGGGATACGTCCGGGCCGAAAAGACACACCGTGAAATTTACCTGTCCGACCCCCGCAAAACCGAACCGGCCAAGCTCAGGACGGTGCTCCGGTTCCGGGTGCATAAAAGCTGAGAGGCAGGCCCCGCCCTGCCTCTTTCCTCGAGTTCATCCGTTTTTGCCCTGCGATGTGGCCTTCCGGATGGTCAGGTGGATGGAATGCAGGATCAGGCCCAGTCCGACGAAAAAGGACACGAACTCCACCAGTTCGAGCGCGTCATACAGGGCAAAAATCATGAAGCCGATGCCCAGCCCGCAGATCAAAAGGATTTTCCAATCCACCCGGCCGGATTTGCCTTCCATCCTGTCCCCTCCCCGAATCAAATTTTCCGCATCACCCTGGACACCCTTTGGCGGCATCACAAATCCATCATAGCCGGTTCCGAGCCGGAAAGTAAAGATGATGCTTCACCCGGAGTCTGTTTGGTGGTGTGACTCCCGGCATCCGGGTCCGGCGAACGGAGGACGATATTTATTATATAATTTATTTAGCAAGACGTTCGCGAACAAATCGAAGAACTGGAGCGAAAATGGAAATCCCCCCGGTACCGGGGGATCGAGAGGCCGTACAGCGCCGGGACCGTGGTGCGGCTGCGCGGCTCCGTGCGCACGGAACATACGCTGGCGCAAATGGGGGCAACGAAGCTTTGGCATCTGCTGCAGTCCGAGCCCTTCGTCCGGGCCCTCGGGACGCTGACCGGCAACCAGGCGGTGCAGCAGGCCAAGGCCGGACTCAAGGCCCTGTACGTGAGCGGCTGGCAGGTGGCGGCGGACGGGAACCTCAGCGGCCACATGTATCCCGACCAAAGCCTTTATCCCAGCAACAGCGTGCCCTTCGTGGTGAAGCGGATCAACCAGGCTCTGCAGCGGGCGGACCAGATCCAGCATGCCGAAGGCAGGGGCCGCATCGACTTTTTCCTGCCCATCGTGGCGGACGGCGAAGCGGGCTTTGGCGGACCGCTGAACGTTTTTGAACTGACGAAGGCGATGATTGAAGCGGGAGCGGCGGCGGTCCATTTTGAAGACCAGCTGTCCTCGGAGAAAAAATGCGGCCACATGGGCGGCAAGGTGCTTCTTCCCGTGAACCAGGCGATCCGCAACCTCATCGCCGCCCGGCTGGCCGCCGACATTCTGGGCGTCGACACCATTCTCATCGCGCGGACGGACGCCCTCTCGGCGAAGCTGCTCACGAGCGACATCGACGACCGGGACCGTCCGTTCCTGACGGGACAGCGCTCTCCGGAAGGGTTCCACTACGTGACCGGCGGACTGGATCAGGCCATCGCCCGCGGCCTGGCGTATGCGCCGTACGCAGACCTGATCTGGTGCGAGACTTCCGAGCCGGACCCGGAAGAAGCGCGGCGTTTCGCCGAAGCCATCCATGCGCAATATCCCGGCAAGATGCTGGCCTACAACTGTTCTCCTTCGTTCAACTGGAAAAAGAAGCTGGATGACGCCGCCATCGCCCGCTTCCAGGACGAACTCGGCCGGATGGGCTACAAGTTCCAGTTCGTCACGCTGGCCGGCTTCCACTCGCTCAACCACGGCATGTTCGAGCTGGCGCGCCAGTACCGGGACCGGGGCATGAGCGCCTACGCCGAGCTGCAGGAGGCGGAATTCGCCAGCGAGCGGCACGGCTACGAGGCGGTCCGCCACCAGCGCGAAGTGGGCACCGGCTACTTCGATGAAGTCGCCCTGGCCATCTCCGGGGGCGAATCGTCCACCACGGCACTGGCCGAATCCACCGAAACGGAACAGTTTTTGTAAGCCGCTGAACGGGTCCCGTGGCCATCATCACGGGAACGATCAGCGAAACGGCGCTGACCAGGGTGACCATCGGGTCATGCGGCGCGAATCCGGCGGCCGGCAGAAAGCCGGTGAGCAGCATCAGGGCCAGCGCCAGGACGGCCAGCCGTTTGCCGGCCGCCCGCCCGGCCGGGGACCCGTTCTCCGGCGGCGGGACGGCCGCTTCCGTATCTTCCCCGTAAAGCGCCAAATCCGCGGACCCGGGCACGGCACGCGCCGGAATACGCCGTTTCCCGCCGCCGGGACGCGCCGCGCTCCCCCGTGCGCCCGTCCGCGGAACGGCATGGGATTTCCACCCTGTGGTAAAATAACGGTTGGACTTTTCGCACCCCATTCCCATTTCACGCCATTCCGACTTCGCACCCATTCAAAATTCTCGCGGTGGGAGGGAGCGAACATGAGAATCGGCATTTTGGCCCCCGTCACCTGGCGCACGCCGCCGCGCAAATACGGCCCCTGGGAGCAGGTCTGCGCCAATCTCGCGGACGGCCTGGCGGAACGGGGACACGAGGTTTATCTTTTTGCCACCGGCGATTCCGTCACGCGGGCCCGCCTCGAATCCGTCTGTCCGGTGCCGCTGGGCGAGCATCCCGAGCTTCCCTCGCGGCCCTGGGAGCTGATCCACATCGGGTTCGCGCTGGAACGGGCCGACCGGCTGGAACTGGACGTGCTGCACAATCACATGAACTATCTCACGCTGCCTTTTGCCCGGCTCATCCGCACCCCCGTCGTGACCACCCTGCACGGCGCGGCCCTCCTGGAGGCCGACTCCCGCGCGGCGTACCGGCAGTTCCCCGGCATGCCCTACATATCCATCAGCTACGCGGAACGGGAAGGCTGCCCCGAGCTGAACTACATCGCCAACGTGTACAACGGCATCCGGCTGGAACAGTTCGATTTTGTCGACCGGCCGGGCGAATATCTGCTGTTCATCGGGCGCATCTGTCCGGACAAGGGGGCGGATCTGGCGGTGGAGCTGGCGCGCCGGACAGGCCTGCCTTTGGTCATCGCCGGGCTGGTGCCGGGAGGGGAAGAAGCGTTTTTCGCCGAAAAAATCCGCCCCTGGATCGACGACAAACAGATCCGTTTCGTCGGCGAAGTGGGACCCGTGGAGCGGAACCGGCTGATGGGCGGCGCCCTGGCGCTGTTGCACCTCGTCCGCGCGCCGGAGCCCTTCGGCCTGGTCATGGCGGAGGCGATGGCCTGCGGCACACCGGTGATCGGCTTCGGCCGCGGCTCCGTGCCGGAAGTGGTGGAACACGGTCGGACCGGCTTTGTCGTGTCCACTCTGGAAGAAGCCGCCGCATGCGTCGGCCGCCTGTCCGACATCCGCAGACGGGACTGCAGGGAACGGGTGGAGCGGCTGTTTACGGTGGAGCGCATGGTGGCGGGTTACGAAGAAGCGTACCGGTCCCTTCTTTCCTCTTCTGTAAATCCATCATGATCCGCCGGGATGACCCGCCGGGGCCAGCCGCCCCAACCGCCAACCGCCGCTGTATGCGAAAAACCGCACATATCGCTTCGCACAACGCGTCAGCAGCATCATTTTGTATGAAAAATCGCACATATTGCTGCGCCGGCCACCCCGATCGCGGCAATATGTGCGAAAAACTACACATCTCGCTTTACCGACTACCCCAACAGCAGCATTATGTGGGAAAAACCACACATATCGCTGCGCCGACCACCCCATTTGGGGCAATATGTGCGAAAAATCGTACATATCGCTTCGTCGGCCATCCGAACCGCGACATTATGCACGAAAAATCGCACAAATTGTTTTGCTGGCCACCCCGACCGCGGCAATATGTGCGAAAAACCACTCATATCGCTTCACCAGCCACCCCGACTGCAACGATATGTGCAAAAAACCATACAAATCACTGTGGCGGTGGCCAAGACCCCAATTGACGAGGCAGACACCCCGCCTACTAAACGCCGGACGGCAAACCGCTCCGCCGGGGATGGGACAACCCCGGCCGGCAGGACCCCGGCCCTTACGCGGTTTGCCGTCGTTTGTTTTTCCACCTTTTCGCCACGATGCCGTGCCTGGGCGAGAACAGGATGCTGACCAGAAAAATCAGGCCCGTGGTGAACGCCATTGTGCCGGATACCGACGTGTCCAGCAGGTATGCGACGTAATAGCCGGGAAAGGCGGACAGCGCGCCGAAGGCGCAGGCGAGCGCCATCATGACGGACAGCCGCTCCGTCCACAGGTACGCCGCAGCGGCCGGGGTGATCAGCATGGCGAGGGCCAGAATCGCGCCTACCGCGTCAAACGCGGCGACGGCGGTCATGGAGGTCATCCCCATCAGCAGATAGTGCATCAGCGCCACCGGAAAGCCCAGGCTGGCCGCCAGGGCGGGGTCGAAGGTGGTGATTTTCCATTCCTTATAAAATAGAAGGATCAACGCCAACACCGCCACACTCACGACCGCCAGCAGAAGCGTCGCTTCCGGCACGCTTCCGATCAGGGGGAGATCGATGCGCTCCCAGGGAATGAACAGAATTTCCCCCATCAGCGCGTGTTGCACGTCCAGGTGGACGTTGCCGACCCGCGTCGCGATCAGGGCCACGCCGATGGCGAACAGCGTGGTGAACACCACGCCGATGGACGCCTCCTGCCGCACGCCCCGGTCGTGGAACCATTCCACCAGCAGCGCGGTCAAAAGCCCCGCCGCCATCGCGCCGATCAGCATATGCGGCCCGCTCAGCTGGCGGGTGATCAGATAGGCGGCGACGATGCCGATCAGCACGGTGTGGCTGATGGCGTCGGCCATCATCGCCATCCGGCGCAGGATGAGCAGCGACCCCACGAGCCCGCAGGACAGACCGACCAGCGCCGCCGTCAGCAAAATCCAGCCGTCATAGCTCATCGCGGATCGTCCTTTTCGTCAAAATGTGCCGGGGGCGGTCCGGCGGCGCATCCGTCTTTTTCGGATATATCGCTGCAGAACGCCGACCAGCACCCCTTTTCTCCACCCGAAAGCCAAAGAAACAAGAAACAAAACGGCGGCGGCGATCACGATGAACGGCCCCGTCGGCCAGCCTTCGCCCATCGTGCTGACCAGCGTGCCCGACGCGCCCGCCGTCCCGCCGAACAAGGCCGACAGCGCGATCATCCGGCCGAAGGAGTGCGTCCAGTAGCGGGCGCTCACGGCGGGAATGATGAACAGCGCCGCCATCAGGATGACGCCGACGGCCTGGATGCCGATGACGATGACCAGCACCACCACGGTCAGGTAGGCGGCATCCATCAGGCGCCCCGGAAGGCCGAGCCCCCTGGCGAACAGCGGGTCGAACAGCCAAAGCTTCCACTCCTTGAAGGAAACGGCCGTCACGATCACGACGAGCAGGGCCAGACCCGCCATCGTGTACACGTCCTTGCGCACCATGGAAGCGGCCTGCCCGAAAATGAAGCTGTCCAGCCCGGCCTGGTTGCCCCCCGGCAGCCGGTTGACGATGGTGAGCAGCATGATGCCGAGGCCGAAAAACACGGACAGCACGATCCCCATCGCCGTGTCTTCCTTCACGCGGCTGTGGTCGCGGATCCCGACCACCAGCCAGGCGCCGAGCAGGGCGCTGGCCGCCGCCCCGGCGATCATGAGCGGCAAATTTTTCGTGCCCGCCAGGGCGAAGCCGACGACCACGCCCGGCAAGGCCGCATGGGAAAGGGCGTCGGACATCAGGCTGTGCCTTTTCCAATACGCGAGGCAGCCGACGATGCCCGAGGCCGTCCCCAGAATCAGCGTGCTGAGGAGCACCCATTGCGCGTTGGGCGAGAGCGCGGGAATCATACGACACCCGCCTCCAGCCAGCGCAGCGCCCCGCCGTAGGTCCTGGCGATGTTGTCGCGGGTGAACGTCTCCTCCGTCGGGCCGTGGGCGATCACCGTGCGGTTGAGCAGCAGAACATGATCGAAATATTCCCGGACCGTTTGCAGGTCGTGGTGGACGACCAGCACGGTTTTGCCCCGCTCTTTCAGGGCGCGCAGCGTCTCCATGATCGCCCATTCCGTCGCCGCGTCCACGCCGGCCAGCGGTTCGTCCAGAAAGTACAGGTCCGCGTCCTGCACCAGCGCGCGGGCGAGAAACACCCGCTGCTGCTGTCCCCCCGACAGCTGGCTGATTTGCCTTTTGGCCAGATGTTCGATGCCCATTTTCTCCATGGCGGCCAGGGCCAGTTCCCGGTGCCGGCGGCGGGGCCATTTCAGCCAGCCGATCTGTCCGTACAGCCCCATCAGGACCACATCGAGGGCGTCGGCCGGGAAATCCCAGTCCACCGCCCCCCGCTGCGGCACGTAGCCGATCCGGGATTTCACCTTGCCGTAGGTGGTGCCGAAAAACGACACCGTTCCCGAAAGCCGCGGATGCAGATCCAGCATCACTTTCAGCAGTGTGGACTTGCCCGCCCCGTTGGGACCGACGATGCAGGTCAGGGTGCCGCGCCCGACGGAAAAGTTCACGTCCTCCAGCACCCGGTTTTTCCGGTAGGCGGCGGACAGGTCGCTGACGCGCAGTACCGGTTCCTCCGGGTCTCCGCCGCTTTTCCGTTTCGCCGGCGGCGTTTCCGCCGGTTGCGCGGCCGCCGAAGGTTTTTCCGCCGCCGCTGGTGTTGCCGTTGCGGACACGTCCGCGGCTTGCATGACCGCCGTCCCGGGTTCCGCCGCCGTCAGTTCCACCGTGTGCGCGGCCGCCACCTCCGGTTCCGCCGCACGTGCATGGGCCGTTCCCCCGTTTTCCGGTTGCGCAATCACATCTTCCGTTTGGTTTTCCGCCGTCCTGGTTTTCCCCGTTTGCGTTTCCTCCGTCTGCAACAGCTGTCTCCTCGTCATGCCGTCAGCCTTCCTTTCCGCTCAGCGCGCGGGAAATGGTTTCCACATTGTGGCGAAACATGCCGAGATACGTTCCTTCCTCCGTTCCGGCCCTTCCCATGGCGTCGGAAAACAGCTCCCCGCCCAGCCGGACGTCCAGTCCCCGCTCCTTGGCACCTTCGATGACGGCCCGGATGGCCGCGGGATTGACGCTGCTTTCCACGAACACCGCAGGAACCCGATGCTCGACCAAGAGCTCAATGGTATGATCAATATCCGTCAGACCGACCTCGTCTTCCGTGCTCAGCCCCTGCAGACCGACCACCCGCAGGCCGAGCATGCGGCCGAAATACCCGAAGGCGTCGTGCGCCGTCACCAGCACCCGCTGTTGTTCCGGAATTTGCGCCACCATGTCCTCCGCTTCCTTCCGAAGCGCGTCCATCCGGGCAAAATAGGCTTCCCGGTTCGCCTCAAAATAAGCCGCATCCCGCGGGGAAAGGCGCTTCAGCTCCCCGACCGCCGCCGCGAGCGCCTCCTTCCACAGGCCGATGTCGAACCACACATGGGGGTCGATCGCCCCCTGCTCGTCGCGCAGCAGCTTTTCCTCCGGAATCGCTTCGGCGACGGCAAGGACCGGCACGGCTTTGCCCAGTTCCTCGAACACCCGGAGCATGTTGGCTTCCAGATGCAGCCCGTTGTAAAACACCGTGTCGGCGCTTGCCAGTTTTCGTATGTCGCTCAACGCCGCCTGGTACAGGTGCGGGTCCACCCCCGGCCCCATCAGGCTGTGCACGACGACCCGGTCGCCGCCGATGACCGACAGGGGTTCCGCGATCTGCGCGATGGTGGTCACCACGCGGATTTTGCCCTCCGCCCCGCCGAAGGTTTCATTTCGACCGTTTCCCGCGTACCCGCACGCCGCGGCAAGAAGCAAAAGCACAAGCCACAAGGCGGCGTGCGCGAGACGCCGTTTCGTTCGACCGAACCGAATGCCGAACCGATCCCTCCCGGACATGCGATTTCCCTCCGCTCCGGTCTGTCTGCCGAATGTGCCGAATAAGACGAATTCAATTTATGCTCAAAGGCAAATGTTTTTGCATAGGGCAAACTTTTTTTATTGATTAAAAATAATGACCCCAGGCCATTTTGTCAAGCAAAAAAAGCCCGCAAGCGGACCATCTTCCGCTATTGCGGGCTGATTTTTCCCGTATGCCGGCCGTTTATTCGCCGGCACGGGCCGTTTTTCGCCGATGCCGGCTCTTTTTCAGCTTGATCTGCCGTGGGACGCCCTCACCGGCGATCCTCACCGCCCCCTCACCGGCCGCCCTCCGCCGGCCGCGCTTCCCGCATGCGGATGGCGCTCCAGTCGTTGCGATAATAGCGGACGGTCACCGCAAGCCCCAGGAGCGTGACGAACGTGTACAACGCCACCCAGGCGCCGATGCTTCCCCAGCCCAGCACCTGAACGAACAGCCACGTCACCGGCACGAAGTACGCGAAATTGAGCAGCAGCGACACCTTCATCAGAAACGACGTGTCGCCGATGCCGCGGAGTCCTCCCGCATAGAAATTGAACAGGCCGTCGAAAATTTGCAGGTACGCGGAAATGGAGATCAGGAACGCGGCCAGCTCGTAAACCGCCGGATCGTCGGTGTAGATCCGCGCGATCGGCTCGGCGAAGATCAGCTCCGCCGTGCCCAGGATCAGAAGGAACAGGGCGCCGAGAATGGCCGTGTCCGTCCCCGCCTGGCGGGCCGCCTTCCAGTCACCCCGCCCGATGGCCTGGCCGACCAGGATGGTCGCCGTCGTGCCGAAGGCGAACGCCGGCATGAACCCGACGGACATGACGTTCAGCGCCACTTCGTTGGCGGCCAGCGCATGATCGCCCAGGCGGGCCACGAACATGGTGAAAATATACATGGACACGCTCATGGAAAATTCCATCAGGCCGAGCTTGCCGCTTTCCCTGGCCATCAGGTCGGCTTCCCGCCAGGACAGGCGAAGGATCCGCCGGGTGCCGAACGGCTTGTGCATGAGTCCCCAGAACACGGTGGCGCAAATGACGAGCTGCAGCGCTTCACCCGCAAGAAACGCATACCCCGCCCCGGTCAGCCCGAGTGCAGGAAATCCCCAATGCCCGTACGTCCATGCGTAACACAGGGCAATGATGGTGACGTTGGACACGACCGACACGATCATGGATACCCTCGTGTTGCCCACGCCGCGGAAAAAGCCGTGGAACACGAAGCTCATCGTGCCAAACGCCATGGCGTAAAAGCGGAGCTGCAAAAACTCCGTTCCCGTCTCCACCAGGTCCGCCGATCCGCCGGTCAGCCGCAGCACCGCCTCGCTGCCGGCCCATCCGGCCGCCGCCACCAGGATGGCGACGACAAACGCCGTCAGCAGGGCGATCTGCGTCCGCTGCAGCCCTTTGTCCATGTCGCCGGCCCCGTAATTTTGCGCCACCAGATAGTTGACGGTATGTCCGATGCCCGAGAACAGGGCGAACACGTTGTACATGATGATATTGACGACGCCCATGATCGCAATGGCGAGATAGCCAAGATCGCCGATCATGATGAGCACGATGGTTCCGGTAAGCGTCTGCGTCGCAAACGCAAAAAGGGAAGGCAGACCCAGGGAGAGGATCTGCTTCCACGTCGCCATCAGGCGCCGCAGCGCTCCCGTCATGATCAGATTCGATGCCATATCAAGCTTCCTTTTTTGCAAGTGATCCTCATATTCTCCAACGAAAAGGTGCCGATGTCAACGGGGCGAAAGGTAAAAAACGGACACCGGGTCCGCAAAGAGGCAAAAAAGCCCCGTCCATCCCCGCGGACATACGGTCCGTTTGCGGCGCTTCCAATTAAATGATCCATCCGCAGGCGGTTTGCGCCGTCCGATGCCGTCCGAATCCGCGCACACAAGCTCCGGCCGGATGCGCCGGCAACGCTTCCCGCGTTACGCGCCCGTGACGATCGCCACGCCGGAGCTGGTACCGATGCGGGTCGCCCCGGCCGCCGCCAGAAGGCGGACCGCCTCCGCGGTCCTGACGCCGCCGGACGCCTTGACGCCCATTTCCGGCCCGACGGCTTTCCGCATCAGCGCCACATCTTCCACCGTCGCTCCACCCGGGCCGAACCCGGTGGACGTCTTGACGAAATCGGCACCCGCCGCCTTGCAGATCCCGCAGGCTTCGATTTTCTCCGCTTCCGTGAGAAGCCCCGTCTCCAGAATCACCTTCACCAGCGCCCGGCCGCGGCACGCGTCGACGACGGCTTCGATGTCCTTCCGCACCGTATCCGGATCGCCGCTTTTCAACGCGCCGATGTTCATCACCATGTCGATTTCGGAAGCACCGGATGCGATGGCATCCCGCGCCTCCGCCACCTTGGCGAAGGTGCTCGTCGCCCCGAGCGGGAAGCCGACCACGGAGGCGATTGCCACGCCCGAACCGTCCAGCTCCCGAAACGCCAGGGGAACCCAGCAAGGATTGACGCACACGGCGGCGAACCCGTATTCCTTCGCCTCGCGGCACAGCCGGACGATGTCCGCCCTGGTGCTTTCCGGTTTCAGCAGGGTGTGGTCGATGATCCGGGCGATGTCCTTCCCGGACAGGGCTTTGCCGTTTGTCCGATCCACGGAGCTTTCCCCCATTCAATCCTTCAACTTGAATCCGCGCGGCAACAGCTCGCCAACCGTCGTTTCCAGCCGTTCCCCCGCCAGATTGGCCAGCAGCACCGGCATGTCCTCCGGGCACAGCTCGAACATCACCTGCCGGCACGCGCCGCAGGGAGAGACGGGCTTTTCCGTATCGGCGATGACGGCCAGGGCCGCAAACTCCGTGACCCCGTCCGAATACGCCTTGAACAGCGCCGTCCGTTCCGCGCAGATGCAAAGTCCGTAGGAGGCGTTCTCGATGTTGCAGCCGGCAAAAACGGTGCCGTCCTTCGCCAGCAGCGCCGCCCCGACCGGAAAGCGCGAGTACGGAGCGTATGCCCGTTTCATCGCTTCCCGCGCCGCCGCGATCAAGGGTTCCCACATCGGCGTCACCATCCTTCTCCATCCGCACTGAAGAAAAGCTTAACAGATTCTTGATCCGCGGAAAAGCGACCGGCGTTTTCCGGCGGAGGTCCGCCCGTCGCCGGGCCCCGGCTTTCACCGCCGAACCCGCGCCCCCGGTGCTTTTTTTGCCCACCGCTTTATGGTAAATTGGCACACAGGAGCCTGAGGTGAACGAACCATGCGCATGGTCGACCTGATCGCCAAAAAACGCGACGGCAAAGAGCTGTCGCAGGAAGAAATCGCGTTTGTGGTGGAAGGATACACCCGCGGCGACATCCCCGACTACCAGATGTCGGCCTGGGCGATGGCCGTCTTTTTCCGGGGCATGACGCCGGCGGAAACGGCCCATCTGACGATGGCGATGGCCCGCTCGGGCGACACCGTGGATCTGTCCCGCATCCATGGGGTAAAAGTGGACAAGCACAGCACCGGCGGTGTCGGCGACAAGACCACGCTGGTGGTCGCGCCGCTGGTCGCCGCCGCGGGCGTCCCCGTGGCCAAGATGTCGGGCCGGGGCCTCGGCCACACGGGCGGCACCATCGACAAGCTGGAGTCGATCCCCGGCTTCACCACCGAACTTTCCCCCGATGCCTTCGTCGACCAGGTGAACCGCATCGGCATGGCCGTCGTCGGACAGACGGGGAACCTTACGCCCGCGGACAAGAAACTGTACAGCCTCCGCGACGTAACCGCCACCGTCAATTCCGTCCCGCTTATCGCCAGCTCCGTCATGAGCAAAAAAATTGCCGCCGGCGCCGACGCCATCGTGCTGGACGTGAAAGCCGGCTCCGGCGCGTTCATGAAAACCGTGGAGGACGCCTGGCGTCTGGCCTCCACGATGGTGGACATCGGCCGTTCCGTCGGCCGGCGCACCGTGGCGGTCATCAGCAACATGGACCAGCCCCTCGGCCTGGCCGTCGGCAACGCCCTGGAGGTCCGGGAAGCCGTTGACGCGCTGCGCGGGGAAGGACCGGAAGACCTGACCCGTCTGGCCCTGACCCTGGGCGCCCACATGGTGGTGCTGGGCGGCAAGGCGGGCAGCTTCAAGGAAGCATACGAAAAGCTGGAAAACATTCTGCGAAACGGCGAGGCGCTGGAGAAATTCCGGCAGTTCGTCGCGGCCCAGGGCGGCAACCCGGACGTGGCGGACCGGCCGGGGGAACTTCTGCCGAAGGCGCCGTACCGCATCACGGTTCCTTCTCCCGTGGAAGGATTCGTCCATGGCATCCGGGCGGAAGAGATCGGCCTGGCCGCCATGATGCTGGGCGCCGGCCGCGCCACGAAGGAATCCTCGATCGATCCGGCGGTGGGCGTCGTGCTGGCGAAAAAAGTCGGCGACTCCGTCCGGCGCGGGGAGATCCTCGCGATTCTGCACGCGAACCGGGAAGACGTCGCGGACATCCGGCAAAGGGTCGAACGCGCCTTCGACATCCGGCCGCAGCGCCGAAAGAAACCCCGGCTGATCCACGGCGTCGCGGAATGAAGAGAAAGAACATCCAGGGGCAAGGACACAGGGGGTGTTGCCGGCATGAAGTTTGAACGGATTGCCGTCATCGTGCTGGACAGCGTCGGCATCGGCGAGCTGCCGGACGCCGCGTCCTTCGGGGACGAAGGAGCCAACACGCTGGGCCACATCGTGGGACGCGTGCCGGACGTCCGTCTCCCGAACCTGCGCAAATTGGGCCTCGCCAACATCGCGCCGCTCGGGAACTGGCCGCCCGAACCCTCTCCGGCCGCCTATTACGGCAAGATGGCGGAAGTGTCCGCCGGCAAGGACACGATGACCGGCCACTGGGAGCTCATGGGCCTGGAAATCCGCATGCCGTTCCGCACGTTTCCGAACGGTTTTCCCGAAAATCTGATCCGCGCCTTCGAAGCGGAAACCGGCCGCCCGGTCATCGGCAACAAGGCCGCCTCCGGCACGGAGATCATTGCCGAGCTCGGCGAGGCGCAGATGAAGACCGGCGCCTGGATCGTCTACACGTCCGCGGACAGCGTGTTCCAGATCGCCGCCCACGAGGAAGTCATCCCCCTCGAGGAGCTGTACCAGGCGTGCCGCATTGCCCGACGGCTCACCATGGCGGACGAATACATGGTGGGGCGGGTGATCGCCCGGCCGTACGTCGGCAAGCCGGGAGCGTTCACGCGCACGGCCAACCGCCACGATTACGCGGTGAAGCCGCCCAGGCCGACGGTGCTGAACGCCCTGAAGGACGGCGGATTCGAGGTCATCGCCGTGGGGAAAATCAACGACATTTTCAGCGGAGAAGGCATCACCCGGGCCATCCCGACCAAAAGCAACGCCGACGGCATCCGGGCCACGCTGGAGGAACTCGCCAAACCTTTCCGCGGGCTGCTGTTCGTGAATCTGGTGGATTTCGACTCCCTGTACGGGCACCGGCGGGACCCGCAAGGATATGCGCGAGCCCTGGAGGAATTCGACCGGGCGCTGCCGGAGCTTCTTTCCCGGCTTGGCGAACGCGACATGCTGGTCATCACCGCCGACCACGGCAACGACCCGGTCCATCACGGCACCGACCACACCCGGGAATACGTGCCGCTGCTCGTCGCCAGCCCCGCCTTCCGGCGGACGGGCGATCTGGGCGTCCGCTCCACCTTCGCCGACCTGGCGGCGACGCTGGCGGAAAACTTCGGCGTCCCTTTCGACACCCACGGGCGCAGTTTCCTGAAAGATTTGAAACAGGAGTGAAAAAAACTTGGCTCACGAACTCCGCGAACCCAAAGCGACGGTGGACAAAGCCGCAGCCTTCATTGCCGGCCAAAGCCCCGTACGGCCGGAGATCGGTCTCATCCTCGGTTCCGGGCTCGACGTGATCGGGGACCGGGTGCAAAACGCGGTCCGGCTCCCCTACGCTTCCATTCCCCATTTCCCGCAATCCACCGTCGCCGGCCATGCCGGACAGTGGGTACAGGGGATGCTGGAAGGCCGGCCGGTGGCGCTCATGCGCGGGCGCTTTCACCTGTACGAAGGCTACGAGCCGCATCAGGTGGCGCTGCCCGTCCGCGTCATGAAAGCCCTCGGCGTGCGGACGCTCGTCGTCACCAACGCCGCCGGCGGCATCAACGCCGATTTCCGGCCGGGCGACCTGATGCTGATCGCCGACCATCTCAACCTGACGGGGCGCAACCCCCTCGTCGGCCCCAACGAGGAAGCCCTCGGCCCGCGCTTCCCGGACATGTCCGAAGCCTACAGCCGACGCCTGCGCCAAGTGGCCCGGGACACGGCCGCGCAGCTGGGCATTTCCCTGCGCGAAGGGGTCTATGCCGGCCTGCTCGGCCCCAGCTACGAAACCCCCGCCGAAATCCGCATGCTGCGGATCCTCGGCGCCGACGCCGTCGGCATGTCCACCGTCACGGAAGTGATCGCGGCGCGCCATGCCGGCCTCGAAGTGCTCGGCATATCCTGCATCAGCAACATGGCCGCGGGCATGCTCGACAAGCCGCTCTCCCACGAGGAAGTGCTGGAGACGTCGGAACGGGTAAAGGAGACGTTCCTCTCCCTGCTCCTCGCGCTGGTGCCGAAGCTTTGACAGCCGGGGGCCCCAACCCGAACGGAGGTGGTCTGCCATGGAATTCCGGCCGAAATTCGACAGCTTCTACAAAGTGTTTTTGACCTTCGTGGCGCTCACCATTTCGGCCGTGTTGCTCATTCCCCTGATCGTGGACCGGGACGCGCCCGCCGAAGTGTGGTACGTGATTGTGCCTCTGAACCTGGCGACCCTCGCATTCCTTGCATGGTCCATATTTTCGATCAAATACGTCCTCACCATGGACTATCTGTATGTCCAGGGCGGGCCGTTCCGAAGCCGGATTCCCTACCGGGACATCACGAAAGTCGCGCCGACCCGAAACGTCTGGTACGGATACCGGCTGACGACTTCCTTGGACTCCATTGAAATTTTTTACCGCAAAGCCTTGCTGGGCAGCGTCAAAATTTCGCCGCAGGACCCCGAACGGTTCATCGCCGAACTGAAAAAACGCTGTCCCAACGCCGTCTTCGAACCCCTCCATTGACATGCGCTTGCCGGCATGCCAGCCATGCGGGCGATTGACCGGCAAACGCGGCCTTCCCGGCCGCGTTTTTGTCTGTTGGCCGTCAAAACACGATGCACACTTTCCCGAAGTGCGCACCTTTCGCCAGATACCGCAGCGCCTCGACGGCCTCTCGAACGGAAACGTGCGGTCGATCACCGGGCGCAGGCCGCTTTTGGCGATCGCCCGGTTCATGGCTTCGAACATGTCGCGGCTCCCGACGTTGATGCCCTGCAGCCGGATGCGTTTCTGAAACGCGGGGACCAGCCGGAAATCCCGGACTTCCGGCCCGGACAGAATGCCGACCAGGCTGACGCGCCCCCCGAAACGGCAGGCGGACACCGACCGGTTCAACGTGGAAGCCCCGCCCAGGTCGACGACGTGATCGGCCCCCCTCCCGCCGGTCCACTCCAGAACGGCCCGGTCCCATTCGGGCGTTTTCCGCCAATTGATGCCATGATCGGCGCCAAGCCGCATGACCCGCTCCAGTTTTTCGTCGCTGCCCGACGTGACGATCACGCTGGCCCCGTGCAGCTTGGCGAACTGCAACGCGAAAAGGGCCACGCCGCCGGTTCCCTGTACGACGACGACATCGCCGGCTTTCACCCGGCCTTCGGTGACGACCGCCTGCCAGGCGGTGACTCCGGCGCAGGGAAGCGAGGCGGCATCCGCGTCCGTCAGATGCTCCGGCACGCGGACCAGGCCGTCTTCATGCAAGACAGCATATTCGGCCAATAACCCGTCCAGCGGTCCGCCCAACAGGCCGTCCAGCCATTCCTTCGTCGGCTCGCCGGAAATCCAGCGCTGCGAGAACGTGGCGCAAACCCGGTCCCCGACCCGGAACCGCGAAGCTCCTTCCCCGAGCGCGGCCACCTCGCCGACGCCGTCGGAAACCGGGATGAGCGGAAACTTCATGTCGGGATAATAAAATCCGTCAATCACGCCCAGATCCCGCGCGTTGAGCGAAACGGCGCGCATTTTGACCAGCACCTGGCCCGGTCCGGGCGCCGGCACTTCCCGCTCCGCCATCACGACGTGATCGAGCCCGAACCCGTCCCGGATTTCGAACACCTTCATGAACCCCACCGCTTTTGGTAAAATCTAACCAAAATCCTAAGGAGAACCCCGCTCCAAGGGAAGACGGCACTTTTGGGTGCCCTGCGAACCTTTTGGTGCGTAACACGGGAGGTGACGCCAATGGCGGGAAAAACGGACATCGCGCCCGACGTCTCGGTCAATGCGTGCGCCTACCGGAGGGTGCTCGAGATCATCTCCAGCAAGTGGATCGTGCTTGTCATGCACGTGCTGGAGGACGGAAGCAAACGGTACGGGGAAATCGCGAGGCGGATCGAGGGTGTCTCCCAGAAAATGCTGACGCAGACGCTCCGGCAGCTGGACCGCGACGGGCTGGTTCGCCGCCGCGTGCATCCGACGGTCCCTCCCGCCGTCGTTTACGCGCTGACTCCCCTTGGCGAATCCCTGATGGAGGTTGTCCGCGGCTTCAGGGACTGGACCCGCAACTACTACGCCCAGGTAGAACGGGCATGAGAAGAATACGACCGAAGAATGCGCACGGGCGAGCGTTGACTCGCCCGTTTCTTTTTCCCACTTCCCCGGCAAACGCGCCGTAAACCCGTTTGCCCGGGAGAAGGCAGCCGCCATCGCCCGGTGCGCCGGGCACTGCGACCTGTTTCACGCCTCGCGTCTCCATCTTCCGGTTCGGCAGCTTCCGTGCCGCCGTCGCCCTCGTGAACACCTTTCGAAAGACACGATGCGTTTCGGCGGCGGCATGGAAGGCCGGCCGGCGGTAATCATGCGCGGGCGTTGGAAACACCAGTCCCGCTTTGCCTCGGGCCTTGCAGCTTGTCGGTTGCGGTACAACCTGCGCTTGTAACCGAATGGGGCCGAATACCGTGCAGACACCGGTTTTGCGCTCCTCTTTCACCGTCCGCGACGATCGACCGGGATCTCCCTTTCCCGGGAACCGAAAGAATCAGGTCTCAAGACATATCAAAATTTCTAAATTTTAGGTAAATATATCGTTAGCTTTGGGTATGACAGAAAAAGTATAGTGAAATCAGGTTCATCCATCCGATTTTGACTTTCATTTATGGAGGTGCGAAAATGAAGGTTTCAGAACGACGGATGCCGTTCCGCCGCGGGATGGAGAAACGGACGGTTCATGCGGCGCGGCGGCTGCGGAACATGATGGCCTGCGCGTTGGTGGTGTTGTCACTGGTCATGGCCGCCGTCTGGCCCGGACTCGGCCGTGTGGAGGCGGCGGACATCGCTTCCGCGGATCTGGATGTACTGTTTGTCGGCGCCCATCCGGACGACGAAGCGGGCAGTTTGTCCACCTTCGGCCAGTGGCTCGAGTACGAAGGCATCCGCACAGGCGTCATTACCGTGACCAGAGGGGAAGGAGGCGGAAATGCCGCCGGCACGGAAGAAGGAGCCGCGCTCGGTCTGATCCGGGAAGCGGAAGAGCGAAAAGCAGTCGGCAAAGCGGGCATTACGCGCATTTACAACCTCGACAAATTGGATTTCTATTACACGGTCAGCGCCCCCCTGACGGAACAAATATGGGGCCACGATTCCACCCTGGAAAAGATCGTGCGCATCGTGCGGATGACACGGCCGGAAATCATCGTCACCATGAATCCGTCGCCGACGCCGGGCAATCACGGCAACCATCAATACGCGGCCCGTCTGGCGGTGGAAGCGTTTTACGCCGCGGCCGATCCGGAACAGTTTCCCGAACAAATCACCGAAGAGGGATTGTCGCCCTGGCGGGTCGGGAAAATCTTTTTGAGATATTTCAACGGATCGGGAGAAACCGGCTCCGTCTGCGAGACGTCGTTCCAACCGGCGGAACCGACAGATCGGGTATTCGGGGTATGGAACGGACGGTTTTCGAAACGGAACGGAAAAACTTGGGGACAAGTGGAAAGGGAAGCGATGCGCGAATATGTGACCCAAGGTTGGGCTGTTTTTCCCGACGTTCCCTCCGACCCGGAACAGTTGGGGTGCGATTACTTTACGGAACTCGACAGCCGCGTCCCCGGCATGGACGGGATCACCGGCACCGACGGCATGTTGGCGGGCGCTTTGAAAGCGCTGCCGGGTGGGTTGCCTTTGGGCACGGAACTGTTTTTGACCTCCGATTCGTTCCATCTGGTCAAAGGGCAGACGTTTACGGTGACCGCGCATCTCCGCAACGGCGGAAAGCAGCCGCTGCCCAACGCCGTCGCAGAGCTTGAAGTGCCGAAAGGTTGGAAAACGACCGGAAAAAAGACGATGGGCATGCTGGCGCCGGGTCAGGAAGCATCAGCCGTATTTACCGTCACCGTACCGAAAGACGCGGACTTGCAGCGCGTCCGCTTGAAGGCGACGGTAAAAGCCGGATCGATGCAAGGCACCGCCAGCCGGGTCTTCAGCGTCGAACCGGACGTCACCGGAAAAATCGAACCGTTGCCGCAGGTCGCGCAATTTCGGACCTGGACTCAAACGGTGAACTTGCCGCAGCTCGATCACTTGATCAAACCGGTGCTGTCGATCGGCGCAGGCGAAACCCGGCCATTGGCGGTGGAACTTCACAACAACAGCCGGCAAGTGCAAAGCGGCAGGGTGGAATTGCAGTTGCCCGACGGCTTTCAGGCGGAACCCGCTTCGCAAACATACAGCAATCTGCGGCCGGGCCAAAAAGCCACCGTCGTCTTCCAGCTCCGAAACACCGATCCGAATCTGAAAACGTCCAATGAAGGCGGAAATCGCGGCGATTACGACTTCACGGTCCGCACAACAAGCCAAGGCGGCAGCAGCGAGCAAACCGCAGCGATCAATCTCGTGCCGGTCACGGTCATCGCCAGGGCGGAAACGGCGCCCGTCGTCGACGGTGTGGTTTCCGAGGGCGAATATCCCGGCACTCCGCTCGATATCAGCCGGCTGTGGGAAGGCGAGGCACCGGAATCCGAAGCGGACGCTTCGGGAACCGCCCGCGTCGTCTGGCACGGCAATGCGCTCTATTTCGCGATCACGGTCACGGACGACGTGCTGGGGGCCGTACTGACGCCGGAGGACGCCAAGCGCCACTGGCGCACCGATTCGGTCGAAATCGCCATCGATCCGCGCGGAGATTCGGAAAACACGTCTACCACGTTCAAGGTCGGCATTTTCCCGATAACGAATGATCCGGCGAACGGCAATCCCGCCGCCGCCTATCGCGACGCCGACAATCGGCAAGGTCCGATCGCGCTGACGGCTCCGGGGATGGTCGTCAAAGCGACCGTCAGCCAACCGTACACCGGGTATACGATTGAAGCGAAAATTCCGTTTGCGGAATTGCCGGCCCCCGTCGATCCCGGGCGAATGGGACTGAACATCTTTATCTACGATTCGGACACGCAGGACAAAACCGGCCAAACGCGGCTCGGATGGTCGACTTGGGGCGGCGTTCAAGGCGACCCGTATCGCTGGGGCCATGCCGTGCTGTCCGGATATGACGCGGTCGAAGGCATCGGCTTTGAGGCCGCCCGCAGCGTGACGTCGCCAATGTCCATCCTGCAGGCGCTGGAAGACGGCATTCCGCTCACCGGCGGGCGCGACGCCGGAGATGTGCTGCACTTTGTGTCGAAACCGCGCGTCCGCGGCGGAAACGTAACCGTCGAACTGCGGGCGGATACGGCGGGTACGGCGCATTTGTTCCTCTGGAAAGACGGCCATGCGTTCGCCTACGAGACGGCCGAATTGTCGCCGGGTCAAACGAAGCGCCTCGAACTGACGCCTGTCGGCGTCTCGCCCGAGGGAGGCGTCATATTGGCGGCGTTCGAGACCGTCGACGGCGCCACCACGGTCCTCTCGGCTGACATCGCGAAGGAAGTTTAAGTCGCATTCGGAACTTCGCTATTTGCCACGGATTTTTTCTCTACCTGCGGTCGGATCGTCGTTTTCCTCGCGGAACGGCCGGAAACTTCCGGCCGTTCCGCCGCAGCGCAAACATATTTCCCCTTGGCGAATCCCTGATGGAGCTGGTCCGCGGATTCCGGGACTGGACCCGCGTCCACTGCCCCCGGGTGGAACGCGCAAGGGAAGAATACGACCGAAGAACGAAAGCGGGAGCGCTCTGACTCCCGCCTTTCTTTTTTTTTAAGGTAAAAATATTTTCATACTGACCAAAAAAGTGGCAAGGCAACGCCGCCGCTTTTTTCTACAATGAAAGCAACGGAAAAAAAGAGGTGAACCGCCCATGGAGGCCGTTCAAACCGAGCGCCGAACGATCCCCCGCAAGGGGAGCCTGCAACGGAAGGAAGCGCTGGCGGGCTGGCTGTTTGTCGCGCCGATGCTGATCGGCATTTCCATTTTCACGCTGTTTCCGATTCTCATCATGTTCATCCTGAACTTCGCCAACTGGGACTTCGTCCTCGGCCTGCAGAAGTTCCAGTGGGCCGGCCTGGACAACTTCGAGCGGCTCGTCGACGACGCCCGGTTCCACAAAACCTATACAAACAACATCATCTTCATGGCCACCGTGCCGATCTGCATGGCGATTTCCCTGCTTCTGGCCATCATCATCGACAAGCACGTGTTCATGAAGGATTTCTTCAAGGTCACCTATTTCATGCCCTACATCTCCAGCGTCGTGGCCGTCGCCGTCGTCTGGCAGGTGCTGTTCCACCCGTCCAAGGGGCCGGTGAACCATTTCCTGCGGTGGATCGGCATCGACGACCCGCCCCGCTGGATCGCGGACCCGGACTGGGCGCTCATCTCCGTCATGATGATTTCCGTCTGGATCTCCATCGGCTTCAACATGATCGTGTACCTTGCGGGCCTGCAGGCGATCCCGAAGGATCTGTACGAAGCGGCGGAAATCGACGGCGCCGGCGGCTGGACCAGGTTCCGCCGCATCACGCTGCCGCTCGTTTCGCCCACGACGTTTTTCCTGCTCATCACCGGCATCATTTACTCGTTCAAGGCCTTCGACCTGATCGCGGTGCTCACCAAAGGCGGACCGGCGGGCTCCACGAGCCTCATGGTCTGGTACATGTACGAATCCGCCTTCGTGAACCTCAAGATCGGGTACGCTTCCGTGATCGGCACCGTGCTGTTCGTCAGCGTGCTGATCATCACCCTGATCCAATGGGCCGGCCAGAAAAAATGGGTGAACTACTGAGCCCCGGGAGGACGAGGCGAACGTGCCGACGCAAACGCTGACCCTGAAGCAACGAAAGACCAACTGGAAAAAGCTGATCGTCACGCTGGTCATGCTGGCCTGCGGGGTCCTGTTTCTCATGCCGTTTTTCTGGATGATTTCGGCGTCCCTGAAATTTGAAAACGACGTGTTCACCTACCCGATCCAGTGGATCCCGAAGGAATGGAACGCGGTCAACAACTACCGGAAGGTCTGGCTGGGCGACCACCCCTTCTGGCTCTACTATCTGAACACGATCAAGGTGGCCGGCCTGACCACGCTCACCTCCGTGACGGTGTCGGCCCTTGCGGCCTACGGCTTCGCCAAGGTCCGCTTTCCGGCGGGCAAATGGCTGTTCCTGATCGTGCTGGCCACCTTCATGGTGCCGCAGCAGGCGATTCTCGTCCCGCAGTTCATCCTGTACCGGCAGCTGGGGCTGTTCGACACCCATTTCGGGCTCATCCTGCTGAACAGCTTCAGCGTGCTCGGGACCTTCATGCTCCGGCAGTTTTTCCTGACCGTCCACCAGGACTACATCGAATCGGCCAAAATGGACGGAGCCGGCCACTTCCGCATCTTCGCGCAGATCGCCCTGCCGCTGGTGCGGCCCGCCGTCGCCACCTACGCCATCCTGCGGTTCATCTGGACGTGGAACGACTACCAGAACCCGCTCATTTTCCTGCGGTCGGACCGGCTCTACACCCTGCAGCTGGCCATGCAGAAATTTTCCACCATCAACGGCGAGTATTACTCCCTCATCATGGCCGCCGCGGTGTCCGCCATCGTGCCGCTGCTCATCGTGTTCATCATCGGCCAGAAGCATGTCATCGAGGGCATCTCGTTCGGCGGCGTCAAGGGATAAGCGGAGCCGGACCGCAAAACGCGCGGCATGCGCAAGAAGTCAAAAATTTTTGAAAAAAGTAATAGGATGCGCATGTAACCGTTTCATCCCACTGGTAAATTGAAGCTAAACATCCATACCTGCTAACTTGAGGAGGGTTTTCATGAAAAGGACTTTATGGTTCGGTCTCGCCTGCCTGGTCCTGGTGATGGGCCTGTTGTCCGCATGCTCCGGAAGGGGGAGCCAGTCGTCGCAGCCGTCGTCGAGCCCGTCGGCGAGCAGCCCGGCTTCCAGTCCGTCCGCGTCGGCCAGCCAGCCGTCCCGGGAACCGGTGACGATCAAATTCCACACCCACGGCGTGGAGCAGCAGTACAACTGGTCGGAAACGATCGCCGCCTTCCAGGAAAAATACCCGCACATCAAAGTGGACCTGGTCGTGCTGAGCGAAAAGGGCGACTCGCAGGAAGCGCTGCAGAAGCTGGACCTGGAAGCGGCCAGCGGCGCGCAGTTGGATGTCCTCATGTTCTCCGATCCCGCCTCCTACGCGCAGCGCGTCGGCATCGGCATGGTGGCGCCCCTTGACGAGTTCATCGCCAGGGAAGGTTTCAGGGTGGAAGAAGAGTACAAGGTCAATACGACCCTGGACGGCAAGGTCTACGCATTGCCCGGGAAATTCAACCCGTGGTACGTCCTGCTGAACCAGGACCATCTGGAAGCCGCCGGCCTGCCGGTGCCGAAGGATTGGACGTGGGACGACTTCGCCTCCTATGCGAAACAGCTCACCACCCCCGACCACTACGGCACCTACTTCCACGGCCCGCAAAACGGCGGCTGGATGGAGTTCCTGAAGCTGCACTTGGGCAACCGGATCAACGAGTCGACGGAGTTCCTGAAGCCCGACGGGTCGTCCAACCTGGACAGCCCGCACTTCCGGAAAACCCTCGAACTTCGCTGGAAGTTGGAAAAAGAAGACAAATCCGCCGTCCCGTACGCGGATATGCTGTCGCAAAAACTGCACTATCGCACCCAGTTCTTCACCCAGGCGGCCAGCATGATCCTCATCGGCAGCTGGATGAACAGCGAACTGGGCGGCACGGAGCAGAACCCCTTGAGCCACCGTGTGGCGGTCGCGCCGTATCCGAAGAACGATCCGTCCGATCCCGTCGGTGTCACGCCGGTGACGACGGACTTCATGGCGGTGGCGGAAAAGTCGCAGCACAAGGAAGCGGCCTATACCTTCATTCGCTGGTACACCACGGAAGGGCTGGCCAACTACGGGCGCAACGTGCCGTCCTGGAACGGCGTGTCGAGCGAAGCGCTGGAGTCGATCATCGACAACATCCTCAGCGCCACGCAGCATCCGGAGCTGGTCGACAAGGAATCGCTCCTGTACACGCTGTCGAATTCCAAATCCGGCATGATCGTCCCGCCGGTGTCCTATCAATCGGAAGTCTACAAGGCGCTCAACGAAGAGTTCGAACTGTTCATCCTCGGCGAGCAAAATCTGGATACGACGCTGAAGAAAATGCAGGATCGCGTGCAGCAAATCATTGATTCCAACAGATAAACAACAAAGCAAAAAAGTTGATGGGCTGGTACAATAGAGACAGGCAAGGAACGGAATTTCCGGATTTCCGTTCCTTGCCTGTCTGGGGGCCTGGGAACATGACCCGTTGGATCAAAGCCGCAACGTCCCTCTCGTTTCGCCTGAAACTGATGATCGCGTCGGTGGCCTGCATCCTGATCCCGACGTGCATCACCCTTTTTGCGTCCAACGCGGTGACCGAAAAGGCGATGCGCGAGCAGGCGCTGGACAACGCCCGGAATACGCTGCAGCTGGTGGACGGCTACGTGTCCAACCTGCTCGATTTCATGCTCTACGTGGTCAACTACATCCAGGTGGACGCGGAGATCAACGTGGTGCTGCGGGAACAGGCGCGGGAACCGGCCGCCGGGAGCGCCGCGGGGGGCGCCGGATCCGCCTCCGCCGCGGACTCCGCCCTGGCGTACAAGCGTTTCGTCGACGAGTACTACACCGTCATCAAGAAGCTGGACAATCTCTCCATCGCCGGAGGGGAGCAATATTTCATCACCATCCTGCTGCCCAACGGGAAGTCTTACACGAACTATCCGCTGGACGAGTGGGACCCCAACCGGTGGCGGGAGGAGCCCTGGTTCGGCAGGCTGCAGGCGCTGCGCGGTTTCGACACGTACTGGGTCGGAACGCAGCCCACCGTGTTCCGCACCCACAAGAAAAACCATCCCTACCAGCTGTCCGTCGCCCGGCCGCTGCGCAACATCAGCACCGAAATCTACGCCTACGTCATCGTCACCGTGCTGGAAGACCAGATCGGCTACATCTTCCAGCGGCTGGCGGGCGGCCAGGAAATCGCCCTGATCGACGGCAGCGGGTACGTTCATTCCCATACCGATCCCGCGAAAATCGGCACCGTCATCGAGGGGTTGCCGTCCACGGCGTCCGGCTTTTTCCGGCTGGACGGCGAAGATGTTCTGATCGTCCGGGAAGACCTGACCTATGCCGACTGGTCCCTGCTGCTCATGTCGCCCTACAAGGAAGCCATCGCCGGCGTGGGCAACAGGAACCGGGCCGTCTTCGTGTATTTGATCGCTTCCTTCCTGGCCTTCATGATCCTGCTCATCTTCCTCATCGGCACGTTCACGAAGCCGCTCAAGCGCCTCGGGCGCCTGGCGGAAACCGTGCAGAGGGGCAATCTCCAGGTCCGGTCCCACATCCGCGGGCGGGACGAAATCGGGTATCTCGGCACGTCCTTCGATCAGATGCTGGACCGGATCAACGTGATGATCGCGGAGATCACGGCGGAACAGACCAAGAAACGCAAGGCGGAACTGGCCATGCTGCAGGCCCAGGTCAACCCGCATTTCCTGTTCAACGTGCTCAACTCCATCCGCATGAACATCCTGCGCAAGGGCGACCGGGAGAACGCCGAAGTCATCGGTTCCCTGTCCCGTCTGCTGCGGATGACCATCGAGCAGGACCGGGAACTCATCCTGCTGGGCGAGGAAATCGAGCTGGTCACCCACTACGTGCGGCTCATGAACATGCGGCGCAGGGACAACGCCGAGCTGGCGCTGGACATCCCCGAAGACGCGCTGTCGCAGCCGGTGCCGCGGCTCATCCTGCAGCCCCTCATCGAAAACGCGCTGATCCACGGCCTGAAGCAGGGCGGAGGCGTCATCCGGGTCGGCGTGCGGATGGAACCGGACCGCATGGTGATCGAAGTGCAGGACGACGGCATCGGCATGGAGGCGGGAACGCTGGAGCGGCTGAGGGCCGCCATCGCTTCTTCATCCGGCTCCTCCGGCTCTGTCGGCGCCCGGGACGTTCGGGGCCGGGAACGGGATGCGGAAAAACGGCGCGGTTTTTCCGGCATCGGCCTCTCCAACGTGCATGAACGCCTGCGTTTCATCTACGGCGATTCCGCGGAAATGCGCATCGACGGCGGAAAACACCGCGGGACGACGGTGACGCTGGTCATTCCCCGCGAGGAGGTGAGCGCGGTCCATGTACAAAGTCATGCTGGTGGATGACGATTATCCGGTGCTGGAGTTTCTGTCGGAATCGATCCGCTGGGAAGAGCTCGGCATGGCGCCGCCGACCCTGCACACGGACGGCGAGGACGCCCTCGCCCACGCCATCGGCGACATGCCGGACATCGTCATCACCGACATCGGGATGCCAAACATGGACGGCCTGCAGCTGATCGAGCGGCTCCGGGAAATGAACCCGAACGTGCGCGCGGCGATCCTGTCCTGCCACTCCCAGTTCCATTACGCCAGGCAGGCGCTGAAGCTGAAGGTGCAGGACTATCTGCTCAAGGAGACGCTGGATCCCGCCGAGCTCACCAAACTGCTGGTCCAGTTCAGGGAATCCCTGGACCGGGAGCGGCTCATGGACCGGGAGCAGGAGCAGCTCCGGCACATCCTGAACCGCAACCGGGAAAAAATGAAGGAAACCTTCATCCGCGCCACCATCCACCAGCCGATTTTGCATCCGGAGGAGTGGAAACGGGAACTGGCCTCGTTCGGCCTGTCCGCGGACGACACGGCGCTCTTGCCGGTGCTTGCGCACCTGGATCATTTCACGCACGCCCGGAAAAGGTTCCGGACCGAGGACGTGCTTCGCTTTGCCGTGCTGAACGTGATCGAGGAGATCGCCGCCGCGCGGTCCGGCGTCGCGTATTTCCCATACAGCGCCAAACGGTCCTTTTTCCTGTTTGCCTTTGAACCCGGCCTGAAAATCAACCCTTACGACGAAGCGGCGGCGTTCGTCCGGGAGGTCCTGCAGGGCGTCCGGAAGTCCCTGAAGCTGACGCTGTCGTGCGTCATCGGCGCCCCGTGCCGCACCCCGCCGGAGCTGCAGAAGGAGCTGTCGGACCTGCTTTTCTGCGACGGGCAGCGCTTTTACCTGGAAGACGGGGCCGTGGTCAAAAAAGGGCACCCGCACTACGCCGACGTCGACCTGTTCCGCGATTACGACCGGGCCCGGGAGCAGTTCCGGAACGTGCTGCTGGCGGACCGGCGGGACGATTCCCTGCCCGCCCTGGTCCGGCGCTGGATGCATCATTTCCGCGAGCATCCCCGGCCGCCGGAGACAATCAAGGACTGGGTGCTGAAGCTGCTGCTGGATCTGAAACTGAAGGTGCACTCCCTGCGGTTTTTCCAGGCGCCCTATACCGCCGAGGCGCTGCATCAGGAGATTTCCGAGATCGACTCCCTGTCGGAGCTGGAAAACTGGCTGACCGCCCATCTGCAGTCGCTCCGGCCCGTGGTCCGCGATATCCTGCAGACCGGCGGCCGGCCGGAAATCGTGCAGGCCTGTCACTTCGTCGCCGCCAACCTGGACAAGAAAATCGGGCTGGAAGACATGGCGGCCCATCTGCATCTCAATCCCAGCTATTTCAGCCGCATGTTCAAGAAGGAGACGGGGGAGACGTTCACGGATTTCGTGATTCGCATGAAGATGGAGCGGGCCCGGGAACTGCTCGACACCACGGAATATTCGGTCGGCCGGATCTGCGACATGCTCGGGTATGACAACCAGAGCTATTTCATCAAAACGTTCAAATCCGTCGTGGGGGTTACCCCGATGGAATACCGCCGGATCGGCGTGGCGAGCCCGTGAACCGGGAAGCGTTCGCGTCCGGCCTGCACCGGTTCGCCGACCGAAGCCGCCTGCTGTTCCCGGACGGCCCCGACGCTTGGCGGGAGAAGGTGTTCGCCCATCCCGACACGCGGCAAATGGCCGAGGAGATGCGGGAGGAAGCGGTCCGGCTCCTGCTCCGCCCCATTCCCCATCTGCCCTGGTCGCTGTTTCGGCGGTTCGAGGAGGATGGCTCCCGGAAGCCCTACGAAACCCCGTATTTCGAGAAGCGGCGGCGGCTGACCGCTCTGGCGGTGACGCATCTTCTGCATCCGGACGTTCCCGTCTACCGGGAAGCGCTGTGGGACATCCTTTGGTCCGTGTGCGACGAGTATACCTGGTGCCTGCCAGCCCATTTGCCGCAGAATGGCGGCTTCACCGACCCCGCAACCCATGTGGACCTGTTCGCCGCGGAGACCGCCTTTGCGCTGGCCGAGATCATGACCCTGACGCGGGACCGCCTTCCGGCGCGGATCGGGAGGCGCATCAAAGCCGAAGTGCGGCGAAGGGTGCTCGAGCCGTTCCTTGCGGGAAGACCGTTCGGCTGGGAGCAGGCCCGGCACAACTGGTCCGCCGTTTGCGCCGGCTCCGTGGGGGCGGCGGCCCTCTATCTGCTCGACGACGAAGCCGAACTTGCGGCGGTGCTGTCGAAGGCGCTGGCGTCGCTGGAATGCTTCCTGGACGGCTACGGTGCGGACGGGGCGTGCCCGGAAGGGTACGGATACTGGGCCTACGGATTCGGCTTTTTTGTTTATTTCGCGGATTTGCTGGACAAGTGGACGGGGGGCGCCGTCAACCTGTTTGCCCGGGAGAAGGCCGCCGCCATCGCCCGGTTCGCCCAGCACTGCTTCATGGGCGGCCGCAAGGTGGTCAACTTCTCCGACGCGCCGCCGGAAACGGCCGTCGACCCGGGATTTTTCCACTATCTGCACGGTCGCTATCCGGACATCGCCGTGCCGGAGAAGGCGCTTCGCGGTCCGTTCAGGCCGGACCCTTGCGGCCGGTGGGCCCCCGCCATCCGCGGCCTCGCCTGGTACAGGCCGGAGCTGGAAGGGGCGCCCTGGGGGGAGATGTCCGTCTGGTTTCCCGACGCCCAGTGGCTGCTCTCCCGCCGCAAGGACGGCGCGCATACCTATTTCTTCGCCGCCAGGGGCGGCCACAACGGCGAGCCCCACAACCACAACGACGTCGGCCATTTCATCCTGCACGGGGACGGCGAGACGTTCCTCGCGGACATGGGCTGCGGCCTTTACACGAGAGATTATTTCGGCCCGCGGCGGTACGAGATTCTCTGCAATTCGTCCCTGGGCCACTCGGTGCCGGTGATCGGCGGCCAGGGGCAGCAGGCGGGATGCGGGCATCGGGCGAGGGTGCTGAACGCGGTCACGGGAGAAGAAGAGGACGTTTTGGCCCTGGACATCGCCGGCGCCTATGCGGTGCCGTCGCTTCGCAGCTGGGTACGCACCTTCGTCTGGCGCAAGAACCCTTCGCCGCACCTCATCCTGGAGGACGCGTTTTCCTTCGATGAAGCGCCCGGCGAACTGATCGAACGGTTCATCACGCCGTTCCGGCCGGACCCGGCGGGAAGCGGCCGCGTCGTCCTGCACGGCCGGCTGCTCGTCGAGTACGACGATTCGCGGCTGGAACCGAGGGTGCACCCTCTCGAATTTTTGAACCACGACGGCAAAACGGAAGCGTTTTACGCCCTGGACTTTGCGGTCAGGCCCGCGGAAAGCGCGGCCGCCCCGTCCGCCCGCCCGCCGCGGGAATCCGGTCTTTCACGAACCGGCCCTCCGGATGCCGGGATGCCCGGCTCCGGCCTTGCGCAAACCGGTATCCCGTACGCCGGCCGGCTCCGGTTCCGCTTTTCGTTTGCCGGGCCAACGGACATATAGTCCGTCAGAAGACGAAAAAACGGCGCTGCGAAAAACGCAACGGACATACAGTCCGTTACAGCGTCCAAAGTTCAAGGAGAAAACGGTTTCAGAAACGATCACCGCCGCCCAACGGACCAGATGTCCGTCAGATTTTGCGAATCCGCTTCCGGCCTTCTGGAACGGACCAGATGTCCGTTGGATATCCGGCGCGACAGGGCGGCAAAGGAAAGTTTGGCCAGACCGAAGGAGGAACACAACGTGTCCGACCGTTCCGCCTCCTGGACGGAGGAAGCCTGGAACCAAGTCAACGCAAAAGTGTCCCGCACCGCCGCCGTCATCGGCAGCCGTTTCCCCCACGCGACGAAGGACGGCAAATACGTGACGGAACGGCCCCACTGGTGGACCGCCGGCTTCTGGCCGGGCCTCCTGTGGCTGCTCTACCGGGAATCCCGGCACGAGCCCTGGCGGCGGATCGCCGAAGACTGCGAGAAACAGCTCGACCGGGTCATCTGGGATTTCGAAACGCTGGATCACGACATCGGCTTCATGTGGACCCTGACGAGCCTCGCCCGCTACAGGCTGCTGGGCGCGCGGGACGCGCGGCGCCGGGCGCTCCTGGCGGCCAGCCTGCTTGCGGCCCGATACAACGCGCAGGGGCGATTCCTCCGCGCCTGGAACCCGTGGCACGAGGGCCAGGACAACCGCGGATGGACGATCATCGACAGCCTGATGAACCTGCCGCTCCTTTTCTGGGCATCCGCGGAAACGAAAGACCCGCGCTTTTCCCATATTGCCAGGGCTCACGCGGAGACCGTGCTGGCCCGTTTCGTGCGCGAAGACGGGTCCGTCTGCCATATCTACACGTTCGATCCCTTCACGGGCGAACCCCTCGGTCCCCTCGGCGGCCAGGGATACGACGCCACGTCCGCCTGGTCGAGGGGTGCGGCCTGGGCGATCTACGGGTTCGCGCTTTGCCATCGCTACACGGGAGACGACCCATTCCTGGACGCGGCCAAGCGCGTCGCCCGCTTCTTCCTCGCCCATCTGCCGGAAGACTTCGTGCCGTACTGGGACTTCCGTCTGCCGCCGGACGCGCCGCGGTACCGGGACTCGTCCGCGGCGGCCTGCGCCGCCTGCGGCCTTCTGGAGATCGCGGGACAGGCGGCGCCGGCGGAGGCCCCGGCATACCGGCAGGCGGCGGAAAACATCCTGCACTCCCTTTACACCCGCTACGGCGCCTGGGACGATCCCGAATGCGAAGGACTCATCGTCAAGGGGACGGGCCACTGCCCGGAAGGGAAAAACCTCGAAGTATCCCTTATTTACGGCGACTATTTTTTTGTGGAAGGGCTGTCCCGGCTGCGGGGAAACCGGGAATTGTTCTGGTAAAGGCATGGGAGGTGCGACGCATGGCAGCCCACGACCGGGCGTACTGGCTGCGGACGATGCTCCGGATCGCGGAACCGGTGCTCATCCGTCTTGCGGAAGGCCGGCTCGCCGCGTCCATGCCCATGGAAGGTCCGCCCGACCGGAGACGGTACGCGCCGCTGGAAGCCTTCGGCCGGACGCTGGCAGGCATCGCGCCGTGGCTGGAAAGCGGATCGGAGGAAAGCGCGCGGCTCCGCTTCGCGGAGCTGGTGCGGGAGGGGCTGGATCGGGCCACCCATCCCGAATCCCCCGACCGGATGAATTTCGGCGAAGGCGACCAGCCCATCGTGGACGCGGCCTTTCTCGCCCAGGGCATCCTGCGCGCGCCGACGGCGCTGTGGGACCGGCTGCCCGGCCGGGTGCGGCGGCAAGTGGCCCAGGCCCTCAAGGAAACGCGGACCCGCAAGCCGCACTTCTGCAACTGGCTGCTGTTCTCCGCCATGGTGGAAGCCGCCCTGCACCGCATGGGCGAAGACTGGGATCCGATGCGGATCGACTACGCCCTGAAGCAGCACGAGCAGTGGTATGCCGGCGACGGCGCCTACGGGGACGGCCCGCATTTTCACTGGGATTACTACAACAGCTTCGTCATCCACCCCATGCTGCTGGACATTCTCACGGAGGTGGGCGGCGAGCATCCGGAATGGGAGCGCATGCGCACACCGGCCTTGCGCCGCGCCCAGCGGTACGCCGAGGTGCTGGAGCGCCTCATCTCCCCCGAGGGCACCTTTCCGCCCCTGGGGCGGTCGCTGGCCTATCGCTTCGGCGCATTCCACCTCCTGGCCCAACTGGCGCTGCGCAAACAGCTTCCCGCCAGCCTGCCGGCGCCCCAGGTGCGCAGCGCCCTGACCGCGGTCATCCGCAACATGATCGAAAAGGAAGGCACCTTCGACGAAAACGGCTGGCTGCGCATCGGATTTTGCGGCCATCAGCCGCGGGTCGGGGAGCGGTACATTTCCACCGGCAGCCTGTATCTGTGTCTCGCCGTCTTCCCGCCCCTCGGGCTGGACGCCGGCGACCCCTTCTGGAGCGGGGAACCCATGGACTGGACGGCGAAAAAAATCTGGTCGGGACTGCAGGTCCCCGTCGACCGCGCCCTGGACGAAGGCTGACGGACGAAGGCTGACCGGACCGGACAACAACCATCACGGATCGGGGGGAATCCACGTTGACCGAAAAACCCAAAAATTTCGTGCGGCACATCCACGACCCGGATTACGAAACGCAGTACCGCGGCAAGCCCATCGACCATCGTTCCATGATCTTCGACCGGGGCCGGGACAAGGAGTCCCTGAACGGCTGGTGGAACTTCGGCATCGACCAGTACGACACCTGCCTGCGGGCGAGATGGTTCGAAGAAAAGGACATGGAGGACGGCCGGACCCTGCCCGTCGACTACAGCTTCGACGAGTGGGAAAAAATCCGGGTGCCCTCCTGCTGGAACACCGAACGGGAGCGCTACTTCCTCTACGAAGGAAGCGCCGTCTACACCCGCAAATTCCGATACGTCCCGCGCGGCGAGAAACGGGTGTTCCTCAAATTCGGCGCCGCCAACTACGAAGCGAAGGTCTTCCTCAACCGGGAGTACCTCGGCTTCCACAAGGGCGGCTCCACCCCGTTCTGCATCGAGGTCACGGGCAAGCTCCAGCCGCAAAACCGCATCCTGGTGGTGGTCAACAACACCCGCAAGCGGACAAGCGTTCCCTGCGAGAACACCGACTGGTTCAACTACGGCGGCCTCTACCGGGACGTGGAGCTCATCCGCCTCCCCGCCGCCTTCATCAAGGACTTCACCGCCCATCTCGTGCCGGGCAGCGGCTTCTCCAGAATCCGGGTGACCGTGACCATCGACGGCGCGGACAGCGGCACCGCCGTGTTCGCCATCGAAGAACTCGGCATCCGGCACTCCATCGACGTCGTCAATGGATTCGGCAGCGCGGAAATCGACGCCAGGCCCGTTCTCTGGTCCCCGGACAACCCGAAGCTGTACGACGTGCGCCTCACCTTCGGGGAAGACGAGGTCCGCGACCGCATCGGCTTCCGCGAAATCCGGGTCCGGGGCACCGACATCCTGCTCAACGGCGAAAAAATCTACCTCAAAGGCATCAGCGCCCACGAAGAAAGCGTAAAAAACGGCAAGGCGATCAGCGAGGACGAAATCCGGGAGAACTTCCGCCTGGCGAAGGAAATGAACTGCAACTTCATGCGCCTCGCCCACTATCCCCACACGGAGCGGGCGGCGCAGATCGCCGACGAAGTCGGCCTCATGCTGTGGGAGGAAATCCCCGTCTACTGGGCGATCGAATTCGAAAATGAAGAAACCTACCGGGACGCGGAAAACCAGCTGACCGAGCTCATCCTGCGCGACCGCAACCGGGCCAGCGTGATCATCTGGTCGGTGGGCAACGAGAACGCCGACACGGACGCCCGCTACCGCTTCATGAGCCGCCTGGCCCGGCGGGCGAAGGAACTGGATCCCTCCCGGCTGGTCTCCGCCGCCTGCATGCTGGACCATGTCAACCACGTGATCGACGACCGGCTCGCCGCCGAGCTGGATGTCATCGGCGCCAACGAGTATTACGGCTGGTACCAGACGAATTTCGACGACCTGATCAGGCTGTTCGAAAACAGCAAGCCGACGAAGCCCGTCATCATCAGCGAATTCGGCGCCGACGCCAAGCCCGGCCACCGCGGCACCCGGGACGAAAAAGGCACCGAAGACTGCCAGCTGGACATCTACCGGAAACAGGTGGACGTACTCCGGCGTATTCCATACGTCAAGGGCATGTCCCCGTGGATCCTGTACGACTTCCGCTGCCCCCGCCGGCTGCACTTTACGCAAAACTACTACAATACGAAGGGGCTGCTGTCCGCGGACAAGACTTACAAAAAGCTTGCTTTCGACGTCATGCGGGAATTCTACGCCCGAATATGACGGCGCGCATCGGTTCTTCACGGCCCATGCGGCCGACAGACCGCCTTTGCCCGGGCGCCGCCCGACTGTCCTCGCCGTTCACCCGCCGGTATCTGAGCACACACGATAACCACCATCAACGTAGAAAAAAGGAGGCTGTCTCGTCCGGCAGAACCGGATGGGACAGCCTCCGCCGCTTCAGCGGCCCAAAAGCGCGGACATCAGGTTCCAGATCACCTGGGCGCCTTCGGCTCTGGTCAGGTTCGACTTGGGATCAAACAACCCATTGCCGGGTCCCTGCATCAATCCGAGCACTTGCGCCTGAAGCACCGACTCCAGGGCGAACTCGCTGATTTGGTCACTGTCGCGATAGCCGGCGGCTTCCGGGACATCCGGGGTTTCGCCGGTCGCCAGCAGGTAAGCCCGCATGATCATGACCGCCATTTCCTCGCGGGTGATGGCATCCTCGGGCGCGAAGGTGTGCGGGCTCTGGCCCCGGATGATCCCGGCCGCGTAGGCGGCGTAGACCGCTTCGGCGTACCAGGCGTCGGACGGCACATCTTCAAACCCGTGGGGTTCCGCGCTTTCCAAGCCAAGGAGCCGTACGAGCATGGCGGTAAATTGCGCCCTCGTCATGAAACCGTGAGGATCGAATTGCTCCTCGGACACGCCTTCCATGAGGTGTTTGGCCGCCACTTTCTTGATCACGTCATGCGCCCACAGCGATTGTTCCACATCGGCGAAGGTTTTGTCATATTCCAGGAACACGTACCGGTCATGGGGATGGGTGATCTCCACTCTCATCACGCCGTCCTTCGCCCAACCGCCCACATAGACCAGTTGGCCGTCTTCCGTGATGCGGTAGAATCCAAGCAGATCGGGATCCGCACGCGGCGGAATCGCCAGCTCTGCAATGATCGGCTCATCCAGGGTTTCGATCGCCGTCTCGCTTCCCTCTCCGTCGACAAGAAGGATTTGCAGTTCGAAGACGGGACCCGCGGGCCGAATTTCGGTACGGGCCGGAATCCGGACACCGGCGTCCAGGATGGACTGCAGGGCCTCCTCTTCCGCGACCGTGCGGATTGTCAGATGGATGTTCATACCATCCTCTTCACCGGCGATGGCGTTCAGCGTTCCCGCCGGCAATTCCAGCCTCAGTTGATCGTCCGGCACCAGGGCCAGGGCGTTGTCGCCGATCTCCCGCCCCAGATGGCCCGGAATCACCACGGCTTCCTTATCCTTCTCGACGGGAACGGCAATGATTCCGTTCTCCGGTTCCGGCAGCTCCTCCGGGGCAATGCGTTGGACGTTGTCGTCCATCGGCTCCGGTGCCGGTTCGGGCTGCGGCGCGGGGGCGGGAGGAGGCGTGACCGGACCCGGCACCGGCCGCGGAATCACGTGGACGGTGCGGATCGCTTCGTCCGCCGCGTTGCCCGTCGAATCGCTCACGTTGTAGCGGATCGTGAACGTGTCCGGCTTGCTCGTGTCCACCGCCGCCACGGGTCCGCGCGTGCGGCTGACGATGGTCACTTCGATCCGATCCGTGATCTCGCCGTCGCGGTCGTCCCATGCGGTCGCTCCCGCATCCTCGTACGGGTCTCCGACATGGACGTAAACGACCGGGTTGCCCAGCAGGGTGAGGACCGGCTTGGTGATGTCCGGCCGCTGTGTCACCACCACGATGCGGATGACTTCATCCGCCGCGTTGCCCGCCGAGTCGCTCACATTGTAGCGGATCGTGAACGTGTCCGGCGCGCCCGTGTCCACCGCTGTCACGGGTCCGTGCATTCCGCTGACAATGGTCACTTCGATCCGATCCGTGATCTCGCCGTCGCGGTCATCCCACGCGGTCGCCCCCGCGTCCTCGTATTCATCTCCCGTGAAGAGCTCGACGACGGGATCCCCGCGCAGCGTGATGATCGGCTTGTTCGTGTCCGGCGCGTCCGGATCGACCACGAAGACGATGCGCGTCACTTCGTCCGCCGCGTTGCCCGCCGAGTCGCTCACGTTGTAGCGGATCGTGAACGTGTCCGGCGCGCCCGTGTCCACCGCCGCCACGGGTCCGTGCGAGGCGCTGGTGATGGTCACTTCGATTTGGTCCGAGATCTCTCCGTCGCGGTCGTCCCACGCGGTCGCCCCGGCGTCCTCATAGTCATCTCCCACATGGAGGCTCACAAACGGATCGCCCAGGAGGGTGATGACCGGTTTGGTGACGTCGAGTTCTTCAATGAATTCTTTCACAATGACCGTCCGCGTCACTTCATCCGCCGCGTTGCCCGCCGAGTCGCTCACGTTATAGCGGATCGTGAACGTGTCCGGCGCGCCCGTGTCCACCGCCGCCACAGGTCCGCGTGCGGCACTGGTGATGGTCTTTTCGATCCGGTCCGAGATGTCGCCGTCCCGGTCGTCCCACGCGATCGCTCCCTGATCCTCGTATTCGTCTCCTACGAGGAGTTCGACGACGGGATCGCCGATCAGCGTGATGACCGGCTTGGCCGTATCCGGTTCCGCCGCCGCTTGGGCAATGAGGATCCAGCTCAGCTGGACGTCCGTATCGTTGCCCGAATTTTGCGGCGAGACGACGATCGTCATGGTGCCGTCTTCCGCCATTTCGATGCTCCTGTGCGCGGCAATGTCGTAGGCGTCGGTGATGACCCGGTCTCTTTCCGCCTCGCTGCCGTTGATGATCGTTCGGACGATCCGTTTGCCGGCCGACCATTGGTACCACGGGTCGTAGAACCCGATGTACACATCGTAGCGGCCTTGTTCCAGGTCGAACTTGTACGTCAGCGCCCGGTCCGTCTGGTCCCTGGTCACATACCGCAGGCTTTGGAAAATGTCATCCGTGCTGTCCCGGAGGGCGCTGTTGCTGCCCGTATAACCCCACGTCCGTCCGGACGCCGGATTGTATTCCTGTTCCGCCACGGCATGCGCCAGCGCATTGCCGGTCAGCGCTTCGTAGCGGCCCACCAGTTCATCGTACTGGGCGACGGGCCCCGGAGCCGGATTGACGAAGTACAGGGTTTGATCCGGCAAGCGGACGTACACCCCGTAATCGATCGTTTTGCCCGCCAAAGCGCCGCCCAGGGTTCCCCGGACCCAGACCGTTCCCAGCTTGTATTTCGCCGCTTCCAGACTGGCTTCGTCCCAGTCCACCGGCACGTCACGGAACACCGTGGAACCTCTTCGCACGTCCACCGCATCCGGCAAGACCGGCGCTTCGCCCAACCGGGAAACGGTTTCCTCCGCCGTCAGCACTTTGAGCGGCGCGTACTCTTCCAACTGGTCGAGAGTCCAGTCGCTGATCGGGACGCCTTCCACGACCGTGCCGTTCGAAGCCAACCGCAGCGGCAGCCAGACGTAACCGGAGGATTCCAGCGACCGCTGGATCCAGCGGTCCCCCATGTAGATGAACAGGCCGTTTTCCGGATCGTAGGGAATGACCGCCGTGGACTGGGAACGGTACGACGTGTTCGAGCCGTCCAGCGGAAACGGGTTGCCCAGCCGCGTATAGGGCGCGAAGGTCTCTCCATCCGGGGTGTTGCCATAGATATGATTGGCCCGATATACGACGGAGGGATTCGGATCCCAGCCGGTGGTGCCCGACGTGATGAAGTAATAGTACCCGTCGTATTTGAACACGGCAGGCGCTTCCCGGTTCTGGTCCGGGAATACCCGGGCGACGAACGTATCGTTCAGACCGTCCGCACCCTGGCTGGCGGGCCCGGTATACTCGTCGTTCAGGAGCGAAATGTATGTGTACCGGTTTTCCTCGCTGGAGTAGATGGCATAGGCTTTCCCGTCATCGTCCTTGAACACCGTCATGTCCCTGGCCATGCCCTGACTTTGGTCGTAATATCCCGGGACATAATTCATTCGCTGCGCGTTCACGAGCTTGAACGGTCCGAAAGGCGAGTCGGATACGGCAAAGCCCATCTGCGCCCGGCTGTACCGGCTTACGCCCGTTTCGGCCGCCGGATTGTTCTTCAGGGTGTCGAAATTGGCCAGGATATTGGCGTCCGACGGACCGTCAACGTGATATACGATCACGTATTTCCCGGTTTGCTCGTTGTAAAGCATCTTCGGTCGTTCCATGATCGTGTAGTAGGCATAGGTGCGGTCGAAGGCGAGCCTCAGGCTGTCTTCGTCATAGGCGGCCGTCATGTAATCGAAACCTGCGTCGTGGTTTCGGTCATAGTCGGGATGGACCGACCGGTCGATGTACGCCTGCAGGAAATCCCGGGCGTATTCGATGTCAAACGGGGTCAGCGGCTGCCCGAACTCGTTGGTGCCGATGCCCATGGCGCGGGCCTTCAACGCTTCCAGTTGGGTTTCGCTCACCTGGATGCCCTGCTGATTCGCCGTTTTCTCCACCGGGAACACGCGGTGCGGCACCATCACGTTGCCCATATCCACCCAGTTGTACAGGTCCTTCGACACGTAGACCCGGAAGCCGCCGATCGGCCGTCCGCCGAACGTTTTGTCCTCGCCGATCCAGAGCCACGCGCCATCGTCCGCCGACGGATCCGGTTTGTAGTACGGCTGATCCCCGTTCCAGCCCACATGCGCGACCCGGATCACCTGGCCGCCGTGGGCCTGGATCGGACGGCCGGAAGTGTCAAACCAGACATCCGTGTTGCCGCCGGCAATGCCGCCGAAGGATGCGTATCGGACCGGTTCCGGCGAAGCCGCCAGTTCCTCGACGGCCAGCCAGCTGAGGGGCGCGTTGCGGTTCGTCTTGCCGGAACCCGGCCCCTGCGTGTACGAGCCGACATTCGTCAGCGCATATCGGACATTCGCGGCGCCCTCCGGCAGACGGATGGCGTGGGACACCATTTGCGAATGCCCTTCGTGATCCAGATGCAGGCGGTTCACCAGATGACTGACCGTTTCGCCGTTCAGGTCGTACACGATTTCGATCTTGAACGGCATTTCGTTATTCCACCAAAGCCGGTGATAGGACGTGAAACGGTAGCTTTTGCCGCCTTCCAGTCCGTCCAGCCGATAGGACAGGATGGACAGCGGGTCGCCGCCGTCGATCATGATCCCCGTACCGTTTTTGTCGAGATCGTCCTGGGCGGATTTTTTGATCACGGAGCGTCGGTTGCCGTCGCTGCCCAGCGCGATGTAGCCCCAGCCGGATTGGGCGTCGTATTCCCGGTCGGTCATGTCGTTCAGGAGCCCGCTCCCCGTCAGTTTGCGGACGGCATTGTAGATGTGGGGCTCGGTCGGTCCCGCGTCGATAAAGTACTTCAGGTTGCGCGGCACCACTTCCACAAGCGCGTTGAACGTCTTGGTCCCTCCGTCCTCATAGGCGCCCTGTACGGCCACGGTTCCGAACACTTCGGCAAAATCCGCGGCGCTGGGCGCCCGGCCGTCGATGGTCCAGGCGATGACGTCGTAATCCGGACCGCCGTCCTCCAGACGAATGCGGTCAGGCAATGCCGGCAGTTCGTTCACATAGGTGGCGAACACCGGCGGGGTCCGGGCCAGCTCTTCCACGAACGCCAGACCCGTCGCGGCCTCCGCCAGCCTTTGGAGCGCCTGGTCCACATCCGCCTGCTTCGCGTTTTCGTCCTCAATCACATTCCACGCGTGCTGCAGTGCCTGATGGAAGACGGCCCAGGTTTCCGGCGTGTAATGTTCTTCAACCTTGTCTTTATGGGCGTTGTAAAGGTCGATCAGCGCCGTTTTGTCCACCGCGGTCGGTGCCAGGCCGACGAAGGACAACATGGGCGACTGCGCGATGCCCACCGCCCGCAGCCGCACGGTGAACGGGCCGGTCAGCTCCTTGACGAAATTGTAGCTTCTGATTTCGCTATAAGACGCGTTGTCAAGGGTAAACGTGTCCACCTTTACGGATTTGCCGTCATACTCCAGATACACGTCCGAGGTGCGCGCGTTGCCGGGCCACCAGCTGTGGCTGCCGATCGCGACGGTGTATTCTCCCGGCGCTAGATTGTCGAAGGTATAGGTCAGCGACGCGCCGACCTGGTTGGCCGTGTAAATGCCGGTGGTCGTCTGTTTGCTGTAAGGCCCCTGTACAATGCCTTTGTAATTGACTTCCCACGAACTGTCCGCCCGGAATCCGCCGTGCCCCCAGCCATTGGCGCCGTTGTAAACCTGATCGGGCTTGTCGTTGAGCAGCGGCTTGCCGTTTTGCGCCGCGAGCTCGGCCACCGCCAGATAAGCCGGGGAATCGTAACCCAGAATGTTTCCGGAAGATTGGCCCGGCGCAACCGGATCCTTCGTACCGTTCAGGTCGGCGAAATACAGGATGTCCTTCGGCACCACTTCCACATAGGCGATCGTTTCGAGGCTCCCGTAACTTCCTGTGACGGTCACCGTTTCATAGGGCCGGTCGAACGTCACGCCGGTCAGGTCCCATTCCACGGGAACCATCCGGATGTTTCCTTCTTCGTCCTTCGCTTCCGCCTGTTCGGGCAGCAGCGGTTCTCCGCCCACATAGGCGGCCCCGTAGTGCGGACCCGCCAACTCGCGCAGATCGCCGGTGATGAGTTGTTTTTTCGCATAGTTCAGCCGCGCCGCGAGCTGATCGGCCCCCTCCTGGTCCAGACGGTAGGCGGCCGGAACCGCCAGCGCCTGTTCGGCCATCTGCAGGGCATTCTCAAACAGTTGCCAGTCGGATTCCCGGTATTCTTCGGACCTTTCGATTTCCCGGGCTTTCTCCACGGCTTCCCGCAGACCGGTCGTGTCGGGCAGACCCTTGACTTCCCCCGAAACGACGGCCACGGAGTCCACCACCAGCGTTCCGCTCAGCACCTCGATGTTGACGGTGTGCTCACCGTAGGGCAACCCTCGCAAGGAGAAGGTCTGATACAGTTCATCCGACGCTTTCGTATTGGTCGACAGATACGCCGGTTTCCCGTCCACGGTCACGGCCAGTTTGGCCGAACCGTCGTTCGGTCCGAGGATATCGAGCCCCGTGCCCACAAACGTATATTCCATGGTCGCTCCGGCACCCTGGCTCCGGGACAGGGACCGCTGGTAATGGTACATCCCTTGTCCGTTGTCATGAGCCCAGGGACCGTCGTAGATCAATTTGGGATTGGGAACCGGAGCCAGGTCATGCATTTCGAGATTGTCGAGATGCTCGGAATAGTACGGCGCATAGCCTTCCACCGTCTCGACTTTCAGGTTGTCGAACCGGACGTGGTAATAGCCGGTTCCCAGATCCACCCGTCCGGAGAGTTTCGGATTCGGGTCCGCATAATTCGCCAGTTTCACGCCGTCGATATAGGCGGTGATCTCGTTTCCGGCCACCTGAATGGCGATGTTGTGCCAGGCATCGTATGAAATGTCGAAGCCGTCGATTTTGACGCCGCCGGCGCCCGTCGCCACATTGCCGCCGGCCACGACCCGGTTGTGCGCCAGCAGCTGCCAGCCGCCGTCGAACCAGAATTTCAACACATACGGCGTGCCGCCGAGGTAATGGGAATTTCCGCCGCCCTGATAGCGGGCGCCGATTGCCGCATAGTTCGCTCCGTTTTTGGTATCGTTGGTTTCGAAGGACACGTCGACGCTCGCTTTGTAGTTCAGCCAGCGGAAATCCCCGATCGCGGTCACCGGTTCGCCCGCGTTCCAGGCGCCGCCGAGCCCCATGATGTCACGGTCGAGCTGCTGTCTCAGCACGTAGTTGCCGGTCTCCTCGTCCCGGTACGTTTCAAAGGCGCCGTTGCGGTCGTGGGTATAGCGGGGAATCGCCCCCTTGTCGCCGCCGCGGGACGCGATGTAGCTTTCCGATCCGGCAATGGTCCCGCCCGGGCCGATGACGACGACTTCCTTGCCTGCATAGTCGAAGTCATCCGCATACAGGATCCGGTCATCGGTCTTCCGATGCGTTCCCGTCGCGTCCGTGTCGAGAATCGTCCGCTCGCCTTCCACGGGCAACGGTTCGGGGAAATCGGGATCCTCGCTTCTGTTCAGGGTGGTTACGGTCACAATGGACCATGGTTTCACCCTTACCGTATAGTACCCGTTGGCGTTCGCCGCAGTCTTCCCGAGGAAACGCATGTAGTTGCCGTTGAACGCCTGGCCTTCGTCGGCCGCGCGGGTTTCCCACACTTCCACATCGGGATGGCCCGTATAGCCCATATTGACCGCTTTGATTTTGTAAATGCGCTCATATTCGCTGTCATTGACGATAATCGTGGAGAAATCGCTCTTGTCGGGAGCGGCCAGCGTCATGTAGCTGGGCGCGCCGTTCCGGCCGTCGATCGGGTTCGTCCCCGTCGCCCCCGTGTAGCTGGCCTGCGGAACAGCCCGCCAGACGCCCGCCGTATTGTCATCATTTTCCCAGCCGATTTTCGCAAACGAGCTGAAATGCCTGAGCACCACCAGACCCGCATCGTAGTGAATCCATCCCGACCAGGGATCCCGGGCGCTGACCAGCTCCTTGAAGGAATACTGCCCGCCTTCATAGAACGATCCGATGGCCGGCTGATAGATAAAAAGCGTTCTCCTGGAGTTCACGAACCCTTTGATGATCGTGTTGGCCATCTCCAGCGCGCTTCCGGCGCCGCCGATGCCCGTTCCCGGTTTGGACGGAAGACGCGTGTTGTTGTTCGGGCGGAAAGCCGAGTTGCTGAAGGTGGCCTGGGCTTCGCTGTTCCAGACCTGAACGTCGAATTCCTCGGCCAGCCGCTTGAAATTGCCCTGGTTGTCGTCGTCGGTATTGTAATGGTACCCGGCGGCGGAAACCGCGGCGCGCAATTCGGCGTCATTGACCATGGCGCCGCCGAAGGTACCGATGCCGACTTCATCGGAAATGACGATCTTGATGCGGTTGTACAGCCGTTTTTCCTCTTCGCTCAGGAAGCCCTCGCTGTCGCTGCGGACCCGGTTGGCGTATTCCTTGGTCCAGTACAGGTCCGGCGCGTGTTCATTGATATGGGGATTGACGTAATCCACCATGAAGCCGTATTCACGATAGGCGGCCAAAATGGTTTCCTTGTACCACTTGTAAATTTTGTCGTTCGTATTCGCCCAGGCGGGCGCGTTCCAGCGCAGGATGCTGACTTTGACATCCGGATTGATCTTCTTGGCGTCCGCCGCCAGCTGGAAGCCGGGATGCCGTTTGACGTTGGCCGCCTCGTCTTCCGTACGCTTGGTGGCCGGATCGGGACCGGTGGAATTGTTGCGATCGTTCCCCATTTCGATTTTGACATGGGTCATGATGGGGTTGTCGCCGCCGAACAGGATCTTGAGCAGTTCCAGGTATTTGTCCGGATGTTCCGCCTTGTAGTCCATGAGCAGGGCGCTGGTGCTGTTGGCGCTCAGCACGCCGAAGCCCTTGAAAGCAAGCCCGTTCCGGTTGTCCGCCCGGATGTGGTTGCCGTCAAGCAGCACGTTGACGACCTGAATCTGCTGTGCCGCCCGGATCAGCTGCCCGATCGCCCCTTCGGCGATGGCGAACCAGCTGAGGATCGGCTTTTCGTTGGAAACGTAGGCATAGGTGAGCTTCATCCCGGCATTCAAATCGATATCCGCCGGAATGGTAAACTCGCCGGAAATCATTTTGGTGTTGTTGGTGTTGAACTGGTCGAGCTGAATCTCATGGTGCCGGCCTTCCAAATCCCAATATTCGACGCGCGGGCGGATGACGCGGCTGCGGCTTCCGTACCAGTCGTAGAATCCGCTGGTCAACGTATAGGTACCGGGGGGAAGCGCTTCCAATTGATAAACGATGTCGTTGTCGACGGCCCGCAATCCCACGACCCAGATGGACGGATCGGTCTGCGGATCCGTGTGGCCGCCCACCTTCGAATTGCGGACTTTCTGGGTGCGGTCGTCAAATCCCCACGAGGTATCGCCCGGGACGAATCTTTGGTCCGGCAATCCGTTGACCAGGGATCCTCCGGTCAGCTGATTTACCGCTTCATGGAAAGGCGAGTCCGAGGGTTCGCTCCCCTCGGAATCCCCTCCCCGGCCGCTGTCCACAAAATAGACCAGGGGATGGTCCGCAGGCGGAATCACCAGCACTTGCGCCGTGACATGGTCCCCCTGTTCCGTCATTCCGGTCACGGTGACCGTCTCATAGGGAACCAGAAAGGTATCCTCCTCGATGAACCACGCTACCCTTTGGGTTTCGCCTCCCGCTTCGATGGATTCCGGAAGGGTCGTGCCGGAGACGGACATCGCCCCCATATGGGCGGCGGCAAAAATCCCGCCGGTTCGTTCTTCGGCCGATGCGGCGGGTGTCGCACCTCCGGTCAACATGCCCCAAACCAGCAGGGTACTGACGGCAAACGAGAAAACCCGTTTCGCGAAGGAATTCCTTCCAGTCAACGATTGTTCCCTCCCCGACTTTGATTCGGCGCAGTCCACACCTCCGATGCACGCATGATTGTAATGGAATCCGCTTTCAAATAAATCAAAGTATTTTTACTTTTTCCGCATAATTTTGCCATCCGATCATTCAACATTTTTTCCGCGGGAAATGTCCGGTTTTGTCGTAGAAAGACGGGGAAAGATAAGCTGTTCGGGGCAATGGGGAAGGCGGCAAAGAAGTTTCGATAGGGTGGATTTTTCAAGTATAAAAGTTATATTTTACCATTAACAACAAGCAACCAGCCCCTCCTCCCGATCCTGGCCGGTTACCCGTTCAATATCGCCGGTTCGGCAATTCCTGTTCCGCCATCGACTGGGTGAACACCGTCTCGGCTGACACGATGCGCTTCGGCAGCGAGCGCCCTTCCATGATTTCCTGCACCGCCTGCATGATTTGCGGACCGATCAGCGGATTGCATTCGACCACGAAATTGATTTCGCCGGCCGCCAGCTTCTCCAGCGCCCTGCGGGAGCCATCCACGGAAATGATGACGATGTCCTTGCCGGGTTTCAGGCCGTACTCCTTGATGGCTTCCACGGCGCCGAGGGCCATGTCGTCGTTGTGTGCAAAAAGCACGCGAATCTCGTTGCCTTTTTCCTTCAGAAACTTTTCCATCACCCGCTTTCCTTCCTCCACCGTGAAATTGGCGTGTTCGCTGAGGATGATCCGGAAGTCGGACCGTTCCTGGATGATGTCCCGGAATCCCTTGGCGCGTTCGATCGTGGGCGAGGAACCCTCCGTTCCCTTGAGTTCCGCGATTCCGATGGGACCGGGTTCGTCGCGCATGACATCCCGCAAATATTTGCCGGCTTTCCGGCCTTCCTCGTAAAAATCCGAGCCGATAAACGTAACATAAAGGGAAGAATCGCTGATTTTCATCTCGCGATCGACCATGATCACCGGAATGCCCGCCTGTTTTACTTCCCGCAGAATGGGTTCCCATCCCGTCTCGATGACCGGGGCGATGGCAATCACGTCCACTCTTTTCTCGACAAAGGACCGGATCGCTTCGAACTGTTTCTCCTGGGATTGCTCCGCGTTCTCAAAGATGAGTTCAATGCCCGCTTCGGCGGCGGCTTCCTTGACCGATTCGCTGTTGGCGTTGCGCCAGTCGCTCTCCGAGCCGAGCTGGGAAAAGCCGAGCACAATGGGCCGTCTGGCGGCAGGGGCCGCGGGCAACGCCTCGGCCGGCTCGACAACGGTCCTGCGGGAAACATCGTCGGGAGTCTGCGCCGGCGTAACCGCGGCCTCCTTCTTGTCGCAGGCAAACAGAAGCAGGAACATGATGGGCCAGGTCCATCTCGCCATCCGTCGCGTATCCATGTTCATCCCCCCACGACCATGCGACATGTTGCCATCTGCCGGTGATCTGCCGATTCAAATCTGAAAACGGGAAACGTGCCGTTCCAACCTCTTGGACCATTCGTTCATGTTTTCCGCCAATGCGACCAGTTCGTCGCTGATTTTTTGCTGTTCGGCGCACAATGCGGCCACCTGGCGCGAAGATGCGGAAGATTGTTCCGCGACCGCCGCCACCTCCTCCGCCGAGCGGGAGAGCCCGGTCTGCGTTTCCTGCATGACGGCCACGGACGCATTGACCTCCGCCGTACGGTCCAGCAACCGCTGCATTTGGTTCTGTACGTTTTCAAAAATACCGCACACATCGCGAACATGAATCGCGAGTTCCTGAAAAAACGGCATGGTTTCCGTCATCGCTCCAACCGCTCCGGACACGCCGGATCGAAGGGTCTCCAGCATCTCCCCCGCTTCCCGAATGGAATGGTTCGATTGCTCGGCCAGTTTCCGGATTTCTTCCGCAATGACCCGGAAAGCGGAATGTTTCCCGTCGGAGTGGGCCGCCTGGATGGATGCGTTGAGCGACAGAATCGTGGTCTGCTTCGCGATCCGGGTCATGAGATCGAGCAGGCGGTGGATGGAATCCATGCTGTCCTTCAGCCGCTTCAGGCGATCGCTTACCTGGACGAGCCGGGTCTCGGTTTCGCGGGTCCGGCCGAGCAGGGATTGTACCTTGACGTTTCCTATTCGGCACGCCTCGTCGACTTCCTGCGTGGTGGCAAACATGCTTTGCTGAAAACGGCTGGTTTCATGCAGCCGCCCGGTCATTTCGCCGACCCGGTGGTTGGTACGTTCCGAATGGACGGCCAGCTCTTCGGCGCCGGCGGCAATCTGCGCGCTCGCGGACTGGATTTCCTTCGCCGACAGCGCCGTCCGGCGAGCGGCTTCCGTCACCCGGTCCACGGCTTCCGTCACCTGGCCGACCGACTGGCGGATTTCTCCGATGAGCTCCCCGATTTGTTTCGCCATCCGGTCGTACGCCTCCGACACCATGCCGATTTCGTCCTTTCCGCGCTGGTTCAGCCTGCCGCTGAAATTGCCCGTCGCCGCCTCTCCCATCAATTTTCTCAGGCGATCAAGCCGGCTGCCGATCCAGCGGGCGATCCGAACTCCGGCGGCCAGTGCCAGCAAAATGCTGACGCAGACCGCAATCCAGGCGGTCGTCTGAATGCCCCTCGCCGCCGCGGTCAGTTCCCGTTGCGGCACCATCCCGAGCAGCGTCCAACCGCTGACGGGCGAGGAACGATAAAGCACGATTTCCTTGCCGTCCGCGCCTTCTCGCGTCAGATGACCTTGTTCCTGCGCAAGGGAAGGGAGATGGATCTCCCCAAGGTCCGCGTCCGCATTTTCCGTGTCTTCCGAATGGACGATGAACGGCTGACCGTTCCGGTTCGCCAGGGCCACCACGGACCGGTTCCCCAGCCGGATGTCGCCCACCGTTTCTTCCAACACCGAAGCCTCGATCTGAACCAAGAGTGCGTATTCGTTGGATCCCACGTTTTGCTTGCCGAACAGCTGTCCGAAGGCAAATACGGGCATCGCCTGGGACCCCGCATAGCCGCCTTCGGCCGCCGGAAACCAGACCGGAAGGCCGGCCGCCTGACGAATTTCCTCCAGCCAGGGAACACCCGGCTCCGGTGCCGCCGTCTCCTGAGTGCCGATCACGGGGACCGGATCCGCGAGCGGAAACAGATGGATGTCCCGGATATGCGGATCGCTGAGGGCAAGTTGATCGAGAATGCTCCGGGTCATGGCGATGCGCCGGTCACGTTCCTCCCGGGGCAAATCCGGATAGGCGAACTGGAACAGATTTTCCGTGAAGGCCGCATGGCGCATCAATTGATTGGCCAGCTCCCCGTAGTAGCGCAATTGCATATCCATTTTTTCGCCGGCCTGCACGATCGTCTGCAGCAAACCGGATTCCGCCTGCCGAACGATCGCCGAGCTCGCCGTCCGATACGCCATCAGCCCGGTCCCGGCCACAAAAGCGCTTACAAACAAGACGAACAAAATGAGCAATTTCATCCCCAGAGAATGCCAGAAGTGCTTCTTGTCCGTCATGGTGGATCCTCCAATACAGGACCGATTTCCGCCGCCGTCCCGACGGCGGCGGAATGCGCGTCCAGGCGTTATTTCCGGTACGCCCCGGGCCGCTTCCGGCTAGGCGTCCCTCACTTCGCCGCGGGCGCTGAGCAACCGCTGCAACAGGATGAACAGGAGCAGCAGGATGCCGATCACGATTTTGGTCCACCAGGAGCTCAGGGTTCCTTGGAAGCTAATGATCGTCTGGATGATGCCTTGCAGCATCACACCCAGAACGGTCCCGATCACATAGCCGACGCCTCCCGTGAGCAGCGTGCCGCCGATCACCACCGCCGCGATCGTGTCCAGCTCCAGCCCGAGCGCGTGCAGTCCGTATCCGGACAGCATGTAGAAGGTGAACACGACACCCGCCAGGGCGGAACAAAAACCGCTGAACGCGTAAATCAGCACTTTCGTGCGGCCCACGGGAAGTCCCATCAGCAGAGCCGAGTATTCGTTTCCGCCGATGGCATACACGCAGCGCCCGAACCGCGTGAAATGCGCCATGAAAATCGCCGCGGCCACCACGACCAGGGCGATGATGACGCTGATGGAGATGAAGTTCCCGCCCGGCAGGTAGATTCTCGTCTGCGCCATGGTCACATAGAAGGGATTTTTGATCGTAATGGTATCGATGCTGATGACGTAGCACAATCCCCGGGCCAGAAACATGCCGGCCAGTGTGACGATGAATGGCTGAATGTTGAAATAATGAATGATCGCTCCCATCCCGGCTCCCATCAGCGAACCGAGGGCCAGCACCAGCGGAATGACCACCGCCGGCGGCCAGCCGGCCTGTTCGACGAGGGCGGCGGACAGCATCGTCGTCAGGGCGATCATGGATCCGACGGACAGATCGATGCCGCCGGACAGGATGACGAACGTCATGCCGGTCGCCACGATCAGCAGAAAGGCGTTGTCTATAAGCAAATTGAGCAGCACCTGCCAGGAAAAGAAGCCCGTGTAACGAAGGGAGCCCGCGGCAAACATCAGGGTCAGAAGCGCGGTGGTCACGATGATCGGCACATGCTGCTTTTTGATCTTGATCGCGTTAACCACGGGTCGTCACCTTCCGTTCAACCGGCGGTCGCGGCGCAATCAGGGAACGGGCCAGCATCCGGCGGAACGATTCCGATTGGATGAGGCAGACCGCAAGGACAACCAAAGCCTTCACCACCAGCGTAATTTCGGGCGGAACCCCGGTCATGTAAATGGTCGTGGTCAACGTCTGAATGATCAGGACGCCGATCAGCGTACCCGTCAGATAAAAGCGTCCTCCGTTCAGCGAGGTGCCCCCGATGACCACGGCCAGGATCGCGTCCAGTTCGTACCAGAGCCCGGCGTTGTTCCCGTCCGCACTGGACACGTTGGAACTGAGAATGAGCCCCGCCATGCCGGCGCACAGACCGCAAAACATGTACACGAACAGCCTGACCGTGACCGAACGGATGCCGGCCAGCCGGCTGGCCGTCGGGTTGCAGCCGACCGATTCGATGAACAGCCCGAGGGCCGTTTTGCGGGTGAGCAGCGCGGCCAGCGCAAAGACCAGCGCCACGATATACACCGATACGGGCAACGTGAGCAGCGAGTCTCCGCCGATAATTTCATAATTCGGACTGATGACCGTAATGATCTGGCCGCTCGTGATGAGCTGGGCGATGCCCCGTCCGGCGACCATCAGAATCAGCGTGGCCACGATGGGCTGGATTCCGAAACGCGTGACCAGAAACCCGTTCCACAGGCCGAGCACGGCGGAAGCGGCCAGCGCCAGGCCGATGGCGGCAAGGACCAGCCCCGGATCGTTCTGATCCGCCCCCTTGCTGATCGTCAGGCAGGCGATGGCGCCGGCAATGGCCACGACCGAACCGACGGACAGATCGATGCCCCTGGTGGCGATGACCAGCGTCATGCCGATGGCGACCAGCGCGAGCGGCGATCCGAAAAAGAGAATGTCGATCAGGCTCCCGTAAAGCGCTCCTTCGCGCATCTGGATCCGGAAAAATTCGGGATCGTAAAGCAGATTGAAAACCAGAAGCGCCACCAGCACCATCAGGGGCCAAAACAGATGATGCTTATGGATTTGTCCCAATCGTGCCATGGATCACCCTCCCGCGATCGCTTGCATGACCCGCTCGCGGCTCAGGTCCTCGCCTTCGATTTCCTTCACTTTCCGGCGATCCCGCATCACCGCGATCCGATGGCTGATCCGCACCACCTCTTCCAGTTCGGAAGAGATGAACAGTACCGACATGCCCTCCCGGGCCAGCGACAGAATGAGCTTCTGGATTTCCGCCTTGGCTCCGACATCAATGCCCCGTGTCGGCTCGTCCAGGATGAGCAGTTTCGGATGCGTGAGCAGCCAGCGGGCCAACAGCACCTTTTGCTGATTGCCGCCGCTTAGGTTTTTGACCGGAATTTCCGGGTTCGGCGGATATATATTCAAAGCCCGAATATACTCGTCCGCCAGTTCCTCCTGCCGCTTGCGGCTGATCGTGCGGAACCAGCCCTGCGATGCCTGGAGGGCGGCGATGATATTCTCCCGGACGCTCAGTTCGTCGATGATGCCTTCCGTCTTGCGGTTTTCCGAGCAGAAGGCGATTCCCCTGTCAATGGCCTGCCGGGGGGAATGGATGACGGTTTCCTCCTCCAGCACCCTGAACCGCCCCTGATCGGCCCGGTCGGCACCAAATAGGATCCGTGCCGCTTCGGTGCGGCCCGACCCGAGCAGTCCGGCAAAACCGACAATTTCGCCCTTCTCGATGTGCAGATCGAACGGCTCCACCGATCCCTTGCGGCCGACCCCGATGGCTTCGAAAATTTTCCGGTCCGCATCTCCCGGCCGGAACTCTTCTTTCGGCAACTCCTCCAGTTCCCCCAACTCCTTGCCGATCATATGGGCGACCAGTTCAAGACGGGGAAGTTCCTGCGTCATATATTCCCCGATCAGCTTCCCGTTGCGCAATACGGTGATCCGGTCGGAGATTTCGTACACCTGATCCAGAAAATGCGTGACGAACAAAATGGCCAGTCCGTCGCTGCGCAATTTGCGCATGACCGAAAAGAGCTGTTCCACTTCAACGCGGTCCAGGCTGGAAGTGGGTTCGTCCAGAATCAGGACTTTGGCTGAAATGTTCAGGGCGCGCGCGATGGCCACGAGCTGCTGGATCGCCACCGAAAAGGCGCTGACCGGCTGCGTCACGTCGATCTGCAGATGCAGCCGTTCTTCCAGGAGCCGCCTGGCCTGATCATTCATCTCTTTCCAGCGGATTTTCCCGAAACGGCGCGGTTCGCGGCCGATGAAAATGTTTTCCGCCACGGACAGATTGGGACACAGATTGACTTCCTGGTAGACGGTGCTGATGCCCATCGCCTGCGCTTCCAGGGGGCTGTGCGGCCGGATGTACCGGTCCCCGAGGCGGATCTGTCCCCGGTCGGCCTGATATACGCCCGTGAGCACCTTGATCAGCGTCGACTTGCCGGCGCCGTTTTCCCCCATCAGGGCGTGCACTTCACCGGGAAACAGCCGAAAATCGACGCCGCCCAGCGCCTGCACGCCGGGAAACGACTTGTGGATGCCCGACATTTGCAACAGGGGTTCCTTGTCTCCCATCTCATTCCTCCTCCCCGCCTGCGGACAAAGCCGCACCAACCGCTTTGCGACGCGATTTGTGCGGCTTTGTCTATGCGTGTGCCGGACGCCGCCTCAGTACTGACGATTGGGCAGTTCGGCGATGGCTTCCTCGATCGTGAACGTCCGTTCCTCGGTCACGATGCGCTTCGGCACCGACTCTCCGGCAACGACTTTCTTGACGAGATCCATCAATTGCGGTCCGAGCAGCGGATTGCATTCCACGATGAAGTTGATTTTGCCTTCGCTGGCGGCCACGAACGCGTCCCGGATACCGTCCACGGATATGATGATGATGTCTTCACCCGGTTTCAGGCCGGCCGCTTCCATCGCCTGGATCGCTCCCAGCGCCATGTCGTCGTTGTGCGCGTACAGCACGTCGATGTTTTTGTGGGCTTTCAGGAACGCCTGCATCACTTCCTTGCCTTTGGCCCGGGTGAAGTCGCCGGTTTGGGAAGCGATGATCTTGAATTTGGGATCATCCTTGATGATTTCCTCAAAGCCCGCTTTCCGGTCGATGGCCGGCGCCGAACCGACCGTTCCCTGCAGCTCGACGATATTGACATCACCATCGTGATCCTTGAACTGTTCCACCAACCACCGTCCGGCACGCCGGCCTTCCTCGACGAAATCGGAGCCGAGGAACGAAACGTACAGCGACGTATCCGGCGAGTCGATGGCGCGGTCGGTCAGAATGACCGGAATGCCGGCGTCCTTCGCTTCCTTCAGCACCGTATCCCAGCCCGACTCCACGACGGGCGAGAACGCGATGACGTCCACTTTTTGCTGGATGAACGAACGGATCGCCTTGATCTGGTTCTCCTGCTTCTGCTGCGCGTCGGAGAACTTCAGTTCGATGCCCGCCGCCGCGGCGGATTCCTGGATCGACTTCGTGTTCGCCGTGCGCCAGCCGCTTTCCGCGCCAACCTGCGCGAAACCAAGCACGATCTTTTTCTCCGCGGGTGCGGACGAAGCCGGAGCGGCACTGGACGCGGACGGCGACGGCGAAGACGGCGTGGAGCTGCCCGCCGACTGCGACTGGGTGTTGCCGGAGGAACCGCAGGCCGTGACGACCAGTATGAGAGCGCACAGCATGGCCGGCAGTCCCATCCTTTTCCGAATAAAGCGCTTGCGCAAAGTTGCATCAGCCTCCCCCAAATATTCGTCCACCATGGCTCATGTGTCATGGTGCAGCTTCATTGTAATGAGGACGCCGGCTTGTCGGATACGGAAACGCTTTTTTGGTTGGTGGGAATTTTTGGGGAAATGCGCGGCGGGTGGCAACACGTATTTGGGTTTTTATGTCCGGAAAGTTGATTTTTTTTGGAAGAACCTGTTTTCTTATTTTATTTTTCAGTCAATTTGATATATTTAACAACACACAATGAAAAATGGAGCAGGCGAATTCCGATATGCTGCTGCGCAAGATCCCGTTCAACAGCCTGAGAAGCAAGCTCATGGGGCTGTTCGTCATCCTGACCTCGGCGCCGCTCATCGCCGTCGGCATCGTTTCTTTCCAGAAATCGTTCCAGACCCTTTCCGATTACAGCAAAGCGGCAAACGCCCTTGTCGCCGAAAATTTTCTCCGCGAACTCGACATGATGTTTCTGAATGCCAGCCGGCTCCTGGAACTGGAAGACAATCCGATGGTTCGCCGGTTTCTGTTTTCCCAGACCGAAACGTATTCGGAAGCCATGGGAATTTTGCAAACCTTCAAATTGTACCGGGAAATGTACCAACTGAACGAACTGGTGCTCAACGTTACCCTGGTGAATCTTTACGGCAAGGGGATCAGCGAACGGAAGGGCGTTTTTCAATTGAACCAAAATTTGCGCAAGGAACCTTATTATCAGATGCTGCTCGAAAACCCCGATGAGACCCTCTATGTGCCCCCTTCGGCGAATCCCGCGGTTCCGAGGCTGGACGGTTTGGACTACGACGACAAGCAGACGATTTCCATCATGGCCACCATCAAGCAGCCCATCACCCACCAGGTAATCGGGTTCATCACCATCGATCTCGACAGTTCGGTCGTGCAGGAGTTTTGCGAAACCAATCGGATCGGGAAAACCGGGTATTTTTTCGTGGCCGACGAGAACGGAAATCCCATCTTCATGCCGCGGAAGGATGCGGCCGACCCCGACTGGCTGCGGCCCGTAACGGATGTCGCCCGTTTTGCCGGGACCAAGGGCCAGTTTGTGGATACCGGCCAGGGCCGGTCGGTGTTTGTGGTCTATACCATTTCCGCGCAAACCGGCTGGTTCATTGTGGGGCAGGTACCGCTCGCCGAAATTACCCGCGACGCCGCGCAAATTCGCAACCTGATCTTCGCCAGCGGCATTCTGAGCGTCGTCGTGGCGATTTCGCTGTATTTTTATCTCACCTACCGCATGACCCGGCCGATCCAGATCCTGAAAAACAAGATGCGTCAAGCCGCTTCCGGTTACCTGGAAGCCAAGGTGCAAATTGACGGCACCGACGAAATCGCCGATCTCGGCCAAAGTTTCAATATCATGCTGGAACAGATCAAAGAGCTTCTTGACCGCAGCATCGAGGAACAGAAACAGATCAAGCTGGCGGAACTGCGCACTCTGCAGGCGCAAATCAACCCCCATTTTCTGTACAACACGCTGGATTCGATCGTATGGATGGCCGAAGCGCGCAAGAACGATCAGGTCATCCGACTGGTGCAAGCGCTTTCCCACTTTTTCCGGATCAGTCTGAGCAAAGGGAGGGATGTGATCTCCATTGAGGAAGAAATCGAACACATCCGCAACTATCTGGTGATTCAACAAATGCGATACCGGGATATTCTCGACTACGACATACAGGTCGATCCGGATATCCTGAACCGCCAGGTGCTGAAAATGACCCTTCAGCCGTTGGTCGAAAACGCGCTTTACCACGGCATCAAAAACAAAAGGGGAAAGGGACGGATCGAGATCCGGGGCTGGCGGAACAACCCGCACGTCATTTGTCTGCAGGTGACCGACAACGGCATCGGCATGGCGCCCGAGCGCCTGGAGGAAATCCGCCGTTCCCTGTCGCGCGGCATCGAAATTCAGTCCGCAAGCCCGGAAGAAATCCGTCACCAGGGCTTCGGTCTTCGGAATGTGCATCAGCGGATTCGTCTCTATTACGGAGAACCTTTCGGTTTGCAAATTGAAAGCTCTTACATGACAGGTACGAGTGTCATCCTGAAAATCCCCGACAGCGAAAGGTGAAGAGCATGAAAAAAATCATCCTGGTGGACGACGAAATTCTGGTGCGCGAAAGCATTCGGGATAACGTGGATTGGGAAGGCGAGGGTTTCCTGTATTGCGCCGACGCTCCCGACGGCGAGATGGCGCTGCCGCTCATTGAAGCCCATCAGCCTGACATCCTGATCACGGATATCAAAATGCCCTTCATGGACGGGCTCGAACTCTCCCGCATCGTCAGACAGAAATACCCGCAAATCAAGATCGTCATTCTTACAGGACACGACGAATTCGAATACGCCCGTTCGGCCCTCCGCCTCGGCATCACGGAGTACTGCCTGAAACCGGTCGGTTCGACGGAACTTTTGAACATGCTCAAATCGATCGCCGCCCAGATTGACGAAGAACGGAGACAAATGGACCATCTGGCGAGAATGGAGTCGCTGCTGGAAGCCAATCGGGACCTGAGATCCCAGAAATTGCTGAGCGATTTGTGCACGGGCCTGATCTCGACACCGGAAGCGCTTCACCTTGCCGCCACCCTCGGCGTCGATCTGGCAGCCAGCCACTACGTCGTCGCCATTACGGAAGTATTGCCGCCGGACCATGAGCCCGGCGGGGTATCCGACAACACGATCCGGGAAATCGCCCGCCAGACGGCATCCTGTCTGTCCTCTTGCGCGGTGGTCCTGTCCTACCCGCGAAGCCGGACGGAAACCGTGTGGATGCTGAAAGGGGAAAGGGAAGACGGCCTGCTCAAAGGGTTAAGCCTCCTTCAGGAAGAAGTGGTGCCGCGCGCCGAGAAGGTTTACGGCTGCGAATTGATCGCGGGAATCGGTTCCCTGCAGCGGCGGTTGCACGGCATCCACGCTTCCTATCTGGTTGCGGAGGAAGAAAAAACGTACCGCAAGCTGCTCCGCGCCAATTTTCACATGCTGGACAATTCCGGTATGCGAGGAGAGTCGGCCGTTTGGCTGGATCGAAACCGCTTTCTTGAATTTCTCAAGATCGGCGAAATGAAAGAACTGGACGCGTTCATCTCCTCCTTCGCCGCCGATCTCAGACGAATCCATTGGCACGCCAGCATGTACGGGTATTTCCTGCTCAACGATCTGACACTGATGGCGCTCCATGCTTCGCAGGATATGATCCGGGATGCGGAGCATATGGAACGCCAATACCGGGAATGGCAAAAGGCAATCCAAGCCATCCGTTCGTACGAAGATGCCTGCGACTACCTGAAGCGTCTGGCCGTGCGAATTCTGGAATGGCGGGAAGACATGGCCGACCGGTACGTTCCGCTCATTGAAAAGGTCAAAACCTTTATCCAGAAAAACTACGAGCGGGACGATCTGTCCCTGCAGCAGGCCGCCGAACATGTCAACGTGAGCCCGAGCCATCTGAGCAAGGTTTTCAGCCAGGGGACGGGCATCACATTTATCGAGTATTTGACCCGGACCCGCATTCGCAAAGCCATGGAACTTCTCCTGACCACCCAGATGAAGTCGTATGAGGTGGCCTTCCGGGTCGGGTACAACGATCCGCACTATTTTTCCAGCCTGTTCAAGAAAATGACCGGGATGACCACCAAAGAATTCCGGAAACGGGGCCCGTGGAACCCTGAGGTTTATTCCGAAACGAGGAGGGAAGGTTCCAGGGATGTTTCGGCACCGCTGGTTTGAAAACATGATGCGGAAATGGTTTCCCAGGTGGCTCGCCTTCCTGGCTTTTTTTTCGACGGCCGCGGGATGCCAAAACGGAATGCCGGACCCCGCCGTGCCCGGCGTCGCCGAATCCGGCGAGCCGGAGACTCCCGCGTACGTGTTCGGCATCATATACCCTTATGCCCATCCGCTCTATGAGTGGGTGACGCGGCAGGCCGAGGAAACCGCCAAAAAGCGCGGCGTGAAACTGATCGTGAAGGCGCCGGACGAAGCGCATCTGGAACAGCAAATCCGCATGATGGAAACCCTGATCAAACAGGGCGTGGACGGCATCGCCATCGCTCCCGTGGATTCGGATGCGCTTGCCCCGATCATCAACCTGGCCGTGGAAAACGGCATTCCCGTCGTCTGCTTCGAGTCCGACGCGCCGCGAAGCGAACGGATGGCCTTCATCGGCACCGACAACCTGATTTCCGGGCGGACGCTGGCGGACAAGCTGATTGATGTCCTGGGCGAAAACGGCATGGTGATTCTGGAGAGCGGCATGAGTCGGATGCAGTCGCTGCAAAAGCGGCTGGAGGGGTTTCTGTCCTATATCGACGAAAGATCGGACATCCGGGTGCTGGATGTGCGGTATCACGAAGGGGACGACCAGAAAGCTTTGGCCGATCTGGAAATCATGACGGAAAACCATCCGCACTTCAACGCACTCATCGCATTGGATCCCATATCCGTGTCCCAATCCATTCTCTTCTGGAAAGCCAAGGGACTCAAACAGTATCTGCTTGCCTTCGGACTTACTTCGGAAGTCTGGGAAGCGGTCAACAACGGACAGATTACATACGTCGTTTCGCACGGTGAAGCCCAGTGGGGATCGATGATCGTCAACACGCTGTTGCAACTTCGCAAGGGTAATAAAGTGGACAAATACCAGGATACGCGGAACGAGATTTTTGCCAAAGATGACTGGGTGGATTGGGATCTGTTTGATTGAGAAAGTGCCTCCCACGTCTCCACGCGGTTTCCCGTCCGGCGTGGTTCCCTCAGGCCAGCGGCTCTGCGCCGTGCAGCACCTCCGCCCATCGTTTCGGGCCGCAGCCCGCCGGCACAAAAAGCTCCCCTCATTGCAGCCCTGTTTGTTCAGGCGCTTCATTGAGGGGAGCCATTTTCGGATTTGCAGGCGGGACGGACTACCGTCCCGCCTCGGGCGGCTTTAGGGCCGGAAGGAGTTTCCCTGTCACAACAGCGACGCCAGAATCACGGCCACTTCGGCGCGCGTAATCGGTTCCTTCGGTCTGAGCGAGCCGTCCTCATAGCCGTTGATCACGCCCGCCGCGGCGAGCGCTCTTACCGCTTCCAGCGCCCACGGCGAAATGTCCGCTTCATCCGTGAACGTTTTGTCAGGTTCCGAAACTTCCAACCGATCCTTGAGAACCCGCCAGATCAGCACGAACGCTTCTTCCCTTGTGAGCTCGCTGTTCGGCCGGAACGTGCCGTCGTCGTAGCCTTGCACATAACCCGACTGATGCAACGCCGACACATACCCGGCATACCATGCGTCCGGCGGCACATCCCCGAAAGCGGACTCGACTTCCGCCTGCGGCAGATCCAGCAGCCGCAGCAGCACCGCCGCGAATTCCGCACGGGTTATCGGCTGATTGGGCTTGAACGTGCCGTCCGGGTATCCTTGCATGAGCTTTCGGGCCGCCAATTGGCCGATGGCGTCTCCGGCCCAGTGTTGCTGCGTGTCGGCAAATCCCGGTTGCGGAGACGCGGGTTCGGAGCCTGAATCCTCCTCCGCCGGCCCGTCCTTGGCCGGTTCTTCGCCGATTTCATCCTGCTCCGGTTGCCCGTCGGCATCGGATTGCGGGTCCGGCTGCGGCGAAACGGTGCCGGGATCGCTGCCGCCGGGTTGGACGGAAACTTCCAGCCAGGCCGCGAATCCTCCATCCACCGTCGCCACGGTGATCCAGGCCTTCCCCGCTCCCGTCGCCCGAACCAGGCCGTAGTCGTCCACGACGGCCACCTTATCGTTGCTGCTGGCCCAGACGACTTTTTTGTTCGCGGCGTTGTCCGGCGCAACCGTCGCCGACAGCTGCAATTGTTCTCCCACCCTGAGTCCGGCCCGCACGCGATCCAGCGTCACGCCGGTGACCCGGATGTCCGTTACGGGTGCCACCATGGGCGTTTGCTCAGACAACCGCTGCCACTCGGAAGCGGTAATCGGAATGACGGTTCCGTGGCGTGGCGATGACGGCAGGTTGTAGGAAGTGACCATGGTCCAGACGCCCGAATCCAGATCTGTCGTTTCGAACGGCACATACCCTCTGCCGCCAAATTCGTCGATAAACAGGTACCATTTCTCTTCCGTATTGGATTTGAAAATGGTCGGACCTTCGCCGGCGGAAATGGAACCTTTGCCGATCCCTTCGCGGATCATTTGAAAATTCGGATCGAAGATGGAATTGCCGGATTCCTGGAATACAAATTTGCCGTTCGGCGTACTCGCCGAATTGTTCCGTTCATCCTTCGTGAACCGGTAGACTTTGCCGTTGTGGGCGATCATCGTGGTATCGATGACCGAATACCCGTAATCCATATAAATGACAGGTTCCGTAAAGGTGTGGAAATCCCGGGTCCTGGCGATCAGCATGCGTTGGTGGCTGTCGCCGGCGTGTTCCTCGTTGTCGTAAAGCTTGGAAGCCCAGAAGACCACGTATTCTCCGGTCGTTTCGTCGTAGAACGCTTCGGGCGCCCACGTGTTGCCGGCTTCTTCCGGAGACACCTGCACCAGGCGCGGCTCGGACCAATGGATCAGGTCCGTCGATTCCCATACGACGATGGAACGACTGCCGAACCGCTGCGCCCGGTCCCAGTTCCAGCTCCCGTTGATTTTCAGATCGGTGGCGATCATGTAGAATTTGTCGCCTTCGGGTGAACGGATGATGAACGGATCGCGAACGCCCATCTCCCCCAGATCGGAGGTCAGAACCGGCTGCCCGTCGTTCAATTCGTTCCAGTCCAGCGGGTCGTTGCCGTTGCTCAGGGCAAAGTACACCTGTTCGCCGTTGGCGCGGCCTTCGCCCGTAAAGTAGGCAAACAGGTACCCTTCATAGGGCTCTTCCTCCGGCATCTCCCGCACCGTGGCCAGAAACGCCTTTTTCATCGACACCCCGTTCAGGGATACCGTGGCTGTCAATCGGACCGTGGCATCACCGCTGCCGTGCGCGGGACGGGTCACTTCCCCCGTCGGGGAAATGATGTCCGGTTCCGCCGACTCCCACGCAATGGAAGTTCCGTTCGCTCCCGTTGTCGGCAGGGTCAGGTTTCCGCGGACATCGCCGATATTGTGCACGACCAGCGCCTGAAGATCCGCCTGCACGGCATCGATATCCCGCGGCCGCTTGAGCACGGTCACCACGAACGTACGGGTGAACGAATGGGTGCCGTCCGTCACCTTCGCTTCCAGCACCGCGGTCTGATCTCCCTGTTCGAAAGCAGGCCGGGTCACTTTGCCGTCATCCGTGATGAGTTGCGGATGCAGGGAACGCCATTCGATCGTGAAACCGCCGTCCGTCTTGTCCGCCAGCCTCAGATCGGTCACGATGTGGTCCTTGTCGGCGTTTTTCCCGAGGAAACGGGTGAAATCCAGCGCGTCCGCCGCCAGCTTCACGGCCAGGTAACGAAGATCGGAGATCTTTTGATCCGCTTCCGCTTTCAGCAAAGCCACCTGCCCGGTCGTCAGGGCCTGGCCGTAAATCCGGAATTCCGCGATCGCACCGCCGAAATACGGGTCCTCCGTGTAGAACGACCGCCCCAGATATCCGCTGATGGCGCCCGGATTGCGAATATCGTCCAAAGTGATGGTCGTATATACGGAGCCGACTTCCACTCCGTCCACATACAGCGTCAATTTCCCATCCGTGCCGGACATGACGCCGGTGATCAGTTTCCACCGATTGGCCGGCAACGTGGGCGTTTTGGCCGAGACTTCATTCCGCCAGCCGTCGGTGGCGATTCCGAAGCGGGCGGAGAAATCGCCGGAGTTGTACTTCGGGGTGAAGTACAGATATTTGGCATTGTTTTGGCCGAGCGCAAACGCCCACTCCGCGCCCGCTTTGCCCTTCCAGTTGATCAGGATGGAGAAGGTCGCATCGGTGAGGTCGTCCAGCACCCCTCCCGGAATCTCGACATAAGAGGCGACCGTTCCGCCATCAAAGTCGAGGAAGCCGGCTACGTCCGACCCGATCCATCTTGCGTGATCCGCACCGATCCATTTCCCGTGGAAATTCCCGGCGCGGTCCGTCACCGTGTCGCCGGTCACGTCCGTCAGGTCATAATGCAGGACGGGAGCGGGCAGCGTCGGTTCTCCCGGCTGCGGTTCTTCGAGTTCCGCCTGCGCCAGTTCCGCGATTTCCTCCGGCGACAGGGGACGGTTGTAAATCCGGAAATCGTCGATTTTGCCGGCAAACAGCGGATGGGCATCCCTCCGCGACTTGCCGATATAGTTCATCGTCGTCTCGAGCAGCATGCGGGGCTCCACGTTGTAGACGGAGCTTCTCGCCGCTTCCTGCCCGTCCACATACAGCACCGCGTCGAAACCGCCGATCGTGACGGCGATGTGACGCCACGCGCCGGCGCCCGGGCGTCCGGCCCGCAGCGCGTATTTGTAACTTTCGCCCAGCGGCGTGGATTCATTGGCGAATTTCTCGGTGAACGGCGTCACGATGGCAAATTCCAGCACACCCGAATCCCCTTGCGTGCTCAAATACATGGTGTTCCGGTTCACGTGCCGGCCGGTGTCCGAGGCGAAATCGAAGATGCGCTGATGGGCCTGGTGACGGTCTACCTTGACCCAGGCGGCGATGGTCATTTGTTCCAGGTTCAAATCTTTGATCAGATTGTCCGGAAGCTGCACGTAGCCCGTGGTGCCGTCCAGGTGCACGGCGCCGCCTGTCACGGCGTCCTCCGTGGAGATCTCCGCCCCCCCGACCAGCCAGGCATCATGGCCGTTGCCGGACACGTCCCTGACGGTGGTGCCGGTCACGTCGGCCGGGTCGAAGGTGTAATGCACGACCGGTTCCGCCGACGGCTGCGGCCCCGGAACACCGTAAGCCTGCACCAGCGCGTCGTACTCGGCCCGGGTGATCGGAATCACCGTGCCGTGACGCGGGCCGGGCGGGAGCGCGTATTGGTTGTCCGGCAGCAGGTTGTCCCGGAACTGCGTGCCGTCATCCAGATCGGTGGACACCCGCACGTGGTACGGCCAGGAATCCAGGAACATATACCATTTGTCCTCATGGATGTCCTTGAACACCGTGGGCCCTTCGTTGTTTCCGCCATGGCCGATCAATCCCTGGTTGCCGCTGCGGGTCCCCTCGATCAAATCCCATTGGAACCCGTTTTCCACGATGTTGTCTTTGTCGTAGAAAATGTTGGAAGCCTTCTCGTAATAGACCTTGAAGTTCACTTCCGATTTGGTGAACCGGTACAGCGTACCGTTGTGCTCCACGATCGTGGTGTCGATCGTGGGGAACGCGTCGTCAATAAACACCCTGGGTTCCGAGAAGGTGTAGAAATCGCGCGTTGTCGCGTAATACATGACGTTGTACTGGCCCGTCGGTCTTCCGTTCGGATATTTGCCATAGGTGTCCCCGATTTTCATGGAAGACGCCCAGAACACCACGTAATCGCCGGTCGTTTCATCGTAGAACGCTTCCGGCGCCCAGGTGTTGCCGGCCCGCGGGTGGGCCACTTCGACCATGCGCTGCTGGCTCCAGTTGACCAGATCGTCCGATTCCCAGATCATGATGTAGTGGCTTCCGGTGATCTGGGCCTGATCGAAATTCGTGCTTTCGCCCATTTTCAGGTCCGTGGCCAGCAGGTAAAACTTGTCGCCTTCGGGAGAACGGATGATGAACGGGTCCCGGACGCCCTTTTCCCCCATCGTGGATTGCAGAATCGACCGGCCGATGTTCAGCGAACGCCATTTCAGCGGGTCTTCCGCGACGGCGAAGGAGATTTCTTCCCCGCCTTCGTATTCTCCGGTGAAATAGGCGAAGAAATAGGCATCGTATACAAGCGGGTCGGGTTTTTTCCTGACGGTCAGATCAAAGGTTCTTTGGGCGGAGGCGGTTCCCTTGCTGACGGTGGCGGTCAGCGTGACGGTCGTATCCTCGTCCGGACGCACGACCCGGCCCAACTGGGTGGGATCCCCTTCAGCTTCCGCTTCCGGTGACCCCTTGACAATTTGCGGACGGGAAGAGGTCCATCGGATCTCCGTTCCGTTGGCTCCCTCGACGGGCAGCCGGATATTGCCCTTGATGTTGTTCTGGTTGTAGATCACCAGTTTGGCCGCATCCGTATCCACGGCTTCCTGGTCGTTGAATTCTTTGAGCACGGTGACGGTGAACGTTCTCTGAAGCGTGACGCCCTGGTAGCTCAGGGTGGCCGTCAGCTCCACCTGCACGTTGGTTCCGTCCACGGAAGGCCGGGTTACGGCGCCGGTGTTGGAGATCACCAACGGGTGACTGGATTGCCACGCAATGGAGACGCCGTGCTTGCCCGTCAGAGGCAGGGCCAGATCCTGCGTCACCCCGTTAACGCTTTCATCGCCCGGCGCGAGATACAGGTTCATATCCAATTCGTCCGCCGCATCCTGCAGTACCAGGTCGCGCAGTTTGGGCACCAGTTCGCTCGCTTCCGTATACAACCCGGCGATTTCCCCGGACGTGAGCGCCTTGCCGTAAACCCGGAAATCCGCGATTTTTCCCTGGTAATAGGGATCGTTCTGGAAAATGGATTTCGCGATGAAACCGGAAAAGGCCGCGTTCGGATCAATGATTTCCGACAGTTTCCTGTCCTCTGTCGATCCGGAGAACGCCAACGCTCCGTCCACATAAACGGTGATGGAAGCGGTGGATTCCGAATATACCACGGTGACCAGTTTCCAGTTGTTGGATTCCAATTGGGTCGAGCCCCTGATGAGCGCTTCCGTTCTCCAGCCGCCCCGGGACATGCCCGAAGCCATCACGTTGCCGTTACTGTGCCTCGGCGTAAAGAAGAAGTATTTGTTCCCGTACTCGATGTCGTCCGCGACCGTTCCGAAGCCAAACACCCACCGGTTCTGGCCGTCATTCACCCACTCGATCAGCGCGGACACCGTGACTTCGGTCAAACCCGACAGCAGATCGGCGCCGTCGCCCGCTTTCGGAATTTCGATGTAGCTTTTGGGCAGCGAACCGGCCGTGTTGAAGGACACGAACCCCGCTTCGCCGTTCCTTGCGACAATTCCGTTGTCCGGGTTGCGCAGCAGGCCGTCGTAGCCCTTCGGATTGCCGGCCACGTTCTTGACCACGATCCGGCCGTCCGATTCTTCAAGCGTTTTCATGTCGTAATGCAATAGCAACCCGTTGTCTTCGGCCTCGTTCATGAACAGGATCGGATCGTCCCCGCCAGGTTGGAACTCGCCGGATTCTTGTCCAGCCGGTTCCTGCCGCGGTTCGCTTTGTTCATCTTCGTTTTGGTCTTCCCGGTTTTGCGGTTCTTCCTCCTGCGGTTGTTCCGCTTGCGGTTCTTCCTCTTGCGTTTGTTCCGCTTGCGGATCGTCCGCTCCGGATTCCCCGACAGCAAGGTCCTCGTATTGCAGCTCCACAGGCTGATCCCAGTTCGCTTCTTCCCCCGCTGCGGAAAGAGGCGAAACGTTTGGGAAGAGACCGAATGCCAAAACAACAGCAAAAAACAGCGACGCCAGCCTTTTTACTCTCACGTTCTCCTCCCCTTTGCTCCGAGGTGAATGGCTTTTGGCATTCACTAGCATAGGAAGGGAAGGAAAACGATTCAATGGAATATCATGTTTGCAAAGTTTAATTTTTTGGCCATTGTCGGATGCCCGACAGCGTTTGAAACGGTCAGTTTTTTCCCGATGGATCCTGTTGCACCGGATAATGGCCCTTGCCTTCCCGCTTCACCTGATACATCGCTTTGTCCGCGTGCCGGAGGAGCATATCGATGGTCCTGCCGTGTTCGGGGACCAGGCTGATCCCGACGCTCAGGCTGAGCGGGTCCATGATCGGCCGGTTCCGGCCCTTCAGTTCCACGAACGCTTCCTGCAGCCGGCGGATCCGGTCCTCGATATGGGCGGCATCCGGAATGTCATCCATGCAAATGACGAATTCGTCGCCGCCAAGACGGACCGCCATGCCATCCGTTCCCGCCGCGTCGCGGATCAGGGAGGCGATATGCACCACCACCTCGTCTCCCGTCTGATGCCCGTACCGGTCGTTCACCGTCTTGAAGTTGTCCACGTCGATCAGCAGAATCGCCAGCGTCTTCTGTCCGCCGTCCGGACGGTCGAGCTTTTCCTGCAGCTTCTCCTGGAAATACCGGCGGTTCAGCAGACCGGTGAGCGGATCGTGATAGGCAAGATACGCGATCCGCTTCTGCTGTTCGGTGATCTCGGTGACATCCCGCAAAATGATGATGATGTGCGGATTGTGTTCGACAAGGACATATCCCGCGTCGATCAGGACATGGACCGTTTTGTCCCCGCGGGAGATCGTCATTTCATAGTTTTCGATTTCCTGCTGCTTTTCCAGAAGGGTACGGAAGCCTTTGTCCACGATCGACCAGAGGTTGTCCAGCTTCATGGACAGGGAGCCGAACAGCCTCCGGGCGCTGGGGTTGGCTTCCTTGATTTGGCCGCCCGCATCCGCCAGAAGAATCGCGGACGGGCTGAGGCGGAACAGCTTTTCGAACCGTTTGTCCGTAAAGTTGAGAAAATCGTACTTCCGCATCGTGCGCCGCAGGAAGATGCACCAGATCAGACCGCCGTAGAGATAGGGATACGGCGGCAGCGCATCGCCGAAATCGATCATTCCGAATATCCCGAACCAGGCGGCCGCCAGCGTCACGCCGACGGCGAGCATCCTGTAAAGGCTTTGCATCTCCCGGTTGGCGGCCTTCCGGCAGCCGATGACAATCGGGATCAGGTAGAGCAAATTATTGATGACGCAAGCCGCCATGGTGATATAGTACGGCGTGTTGTAGACCGGAAATTTCCAGAGCCCGGATTCGTAAAACCGGGTGACGGCAATGGTGGTGTCGATCTGCAGGAGGTTGATCACCACCAGAATGACCGGCAGATAAAAGATGTATGGGTATACGTACCGGGGCATCCGGCGGTCGAGCTTCGCCAGCTTGACGAAGAGGTGAAACCCGAGCCCGGGGATGAGGATGCCGGAGGTGCTGAACCATGTGGCGGCCAGAATCGGACTGTATTCGATGGGCAGCTGATGCCGCACGTATTCCGCCAGAAAAAGGCTCATGAAACAGAGCGAAATGACGCTGACCAGACGGTGTTCGACTTTCCTGGCGTCGCGGACCAGCATGTCGATGCTCATGAAGGCGAAATACAAAATCGGGGCGAAATGGGTCAGCAAAGGCACAAAGACTTGTGGCGCAGTCATCCGGGTTCACCGCATGCAAATTTTTGCCTAACCTGTTTTAATTTCGACGAGTTTCGTCAAATTCCTGCAAAATTCGCGCTTCTCCATCCGCGCGGGATTTCTCCGTTATGGCTCCGGAATTTCTGGACTTTTCGGGATGGATCGGGATACAATGGGTTTGGCTTGATCCCTTTAGGGGTATATGTAGAGGCGGAACGGGAGGGAAACCGGTGTATCGAACGGAAACGCCCGCCGAAGTGCTTGAGCGGCTGAAGCACAACGAATCCTTCACCCTCCTTGACGTTCGGGAGTACGACGAATGGGTGGAAGGGCACATCCCGGGCGCCGTGCACATTCCGCTCCGCGAACTGCCCTTCCGCCTGGGGGAACTGGACAGGTCGAAGGAAACGGTGGTCGTCTGCCTGAGCGGCGTGCGCAGCGCCCGGGCGTGCGAGTATCTCGCCGCGTGCGGATACCGGGCGGTCAACATGGAAGGCGGCATGAAGCGCTGGCCGGGGGACGTCGTCCCCGGACCGTAACAATCCTCACCATTTACATTGGAAAGGCTTCCCTGTAATAGTGCTTCGCGCAAAGATCGCCGTGTGTAGCTGGTTCCTGACAGTGCCAAATCGCACATTTTTTTCTGCCTGTGTTCTGCTGGTTTCCTCCGGTGACTTGCTCCAGATCCGTCTTGCCGAGCTCCGGGTGATCCGGACGGTGTCCTTCCCGTTCGCCGGCTTCCTGCCGCGCTTGCCGGTTTTCACGATCCATCATGTCATCCCTTCCTTTCAGAGCCAGTCTACAACGACCCCGACCGGGCTTTCCGCAAGCAATCCGCGCAAAGATCAAAGCCCTGGGCGGCCACGTTGTCGCATTGCCTGCATTTGGTCACCCCGGAATCGCCGATGCCCCCGAAAATGAATTCAAGGTCTTTCTCGTCAAGTTCCCCGTTCGACGGTTCCCGGTCAGCCGGGTCGACGTTGTCCTCTTCCGGGTGAATTCCTCTCCGGTTCATCATGCCAATCCTTCTTTGCTTCGTTTTGGTATCCCTATCGTAGCATCCAAGTTTAAAATGCAGTTAAAATCCCTTTAAAAAGTTTATAAAATCTCCATCCTGTACCCGATGCCCCTCACATTCTGGATGATGGACACATTCGAGACCTGCTGGATTTTCTTGCGCAGAGTGCTGATATGCACCGCCACCGTGCGGAAATCGTCCAGGCCGTCGTAGCCCCACACGCTGCGATAGATTTCTTCGGGCTGGAACACCCGCTTCGGATTTTCCGCCAGCAGGACGAGTACCTTGAATTCCTTCGTCGTGAGCTGCACCGGACGGCCGTCGACTTCCACCGTGCAGCTCTCCGGATCGATAACGAGCGGACCAAGCCGGATGACGTTTTTGGCTTCCCGGACCGCCGCCTGTTCCTTTTTGCGTTTGATGACGAGGCTGCGGCGCAGATGCGCCTTGACGCGGGCCACCACTTCCCCCAGACCGTAGGGCTTGCTGATGTAGTCGTCGGCTCCCGCCATCAATCCCATGATTTTGTCCATTTCGGAACATTTTCCGCTGATCATCAAAATCGGCACATCCGTCAGCTTCCGCAGCTCCTGGCAGATCATGACGCCGTCTCCGTCGGGGAGAACCGCTTCCATGAGAATGAGGTCCGGATGTTCATCCCGCGCGCTCCGCAACGCCAGATTTGCCGTATGGCAACTGCTGATCCCATATCCGTCCGAACGAAGCGCCGACCCGATTTCCCAATGAACCGTTACATCGGGATCGACGATCAGGATTTTGGGCTGCGCATGCATCAGGAAACGGTCTCCTTTCCGACGGTTCACGGCCGTGTGAGGAATTTCAACATTTTGCAAATCCTGCTGTCCTGAATTTTTTATCGGAATTTTAATCAGATTTATATCTGTTTTGAATTGGTTTTGCTATGCTTTTGTACAGACAAATCCATCCGGATCACCAACGATTCCGAAACGGACGTCACGGAACAAAGGAGGAACTCCCTTGTCGCTGGAAAACATTCAGGCCTTCCTGGAGAAAGTCCGGTCCGATCCCGAATTTCGGAACAAAATCCGGCCGTTGGCCGACGAAGATACGGACCGGTACCTGGAGACCCTTGCCGCCATCGCTTCGGAGGCCGGGTATCCGTTCACCAGGGAGGAACTGCTGCAAGCCGCCAAAGCGGCCTCTTCCCGGATCGCCGGACATCCGGACGAGCTGGACGACACCCGGCTGGAATCGGTGGCCGGCGGAGTTTCGAAAGACGTCTTTTGGTACTCCGTAGAAACGTTTTTCGTCGGATGCCTCAATTCGCTGGTTACCGGTTGCGATCTGGAAGAAAAGGCGAAAATAGCGCGTCAGCAGTCCGGACCCATCGATCCTTCCTTTCCTTCCTTCTGACGGGGCGCGCGCCTGCCAAGCGATACGCGCTTGCAGGCTTTTTGCGCGCCGGCGGCTCAGCCTTCCTTCCGGATCCGGATCCGCCCTTCGCTCGCGTAATCGACAGACCCTTTTTCCTGCGTCAGTTTCCTCGCGTATTGGATCATGGCGTCGGTCAGGACCCCCGCGTCTTCGTCGACGACCTTGCCCTCGAACCGGTATCCGTCGCCGCCCGTGCCGAGGAAATCCGGCACGGCGACCCGGTAGACCCGGGCCGGATCGACGGGCTGGCCTTCCACCGTCAGCTGGGCGGATTTGAAGGCGCCGGACCCGTCGGTCACGATGGTGTAATGGAGGCCCGACGTCTGCAGATCGATCCGGTTTCTTCCTTCCCGCGTATACGAGTATTCGATCACATCGTAGAGGGCCTGGCCGGTCATCTCCACGATCATCACGCGGTTCTGGAACGGCTCGATCTTGTAAATGTCGTTCACCGTGATGTCGCCCGGCGCGATCTGGTTACGGATTCCCCCGTTGTTCGTGAAGGCGATCTCCGCATCATGCGCATCGCGCATGGCGTCCGTCCAGAAATTGCCGACAGGGACGTCTTTTTCGTACAAGCCTTCCGCCGACAGCCCGTTCACGGTACGGCCGATGACTTCGTTCAGCATGTCTTCCAATTCCTTCTTGTAGGCTTCCACCTTGTCCTGCACCGCCGGGTCGGTCTCTTTCAGCTCGGCCAGCGGTTGCAGACGGCTGTCCGCCAGCCTCGTTTCCCCGGTGGCGCGATCCAGTTCCAGCGTCACCCTGCCGATATATTGCAGATCGGCGCCGGTCTGCACGATGGGCGTGCCGTTCACCACGACGGGGCCGCCCGACGGATCGCCGCTGTCGCCGCTCACGATCAGGTCAAACCAATCGAACCGTTCCGCGAGCCGGCGGCCCTCATCCATGCCGATATGGGTGAGGGCGATCAAAATATCCGTCTCCTCCCGCAGGGAAGCGTAGCGTTCCACGGTGGAAGCGTAATCCCGGAATTCCAGACCGGCGATTCCGCTCCGCCTCGTCTCCGGCGGCGCCTGGGTCAGCCCGAGCACCCCCACTTTCACACCATCCATCTCGAACACGACATACGGCTGCGGCTGTTTAATGGGGACGGAGGAGTCCACCACTTCCATGTTGGCGCTCAGCCACGGAAAACGGGAATTTTCCATGTTGCGGGCAAACTGTTCCTGCCCGTAATCGAAGTCGAGGTTGCCCACCGCCATGGCGTCCAGCCCCGCGTCGTTCATCAGGTCGATCATGGGTTCGCCGTGCGGGATGTCCACCACCGGATTGCCCTTGAAGAGGTCGCCCGTGTCCAGATACAGCGCATGGCCGGAAGCCTTCACGGACTTGACGTATTGGGCCAGCTTGCCGACCTGGTCGACATTGCCGTGCATATTGCCGGTGTGCAGAACCGTCAGGGTGAACCGTCCTTCGCCTCCCCCTTCATTTGTCTCACTCGGCGAAGCCGCCTCGTCCTTGGGGGTGCAGGCCGCGGCCGCCAGGACGAGCAAGACGCAGACCAGGGTGACGATCAGCCATTTTCGCTTCATGTTTCCCATCCATCCTTTTTCTCGATATCTGTATTTATCATTTGGATCCGGCCGCTTTGGCCAGCCGGCGGAATCCCTCGTCGTCGGCCAATTCCTCCAGCGTGAACAGCGCCAGCGTCTGAATGAGACGCGCCTTCTCCTGCAGGGTCAGCTTTTTGCGGGGGGACAGGCGGTCCCACTTTTCCAGACGAAGGGCGGCTTCGGCGACCAGCTTCTGCAGAACGGCGAAAGCGCCGTCGGACAGCTTGCCCCGGTATTGGTGAATCCGCCCGTCCGGCCGGCAGTGCGGAAAGTTCTCCAGGCCGAGGAAGCGCAAAAACCATGCCGCCCGGTATTCGCCCAGGACGCTGGTGATTCCGATGTAATCGGCGATCAGCTCGTCGAGCATCCGGCTCTGCATCGTGCCGAGCACGCGGCGGGTGAAATAGTGGACGGATTCGTGTTCCAGGCGGATGGACAGCGACATCCGGCGCCACTCGGCTTCGGAAAGCCGCAGCTCCGCCGCGCCGACCCCGCTGTAGGGACCGTCGCTCAAAATCGCGAAGCAGTCCTGGTACAGCTCCTTCGGGATCGCCTCTCCCTGTCCGGATCCCGCCCATGCGGCCCGGTGCCGTCTCAGCCGGTCCCAGTTGTGGTATCCGGCGATCAGGCAGGCGCCCATGGCGCCGGGAATCGGCTCCGGTTCGTTCCTCCGGGCCAGCGCCTGGACCAGCGCGACGAAATCGCTTCTCTCGCGCGCGATGATGACGGGAAGGTGCCCGGCCGGCGTCGGATGCAGGATCAGCTCGAGGCTTTCCGGATTTTTCAGGATCAGACCCGCCGCTTCGGGCATGCCCCGCGGATTGGCTCCCTGGCGCGTCACCGCCTGATAGGAAGCCGTCCGGCTGATGCCCTCCCGGACCGGAAACCGAAGCTGGACCAGCTTCTCCTTCAGCACGGCGAACACGCCGGCCCCCTGGGCTTCTTCCGCGTATCGCCTCCAGGAAGCGACAAAGGGCTCGTCGTCCAGCGGGAACTTCTGCGGCGCCGGCCGCGCAAACACGTTCTCGTTGTAGGCGAGCAGTTCTTCCGCTTCCCGGCCGGATGCGCCAAATCTCGCAAGCACTTCTTTGCGGTGCCGGATGTCGGAATCCACGCATGTCCCCCGTCCTGTCCCTGATTCCTTGCATTGGACGCATGTTCCTATCTTAGTACGCTCCGGATTGCTCTCGGAGCCGCGCACCGGAGAAAGGTATACCCGATGCCCGAGATGCCCTGGAAAAAGGAAGGATTGAACAGGGCTCCCTGGCCGCCCGCGTGGAGCAGATAATGCCCGTTTCTGTGCTTGCGGGCGAGGACCGCCCCCGCTTTCCTTCTCGCTTCTTCCAACAGATCCGGCCGGTCCAGCGTCAGCGATGCTTCGATGAGAAAATCGATCCGGCCCGCGTTGCCGCAGCAGACGTGATCGTGGGTTTCCATCGGGCAGGCTTGGGCGAAGGCCACCGCGTTCTCGATGTCTTGCGCCATCCGCCGGTGGTGTTCCATATCCCGGCATTGGGCTTCTTTCCTGTCTGCCCCGTCATTCCCGGCTTCCCCACCTTCCCCGGCTTCCCGGACTTCCTCCGCCTTTCCGGCTTCCCCGCCGGCGGCCAGCATGGCGATCCGGGCCAGCCCGACGCCGGGAGCGCCGCTGCACCAGCCCGCCATGAACGCCGGACGCCCGCCCGCCGACGGGGCGGATGCCTGGCGCAAATCCGGCCAGTTATGGCGCTCTCCGTCATACAGCCCGTTTTCGTACTCCATGGCTTCCAGGGCGGCTTCCCGGAACGCTTCTTCCTTCGTCACCCGCGCCAGACGGTACAGGGCGGCGGCAAAGCCGGCCGCGCCGTGCCCCATGCCCGTGAGCGGTTCGTTCCCGGTTCCGGCGGTCCAGACCCCGTGGCCGGACTTCGTCCGCACGCGGGATTTCAGCAAATGTTGGCCGCAGCGCTTCGCCAGCCCGAGGAGGTCGTCGTCTTTCCCGGGGCGGTGCAGATCGAGCAGCGCGAGGATGAGGCCCGCCGAACCGCCAATCACGTCCAGCCACCGGTCGCCGTCCACCATCTCCGGCGGAATGCGGCGCGCCAGGTCCAAACCGGCTTCCCGGAGAGAGGGTTCCTTCAGGTATTCGCCCATGACCGCCAAGCCCCGGATGATGCCGCCCAGCCCGCTTCCCAGGCCCAGGCTGAGCCGCTGCACCGGAAACGGAGGATTCTTGCCGCCCAGGCTTTTCAGCACGGGATTCACCGTCCGCAGCGCCGTCTCGCGGATCGTTTCCCGCCCGGTCAGCCGGAACAGGGCGGCCATGAACACGCCCAGGCCGATCAGGCCGTCGTAGAAGCTCCAGCCGATCCGGCCGGGGGCGATTTTCCGGGCCTGCAGGTGAAACTGCGGCGTGATCCAGGCAACATCCCCGTCCGCCCCGACGATGCGCCGGGCCGCGATTTCCTCGAAAATGCCGGCGGCTTCCCCGATCAGGTGATCGTCGTCCGGGACGGCCGGCGCCTCCGGGATGCGGAATTTGTCCGAAGCCCGGTCCGAAGCGCGCTCTTCGTCCGCATGGGACGACGCCGCGCCCATGTGCAGGGCCGCCTGGATGAGGCCGATCTGGACGTTTTTGTCCCGCTCGTCCATCCGACGGATCAGGTTTTTCGCCCGGTCGACGGCGCTTTCCATAAAATAGCCCGGATGAAGCGCTCCCGTATCGTCCTCGAGGGCCAGCCCCCGCGCTTGCCCGTAAAAAATCGGAATGTCCCGGTTTTCCAGCGCGTCCCGCTCCGCGCAAAACACGTTCCACAGCGCCCGCAGCTCCCCGTCAGGCGCCCAAAGCAGAAAAGCCGGCGCGAGGCGTTCCACTTCGAAGGAGTAGAGCAGGCCGTCGCGGAGGAATTCGGGCCGGGCGGCATGGTTCAGCACATCGGCGTACACCTGCGTGTTGCGGATCATGAAGCGGAGCCGGCACGACCCGAAGGCGTCCAGCGGAGACGCTTCTCCGGCGTCCTCTCCCAGGAGCCTCCGCTTTTCTCCGGCGATCCGGTCGTAGACCCAGGCGAACCCGGCGAGCAGGTGCTCCTCGTAATCCCGCACGTCCAGCGGACGTCCGTGCAGCACGGGCAAATGCAGGCCGCGCGCTTCCCGGCAGGTCAACGCCCCCCAGTCCGCCGCTTTCCCTTGGGCGTCCACGTGCCAGTACGGGAGCATGCCGACCCGCAGGACGGAATCGTCGAGCTCGTCATGGGCCAGATGCGCCGCGTTCTTGCCGCTTACCGTCAGGTCGAACGGCTTCACCCGGTGCAGCAGCAGCGTTTCCAGGTCGATCGGGACGGGATGGGCGCCGCAGGCAATCATATTTTCAAAATGAAAGTCGTTGCCGCCCAGGGCGTAGATCGTCCCGAGCAGGACGCCGGCCCGGAAATAGAAGGCGGCGGCGTCCTCTTCCCGCTCAAGCGGCCTCCTCTCCATGAATTCCGCCCAGCCGTGGTCTCCCGCGTCCAGCACCGCGGGCGTCCGGAGCCGGTGGGGAATCCCGTCCCGCTCCAGCCATCGGACCCATGCGCTCCAGGCGACGTCGACCGCCAGGCTTCTCGGCTTGTAAACGAGTTTCAGGCCGGATTCGAAGGAAAGAAGGAGAACGGTTTTGCCCCCGTGGTGGACGTCGGACGCGTCCGCCTCCACCGCCGCGAGGCGGCCCAGCGGCTTCCCCCCGTTGAACGCCGCTTCCAGCTTCGCCATGTCCGCCGCGAGATGCCCCGCGAATGCCGCCAGGTTCCGCGTCCACCGGTCCACGTCCAGCATCATCAACCGGGCAAGCACGGGATGTTCCCGCAGCACGTCTTTCCAGGCTCCCGCGCGCAGCCCGCCGAGGAACGCCTTCCACTCCGCCGCCGTTTCGTCCCGGCACATCAGGGGGCCAAGCAGGACATACAGCGGGTTTTTACCGCCCATGGCCGCCTGGAAGCGGGCGCGACACGTTCGCATACACAGCCGGTTCAACCGCCTGGCCAGCGCCCCGCGGACGTCCCGCACGGCGGCATCGGCGAACAGCCGGATGCGTTCCCCCAGGCTCACGGCGAGCCGCTCACCGGCGAAATCCAGAAACGGCTCCAGGGCGGGGGTCAGGTCCCACGGCCCCGGGGATCCCTCCGGCGGCGGGTCGGATGGACGCTCCTCCAGCCGCGACATGGCGCGGTCCAGCTCCCGCACCCATGCCGGGAGGGGAGCGCCCGCCTTCCAGCGGACGGGTCCGAGCAGCCGTCCGGCTTCCTCCGGCGACAGTCCGTCCAGGGCCAGGCGCTTCCCGAACGCCTTCTCCCCGCCGCTTCCCCCCGCGTTCTTTTGCCAGCGGACGAAGAATTCCCCGCGGACTTCGGGCGGCGCGTCCCCGATCTCGACGACGCCCGCGCGCACCAGTTCCGGCCGTTCCTTCCAAAACAGCGCCCTGGCGGCGATGTCGCGCAGCTCTTCTTCCGTGAAGGCGGCCATCCTACGCACCCGCGTGCAAATACTCAAAGCCGCCGCCCGTCACCTTCTTCAGCACGACGAGATCGCCGACGTCTTCCCCGTTCCAGTCAAAGGTATGGAAACCGGCGACGCCTTCCCAGTTTTCGATGGTGTGAAGGGCGGCGGCGATGTCGCGGGGGACGGTCGAGCGCGCCCGGTTCATCGCTTCGGCCAGCAGATGGACGGCGTCGTATCCCTGGGCCGAATACTGGGTCGGCATGACGCCGTGCGCTTTGGAGAAGGTGTCGATGAACGATCTGACTTTTTCCCGCCGGCTCTCGGGGTTGAAGAAGGCGCCGATCACGAGGCCTTCCGCGGCTTTCGTCCCGGCGACGGTCCACAGGTTCGGGGTGTCGAGGGCGTTCCCCCCGAACAGCGGCGCCTCGATGCCGGCCGCCCGGAGTTCCGCGATGAGCTGCGCGCCTGCCGTGCCCGACTTGGCGATGAAGATCCCGTCGTACTCCAGGATTTCCCATTTGAATTTGAGCCGCTCCAGTTCCGACGGTCCGGTGTAGAAGGTCAGGCGGTCGACGATGTCGATGCCGGACCGGCCCGCGTGTTTTTCAAAGGCGTCCGCCAGCCCTTTCCCGTAGGCGTCATCGTCGTACAGGATGACCATCCGCCGGTGGCCGTTCCGGGCGGCGTGGTCGGCTACGGCCATCGCCACCCGCTCGTCGCTCGCGATGTTGCGGAACACCAGCTTCTGCTTCTCGCTGATGAATTCCGGAGCGCTGGAAGCGGGGGACAGCATGAGGATGCCTGCCCGTTCATAGATGGAGGAAACCGGAATGGACACGTAGGAATTCCGGTGCCCGATCACGGCCGCCACCTTCAGGTCTTCCGCGAACGACTGGGCGATTTCCAGCCCTTTCGTCACGGAGGACTCGTCGTCCTTGATGATGACGTTGAGCTGGCGGCCCAGCACCCCGCCGCCGGCATTGAGCTCCGAAACGGCCAGGGCGACGCCTTCCAGGAACCAGTCGTTGGCGGAGGAAACGGGCCAGGCCACTCCCACCGAAATGGGACCCCGGTGGCGTTTGGCAAAGGCCTCGCGCTGCTCCGCCACGGACGATATTGAACAGCCGGCCAGCATCGCCAGCGCCGCAAGCAGCAGGATGATCGTCGGCAAGCGTCTCATGCTTGAATCTCCTTTCCAACCCGCGCAGGGCGGGTTGCCTTGACCGCTGAACCCGCGGCACCGTCGACAAGAATGGACGACGAACAGGCCATATGTACGTTCAGCATCGTCAGAATCGGGTCGACGACGGGCGTGACCGCAAGCAGAAGCACCACCGCCGTTTCCGCGGGCAGCCCCAGCGGCGCCAAAATCATCGTGATCATCGACAGCGAGACAATGGCGGGAGCCCCCGCGCCGGAAAGGGCGGCCAGCACGGAGCCGAACAGGATCGTCGCGATCTGTCCCGCGCCCAGGGGCACGCCGTACAGCTGGGACACAAAAATCGCCCCGATGGAGAACATCGTCACCATGCTGTACCGGCACAGGATGACGCTGAGCGGCGTCACGAAATTGATCGTCTGTTCCTGCAGCCGGTAGCTGTCGCGCAGGGCCTGAAAGATAAATGGCAGCGTGGCCAGGCTGTTCCGGGTGCCGAAGGCGATGAGCAGCGGCTGTTTCAGGTCCGCCGTCGACCGCAGCACCGAACGCCCCGTGATTTTCCAGATCAGGAGCGCGCTCAGAAGCATGAGGAACAGGCATACGGCGTACGCCAGGACGATGAATTTCGTCATGGCCGCCAGCAAATCCATCCCCATCGCGGCAAACTGGCCGGCCATCAGGCAGAGCAGCCCCGCGGGCAGACCGTAGATCGTCCAGCCGACGATGCGTTCGAAAGCCTTGTAGATGACCTCGATGACGTCCAGGACGTCGTCCCGCTTTTTCTCGCGCACGGTGCCGACGGCCACGCCGAACACCATGGCCACGAACAGCACCTGCAGGTTCTGCTCGCCGACCAGCGACTGGAACAGGTTGGTCGGGATGAGCATGCCCAGGAAATCCATCACCGTAAAAGCGCCCTGCGCCGCGGTCTCGCTGCTGACCATCGCTTCCCCGCCCATGATCGCGGTGCCGAGGACTTCCCGCGCTTGCCGGTCCAGATCGGCCCCCGGCCTGCCGAGCAGCCCCGCCGCCATGCCGATCAGGCTGACCAGCATGAGACCGGTGGCAAAGGTCAGCACCGTCCGCTTCAGGTAGCGCCCCGCTTCCCGCGAAGCCATGAGTTTGCCCAGGCTGGAAATGACGGCCGTGACCATGATGGGAACGACCAGCATTTTCAGAAAAGACAGATACAGCTCGCCGACGGGGGCAAGGAACAGCCCCGCTTCCCGATTGTAGATTCCCAGCGCGATGCCGACCGCCATCGCGATCAGCGCCGTGCCGGGCCGTTTGAGCCATTCCAGCTTCGGCATGGGCTTCACTCCGTCTCCCGGCCGGCTTCATCGGGCGCATTGCCGTACCGTTCCAAAAGTTGCCGGATGTCCAGCGGCGGTTGATAGGCCAGGTATTCCTTCAGCCAGGCCTGCATGCGGAAATGCTCCGGCGGAAGGGCGACGGCCAGGTTGTCCTTGCGCCCTTCCAGCACGACAAATTGCAAATCCAGCAGGACATCCGGGAATTCGTTGACATGGCGCTGAAACTCGAATTCGTCGTAAAACGCGGCCGCGATGTCTCCCCGCCGCACGTCCTCCAGCATGCGATCCCTCGCGTCATACGGGACGATCTCCGCCGTATGGAAGATTTCCCGGGCAAATTCCATGTAGGACGTTCCGGCCATGGCACCGATTTTCACCCGGTTCGTCCGCAGGATTTCGACGGGATCCGACACCTGCCGGGTTTTCAGGCCCGCCAGCTGCATCCGGTTGACCAGGAGCGCCTGTCTCAGCGACAGATACGGTTCGCTGAAGAGCACCCGCTGGGCGCGGTTCAGCGTAATGCTGATTTTCGAAACGGCCATGTCGAACCGGCCCGCGGCCACCAGGTCGATGAGCTCCTCGAACGACCGCGCCGAACGGTCGAACCGGACCTCCGCGACGCCCAGCTGGCGGGCGATGTCGCGGGCCATTTCCACGTCGCTGCCGGCGAGCTCCCCCCGACCGTCCGTGAAGAAAAAGGGAAAGCGGTCTTCCGAATACATGCCCACCGTCAAAAAGCCGTTTTCGTGGATCCGCCGGAATTCGTCGGCCAGCGTCGGCAGATAGCGGGGGGCCATCGTATTCACGGGCTCGGAGGCGCGCCGTTCCGCTTGCGCCGCTCCGCCGTCCGCGGCTCCGTTGCCGGCGGGATACCCGCACGCAGCCAGGACCGCCGACAGCGCCAGCGCGGCCAGCAAGGATTTCAATCCCCGATTCATGCGTTTCCCCCTGTGACGGGATTTCGGGATCCCGGGATTTTTTCAGGCCATCTGGCGTTTGGCCAGATCGAAGAACACGCCGCCGCGGTCCATCAGTTCCCGGAACGTCCCTTCTTCCACGATCCGGCCGTTTTCCATCACGTAGATGCGGTCGGCGTTCATGATCGTGCTCAGCCGGTGGGCGATGACGACCCGCGTCGCCTTCAGCCGTTCGATGCTGTCGCTGACCACCTTCTGGGTCTGGTTGTCCAGGGCGCTGGTGGCTTCGTCGAAAAAGATGATTTTCGGCTTGTGGACCAGGGCCCGGGCGATCAGGAGACGCTGCCGCTGTCCTCCCGACAGCGTGCGGCCGCCGTCGTCGACCATCGTGAACATGCCCATGGGCATGTTTTTGATGTCCTCTTCCAGCCCGGCCATCCGGGCCGCCTCCCAGGCATCCTCCATCGTCAGGTTCGAAGAGCCGATGATGTTCGTGAAGATGTCGCCCGCGAGCACCTGCCCGCCCTGAAGGACGACGCCCAGCTGGCTGCGCACTTCCTGGATGTCCAAATCTTCCAGGTTGTGGTTGTCGTAATAGACGGCGCCAAAGGTGGGCCGCTCAAACCCGAGCAGCAGGCGGAGCAGCGTCGATTTGCCGCTTCCCGAAGGTCCCACAATGGCCACGAATTCCCCGGGATTGACCCGGATGGAAACATCCTTGAGCACAAAATCCCCGTCATCGTCATAACGGAAATCGACGTGGCTGACCTCGATGGCTCCCGTGAGCTCCCCGGGGTCTTCCTTCTCCTCGCCGATTTCCGGCTCCGTCTCCAGAATCGGCTTGGCCCGCTCATACAACGGAATGACGTTGAGCGCATAGATGACGGACATGCTCATGGCCATCATGGACATGATGAAGCCGGAGAACGCGCTGTGAAACGCCAGAAACGCCCCGGCGGACATCGACGGCACGAACCCGATCACGCCGAAAAACAGCAGCATCGACGCGAGGGCGGGATACACCGCATGGAACACGGAGAACCAGATGCGGATAACCCCCGTACCGAAGGCCGTCTTCTTGACTTCACCGAAATGGTCCGACCATACGCCGAATGCCCTCTTCTCCGCACCGGCGACGCGAAACTTGGAAACGCCGTTCACGATCTGAAAGATCATTCCGGTCAGCCTGCCGTGGAGATCCGCGAGCTGCCGCTCCTTGCGGATCATGACATAACCGAGCAGCAGCACCGACGCGATGGCCACGGCCACCAGCAGGGTGGCCACCCACGCCAGCCGGGCGCTGTAATAGAACAACAGGAAAAACTGGGTGGACGAAAACACGCCGCTGAAAATGGTGGACAGGGTCGTGCCCGACAGCGCCTGCCGGATCGCGGCGACGCTGCCCGCGCGAAGGGCCAGGTCCCCCGCGCTGTATTTCCGGAAAAACGGCACGGGCAAATGGAGCACCCGGTCCCACACCGCGGCCTGGATGCCGGAGTCGAGCCGCGCCTCCATGCGCAGCATGGCGATGGAACGCGCGATGTGGAACATAAACGACGCCACCGCGATGGCGGTGAGAATCAGGACGAAATCGAGCATCAAGCCGCGTTCCGCGCCCGGAATGATGCTGTCCACCAGCTCGCCGAGCCCCATGGGAATGGCGAGGGACAACAGGCCGCCGACAATGCCGAAGGCGGTCATCGCGATGACGTCCTTCCGGAGCCGGGGCGTCTTCGCGCCGAAGCGCATCAGATCCCACAGATTGAGCCGGCGCGCGGGAAACGGCCGGTAGAACACGTAGGCCCGCCGTTCCAGCAGCCGGTCGGTGTCCCGGTTCACCCGCCGGACGGACTGGTCGACCAGATCCACCATGTCGTAATGCTTATCCTTTTTCACCATGAGGGCGACCGGCCGGCGGTCTTCCTTGCGGAACGCCAGCAGGTGCCCGTTGTCCCGCTGCCACCATTCGCCGTCCAGCAGCACCTGACGCACCCGGAACTTCGACGCCTTGGCGATCTGCTTCAGCCGTGCCGCGGGATCCGCATCGGCGGATTTGCGGAGCGGCGTGGTGACGGGGATTTTGCTCTTCCGGCAGATGAATTGGCACGTGCGGAGCAGCGCGTCCGGCTCCGGTTCCGTCACTTTGGGCCGGTGCGCTTCCCTCACCCGGATGGCGTCCGTCAAATTGAGCACGGACCGCTCCAGCTGCCTCCGGTCGACGTCTGCGAGCCGCCGCAGGCGTTCGGCTTCCCGCGCGCCCGACTCCGCCAGGAACTGCCGCACCGCTTTCAGAAACGCTTCCCGCTCGAAGGCTTCCGGCACGGAAGCGCCGGCCGACTGCATCCATTTGAGCAGCCGGTCTTCCCACTCCCGGACCAGCCGCGCATACCCCGGGATCGCGAGGGTTTTGTCCGCCGGCAGGTTCCCGTCGATGCGGATCAGCTCCGTATCCGCGACCCCGTTCATCACCAGCCGGAAGGCATATCCCTTCTGCTCCCCGGGGCCCATGCCCGTACCGACGATGAGCTGACCTTCCCGGACGGAAAAAAGATACTCCCGCTTCCCCTGCGGACGCTGGCCGGACACGGCGACCGCGAACAGGTTCACTTCGCCGGTCCGGACATACCAGGCGGACCGGTCCCGTCCCCAGTCGACGGTCCGGTTGCCCCCGAGCGGCATGGCTTCGCCAAGTTTTTGCAATTCCAACGCGAGGCTGTCCTCCGACATTTGCCGTTCCCCTTCCCGGCGCCTCAGGCTTCCCTTATCAGCCTGGCATAGGGGCCTTCCACGCCCGCCAGCTGTTCATGCGTCCCCCGCTGGACGATTTTCCCCTTGTCCATCACGATGATCTCGTCGCAGTCGCGAATCGTGCTGAGCCGATGGGCGATGATCAGGCACGTGCAACCCCTCCTTCGGAGATTGCGGTCGATCAAAAGTTCCGTCTTGGGGTCGAGGGCGCTGGTCGCTTCATCCATCACCAGGATCGACGGATTGTTGACGAGGGCCCGGGCGATTTCCAGCCGCTGCTTCTGGCCTCCGCTGAAGTTGCGGGCCCCTTCTTCGATGACATGGTCGTATCCGCCCGGTTTTTTGACGATGTCGTCGTGAATGCAGGCGTCCTTCGCCGCGCGGACGATGTCCGTCTCGGGCACCGTCGGGTCCCAGAGCGTCAAATTTTCGCGGATCGTGCCTTCGAACATGTGGATGTCCTGGTCCACGACGGCGACGGAGTTGGACAGCACCAGCCGGTCCCATTCCCGGCGGGGCTTTCCGTCGAACAGAACCTCCCCGCTCCAGGGCTGGTAGAGCCCCGTCACCAGCTTCGCCACCGTGGATTTGCCGCTGCCGGAGCCGCCGACGAGGGCGACCCTGGACCCGGGTTCGATCACCAGGCTGAAATTCTCGATCAGGGGCGGTTCCAGGCGACTGTAGCCAAAGGTCACGTTGCGCAGTTCCACCCTGCCCGTCAGCTTGTGGACCGAATGGCCGCAAGCCGCGTCCCGCTCCCTGGCCGCTTCGGGATCCGGCCGGTACCGGAGCACGTCGTCCAGCCGGTTCAGGTCCCCTTTCACTTCGTCAAACTGGCTGCCAAGCTGGATCAGGCCGTTGACGGGGGCCATGAAGCTTTGCATCAGGGATTGGAACGCCACCAGCATCCCGACCGTCATCCCGCCCGACATGACCAGCCAGCCGCCGATCCCCAGGACGGCGATGTTGCCGAGCATCGACAGGAAAGCCGGGACGGCGTTGATCGTCTCCGTCTGCAGGCTCAGTTTTTGCTGCGTGTTCATGAGGTTCGCGGACAGTCCGGACCACTTGGTGAAAAAGTCCCCTTCCCGGCCGCTCGCCTTCAGCGTCTCGATCATGCGCAGCCCGGCCATGGTCGTGCCCGCGATTTTTCCCTGCTCCTGGAGGAACTTCATGTTCTCGTCCACGCGCACCTTCGACACGCGCTGCAGGTACACGAAATTCAGGATGGCGAAAAATACGGCGACCAACGTCAGCTGGACGCTGTACTGGACCATGATCACCGTATAGAAAATAATCGCCAGACAATTCAGGAAATTGGTGGAAAGCGGGCCCGACAAGAGCGACGCCACCCGGTCGTTGGCGTTGATCCGCTGCGTGATGTCGCCGCTGTGCCGCTGGGTGAAAAACTCCATGGGCAGGCGGAGCACATGCCAGAAATATTTGCCCGCCATGCTGACGCCCAGCGCCGTTTCCAGCCGGAGCAGGTAATATTGCTGCAACCAGGTCATGACGCCCCGAAGGAGTGCCGCCACCGCCATTCCTGCCAGCAGGGGAAGGAGCCAGTGGTGCAGGCCGGCCAGCAAAATGTCGTCCACGAACAACTGGGTGAACACCGGAATGACTAGCCCCGGCACGACCAGCAGCAAACTGACGATCACGACGTACAGCAGCGCCGCCTTCATCGGGGCGACACGCGTGTACAGCGCGGACCAGAAATCGGATTTCCGTTTTTCCTTCTTGAAATGCTCGCCGCGCTCAAACGTCAGGACAATCCCCGTAAAACCGCGGTCGAACTCTTCTTCGGAAACGGTGCGGGGACCGGTAGCCGGGTCGTTCAGGTAAAACTTCCTTTTCCGGTAACCTTCCAGAACGACAAAATGGTTGAAATTCCAGTGGATGATCACCGGCATTTTCATCTGTTTCAAATCTTCGGGCTCTTTCCGGTACCCCTTGGCGACGAGGCCGTATTCCCTCGCCGCCTTCACGATGTTGCTCGCCTTGCTGCCGTCGCGCGACACGCCGCACGCGACCCGCAGCTCCTCCAGCGGGATATGTCTGCCATGGTAACCCAGAATAATGCCCAAAGCGGCGGCTCCGCACTCCACCGCTTCCATCTGGATGACCGTCGGAGTACTCACGCGATTGCTCATTGCGGCACGCACCCGCCTCACTTGAGCTGAGGGAAAATCTTCGCCAGGGGCGGCGATTTTTCCACGGTGATGATGCCCCTCACCAGCGTTCCGCTCTGGATGGCGACGGGCGGGCCGTCCGAGCTGGACCATTTGAAGCCGCTTTCCGTTCCGGGGTCGGGGATCAGATGAACCCTGACTTCGATGGGGGCTCCCGATCCCGCCAGCGTCCTTGCCAGGTCTTCGTTTCCGATCACGTTGACCATGCCCTGGAACGTCGAGGGAAACTCGTTGACGCGGGTGACCCGTCCGAGCAGGTATCCGTAGGTTTCCTTCGAAATGGAAGCCGCCTCGAGCTTGACTTCCATCCCGGGATGGATGCGCTTCCCGTCGTCGGGCGACACGTACAGGACCGCCTCCAGGGTGTTCAGTTGCTCGCCCGCCTGCTCGACGGTGATCACCTGGGTCCCCCGCGGGATGTATTCGCCGCGTTTTACTTTCACTTCGACGACTTTGCCTGAATACGGGCTGACGATTCGCGTCGCCAGACTCAGCTGATCCCGGAGGGCGTCCAGTTTCTCTTTCAGCTCCCGCACCAGCGGCTGGCCTTCCTCGGCCCCCGCGGCGAGCAGGCTGCGGAGCTGGGCCTCGAGGAACTGGATCTCGTTCAGGATCTCCGGCTGCTGGAGCCGCGCGACCACTTCGCCTTTTTCGATGTAGTCGCCGGTTCCGACCCGGATGTCCGAAATCTGTCCGTCTTCGGTGGCCACGATGGTCTGGATGCCGCCTGAGCTGATCAGGAGGCCCTGGCCGTACACGTTCACCGACAGGCTTCCGGCGAATCCCCAGACCACGATGGCGCCGAGGAGCACAACGACGCCGGCGAGGGCGATCCAAGACCGCCAGGAGATGACCGAAAGCATCCGGTCCAGCCGCTCCGGTGATTCCAGATGTTCAAGAGACGCTTTGCGAAAAAGCTGCGGATTCATCATCGCCAGGATCTCTCCCTCTGCCCTGCCAGCCGCTCTCCCGCTCCGGATGCGGGACGCTTGACGGTGTGGCCTGCGAATTCACCGGGGAGCGGCCTCCCGGATTTCCCGCATGAAGGCCCACACATCCTCCACGCCAAAAGAAAATCCGACTTCGGCGGCGAGTCTCACCAGGTCTTCGTCCAGGGTTTTGGAGCCGCCGGCCTGGAGCTCGCCGAGTTTCTCCCGAAGTCTGTCGTCTTCCCGCGCTTTTTGCAGAAACTCTTTAACCTGTTCAACGGACATCCCGGTTTATCCTCCATTTTGCGAATTCCATATTAAAATTTTTTTAATTTCACGCAATTATGGGGTCGGTCATTCCTTAACCATAGCATGCAAACCTAAAAAACAACTAAAGTTTGCATTAAATTTTTTTGACCGTGGCCGGCTATCGGCATATTTGGGTGGTCTGCGGAACTTGCCAAAAAAAAAGCTGCCGATCGATGGATCGGCAGCCGGAATCCGCGATTTCCCCTACCCCGCGGAACCCGATCCGCGCCGCACGCCCGGGGGACGAACCCCCTCCGGACGCTTCTGGATCACTTTGTATATATCCTGGATGGACATGTCGATGTGCTTGGCAATTTCCTTCGCCGCCCGGTCCGCATCCCGCTCCCGGATGGCGGCGAAAATCCTCCGGTGGGGTTCGACCGCGTTTTCCGCGTTGGCCTTGACGGAAAACGAATGGGCCCGGTAATCGGTGAAGGCTTTGGTGATGATTTCGTAGATGGAGATAAGCAGGCGGTTCCGGGTCGAAGCGACGATGGCCTTGTGGAATGCCTCGTCGTAGGTGATCAGCTTGATCACGTCGTGCCGCGCCACCGCTTCTTCAAAACGATCCCTGATCGTTTCCAGTTCCTTGATTTCCTTCTCCGTAATTCGTTCCACCGCCAGCCTGACGGCAAACACCTCGATGGGAGAGCGGACTTCAAGAAAATCGGTGATCTCCATTTCGTTTTCTTCAAACCATTTCACGACGCGGTTGGGGTCTTCCTCCGAGGTTTTGGCCACAAAGGCCCCCTTCCCCGGGACGATGTCGACGAACCCGAGCGCCTTCAGGACGCGCAGCGCTTCCCGCACCGTGGAGCGCCCCACCTGCAGCTGCACGCAGATTTCCATTTCCGTCGGCAATTTGTCGCCGACCTTCAGTTTACCCGATACGATCAACTCTCTCAGACTGGCGACCACCTGATCGGTAACCGGTATTCGTTGGATCGGCTTCAAGGAAACCAGCTCCCCTCCATCTTACATTTCCACGTCTCCGGACAGAATTCCTCTTTTCTTCCGGAAACCGGAAATGATGCTGATAAGCAGCATGAGCAGGGCGAAGGAAAGCAGCGTGCCCGAAATGGGCCGCTGGAAGAAACCGAGGAAATCTCCCCTGAAATAGATGAGCGACTGGACCAGGGCGTTTTCCATCAGCTTCCCGAGCACGAACGTGAGTACGATGGGGGCCATCGGAATGTCCAGCTTTTTCATGAAATAGCCGATGATGCCGAACACCAGCATGACGCCGACGTCCCACAGGCTGTTGTTGATCGTGTAGGCTCCGATGACCGAGATCACCAGAATGATCGGATACATGAGCTTGGCGGGCACCATGGCGATTTTCGCCCATACGCCGGCCATCGGCAGGTTCAGGAACAGCAGCAGGAAGTTGCCGATGAACATGCTGGCGATGATCGCCCAGACGAACACCGGGTTTTCGTTGAACAGGGTCGGTCCCGGCGTGAGCCCGTGCATGATGAACGCGCCGAGCAGGATGGCGATCGTGGGCGAGCTGGGAATGCCCAGCGAAAACAGCGGAATGAGCGCCGCGCCGCAGTACGCGTTGTTGGCCGTTTCCGGTCCGGCAACCCCTTCGATCGCCCCTTTGCCGAAGCGGGACGGGTCCTTGGCGAATTTCTTTTCCACCGTGTAGGAAAGGATCGCCGGAATGACGGAGTTCGTGCCCGGGATGACGCCGACGGCGCAACCCAGTCCGGTTCCCCGCATGATCGCCTTGAGCGTCGGCTTCCATTCCTCGCGCCGCGGCAGCAGCCCCTTGATCTTCGACGGCCGGATCGTTCCCTTCGCGCTTTCTTCCAGGCCGATCAGCACTTCGGAGATCCCGAACAGCCCGAGGGCGATGGTCACCAGGTCAAAGCCGCTCATCAGCATTGGCTCGCCGAAGGTAAACCGCAGCGCCCCCGACACGGGGTCCATCCCGACCATCGACAGCACCAGGCCCAGAAAAGCGGAAATGGCGCCGCGGACGAGGGATTTCCCCATCAGGCCGAGGACCATGATCAGCCCGAGCACCATGAGCGCGAAAAATTCCGCCGGACCGAACTCCAGGGCAAAGCGCACCAGGGGCGGTCCCACCAGCGCCAGCACAATGATCGAAATGGTTCCGCCGATAAAAGAGCCGATGGCCGCCACCCCGAGCGCCGTGCCGGCGCGGCCCTGTTTCGCCATCGGGTAGCCGTCCAGACAGGTGATGACGGACGCCCCTTCTCCCGGGGTGTTGATCAGCACGGACGTGACCGTGCCTCCGTACATGGAACCGTAGTAGATGCCCGCCAGCATGATGATGGCCGACACCGGTTCCATGGAAAAGGTGATCGGAAGAAGAAGCGCCGTGCCGGTAGTCGGCCCGATGCCCGGAAGAACCCCGACCAGCATACCGATCACGACGCCGATGAAGCAATACAGAAGATTCCACCAGCTCAGCGCTGTCCAGAACCCGTCGAGGATCTGCGCGAACGAATCCAAGGCTTACACTCCCGCAAGCTAATATCGCATCCCATTGCAGCCGGCCTTCCGCGACGCCATCCCCGAGGCATCCGCTCCAGGCGGGCTACCATCCCCGAGGCCGCCGGCCGGCGGCGGTTTACCATCCCCAGTCGTTGACCGGAAGCGGCACGTTGAGCAGCGTTTTGAACACGTACATGATCAGGAGGGAAATGCCCAGGGCGATGGCAAGCGACGTGTACCACCGGAATCCCCGGACCAGGAGAATGAACAGCATCGCCGTTGCGGCAATGGTAAACCCGGTGCGGGGAACGAGCACGATAAAAAGAAGCAGGGAGACGGGTGCCAGGACCACGCTTCCCAGCGCCTTTCCCCTGGGAAGAATCTCGCTGAACGACAATTCGTGGTTTTGGATCGATTGCCAGATGAAGATGACGCTCAGCACCGCGAGAAAACCGCTGAGCCAAAGCGGAAGGAATCCGGGGCCCGGACCGAACGCGCTGCGGTACGTCATAGATTTCGCTTCCCAGAAAATGACGCCGCTGAACCCAAGAAGCACAAGCCCAAACCAGAATCCCGCATTTTTCGCGATTCCCGCGAATTTCACGATCATCCACCTGCCCCGGATTTCCGACCCATATTAGGCATTCGCTGTCGTTATATGATTACTGCTGTTGCTTGGCGATTTCGATGACGGGTTTCAGGATATCGGTGTCTTTCTCGATCAGCTGGGTGAAGTCGGCCGAGTTCCTGTACTTGACGCCCAAGAAGCTCTTGTTCATGAATTCGATGAACTGCGGATCTTCCATGACTTTCGCGACGGCTTCTTCCAGGATCTGCACGATTTCGTCCGGCGTGTCGGGCGGCACCGCGACGCCGCGGTACGTCATGGACAGCGCGTTGATACCCTTTTCCGTCAGAGTGGGCACGTCCGGCAGTCCGGAGTACCGCTCTTCCGACATGACCGCGATCGCCCGCAGCTCTCCGCTTTCCACGTACTGCTTCACTTCGCCGGGGCTGTACAGCCCGAAGTCCGCGCGGCCGCCCAGAATTTCCACGATGGCCGGAGCCGCTCCCTGGAACGGCACCGTGTTGAACTCCACGCCGGCGGCTTCCGCGAACGGAATCGAGTGGAAGTTGGGCACGGCGGCCGCGGCGAAAGTGAGTTTGCCCGGATTGGCCTTCAGTTCGGCCAGTAGATCATCCAGCGTATTGTACTTGGACTTCGAGGAGACGACCATGACGATCGGGTCTTCGTTCACCTGGGCGACATACTTGAAGTCGCTGGCCTGGAACGGCGCAAGGCCCATCAGCGGAAGCGACACGACTTCCCGGGTGACCAGTGTAAGGGTATACCCGTCGGCCTTCGCGTTCAGCCCTTCGTTCATGCCGACCGCTCCGCCGCCGCCGGTCTTGTTGACGACCACCACGTCCTGTCCGAGCACGTTCTTCAGCGACTCGGCCAGCGTCCGCGCCACCGCGTCCGTACCGCCGCCCGCGGCGAACGGCACGACGATTTCGATGGGCTTCGTCGGATAGTTGACGGTTTTGGCCGGTTCCTGGCCGGCGGAAGCCGACGGACTCGGACTGGGCGCCGCGCTTTGCGTCGGCGTGCTGGCGGAACCCCCGTTGTTCGACGACCTTCCGCACCCCGCGATGGCAACCGCGACGACAAGCAGCAGAATCGTGATGCCAAGCCCCAACCTTTTCATACGTAACTCTCCTTTGTATATTATTTTTGTTATTTAGGCAAGTAATCGTTTACATCAGGCCATGCAAGTGTTCTGGACCGTTTGGACGCTTCCTGCGCTTCAACCGAATTGGTAACGGGAGAGGATTTTTTCCGTGATGGCTTCCACGGTGAACCCGTATTCCTTCATCATGCGGTCTCCCGGAGCCGAAGCGCCGAATCTGTCCTCGATCCCGATCGCCATGCCTTCCGGGCCCAGGACCTTGTCCCAGCCGGCGGGCTGCGCCATTTCGATGACGATCCGTCGGGTCGCCGACGGCGGCAGCACGCTGTCCCGGTAAGCCTGGGGCTGCCGCTCGAACAGTTCCCGGCTCGGCATGCTGACGACCCGGGCGGAAATGCCCTTTTCCCGGAGCGCCTCGCGCACCGCCGCGGCCAGCGCCACTTCGGAGCCGGTGGCGATCAGCACCAGATCGCCGCTCCCGCCGGGGAAATCGTACAGTGTGTACGCCCCTTTTGGCAGTTGGGACGCCCGCTCGGCCGTCCCTTCCAGGATTGGAATGTCGTGACGGGACAGCACGACGGCGACGGGGCCTTCATTCTGGCTGAAGGCGTATCGGTAAGCTTCCGCGGTCTCGTTGGCGTCGGCCGGCCGGATGACGGTGAGCCCCGGAATCAGCCGCAGGGACGGAAGCTGCTCGATCGGCTGGTGGGTCGGCCCGTCTTCCCCGTACGCGATGCTGTCATGGGTCAGCACGTAGACGACGGGCGTCTTCATCAGGGCGGACAGCCGGATGGCCGGGCGCATGTAGTCGGAAAACACCAGGAATGTGCCGCCGTACGCTTTGACACCGCCGTGCAGCATCATGCCGTTCATGGCCGCCGCCATGGCGTGTTCGCGCACGCCATACCAGACGTTGCGTCCGGTGTAGTCGTCCGCCTGGAAGGCAGCCTGGTTTTTCAACATCGTTTTGTTGGCCGAAGCCAGGTCCGCCGAACCGCCGAGCAGGTAGGGAATCCGGTCGCCGATGGCGTTCAGGATCTGCTCCGAGGCCGTCCGGGTGGCGATCTTCGGCATGTCCGGGCGGTAAACGGGAATGTCGGCGTCCCATCCCTGGGGGAGCTTGCCCCGCAGCGCGTTTTCGAATTGTTCCGCCAACGCAGGGTAGGCTTTTTGGTAATCGTTCCACAGCCGGTTCCATTCCGCTTCCGCCTGTTTGCCCTTCTCCGCGATCCGTGCGAACAGCCCGCGCACTTCGTCCGGCACGTGGAACGGTTCGTACGGCCAGTTGTAGTTTTGCTTCACCAGCCTGACTTCCTCCGCCCCCAGCGGCGCACCGTGGGAAGCGGACTTGCCGCCCTTGTTCGGGCTTCCGTACCCGATGGTGGTGCGGATCTCGATCAGGGTGGGGCGGTCCGCAGATTCCCTGGCCTTCGCGATGGCGCGCCCGATTGCCTCCAGGTCGTTGCCGTCTTCCACCCGCAGCGTTTCCCAGCCGTAGGCTTCGTATCGCTTCGCCACGTTTTCCGTGAAGCTGAACCGCGTGTCCCCGTCCAGCGAAACGGCGTTGGAGTCGTACAGGACGATCAGGCGCCCGAGCTTCAGATGGCCGGCCAGCGAAGCCGCTTCCGCGGTGATGCCCTCCATCAGATCGCCGTCGCCGCACAGTACGTAAGTGTAATGGTCCACCAGGTTGTAGTTTTCCCTGTTGTACGTCGCGGCCAGGAACCGTTCAGCCATCGCCATGCCCACCGCCATGGACAGCCCCTGTCCCAGCGGACCGGTCGTGGCCTCGACCCCCGGCGTATGGCCGTACTCGGGGTGTCCCGGGGTCTTGCTGCCCCACTGCCTGAACTGTTTGAGATCGTCCAGCGAAACGTCGTACCCGCTCAGATGCAGCAAGCTGTACAGCAGCATCGAACCGTGCCCTGCGGACAGCACGAAGCGGTCCCGGTTGAACCAGGCGGGATTCGCGGGATTGTGCTTCAGAAACCGCGTCCACAGCACATAGGCCATCGGCGCGGCGCCCATCGGCATGCCCGGATGTCCGGAGTTCGCCCGCTCCACCGCATCGATCGACAGGGTGCGGATCGTGTTGACCGCCAGCTGGTCTGTCGCGTTGTAGGTGGCCGTCGACATGTTGGTTCTCGCTTCCTCTCCACTTGTCTAATCGTATTACATCATATTGTCTGATGTCTTATGACACAGACATAGTAACACTCCACTTTTGCCGTTGTCAACGAAATCTTGAAGCCCGGAATTGGCGCTGCCGGAACATACACCCGACCGCCGCCTTCCCGATCCGACAGGCCGCAAAAATAAAAACCAGCCGAAAATCGCATTCCGGCCGGTCTGACACAAATGATGTTTCCGATCCCTCCAATCCCGGCATTACCAATCGGTTGATTCTACAATAACACCCGATGAAACCCCCGCCGAGGCTGAAAACGCAAAACTCCCGCCACAACCGCGAAAAACAACGAAGCGGAATTCCCGCCAAAGGGAATTCCGCTTCCGGTTATGCCGTATTTCTTCGGCTCACATCATGTCCATGTCGCCCATGCCCCGGCCGCCGGATTCCTTCTTCTCCGGCTTGTCGGCGACGATGGCTTCCGTGGTCAGGAACAGGGCCGCCACGGAGGCCGCGTTTTGCAGGGCGGAACGGGTCACCTTCACCGGGTCGATGATGCCCGCGTCGTACATGTTGACCCACTCGCCGGTCGCGGCGTTGAAGCCGTTGCCCAGCGGTTCCTTCTTCAGGCGCTCGACGATGACGGAACCTTCTTCGCCGGCGTTGGTCGCGATGATGCGGACCGGCTCTTCCAGCGCGCGCAGCACGATGTTGACGCCGGTTTTCTCATCGCCTTCGGCTTGCACCGAGGCCACGGCATTCAGCACGTTGATGAACGCGGTGCCGCCGCCGGACACGATGCCTTCTTCCACCGCCGCGCGGGTCGCGTTCAGGGCGTCCTCGATGCGCAGCTTGCGTTCTTTAAGCTCGGTTTCCGTCGCGGCGCCGACCTTGATGACCGCCACGCCGCCCGCCAGTTTGGCCAGGCGTTCTTGCAGTTTTTCGCGGTCGAAGTCGGAGGTCGTTTCTTCAATCTGCGCCTTGATTTGCTTGATGCGCGCTTCGATGTCGGCCTTGCTGCCGGCACCGTCGACGATGATGGTGTTTTCCTTGCTCACGCGCACCTGACGGGCACGGCCCAGTTGATCGATGCGGGTCGACTTCAGCTCGAGGCCGAGTTCTTCCGTGATCACCTGACCGCCGGTCAGCGTGGCGATGTCGCCCAGCATCGCCTTGCGGCGGTCGCCGAAGCCGGGCGCCTTCACCGCGACGCAGTTCAGCGTGCCGCGCAGCTTGTTGAGCACCAGCGTCGGCAGCGCTTCGCCTTCCACGTCCTCGGCGATGATGAGCAGCGGCTTGCCCGTCTGCACGACTTTTTCCAGAATGGGCAGGATGTCCTGGATGCTGGACAGCTTCTTGTCCGTGATCAGGATGTACGGATCATCCAGGATGGCTTCCATCTTGTCGGTGTCCGTGACCATGTAGTGGGAGATGTAGCCGCGGTCGAACTGCATCCCTTCCACGACTTCAAGCTCGGTTTGGAAGCCTTTCGATTCTTCCACGGTGATGACGCCGTCGTTGCCGACTTTCTCCATGGCGTCGGCAATGAGCGTGCCCACCGATTCGTCCGCCGCGGAGATGGCCGCCACTTGCGCGATGTTGTTGCGGCCCGCCACCGGCTTGGCAATTTTCTTCAGTTCATCGACGGCGGCGTTGACCGCTTTCTCGATGCCTCTGCGGATGCCCACCGGGTTGGCGCCGGCGGTCACGTTTTTCAGGCCTTCACGGATCAGGGCTTGCGCCAGCACCGTCGCCGTCGTCGTACCGTCGCCGGCCACGTCGTTGGTCTTCGTGGCGACTTCCTTGACCAGCTGGGCGCCCATGTTTTCATAGGGGTCTTCCAGCTCGATTTCCTTGGCGATGGTCACCCCATCGTTGGTGATCAGCGGGGAACCGAATTTTTTCTCCAGAACGACGTTGCGCCCTTTCGGACCCAGCGTGACCTTCACGGCGTCGGCCAGCTTGTCGACCCCGCGCAACATGGCGCGGCGGGCGTCTTCACCGAATTTGATCTCTTTCGCCATATTTGTAAAACCCTCCTTGGTATCGGTCTCGTTTCCGGGAAAGTCTCAAGCCGGCTCCCTTCCGGTCCGGCTTTCGGCTTACTCGATCACCGCGTGGATGTCGCTTTCCTTCATGATGAGGTATTCTTTGCCCTCGTACTTGATTTCCGTTCCGGCATATTTGGAGAACAGTACGCGGTCGCCGACTTTCACTTCCAGCGGGATGCGTTGCCCGTCCTTGTTCAGCGCGCCGCTGCCGACCGCAATGACCTTGCCTTCCTGCGGTTTTTCCTTCGCCGTGTCCGGCAGCACGATGCCGCTCGGCGTCTTTTCTTCTTTTTGGCTCGGTTCGACCAACACGCGGTCGCCCAAAGGTCTGATCATGAAGGTTGCCTCCTTTGACCGAAGGTTTGATGGGAAAATATGGATTTTGTTAGCACTCGACTCCACCTAGTGCTAACAGCCAATCTTAATCATACTGATTTTGCGTATCCATTTCAAGACCCATTCACAAAAATGTTGCGGTCCTTCAATAGGATTGGAGGCATGACAAAAGCCCGTCTTGTTGACGGGCCGGCACCCGGTTTTGGCAAACTTCGCGTCAGCTTTCGCCAAGGCTTTCCTGCAGCGCCCTGATCCTTTTGCGGTCGGCGACCTTGGACAGCCATACGCTGAATTCGTAGAGAGCGACGAGCGGGACGGAGACCAACAGGTCCGAAATGACGTCCGGCGGCGTGATCATCGTGGCGACCAGCACCATGAGGAACCAGGCGACCCGCCGCATCCGGATCAGCGTCCGCGGGCTGAGAATCCCGATCCGGGTCAGGAACAGGATGACGAGGGGCAATTCAAAAAGCAGCGAAACCGGCAGCAGGATGTTCAGCATGAACGCAAAATATTGGCCGACGCCATAGGTCTGTTTGAGGCCCATGGCGAGGGTGACCCGCTCGGTGAACAGAAACGCCATCGGAAACACGACAAAATAGGCAAACGCAAGTCCGGCGAGCAGCATCAGCAGGGCCCATGGCACGTAGCGCAGCGTGAGGGCCCGTTCCTTCCGGCTGAGACCGGGCTTGACGAATGCCCACAGTTCAAAAAACGCATACGGGACGGCGACGACCAGCGAGAGCAGCACCCCGATTTTCACATACAGGCCGACGGCATCCCAGGGCGAGAAGGCGTTCAGCTCCAGCTTGTCGGAAGGCGCCGCGGCGACGAGATATTCGAACACCGGCTCCGCGCCGGCCAAACCGCCGGCCAGCGCCGCGCCGAACACGACCAGTACGCGAATCAGCCGGCGGCGCAGCTCGCCGATGTGCTCCCACAGCGTCATCCTGCGCGCTTCTTCCGGCCGCGGTTCGGAACGCTGTTCGGTCATGGAACCGTCAACCTCCCCTTCCGCACCGCCGCGCGATCATTCCGGAAGCCGGCGTTCGTCCCGCGGGCCGTTGCCGTCGGCCGGCGCGGCGTCCGAAGCGGATTTCGCCGCGGATTCCGCCGAAAGGCTCCGTTTCCGATCCTCCCCGTCGTCGATCAGTTCGCTTGCTCCTTTTCGGAATTCGCGCAGCGTGCGGCCGAACGCCCGCCCCAGTTCCGGCAGCTTGTTCGGTCCGAACAAGAGCAGCGCGACGATTACCAGCAAAATAATCCCCGTGATGCCGATTCCGGACATCGGACGCGCCTCCAGTTACAAAGGTTCTTTCCGTAATCCGTATCATACCATACCCCGCCCCCGGGACAAAGTCCCGGACCTTGACATTTGTATGGCGTTATCCGCAGGGCGTCCGAAGCCGCAAACGGGGGTGCCGTTTCCCAACGCCCGACGATCCGCTCAATCGTCGCCCTCCGCCGCCCAAGCGGCCGCGGCTTCCGACAGCGCCGACAGCGCGGCGGGCAGCGTCCGGAGGATGGCCGAAAAATGCTCGTGCACGCCGCGCGGGTCGCCGGGCAGATTGACGATCAGCGTGCCTCCGCGAATGCCGCAGACGCCGCGGTGCAGCATGGCTTCCGGCATGCGGCGCATCGCCGCCTGGCGCATCGCCTCCGCCATGCCGGGAACGGTGCGGTCCACCACCAGCATGGTCGCCTCGGGCGCGTGGTCGCGCGGACCAAGCCCCGTCCCGCCGATGGTCAACACCAGATGCGGACGATAATAATCGGTAATTTCTATAAGGGCGGCCTGGATTTCCACCCGTTCATCGGGGACGATCCGCTCTTCCGTCAGGACTCCCCCCAGTTCCTCTTCCACCAGTTCGCGGATGACCTGCGCGCTCTCTTCCGCGTCCGCGGTCCGAACCCCGCCTTTGCACGTCACCAGAAGAGCCACCTGCCAACGCATGTCCATACCTCCGCTTCCCAATTGCGCCGGTTGGTCAAGTTCGCCTCCCGCCCCGCGGCGGGCCGGAAGACGGGTTCAGCTTTCGCTTTCCTCAACGGGTTGCACGATCGGTTTCTGCTGCCGCGTCGCTGAACGGATCCGAAAGATCAGTTCGGTTTCCCCATCCCTCAACGGGTTCGAACCATCGGTTCTGTTTCCGTATCCCCCACCAGGCCGAACCATCGGTTCCGCTTCCGTCCGGCATGCTTGACGTTTCCCGCCGTGATCCGGACGGCCCGGGCTTCCGGACCCCGGGTGCGGCCCGGCCGGTCAGACAGGCGGCCGGACGCACCAGACGATCCCGCGTTCCGTCGCCACCGCGTCCAGGCGCAAATCGTGGGGTTCCACGGGCAGCGCTTCCCCGGCGATTTGAAACGAAAAAGCAAAGCCGACCCACAGCGGTTTCCCGCCTTCGGCATCCGGTGCATCCGGCGGCGAGCCGGCCCGCATCGACCGGTAAAGGCGGTCGTAATGGCCGCCGCCATATCCGAGACGCCGCCCCTGCCGGTCGAACGCAAGACCCGGCACCAGCACCAGGTCCAGCGCCTCCGCCAGATCCGCACGGTCCAGCGGTTCGGTCCGGGCCGGGTCCGGTTCCGGCACGCCGTAGCGGCCTCGGGTCCAATCGACGGGCGAAGCGAGACGCCTCACTTCCATCTCCTCTCCGCCCGGCACCACCCGCGGCGCATAAACGGCGTCGCCCTTTTCCAGGCACGAGGCGGCCAGATCCGCCGGGTCCGCTTCCGAACGAAACGCGCCGTACAGGCAAACGGCCAGGGGCCGGCCCAGCCGCTTCCGCAGCGGCGCCAGAAGCTCCCGTTCCGTCACCCGGCAAAGCCGCGCGGACATTTCGCGGCGCTCCCCTGCGGGCACGGCGTTCCGCCGTTCCGCCATGCGCCGGCGCCATTCCGCCTTGAGTCCGGCAGCGTGTTCCCGTGCCATTGTTCACCCCCTTGGCGTTCAAGTGACTTGTTCGCCACATGTGCGCAAAAATCCTTCGTTACGGCAAGGGCGGGGCGTTGTTGTTCACTTTGTCCACAATATTCACAGGCGGTTGTGAAAAAGTAATCCCCGTTTCAGAAAATTTCAACCGTCGTCCCGGCAACCTTTCGCAAACGATCTCCACAACATGCACAAGGGGTGTGGATATGTTGCCCACACCCCTCGTTTGCTTTTTCCTTTGAACAGGCTCAGCGCCCGGCAACTCCGGCGTTGTGCCGCACAACCGCCGCGCAAGCCTTATCCGCAAACGCGCCCGTCCGCAGCTCCCGTCATTGTCCGGCCGCCCTGGTCGCCGGCGCCATCCCCCGGTTTTGCGCCATATAGGCGCTGTTGCAGGCGGCCACGTACGCCCGGGCCGAAGCCAGGATGATGTCCCGGTCGATGGATGTGCCCCGGTAGCGCTTGCCTCCGTGCAGTACCGTCACGGTTGCTTCGCCGAAGGCGTCTTCCCCCGTGGACAGCGAATGCAGTTCCAGATCCTCGAACTGTCCCGCATCCGGGATCGCCTGGCGAATGCATTGGATCACCGCTTCCAGCGGACCCTCGCCGACGCCCGAGTAGGTCCGTTCCGCGCCGTCCGCCGTCCGGATCGTCACCGACGCGATGCGTTTGCGCTGCGTACCGGCGACGACCTGCAGATCCACCAGGGCGAACGGCTCCACCGACGCCGCGGTCGATTCGCCGACCAGCTGCAGCAGCACATCGTCGGTGACGATTTTCATCTCGTCCGCCTTGGCCTTGAACCGGTGGTACAGATCCTCCAGCTGGTCATCCCGCAGGCGGATGCCGAATTCCTCCACCCGGTGCTTCAGCGCATGGCGTCCGGAGTGCTTGCCGAGCACGATCATTTCCCGCGGAATGCCCATGATTTCCGGATCCATGATCTCGTAGGTGCTGCGGTTTTTCAGCAGGCCGTCCTGGTGGATGCCCGACTCGTGCTGGAAGGCGTTGCGGCCGAAAATCGGCTTGTTGTACGCGATGGGAAAATGCATCATCCGGCTGACGACGCGGGATGTTTCGTACAGTTCGCCCAGGCGGATGCCGGTTTCCGCGCCGAGGGAATCGCTCCGCGTGTGGATCGCCATCACCAGCTCCTCCAGCGCGCAGTTGCCCGCCCGTTCGCCGACGCCGTTGACGCACACTTCCACCTGCGTGGCGCCGTGCCGGATGGCGGCCAGGCTGTTGGCCACCGCCAGGCCGAGGTCGTTGTGGCAGTGCGCGCTGAAAACAACGCGGTCGGCGCCGCGCACGTGCTGGCGGAGGCGGGAAAACAGCGGCCCGAATTCCTCCGGCAGGGCGTATCCCGTCGTATCCGGAATGTTGATGATCGTCGCGCCTTCCCCGATGACCGCCTCCACCAGCTCGTACAGAAACTCCTCGCTGGAGCGGGATGCGTCCATCGGCGAAAACTCGATTTCTTCCACGAATTGCTTGGCGTAGGCGACCATCTCCCGCGCCAGCTGCTTGACCTGGTCGCGCGTTTTGCGCAGCTGGAAGTCCAGGTGGATCTGCGACGAGGACACGAACAGGTGCAGCCGCCTGCGGGCCGCGTCCCGGGTCGCTTCCACCGCCGCGTCAATGTCCTCCTTCACGCAGCGGGCGAAGCCGCAAATTTCCGTCTCCTGCAGTTCGCGGGAAATTTGCTGGATCGCCTGGAACTCGCCCGGACTGGAAATGGGAAAGCCCGGCTCGATGGTGTCGACCCCGAGTTTGGCCAGCTGGCGGGCGACGACGATCTTCTGCTCCGGCTTCATGGATGCGCCGGGAGCCTGTTCGCCGTCGCGAAGTGTCGTGTCGAAAATGCGGATTCTTCGTTTGGCTTCGGTCATGGCGGACTCCTCCTCAATGGTTTTTCGATGTATGAAAAAACCCGTCGTCTCCTTCAAGAGACGACGGGTTGCCATACCGCCGCGGTACCACTCTTGTTGAAGCGGATTAAGGCCCGTGCCCGTGCGGACGCCGGTTTCACCCGCTTCCCCTCTGTCCGGGCCAGGCGCCGATTGCGTCTTGCGCCTGTTCCCGGCGGCCCGATATCGGGGGCCGGCCGCAAGCGCCCTACCGTCCGCCGTGGCGGCGTTCGGACGCGGCGCTCCCAGGCGAGTTCGGCTTCCCTTCGGCTGCGTCGCACCGACCCGCAGCTCTCTGCCGTCCCGGGTTTGGGCCTACTGCTCCTGTTCATCGCGCATGGAGGCTATGCAATTGTTTCCGGCAAAATCAAAAAGCCCGCCGTCTCCCAAGAGACGACGGGCCATGAGGACCTGCCGCGGTACCACTCTCGTTGCCGCCGGCTCCGCGCTTCCGGCTGTCCTTCAACCGGACCAGGCCGGGCCGCCGGCGGCCGCTTTTGCCCGATGACGGGGGCCAGCCGTACCGGTGTACTGGACGGGCTCGTGTGCCATTCTTCGTTCCACCGGTCCGCTCCCAGGCGAGTTCGGGTTTCCCTTTCGCTGCGTCGCACCGACCCGCAGCTCTCTGAAGCCGGGCGCACACCCTACTGCTCCTGTTCTCGGCGTTTGCTCAAGCGGTTCGATTGTTGGACATTATTATATGCAGTGCCGAAAGGGATGTCAACAGGGATTTGCAAACCTGCCCCTACGCTTTTCCCGAGCTGCCGAAAAGCCGCATTTTCTCCTTCACGGCCCGTTTGACCGCTTCTCTCCCCGGGCCGAGATAATATCGCGGATCGTACACCTGCGGGTGGTTGTCCAAATAGGACCGGACCGCCGCCGTGAACGCCATTTGGTTGTCGGTGTTGACGTTGATTTTGGCGGTGCCGCACGCGATGGCGCGGCGGATGTCCCCGTCGGCGAGCCCGCTGGCGCCGTGCAGGACGAGAGGCAGGCCGGTGCGGTCGCGAATTTCCCGCATGGTGTCAAATCCCAGCTTTGGCTGGCCGCGGTACGGTCCATGCATGGAACCGAGCGCCGGAGCCAGACAATCGACGCCGGTTTCCCGCGCCAGCTCCTCGCACTCCTCGGGCACGGCGTAGAGCGCCTCCGCCTCTTCCACCGTCCAGTCGTCCTCCCGGCCCGCGATGCGCCCGAGCTCGGCTTCCACGGAGAGGCCCAGCGCGTGGGCGGCTTCCGTGACGCGACGCGTGAGGGCGATATTTTCCGCGAGCGGATGGTGCGACGTGTCGATCATGACGGAGGTGAAGCCGGCGCGCATGGCCTGCATGCACACTTCAAAGGAGGAACCGTGGTCGAGGTGAAGGGCCACGGGGACGTCGATGCCGTATTCCTCGATCAGGGCGCGCACGATGGCGGAGACGCACTGCAGGCCGCCCATGTAGGGAATGTAGGCTTCGCTGAGCCCCAGAATCACGGGGGAGCGCTCTTCCTGCGCGGCCTGCAGGATCGCCTGCGTCCACTCCAGATTGTTCAGGTTGAATTGGCCGACGGCGTATTGCTCTTCCGCCGCCCGCCTCAGCATGTCGGTCATGGATACCAGCGGCATCTTGTGTGTGGCTCCTTTCCGGTCACCCGCGGCCGCGGCCGTCTTCTTGCGGGTGCAAAATTCGATCGGGGTAAAGCGCTTAACCCGACGGCCAGTCTATACCTCGTCACATCGCCGGACCGGTAGATTTGCGATAAAAGTAAGCGCTTAATCAAAACATGTCCATTGTAACGCCATTGCGGGATCATGACAAGATATCGACAGGTTTCGTCCGGGGCGGGCAATCGTTTCGCCTTGCACGGGTCCGGCATCGTGGTGTTGGCACAAGGGAAATTGATCGCGGATGACCCGGGACAAGGCCGTTACCGGGCTGTCTCGCCATGCAGATTTCAAAAGAATTTGCCACAAAGCCGACTTATGTTACACTGGCCGTGACGCCCGACCGAAAAATGGTCCTCCTTGGCTTTGCCCGCCCTTGTCAACTTGTTTTCCGGTTCCGTACAGAAACTGCGGTTGCCGATCGGAGTTGACGTTTCGCATGGACGCAAAGAACCGGATCATTGCCGCCGATTTTGACCGTTTGGCCGGCGCAAGCCCGTCGAAACCCCGGTGGGATCACAATAACCACTATTATCCGTTGATGATCCAATCCATCCCCCCTCAATTGCCCCGAAGCGCGCATGCGTTGGACGTGGGATGCGGGACGGGGCAACTTTGCCGGTTGCTGGCCGAACGGTTTGACCACGTGACGGGCGTCGATCTGTCCGAAGGACAGCTGAACATTGCCCGGTCGTTTCCCTCGCCGCGCTGCGAATACGTTTTGGGCGATTTTTTGGATATGCCCCTGGAAAGGAACTCCTTTGCCTGCATCGTTTCGGCGGCGGCGGCCCACCACATGCCGTTCGGTGAGTTTTTGCACAAGTGCCGCGAGGCCCTGATGCCCGGCGGCGCGCTGATCGTGCTGGATCTTTACCAGCCGCGGACCGTCACCGACTACGCCTGGCTCGGACTTGCCTTTCTGCCCAACCGCGTGATGGAATGGGTCCACAACCGGAACAACCCGCTCTCCGAAACCGAAAAACAGCTGTGGCGGGAGCACAGCCGGCATGATAAGTACATGAGCATGGGACAAATCCGCAAATCGGCGAAACGGCATCTGGGCAGCGGCTTCCGCCTGCGCCGGCTGCTTTTTTTCCGATACCTGCTGACGTACATAAAATCGGACGAATAACCGTCTCATCGGCGCCGGCTGCGCGGGCTCCGGAAAGCCTTGGCGGCCGGTGCCTTTTTTGCCCGCGATAAAATTTTACAAAAAATTTTACAAAAAACCGCCGGATATGATATATAAACACTAACATGAAAACGTAAAACATGGCGAGGAGTCCCGATCCGCATGGCGAAGTTGAAAGAGATCGCAGAGCTTGCGGGCGTTTCCATCTCCACCGTGTCCAACGTGCTGAACGGACGCAAAAACGTGGGACAGGCAACAAGGGAACGCGTGCTTCAAATTTGCGCAGACCTGGGATACGATCCGGACGCGGCGCGGAAAAAAGGCAAGGCGGTAAGGCCAAAAACCGTTGTGTTTGTGTTCAGCGATTTCGACCGCGATTTTTACCTGAAAATCATCGAAGGGATCAGCGTCTGCCTGACGGAGAACGGGTACGACCTGATCATCTGCACCAGCAAATCCGCCGCCAGCTTCCTGCGCGACAATTTCGCCAGCGGCGCCATCGTGCTCGACGGCAGCCTGACGGACGACTTCCTGATCTCCGTGGCCAAGCCGGACTTTCCCGTGGTGGTGATGGATCGCATCATCGCGGACGAGCGGGCGCGAACGAAAAGCGTCATCGTCGACAACTATCCGGTCATGTGCGAAATGGTGCAGGCGCTGGTCGACAAAGGCTTCCGGAAGTTCGGGTTCATCGGCGGCCTGGAATTTACGCTGGACCACAAGGAGCGCTATGCCGGGTTTCTCGACACGCTCGCGAAGTGTGGAATTCCGTTTGACCGGAAATACTACTTTCACGGCAATTACCGCGAGCAGAGCGGCTACCAGGCGGCGAAAATCATGCTGCTCAGCCAGGACCTGCCGGAGGTGCTCGTCTGCGCCAACGACCAGATGGCGCTCGGCGCCATCCGGGCGTTTGAGGAAAACGGCGTCTGCGTGCCGGATGACATTTCGGTCACGGGTTTTGACGATTCCGAAAAGGCGGAAATGGCCGGGCTGACGACCGTCTCCATTCCGCGCTTCGAAAGCGGTTATCTGGCGGCGAAGAAACTGCTGGCCCTCATCAACGAAACGATCGGCACGGAACCGTTCAAACTGGGCGCCGCGATCCGGTGGCGGAAATCGGTAAAGGAAAAGACAAGGTAAAATAAGTAAAATAAATTACATTTTTATGTCTTCAATCAATAAATTTTATTATAAAATCCTGTTTTTTTATTGACACCGGCTCTGTCCCTCAAATATTATAAGCACTAAAGCGTTTACTTTTTTTAATACGGGGGCAGGGATAGATGCAAAAAGTAAAAAGTTCGCTGATTTTACTTGTGGCGGTATTGATGGTGTTCGTCCTCGCGGCTTGCGGCGGCAAGAAGGACAGCGCTTCTTCGCCTTCCCCGTCCGCTTCTTCGCCGTCTTCCTCGGCGCCGGCACAGGAGAAGCTGAAGAAAATTTCGATTTTCCAGTCGAAGGTCGAAATTTCGGAGCAGCTCGAAGCGCTGGTGAAAAAGTACAAGGAAGAAACCGGCAACGAAGTGGAAGTGTGGGGCACCGTCGGAGACGCCTACGTGACGCAGCTGCAGGCGAAGCTTACCGCGAACGAAGGTGCGACGATCTTCAGCATCGGCACCGGCGCGGAAGCGGAGAAGTTCAAATCGTACTACTACGATCTGAGCAATGAACCGTACGTGCAGCACATCGCGCCCAACATGGCGCTCCAGATCGACGGCAAGATCGTCGGCGTGCCGTACGGCGTGGAAGGCTTCGGCCTGGTGTACAACAAGAGCCTGGTCGATCCGAAGGACGTGTCGGACCTCGCTTCATTCACGCAAACGCTGGAGAAGCTGAAGGCCGAAGGCAAGAACGGCCTGAGCCTGTCGCAGGAAGCGTACTTCCTGATCGGCCACATCATCAACACGCCGTTCGCGCTGCAGCCGGATCCGCGGGCGTTCATCGAGAAGCTGAACAAAGGCGAAGTCAAGATGGCGGAGACGAAGGAGTTCCAGGAATTCGCGCAATTCATGGAAGCCATCCGGGCGCACACGAAAAATCCGCTGGAAGTCAAATACGACACGCAAATGGGCGATTTCGCGACGGGCAAAACGGCCATGGTGCACCAGGGCAACTGGAGCTACGGCATGCTGGTCGATTTCGGCGATCTCGGGTTTGAAATCGGCATGATGCCGTTCCCGCTGGCGGGCAACGACAAACTCGCCGTGGGCGTCGCCAGCAACTGGGTCATCAACAACAAGGCCGATCCGGAAGAAATCAAAGCGGCCAGCGCGTTCCTGAACTGGCTGTTCACCAGCGAGACCGGCAAGAACGCCATCGTGAACGAATTCAAGTTCATCCCGGCGATGGTGAACATTGAGGCGGACGACCTGGATCCGCTGTCGAAGGACGTGTTCGAGGCGACGAAGAGCGGGAAGACCATTCCGTGGGCGTTCAACGATTTCCCGGCGGGCATCATCGTCAACGACCTGGCCCCCGCCACGCAGGAGTTTTTCCTCAATCCCAATATGACCGGGCAGCAGTTCCTGGAGAAACTGGACGCCGCCTGGGCGAATGCCGCGAAATGACGTTCGCAGCGACGAATCCGATCCCAGACGAAGGCCGGGCCGCAACGCGGCTTCGGCCCTTCGTGTTCTATCCTTTATTCCAACGGAAATGAGTGATCCGTATGAACAAGAGGAAGGACATCGGTTGGTACGTCCTGTTCACGGGGCCTTTGCTGTTCATCTTTGCAACCGACGTCATCGTGCCGTTTGTCATCGGGATCGGCTATTCGTTCGTGAGCTGGGACGGCATTCCGGCGAATCCCAAGGTGTTTGTCGGCTTTGACAACTATGTCCGGCTGCTGGACGACGAGCGCTTCCTGCGCTCGGCCCTGCACACCGTCGAGTTTACCGTGCTGGCGCTTGTCGCCGTCAACGTGCTGGGCGTCGCGCTCGCCCTGCTGGTCACCAGCGGGCTGCGCACGAGCAACGCCGCGCGGACGATGCTGTTCATGCCGAACCTGATCGGCGGCCTCATTCTCGGGTACATCTGGCAGTTCATTTTTACGGACGCGTTCAGGTCGATCGGCGAAAAAACCGGTCTGCACAACCTTTTCTTCCCGTGGCTGCTCGACCCGCAATTTGCCCTCTTCGCCATGGTGGCGGTATTCACCTGGCAGATGGCCGGATACACGATGGTCATTTACATCGCCGGCATCCAGAGCATCCCGGACGAATTGCTGGAGGCCGCCAGGGTGGACGGCGCGAACCTGTGGCAAAGGCTGACCCGGATCGTGTTTCCGCTGCTCATGCCTTCGATCACCATCTGTCTGTTCCTGACGCTGTCCGGCGCGTTCAAAATTTACGACGTGAACCTGTCGCTGACGAAGGGCGGTCCGAACAACGCCACGGAATTGTTCGCCATGAACATTTTCAATGAAATCTTCGCCTACGGCCGCTACGGGTACGGCCAGGCCAAGGCCATCGTCTTCTTCCTGATCGTGGCGGCGCTGACGTTGACGCAGGTGATCATCACGAAGAAGCGGGAGGTGCAGCTGTGATGCGCAAAGCAGGCCGAAGGATCGCGGAGGTCTTGCTGGTCGTCCTCGCGCTGGCCTACCTTTCCCCCGCGTACATCATGCTGGTCAACTCGTTCAAAAGCCGCGCCGAACTGTACGAGGATACGCTGGCGCTGCCCTCCAGGTTCAGCTTCGAGTATTACATCAGCGCGGCGGAGAAGATGAATTTTCTCACCGCCTTTGGCAACTCGCTATACGTGACCGTCGTCTCGGTGATCTTCGTCGTCATTTTCTCTTCCATGACGGCGTGGATGCTCGTCCGCAAGGACAACCGGCTGAGCCGGTTCATTTTCCTGACGTTCGTGGCCACCATGCTCATCCCGTTCCAGACGATCATGATGCCGCTCATGCAGGTGATGGACTGGATCCGCACGAACCTTCACATCCCGATGCTGAACACGCACGAAGGCCTGATTTACATGAATGTCGGCTTTCACGCCAGCATGGCGGTGTTCCTGTACCACGGGTTCATCAAATCCGTGCCGGTCGCACTGGAGGAGGCGGCCACGCTGGACGGCTGCGGCAAGTTCGGCTTGTTTTGGCGCATCGTGTTCCCGATGCTGAAGACGATCACGATCACCATCGCCATTCTCGACGTGATCTCGATGTGGAACGACTACCTGCTGCCTTCGCTCACGCTGTCCGACAAAGGCTTGCGCACGATTCCGCTGTCGACGTTCTACTTTTTCGGCGAGTTCACCATCGTCTGGAACCTGGCGATGGCCGGCCTGACGCTGGCGATCATCCCGGTCGTCATTTTCTATTTCTTTGCGCAAAAGTACATCATCAAGGGGATTACGGCAGGAGCAGTTAAATGATCATCAGCAGGACTTGGTGGAAAGAATCCGTTGTTTATCAGGTGTATTGGAGAAGTTTTTACGATACGGACGGGGATGGCATCGGCGATCTGGAAGGCGTCATCCGCAAGCTCGACTACATCCGGGATCTTGGCGCCGACATCATCTGGCTGAACCCGGTATACGAGTCGCCCGACAAGGACAACGGTTATGATATTTCCGATTATGAAGCGATCATGGCGAAGGCCGGCACGATGGAAACCTGGGAGCGGCTGCTCTCGGAAGTCCACGCCCGCGGGATGAAGCTGATCATGGACCTGGTGGTCAACCACACGTCGGATCGGCATCCGTGGTTTCTGGAGTCCCGGTCGTCGCGCAACAACCCGAAGCGGAACTGGTATATCTGGCGGGACGGAAAGGACGGCCGGCCGCCCAACAACTGGCGCTCCTATTTCACGCCGTCGGCGTGGGAGTGGGACGAGGCCACGGGACAGTACTACTTCCACTCGTTCGCCATCGAACAGCCGGACCTGAACTGGAGCAACCCCGAAGTGCGCCGGGAAATTTACCGCATGATGTGGTTCTGGCTGGACAAGGGCATCGACGGCTTCCGGCTGGACGCGATCGCGCTCCTGGCCAAGCCCGATACGTTCGACGACGCGGAAGATCCTTACGACATCCGGTATTTGACGAACCATCCCCGGCTGCACGACTATTTGCGGGAAATGTACGACAACGTTTTCCGGCACTACGACGTGGTGACACTGGGGGAAACGGCGTTCGTCGGCCCCGAGGAAGGCCTGAAATTCGTCGGCGAAGACCGCCGGGAGCTGAACGCGCTGTTCCATTTCGAAGTGTGCGACGAGATGCCGGGATGGGACATGCGCCGGTTCAAGGAGATCCAGCGGCGCTGGTACCGGGGGTTGTGGGGAAAAGGCACCTACGCCCAGTTCCTAAACAACCACGACCACACGCGGCAGGTGACACGGTTCGGCAACGACGGCCCCTGGCGGGTGCAGTCCGCGAAACTGCTCGCGACGATGCTGCACACGCTGCCGGGCATTCCGTGCATCTATCAGGGCGAGGAAATCGGCATGACCGGCGTGCGGTTCGATTCCATCGACCGGTACAACGACATCGCGATGAAAAACCGCTACGAGGAGGAAGTCCGCAACGGCCGGGACCCGCAGGAGGTATTGCGCAGCTTGCAGCCCCTGAGCCGGGACAATTCCCGCACGCCCATGCAATGGGACGATTCGCCGAACGCGGGTTTCACGACCGGCACGCCGTGGATCGGGGTGAACCCGAATTACAAGGAAATCAACGTGAAAAAGGACCTGGCGAGCCCGGATTCCATTTACCGGTATTACCAGCAGCTGATCCGGTTGCGCAAGGAGCACGACGTGATGGTGTACGGCGACTTCAGCGAGCTGCCGGAGTGGATGGATGACGAGCACCTCTACGTGTACACCCGCACGTTGGGCGACGACTGCTGGCTGGTCGTCCTGAACCATTCGGACGAGCCGCGAACGATGATGCTGCCGTCCGGGTGGCGGGACAGGCCCCGGCGGCTGCTCCTGGGCAACTATCCGGATGACAGCGCCGACGCCGGGGAGCGGCTGAAGCTTCGCCCGCACGAGGCGCGGATTTACGCGGTCGGCCGCGCCAGGTGACCCGCCCGCGGTTTTCCGCACTCCGCCCGCGTGCACGCCTTCCCGTCGCTTCTGCCGCTTAGGGCGTTCCCGCGATGACCCGCCATTTCCCGTCACGGCAGTTCCGTAAGCGCCTCCCGCGATGCCGATGGTGCCCCGGACTCCCCCGGCCACGGCTTCACCGCCGGCCGCGCGGACCGCGGGAAGGCGCGGCGGCCAGCGGATCTTCCGGCCAGTCGTGCTTGGGATAACGGCCTTTCAGCTCCTTGCGCACCCCGGCGTATGTCGTGCGCCAGAAAGAGGCCAGATCCCGGGTCACCTGCACGGGCCGCATGGCCGGCGAAAGCAGATGCAGCGTCACCGGCACCCGGCCGCCGGCAATCCGGGGCGTCTCGGCCAGCCCGAACAGCTCCTGCAGGCGGACGGCGAGGACCGGTCCCTCCGGGTCGCTGTAATCGACGGACAGACGGGAACCGCTCGGCACGGCCAGATGGGTCGGGGCCCACTCATCGAGCCGGCGGCGCTGTTCCCAGGTGAGGCGGAAGGCCAGGGCCGCCCGCAAGTCCAGCCGATGGAGATCGGCAGCGCTCCGCATGCCGGCCGTGTGGGGCCCGAGCCACTCCGGCAGCGTCGCCAGCAGGGCTTCATCGGAGAAATCGGGCCACGCCGGGTCGAAGCGGCGCATGAATTGCGCCCGCAGGCAAAACTGCCGGGTCTCGCGGGTCCAGGGCAAAAGTTCCAGCCCGGATTCGCGGACGCCGGCCAGCAGCGCCTCCGCCACCGCGTCCGGGTCCGGGTCTGGCGCCGGCATCTCCCGCAGCGTGACCGCACCGATGCGCAGCCTCTCCCGCGCCCGGACGGCGCGGGATTCCGCGTCCCACCGCACCTCCGTTTCCCGCCGGATAAACCGCTCAAGCGCCCGCGTCCAGTCGCCTTCCAGCGGCGCGGCCAAACGGATGAGCCCGTCCGCGCCGGCGTCGTCCAGATCCGCCGCGACCAGAAATTCCGCCCGCGCAAACGGCTGGTTGTCCGGCAGGACGGCGCCGCGGCCGCCGCTCAAAAGGTACCGCCCGTCCGGACGGCGCCGGCCGATCCGGTCCGGATAGGCATAGGCAAGCAGAATCCCGCAATCGCCCGCGTCGCCAAAACTGCCCCGGCCGTTCGTCTCCGCGCCAGGTCCGCGGCCCGCACCGGCATTTGTGGTGTTCGCTTTCCCCCGCATTTCCTCCAACCTGCGGTACAGCATCCGCGCCTCTTCGCGCATCGCGGCCAGCGCCCTTTCGTCGGCCCCGTCGCCTTTGCCGCGCAGCGCTTCGATCCGGCGGCGGATGTCCGCGTCCCGCGCCGCCTCGCCCCGCAACACATCCCGGCCGCCCAGCAGGACGGCCAGCTCGCAGGCGAGCCGGGCGCGGCCCGTTTCGGCGGCGGCCAGCATCATGTGCGCAAGGCGGGGATGCACGCCCAGCGCCGCCATGCGCCGGCCGTGTTCCGTCACCCTGCCGCCTCCGTCCAGGGCGCCCAGCATCTCCAACAGTTCCTTCGCCTGCCGCCAGGCCGCCTCCGGAGGCGGATCCAGCCAGGCCAGCTCGCCCGGATCGTCCACGCCCCACACCGCCAGTTCCAGCGCCAGCCCGGCCAGATCCGCTTCCAGGATCTCGGGCGTGCTTACCGGCGCCAGACGCGCGTGTTCCTCTTCCGTCCACATCCGGTAACAGACGCCGGGCGCGACCCTTCCCGCCCGGCCCCGGCGCTGGTCGGCGGACGCCCGGGACACCGGCACCGTCTCCAGCCGGGTCATCCCCGTTCTGGGCGAAAATCTGGCCACCCGCATCCAGCCGCTGTCGACCACGATGCGGATGCCCTCCACCGTCAGGCTCGTCTCCGCCACGGACGTGCTGAGCACCACCTTGCGGATCCCGGGCGGAGCCGGCGCGAGGGCCCGATCCTGCGCGTCCTGGGGCAATGAGCCGTGCAGCGGCGCCACGACCACCGGCCGGCCCGCCAGCGCTTCCCGCAGCCGCTCCTCCACGCGCCGGATCTCGGCCATGCCGGGCAGAAAGACCAACGCGTCCCCTTCCCTTTCCGCCAGCGCCCGCATGGTCACATCCACCATGTCGTTTTCCCAGAACGAAGCGGGAATGCCCGCTTCCCTGAAACCCGGTCCCCCCAAGCCCGCCGCCACGCCGGCCGGTCTCCTCGCGCTCCGGACGTACACCGTCTCCACCGGATAGGAACGCCCCGGGCTGGCCAGCACCGGCGCCCCACCCAGCAGAGCCGACACCGGCCCGGCTTCCAGTGTGGCGGACATGACGATGATGCGCAGATCTTCCCGGAACAGCTCCCTTGCCTGCAGGCAAAGCGCGAGGCCAAGGTCCGCATGCAGGCTGCGTTCGTGAAATTCGTCAAAAATGACCAGGCCCGCGTCGGAAAGCGCCGGATCCTCCTGCAGCATCCGCGTGAGCACGCCTTCCGTCACCACTTCAATGCGGGTGCGCGGGCCCACCCGCGCATCGGCGCGCACCCGGTAGCCGACCGTCTCGCCGACGGATTCGCCCAGGCTTCGGGCCATATACCTTGCCGCATGCCTGGCTGCCAGCCGCCGGGGCTCCAGCATGACGATTTTGCGGCCGGCGAGCCAGGGCTCGTCCAGCAGGGCTAGCGGCACCCGCGTCGTCTTCCCGGCTCCCGGTTCCGCCACGATGACGGCGCCGCGCCCCGCCGCGAGTGCCGACTTGATTTCCGGCAGCAGATCGTCTATGGGCAATCGCAAGGTTCCCTGTTCCATCGCGACCTCCAAATTCATCCAGCTGCGCATTCGGTGCACGCCGTGAACCATCCGAACGGGCTCGGTTCCTTCCTCCCCGATTGTGCTGTATTTCTTGCCATCATTTCAAGGCTGATCTTCATTGGGCCGGATTTTCGGAAGGAAATGGGCCGCACCTCACAAAAAAACGTCTGGCGCATGGCGCCGGCTCAAACTGGAAACAAAATCCCCGCATTGTCGTACCGGCACAACTGCGGCACACGAGAGACGGTTTTTCCGTCTCTCGTCGTCGTGCCGGCACCGCCAAGTCACCCGAGAGACGGTTTTTCCATCTCTCAGCGTCGTGCCGGCACCGCCGCGGCACACGAGAGACGGTTTTTCCGTCTCTCGTCGTCGTGCCGGCACTGCCAAGGCACCCGAGAGACGGTTTTTCCATCTCTCAGCGTCGTGCCGGCACCGCCGCGGCACCCGAGAGACGGTTTTTCCGTCTCTCGTCGTCGTGCCGGCACTGCCAAGGCACCCGAGAGACGGTTTTTCCATCTCTCAGCGTCGTGCCCGGCACCGCCGCGGCACACGAGAGACGGTTTTTCCGTCTCTCAACGCGATGCATCGAAAGAAATACGCGTCAGAGCGGGAGACCGTGTCTCCGCGTGCGTTCATGAAAAGAACGATCCCATCTTCGCAAAACAAAAGGGGCAGTCCCGGTGCGGGTCTGCCGCCCGCCGGTTCCGCCCCTTGCCGGCCGTGTTTCCGCAACGCTTTATTGGGGAATCAGCGTGATGGGGTCGGGGAAAATGCCGTAGCCGGTGCTGTTCGGATTTTTCCCCGTCGCCAGGAACTTGAACACCTTCGTCCCCGCGCTGGCGAAGGTCACGGTGCCAAGATTGTACTCCTGATACCCGATCGTCGCGCTGTACGAATCGAACACCGGCCCCTGATCCACACCGTCGATCGACAGCTGCAACTGCGCCCGGTTGGCCGCCGTCCGCGAGCGCACCGACACCCCGTACGTTCCGGCCTGCGGCACGTCCACCGCAAGCGAGACAAAGTCGCCGACCGCGTTGCCCAAATTTCGGAGCACCGCGCCGCCGCTGGCGCCGGAGGCGGCGTGCGCTTCCGCGCGGACTTCCTTCTCCGGTTTCGTCAAGCCTTGCTGGATGGTGTAATACATCCGTTGGCCGTCGACTTCGTACCGGCCGTCGGCCAGGGCGGCGAAATCGGTTTCTTTCATGATGTCGAACGCCCGGGCCAGCCCCGGGACCCAGGCTTTCTCATATTCCGGCTGATCGATCCGGCCGAAAATCATGCAGGCGCCCTCCCTTGGCCAATGCCCAGAATGGGATGCTGCTCGGCGAACGCCCGGATGCTCTCCCGCTGCTCCGGCGTGAGCTGCTGGATCGGCTTGCGCGGCGCGCCGACGGGGATGCCCTGCAGCCGCAGGATTTCCCGTTCGAAGGCGATGAAATCGTACTTCAGGAGCTCGGCGATCACCCGGTTCGCGGCGGCCTGCTTGCTCCGCGCTTCTTCCCAGCGGCCTTCCCGGAAAGCCTGAAGCAGTTCGATGAACACGCGGGGCATGATGTTGTAGGTGCTGCCGATCGCCCCGCAGCAGCCCGTCGCCAATCCCGCCAGCAGGCATTCGTCGGGACCGTTGTACACGAGAAAATCGTCGCCGCAAACGTCGATGATCTGCTGCAGCTCGAAGGTGTCCTTCGAGGTGTATTTCAGGCCGATGATCTGGTCGACCTTGGCCAGTTCCCCGTAGAAGGACGCGGTGGCCGAAACGCCGGTATAATCGGGAAAATGATAGATAATGAGCGGAATGTCCGCCGCCCGGACGATGTCGAGATAATGATTGCGGATTTCCTGCGGGCGATGCTTGTAGTAAAAAGGCGCGACCGCCGAGACGGCGTCCGCCCCCGCCCGGGCCGCGTGGCGGGTCAATTCGACCGTCGTGGCCGTGTCCATCGTCCCGACGTGGACGATGACGGGCACCTGCCCCTTCACTTCGTCCAGCACGATCTCCAGCACCTGCTTGCGTTCGTCGGGGGTCAGCAGAAACCCTTCCCCTGTACTGCCCAACAAATACAGGCCGGCCACGCCCTGGTCGAGCAGATGGCGGGCCAGCCTCCGGGTTCTTTCCTCGTGAATCGCCCCGTCGTCGCCGTACGGCGTCAGCATCGCCGGGATGATGCCCTTCCAATGTTCATAGCTCATGTCCTCACCCCATCGTGAAAGTCGCCGGTTTATATTAAACCGTTTAATCCAAATGTATCGGATTTTTTGGTTAAAATCAAACGGTTTAATTTGCAAAAAAATGCCGGAGCGCCAGGCAGGCGCCTGACAACCCCGGTTTTTCGGGCCGGATGATGGCCGGTCAGATGCGTCCGGTGCTGTCCCGGACGATCAATTCGGGCTGAAGCACGGCGGTGCGGTTCCTGCGCCGCGGCGTCCCTTCCAGGCTCTCCACGAGGAATTCGGCGGCGATGCGCCCGGTGTCGTACTTCGGATAGCCGACGCTGCTCAGTTTGACGGGCAATTTCTCGCAGATGGCCGTATCGCCGTTGCCGATTACCAGGAGCTCGTCCCCGATGGAAACGCCCCGTTCGGCCGCCGCCCGGTACAGCCCGGCCGCCACGGTGTCGTTGAAGCAGACGACGCCGTCGGGCGGGCGGTCCAGGGACAAAACTTCCCTGCCACACACGTATCCCGCTTCCTCCTGCCCCAGGCCTTCCTCCAGCAACACCAGTTCCTCGTCCACGGGCAGTCCGGCTTCCCGCAGCGCCCCGAGAAATCCCTGATAGCGCTGCTCGGACGACAGGTAGACGGGGGAAGCGATATAGGCCAGCCTCCGGGCCCCCTGGTCAATCAAATGCTTTGTTCCCAGATACCCGGCGGCATAGTTGTCGTACAGCACGCGCGGCGCGGCGACGCCGTCGACGCCCCGGTTGCAGAAGACGAAGAAAATCCCCTGTTCCCGCAGCTTCCAGTAATGTTCCGCGGATTTCTCCCCGGCGGAAATGACCGGCACGATGATGACGCCTTCCGCACCCGAGCGGATCAGCTGCTCGACGTATTTGCGCTCCTTCGCCGGATCGTTGTCGGTGTTGCACAGGATGACGTTGGTTCCCCGCCGCTCGGCCACATCCTCCACGCCGCGAACGATGGCGGTGTAGAAATCGTCCATCACGTCGGGCACCAGAACGCCCCACGCCGCCACGGGGGACCGGGGTCCTTCGGCGTTCGGCGGCCCGCCGGCTTCCGTCCGTTCCGGTGCGGAGGGAGCCACATACGTCCCGCTGCCCCGGCGGGAATACAGGACGCCCCGGCCGATCAGTTCGGACACCGCCTTCTCGATCGTGGTGGCCGTGACGCCGAATTGTTTCGCCAGCGCCTGACGGGAGGGAAGGCGCGTGTGCGCCGGCATGTTGCGGACGCTGCTATGGATGCGTTCCCTGATTTCGCGATACAGATACGTTTCGTCGTTCACGCGGCACCACTCGCTTCCCGGTTTCCGTCCGTCGGAAAATGAAATTAAACGGTTTAATTCTATCTTAATGCAGCACCGGCCAATGTCAAATTTTACGGTCACCTCCGAACCGCACGGCCCGCCGCCAGCGCTTCCACCAGCAGGCCGAACCGCCGGATCAGCCCGGCGTAACCTTCCTCCGGGAAAGGCAGGCTGACCGGGTAAACGGGCGGTCCGAAGCGATGGGGCGACAAGGCCACGTGGACGACCGCGTCCCCTTCGGCGCGCAGCCGGCTGGCCAGTCTGCGGATGGCCGCGATTTGCGCGTCCCGGGGCAGAATGTCGTCGTCCGGGCGGCCGTCGGAGACGACAACAACCGCCTTGGGCACGCCGGGGCGGCCCGCTTCCCGGATGAACCGGCTCACCGCGGCCAAGGCCCCGTATTCGGGCGTCTGGCCTGCGGGGTAGAGATCGCCGATGCGGGCTTTGTCGGCACGGGAGCCGGGCGCGTACAGCTCCCTCAGTTCCACGCGGTTTTCTGCTGACGTATAAGAGAACACCCAGGTCCGGATCGGGGCGAGCGGCTCCAGCGCCTCCACGAACAGCGCGGCCAGCCGCTGTGCCGCGACGTATTTGGGCACGTCCCCTCCGGGCAGCGGTTCCTTCATGGAACGGCTCGCGTCCGCGAGCAGCACGAGGTCCAGCGGCGGGATGCGGCAAAGGCCGTCGTCGCGCCGGCGGAACAGGTCGGCCGCGAATCTGGCCCGGTACAGCGCCTCTTCATCCAGCTCGCCGGCTGTCAGGGCGACCCGGTCCGGTCCCGCTCCCGCGTTCACCCAGGCCAGCCGGTTCCGCAGGCGAAGGATCGTCCCGAGCACGGCCTCCGCGGCCGAACGGTAGCGCGCCTCCGCCTGGGCGTGCGTCGCTTCCCGCAGCCATACCGCCTCGTACCGGACGCCCTCCCCGGCGAACTTAAGCGACCGCACCTCCTCCGCCAGCCGGCACATCCGGCGATACCCTTCCGGCGATACGGCTGAGCGGCGGCCGGACGGGACGGCCCGATGCCGGAACGCCGCGGACCACCCTCCCCGTGTGCCCGGCCGGCGGGCGGTTTTGCCCTCCATCGCCCTCCGGACGGCAAGCTGCTCGAGGGCGCGGTCGGACCACGCGAACGCGGGCGGGTTCAACCGCTGCAGCGCGGCGCGGGTGACTGGCGAAACTTTCTCCCCTCCGCGCCGGTTTCCCTTATCCCCCCGCACGGGCGGCCCTTCCGGGCCCAGAATGAGGCTTTCGGACAGCACGTCGACCTCGCTGGTGTGCTCGGCGAACCGGGAGTTGTACAGGATGGCGTACAGCTCCTCGGCGGTCCGGACCCGGTCGACCCGGCGCAGCGCCTCCGCCGTCCGGTGCCGGGCCAGAATCCAGAGCAGATACAGATGGGCGCGGCGCACCGACCGGCGGGTAACGCGCACGGGATAGGTCGAGCGCATCGCCAGCACCAGCTGCCGGAGCCTCCCTTCCGCCCGGAAGCCCCAGTCGCCGCGCAATTTCCAGTCGACGAAATACCGGCGGTATTTGAGCAGGTATCCTTCAAAGCCCGGATATTCCAGGGCGACGATCTGGTCGTTCAGCGCGTCCTCCACCAGATGATGCAAGATCGACAAAATCTCGTCGTCCGCAAACGGCTCTTCCTCCGCCCCGCCTTCCCGCCCGTGCGCCGCCTCGTGGATCACCTGGCCGACCATCGCGTCCACGGCGTCGTAGAACGAAAACCCCGGCATCGGCCGCCGGACCGGTTCCGTGGATACCACGATCAGCCGACCGTCCCCTCGCCGCGGCTTCCCGTCATATCCGGTGACGTCGAATGCGGCGTCCACCAACACCCGGTAGCGCCCCGAGCCGTAGATGATGGCCGCCGTCCGCGCGATGCCGTTCAGAATCGCGCGCCACCCGCGCGCTTCCGTCGCGCCGCTTTCCCCGGACGGAAAGTCCGCGCCCGGCGGCAGCCACGCCGCGGAAAGCGGCGGGCCGAGGCCGCAGGGGTCGTCCCCGCCGTCCGGACCCGGCCCGCGCAGGCGTCCGCCCGGCCCCGCCGCGCCCAGACGTCCGTTCAGAAACAACCGGTGCAAACCGGCAAACAGCCGTTCGTCGGCGGGCATGTCACTTCACCAGCCCCTGGATCGTCTGCAGCACCAGCGTCCGTTCGCTTTCGGGCCCTCCCTCGCCGGAATACCGCGTCGCAAACGCGTACCGCAACGCCGTCTCGAGGGAATGGCCGCGCCCGAGGAGCGCCGCCGCCGCGAAGGCCGGCCGCATGCCCGTCGTCTGGCTGAGCAGGTCTTCCTCGTACATGCGGTCCAGTTTCACCGTCACCCGGGCCACGATCTCCGCCTGTTCGGCCGAAATCGCGTATTTCTCCGCGAGAAGCCGGGCGATGACCTCCTCGGGCGGAAGCTCCAACCGGATTTCCTGGAAACGGTCTTCCAGCGCATGGTCGAGCCGGAACGTCCCCGTGTGGTGCCGCCCCGCGTTCCGCGTCGCAATGAACAGCACCTCCGGGTGCACGCGGACGTGCCGCCCCAATTCCTCCACGTACACTTCACGGTTGTCGTCCAGCAGATTGAGGATCGGGTTGTGGTTTTCCGGCGCCGTCCGGTTGATCTCGTCCAGAATGATGAGCCCCGGCCGCTCCAGCATCTCCAGAAAACGGGTGGAAACAAAAACCGTCCCCGTCCCCTCGCGGAATTCGTGTCGGCCGAACCAGTCCCGGGGACTGCGGATCGCCCCGCAGTTCACCTTGTGAACCGCCATGCCGCGGCTCGCCGCCCACACCTGGCCGAAGGTGGTCTTGCCGCAGCCGGAATGGCCGGTCAGCATGACGTGGAACCCGCTGAACAGAAAATCTTCGATCACCCTGAGCGTCTCGGACGGTATATAAAATCCGGGCAAGCCGGACAATTCCCCCTGTGGCAACGGTGGTCCCTCCCTCTTGTGCGGGGTTTCCATGTCCTTTTTGCGTCTCCATGGTACCACCGTCGCGGCGGACAACGCGTGATATGGCTCACATTCCCGTGCGGAAGACATGAAATGACGCCGCAAAAAACAAGCCGGGCCAACCCCGTCGGTTGACCCGGCTTGTTTGCCCGTCCGGCCTGCCTCTTACCCGTCCGATTTCTGGCCGGCCAATTCCGCCAGCAGCGATTCCACCATGTCCCGGCTCACCCGGGCGATGCCGTTCTCCGTCAGCTCCCTGAGCGTGGACGTGCGGAGGAAATGGAGTGCCGGCGTTTCAAAAAGATGGGGCATGCGGCGCCGCACCGCCGCGGCCGCCCGATCGTCGTTCAGGAGCTCGACGAGACGCGAGTTTTCCGTGTACGTTTTGCGGAACAGGCGGCTCGCATCGAAAGAAAACCGGTATTCGCCCGAACCGGCTTCCAGTTCCACGCCCCGTTCGGTTTCGGCCACCGAAAGGATGCCTTCCGGATAGCGGCCGGCCGCCATCGGCACGCCGTCCACGGTCAAATCGGCCAGCCCGGCCCCGCGAAGCACCACCCGCGCTTCCGCGTTGGGCGGAACGACGACGTGCACGTGCATCCGTCCGCCTTCCATGAACCAGCCCGCCTCGCACCGCCCGTACATCGACAGGTGCGACGCTTTCGCATGGGTCAGGAGCCCGGCGCCGAAAAGGGGTTCAATGCGCAACTTTCGGAAACCGGGCGCGTCATCGTCCATGTCCAGGCCGGCGACCCGCCTGTACATCCACTCGCCGATGGCGCCGTAAGCATAGTGGTTGAACGAGTTCATGTCGTCGCTCCAGAAGGTGCCGTCCGGCTTGATGCCGTCCCAGTGTTCCCAGATGGTGGTGGCGCCTTTGGTGATGGAATAGAGCCAGCCCGGATAGCCTTCCTGCAGCAGCAGCCTGACGGCCGTGTCGTGATAGCCGTGTTCCGACAGCACGAAGCAAAGATACGGCGTGCCGAGGAAGCCGGTCGTCAGATGATAGTCGTTTTGGATGATCATGTCGTTCAGGTCCCGGGCGATGCGCGGCGCCGCCTCCCCGGCCAGGCCGAACGCCAGGGCCAGCACGTGGGCGGTTTGCGTCGGGGAAGCCAGCCTCCCGTTCGGCGTGATGAATTCGTCGCGGAACGCCCGGACGATGTTCTCGTGCAGGCGTCCGTACGTTTCCGCATCTTCCGTCCTGCCCAACACCAAAGCCGCGTCCCGCACGATCCGGGCGGACCACGAGAAGTACGCCGTGGCGATCAGCGGCAGCGGCGTCGCGCCGACGTAGCTGCCCTCCTTGGCGTCGAGCGCCACCCAATCCCCGAAGTGGAAGCCGGTATCCCACACGCATTCGCTCGTGCCCTGCGACCGGATGTATTCCACCCACGCTTTCATGCTGTCATACTGCTCGGCCAGCAGCCGGCGATCCCCGTAATACCGGTACACCGCCCACGGGCAGATGACCGCGGCGTCGCCCCAGCCCGCCGAACTGGCGCCGACATCGATATCGGGAATGACGAAAGGCACCCCGCCATCCGCATGCTGGTCCGCCTTCAGATCCCGCAGCCACTTCGTGAAAAACGGCCCGCCATGATAGTTGAACAACGCCGTTCCGATGAACACCTGGGCGTCCCCGGTCCAGCCGAGCCGTTCGTCCCGCTGCGGGCAATCCGTCGGCACGTCCAGGAAATTGCCCCGCTGCCCCCACCGGATGTTTTGCTGCAGCCGGTTGACCCGTTCATCGGAACAGTGAAAATCCCCGACAGGCGGCATGTCCGAATGCAGCACTTCCCCCGCAAAGGCATCCAAAGGAAGCCCATCGCCCGGCCAGCCTTCCACCTTCACATAGCGGAAGCCCATGAACGTAAACGCCGGGGCGTAGGTTTCCCTGCCCTTGCCTTTCGCGATGTAGGTCACCGTCTGCCGGGCCGCGCGCAGATTGCCGAAATAGATATTCCCGTCCCGGTCCAGCACTTCCGCATGGCGCAGCACGATGGCGGTGCCTTCCGGCGCCTCCACCGTCAGCCGAATGCGCCCGACCATGTTTTGCCCCATGTCCAGCACCTTGTCGCCGGCCGGCGTCACGAAGGCGGCGACGGGCCGGATCGTCTCCGTCACGCGGGTCGGCCAGTTTTCCTGGGGCACCAGCATATCCACGGGCAGATCGATCTCTTCCGCCGGCGCCCAGCCGGCGTCGGCAAACCCCGCTTCGCTCCAGCCGTCCTGTTCCAACCGGGCGTCGTATGTTTCCCCGTGGTAGATCGTGGAATATGTCACCGGGCTCGTCGATGCGCGCCAGGCGGCATCGGTGACCACCACGTCCTCCGAGCCGTCTTCATACCGTACATGGAGCTGCAGCAAGGCCGCCCGGCGGTCGCCATATTTGAAATTGCGCCCTTCGAAGCCCATGCCGCTGCGGTACCAGCCGTCGCCCAGATGGATGCCGACGGCGTTGTCGCCGGCCCGCACCAGCTCCGTGACATCGTAGGTTTGAAACTGCAGCCGGTGCCGGTAGCTGGTCCATCCCGGCGCCAGCACGTCGTCGGACACGCGCCGACCGTTCAGATACAGCTCGTACACCCCCGCCGCCGTCGCGTAAACCCTGGCCGCAACCACCCCGTCCTTCAACCGGAACACCTTGCGCAGGAGAAAGGCCGCCTCCGTCCGCGGATCGATGGCCGAAGCCGCCGGCGTGATCCAGCGCGCCCGCCATTCGGCCCGGTCCAGCATCGTCGTCTCGAACCAGGCCGTCTCGCTCCAGGGCGACTCCTGCCCCCGGTCGTCCCACACCTTTACCCGCCAGACGTACCTTGTGCGCGAGGCCAGCGGCGGGCCCGCATATTCGACCAGCACCGATTCGCCGCTTTCCACGACACCCGAATCCCAGATCGGGTTTTCGAAATCGCCGCCGGACACCGCCACCTGCAAACGCCGCGCCCGCTGCCGCACGCCCCGCCGGCCGGCTTCGAGCCGCCAGCTGAACCGGGGTTTCGCCGTGCCGATCCCCAGCGGATTGCGCCGGTATTCGCATGTCAAATCCGTTACTTTCAAACCTTCCATTTGCCCTCCTCCCCTCCGCATCGTCGCAGGCCGTCCGAAGCGCCCGCTCAACCTTTGACCGCGCCCGCCACCATGCCGGACACGATTTTTTTGTTGAAAAAGATGAACAAAAACAGCGGCGGAATCGTAATGAGCAAAATGTCGGTGAACAAGAGATTCCACCGGGACAGGAACTGGCTCGTGAAATTGTACAGCGTCAGCTGCACGGTGACGTTCTTCGCCCCCGGCAGGAAATACAGCGGATTGACGAAGTCGTTGAAGATGACCACCGACTGGACCACGATGATGGTCGCGGTCACCGGCTTGAGCAGCGGGAAGATGATCGTGAAAAAGAGCCGGAATCCGCCGTACCCGTCGATGATCGCCGCTTCGTCGATGTCCCGGGGGATGGTCGCCATAAACCCCCGGTACAGCATCACGCAAAACGGAAACCCGAGCGCCACTTCCACCAGCACGAGGCCGATCAGGGTTTTGAACAGCCCGAGCCCCTCCAGCACCCAGATGGTCGGCACCACCGCCGGCGGGATGATCAGGCCGGACAGCACGAAAAACGCGATCCAGGGCGACGCCCGGTCGTTGCGCCGCTGCATGACGAATGACGCCATTGCGCTGACCACCGTCAGCAGGGCGATGGACAGCACCGTCAGCAGCGTGCTGTTCCAGAATGCCAAGACCAGCATGTAGTCCCGGTAGGTGAACACTTCCACGATGTTTTCCCACAGGCGGATCTCCGAAGGCCAGGCCAGATTCATCCGCGCCGCTTCCTGCGGAGTTTTCATCGCCGTCAAGATCACGAAATACATCGGCACCCAAAACAGGATGACCGTCAGCAGCACGGCGAAGATTTCGACGATCAGCAAGCGGACCTTTCGGCTCACAGTTCCACCTCCCTGCGGGTCAGGAACCGGGACAATGGAAATGCGATCAGGCTGACGAACAGGAACAGGATGACGTTGCCGGCCGTCGACAGCCCGTAGAAGCCCGCCTGGTACTGCTTGTAGATGATGGACGCGATCACGTCCGTGGCAAAACCGGGCCCGCCCTTCGTCATCGCCCAGATCAGGTCGAAGCTGCGCAGGCCGCCGATGAAGGACAGGATGATCACCGCGTTGGTCGCCGGCCGGCAAAGGGGCAGGATGATGTTCCAGAACCGGTGCCACTTGCCGCCGCCGTCGATTTGGAGCGCTTCATAATACTGCTCCGGAATGGACATGATCCCGGCGATGTAAATCACCGTGGCGAAGCCAAGGCCTTTCCACACGTCCACCAGCGCCACGGAAAGCAGCGCGATGGACGTGTCGCCGAGCCAGTCCGGCCCCTTGACGCCCAGCGACTTCAGCGCCACGTTGATCAGCCCCGTCGTCGGATGCATCAGCACGGCAAAGGTGATGCCGACGGCGATGGTGCTGACCAGCGTGGGAAAGAACACGACAGACCGAAGGTACCCCTTGATGCGGACGGCCCCGGTGAGAAACACGGCGAGCAGCAGGCCGATGACCACCTTGAGCCCGCTGGTGACGACCGCGTAGATGAGTGTGTTCCGGAACCCGATGGACAGGTGGGGTTCGCGGAAGAAGGTGACGAAGTTTTTGAGCCCGATATATTCCCAGTCCGTCAGCGTCCAGCGCGTCAGGCTGAAGAAGAAAGACAGAAACGTGGGCACGATGAAAATGATCAGATAGATGATCAGAGCGGGCATCAGAAAACCGTAGTGGTAAGTTTTTTTGTGCAATTTGCCCAAGCGGATCTCCTCCCACGGGTGAAACAATCGGCTCTGCCGAGTCCGGCAGAGCCGATTTTCCGGCAACCGGCCGTCCGAAACCCGGTCACCAGCCGGGCAGGCCGAGCTGCTGCGCCTGCTTCTCCACGTCCTGGTCGTAGAGCGCCGCCGCTTCTTCCGGCGACCGGATGCCGGCGCCGACTTCGACGGTCAAATGCTCCAGGTTCGGCCCCTTGACCGGCGACAGGAATTCCAGCGCCGGCGCCGTGAGCCCCTCCGTTTCAAAGTACGGCATCATGTCCTTTACCACCTGCGGCACGTCGTCGGGCAGCTTTGCGCCCTTGACGACGAACGGACCGGAAGGCGTGGATACGCTCGAAACCACTTCCGTTCCTTCCACGGAAGCGATGAACGACAGGAACAGTTTCGCCTCTTCCGGATATTTCGTGTTTTTGTAGATATAAGCGGCGTCGGGCATCCAGACGGTCACCCCGTGCTTGTTCGGATCGTCGCCGGGCTGGCCGAAGAAGCCGATGTCGTCGATTTTGTCCGGAAGGTTCAGCATGATGGCCGGAATGGCGAAGGTCAGCATCGGGTAGTGGGCGCCCTTGCCTTCCGCCAGGGCCGCGAGGGCCTGGTCGTAGGTCATGGCCAGCAAATCTTCGTTGTAGTAGCCGACCGTTTCGGCGAGTTTCTGGAAGCTGCGCAGGGCCGCCGGTGTCGTGGCGTATTTCGCCCGGTTGGCCGTGTATTCTTCCGGGAAGTTCGGCACTTCCTGCAGGACGTTGTAGAAATCCGCGAGCACGATCAGCTGGCTTGTCCAGGTGTCCCGGTAGGAACCGATGATGGGCGTCACGCCGGCATCCTTCAGTTTCCGGATGTTGTCCATGAGCTCGGCCCAGGTTTTCGGCAACGACAGGCCGTGTTCGGCATAGATGCGCTTGTTGTACAGCCACCCGCCGGCGACGGAGGAGCGGAAGGCCACGCCGAACACCTTGCCGTTCGCGGTCACGACGGATTTGAACGAATCGAGCAGATTGTCCATAAACGGCTCATTGGTCAGCTCCAGGATGTTTTGCTCCGGATTGAGGGCATGCATGAGCGAGCCGGAATTGTAGAAGAAGATGTCGTTCATGTCGCCGGTCGCCAGACGCGTCTTGACGAAGTTGTCGCCTTCGGCGCCGCCCGGGCGCGTCTCGATTTCGATTTCAATGTGCGGATATTTTTCGTTGAATTTTTGGGCCAGCGCTTCCCCGATCGCGACGGAGTCCGGCGTGTTGTCCAGCAGAAGGCTGAGCTTCACCTGCTCCCGGCCGGTAGACTGGCCGCCGCTGCCGCCGGTTGCCGGCGGCGACCCCGTCGCCCCCGCCCCCGATCCCGACGATCCGCCGGAACCGCCGCCGCTGCAGGCCGCCAGAACGGCCGCCAGCACAAGGAGACAAGCCAGCGTCCACACGGTGAGTTTGCGTTTCAAAGTACGGTTCCCCCTTGCTCTTGTGAAAATGGAATGAGGAAGGTCCCCGGGAACCCTGCTGCTTTCATTGTAAGGGAAGCTCCGCCCTGCATGAATCGCGACCTTTTTTGGATCGGGCTCCGTTTTTTTAAGATGGACGGCCCGCCTGGTCACGGCTGGTGCGGCGCGTCCCGGAACTGGCCGGGGGTCATGCCGGTGTAGCGCTTGAACACTTCGCTGAAATGCCGCGGCGTCATGTACCCGATGCGTTCGCTGACCTCGTTCACCTTCAGGCCTTTGCGCAGCAGCGATTTGGCCAGCTCCATCCGGTTGCGGGTGAGATACTTGATGAACGACTCGCCGGTCACTTCCTTGAACAGCACGCTCAGATAGGCGGGATGCAGCCCGACGGCCTCGGCCGTCTCCTGCAGGGAAACGTCGCGGAACGCGTTCTGCACAACATACTGCTTGGCCTTCTCGACGGCCTCGTGCTTTTCCCGTTCCCGGCTGCCCGCCGCCAGTTCCGCGAAATGCTCCATCTTCTCCCGGAACCATTCCGCAAGCCGGCCTTCGGCGGAAGCCTCCGCCATCTCGACATGATGGCGCGAAGGCTCCGCGCGTCCTTCGCCGCCAGCGTCCTTCGCCAGTTCCCTCACCGCTTCCTCCGCGGCATATACGATTTTGAGCATGTCGCTTTCCACCTGTTCCGGATCCGGCCGGACTTCCTGAATTTCCTTCAAAAAACCGTCCACTTCCCGCATCAGCGCTTCCCTGTTTCCGGCGCGGAGGCTGATCAGGATCGCTTCCATTCTGGCGGACAATGGTTCCGCAGCGTCGGTCCAGGCACCGAGTTCGCCGAATCTGAGCCCGCCCCGGATGCCCAGGAGCAGCGCCCCCTTCAGGGCATGTCGGGCTTCCTTCAGGCTGCTCCGGGCCCCTTCCGGCGCCGGATGCGTGCGTCCGGCGCCGACGGTCTTCCCGACGCTTTCCAGTTCGTCGAAAATGCTGTCCCAATGGGCGGACGGCAGTTCCAGGAAATGAAACAGGACCGCCAGACAATCTTTTTCTTCCCGCAAATAGACGACACGGTACGCCGGGTGGTCCGGCACGGTGAACGGCTCCGCGCACGCCAGAACGGTAACCCCGCTCAGCCGTTCCTCGTCCAGCCCGAACTGCTCCAGAACGGAGAGGTCCGCTTCCCCGCCGGACAGCAGCAAGCCTCGCACCGCCTTTTCGAGCAGCGCCTCGCCGGTGCCCTGCAGCATCCGCTCCATGGAACGGATGGCCCGCTCGCGCTCCAGCTGGCCGAGCGCCTTGCGGAGGGCCTGTTCGATGGCCGTTTCCGTGATCGGCTTTTCCACGTAATCGGACACGCCGAGCCGGATGGCCCGCTTGACGTAGTCGAATTCGTTGAAGCCGCTGAACACGATGCAGCGGACTTCCGGGAATTCAGCCATGACCTTCTCGATCAGGTCCAGCCCGCTCATTCCCGGCATGCGGATGTCGGTCAGCACGATGTCGGGCCTTACCCGCCGCACCAGCTCCAGCGCGGACAGGCCGTCCATCGCCGTGCCGGCCAGCTCGATGTTCAGCCCGTCCCAGTCCACCTTGGTCGACAGCGCTTCCAAAGCGATGAATTCGTCGTCAAACAGCACCGCCTTCAGCTTCCTCATGCCCGATCCCCCCTCTGTCCGGCCGGAAGCGGATCTCCACCCGGGTTCCCGCCCCCGGCGCGCTTTTGACGTCAAAGGAACAATGCGGCCCGTAGTACAGCATCAGCCGGTCGCGCACGTTGCCGAGCCCGTAGCCCTTGGTCGTCTGCGACACGTCCTCCATGCCCACGCCGTCGTCTTCCACCACGAACACCAGCTCGTCGCCGTTTTTCCGTCCCGTGATCCGGACCAGCCCCTCTCCCACTTTCGGCTCCAGGCCGTGGTACACCGCGTTTTCCACCAGCGGCTGCAGCGTGAGCTTGAGCATCTCGTACCCCATGATGTCCGGATCCACGTCGATCTCGCAGCGGAAACGGCCGTTGTAGCGGATGTTCTGGATCGTCATGTAATGCTCCACATGCTTGATTTCCTTGAAAACGGGGATGGTTTCCCGGCCCTTGTTCAGGCTGAGCTTGAAACTCTCCGACAGGGCGAGGGCCATCCGGGCGGCGTCCTCCGTCCGGTTGAGCCTGGCCATCCAGTAGATCGAATCCAGCGTATTGTAAAGGAAATGCGGCTTGATCTGCGCCTGCAAGGCCTTGAGTTCCGCCTCCCGCTCCCGCAGTTCCGTCTGGAGGAGCCGGTCGTTGAGTTCCTGGTTCCTCCTGGCCACCCGCAGGAACGTCTCGCCGATCGTGCCCACCTCGTCGTCGTGGAACCGCGCGCCGAAATCGAGCTTCCCCTGGGTCCAGTCGACCATCATTTTTTTCAGCCGGAGCAACGGTTTGGTGATGCTGCCGGACACGACGAACGATATGGTGAGCGCCACGACGGCGATGACGAGGGCGATCAGCCCCGTGTACGTGCCGATCCGGCTGGACTGGGCCAGCAGCTCCCCTTTGTCGATCAGGTGAAGAAAATGCCAGCCCGTCGTGATGTTGCGGAATCCGCTGACCAGATAGCCTTCGCTCTCCCAGCGGGAAACCAGATCGCCGTAGGAGACGTTTTCCGCTCCCTGCGAGGGCGTCCCGCTCCAGGACACCGGATACAAAACGCGCGCCGATCCGCCCGTCGCGTCCACCACCACGAACTGGCCGTTGTCCGTGCTCTCCCGGAACACGTTCTGAAACATGGATTTGGACAGATTGGTGATGAGCAGGCCGATCGGCCGGCCCAGGACGTTCTCCGAATCCCGGAACAACTTGACCGTCGAGAACGTGGCAGGCGAATCTTCCAGCACGTTGTAGCCGAAAAACACGACCCGCCCCTGGGCTTCCACCGCCGTCCGGTACCATTCCGACCGCTCGATGCGCTCTTTTTTGTCCGGTCCCTCGTAAAGGCCGGCATTGTCCGGGCGGCCGAGGCAATACGTCTGAAAATGCAGGTCGAAAATGCACAGGGACTTCACGAAACGCGTGTCGAAGGAGTTGTTGTTGATGACCCGCTGCAGCCGGTTGATGGTCAGCGCGTTCATCTCGCTGAGTTCCTGTTCGGTTTTGATCTTGCTGTCGCGCAGGTCGTCCCGGATCTCGTCGTTCAGCACGATGAAGCGGTTCAGGTTGACGATGTTGCGGAAAAACAGATCGGCCACTTCGCTGGACGTCCGCAGGTGATCGCTTTTCGTCTCGAGGATCGTTTCCGTCAGCGTGTCTCGCGCAATGTTGTAGGACAGAAAGCCGAGGAAAAACAACGGGGGGAGGGAAAGCAGAATCATGGCCGCGAAAATGCGGTCCCGGATGCGGGGGCGCCGGAAGCGGACAAGCCATTTTTTCGCGAGATGACGCACGGTGCTGTTCACCCCCGGATTTTTCGGCCCAATGGGAGGAGTATGATCTTAATTCCTATAATAATAGAGTTTGACCGGCTGGCGATGCGCGCGTTTTCTTTGGATGAGATGTCCGTTTTTTTAAGATGCAGGAAACTGAAGTCCCCGTCACAGCCGCCCGAGCTCGTCCGTCACGCATTTCCGCCTTTCGCGGATATACCTTCGGATCACGCGCAGTTCCCACGGCGCCGCCGAAGCCGGCCGGCGGTTTCCCCCGGTCCGCCCGAGGTCGGGCAGGATTTCCTCCAGCATCGTGCGGATGACGGGCAAAAGGATGTCCTCGCGGAAATGCTCGTCCAGAATGCGCTCCAGGAGCTCCCGGTAGCGGCGGCGGAAAGCGGGAAAGCCCATCAGTCGGGCGGTCAGGCGGTTGTATCCGGTGATCCGCACCGCGTTGGCCGGAGCCGGTTCCCCGTAGCAGTCGCGTCCCCACGATCCCTCGTAATCCCAGGGCACAAAGGCGTATTTGCGGGTGGCCTCATCCCGGTATACGGCGTAGTTGTGGTCAAAGGCGTCCTCGTTGCCGGTCAGCACGGCCCCGGCCAGCCATGCGAGGTACTTGCCGACATCGAGATGCTTCCGAAGATACTCCTCCAGATTGGGGCCATGCAAGAGATTGATATGGTAGATGAATGATTCCCACTTCCTTTGCTCCCCTTCGCCGCCAATGACCAGGCGATACCCCTCGAACAGCGAAGCCTTCCGCCTCCGGGTCCCCGCGCAGAAAAGCCCGAGATGGGCGTCGTACGTTTCCGCGTATGCCAGCATCGCCACGTCCATGCCCCGCTCCCGGAAAAAGTCCCGGTCCACCGACTCCAGTTCCACGTATACCCCCGGCGGTCCGCCGTTCACCTGAAGCAGGCAGAAACGCGTCCGCGGCGCCGGCACGCCGATCCGGTTCATGAACCAGAACGAAAGGGCGTTGCGGATCATGGAAGGATCGTTGTACTCCGCGTTGAAGTGGCGGATTCTCCCGGCGGTGAGGATTTCATAGGATCGCTTCGGATATTTCCGGTTGTGGTTGCCCCGGAACCTTACCTTGACGGCCGCCTCCTGTCCTCCCTCCACCAGAACCGCCTCGATGAACCGGTCCGACCACGGGTCCCGCTCCAGGCGGCGGAGCGCCCTTTCTTCCATTTGCAGCGACAACATGGGCAGACTCATCGCTTGATCCCTTCCTCAAAAAAATAAAAGTCTATCGCGCGGGTACGATAGACTTTCCGCGGACCGTTACCGTTTGCGGTTGTTGCGCCCGCGACCGCGGCCGAACACGCGGTTGGCCGGGCCTCCTCCGGGCCCGCGGGTGCGGCCGCGCGTCCGGCCAATGGTTCGCGCGCCTCCGCGGGTGCGGCCACGGGTGCGCCGGTCATACCGCGTGCGTCCTGCATAGTAGTACCGTCCACGCCAGCCCCATCCCCGGCCGGCGGTACGGCCGCCGTAATATCCGCGGGTACGGCCCGGGCCCTGCGTGCGGCCGCGCCCGCCGCGGGTTCTGCCGGCTGTGCCGCGCGTACGGCCGCGGGTGCGCCCGGTGGCAAAGTTTCCATCCTGCGGTGCCATGTCCATCCCTCCTTTTTGCCGTTGATGCCTCATTGTATGGCAAGTCCATCCGGCCTGAAAACGATAGGGACCCAATCCGGCAAATTTAAGGAAATGGCCTCCGGGCGTTTTCTATTAGACAAGCATTCGTTTTTGAGAAAATGGTCCGGTTGCCGGGTTCAGCGGAAGGACAAGGGAAATATGATGCATCACAATTGCATTTCCCCTTCACCGGGAGGTGAGAGCCAATTGTCCATCCAGCCGCACAGCGGCCTTGCGGGAGTGGAAGTGAGGGTAAACCGCGGCGGACCCGAATCCGTCACCGGAACGCTGGTGGCCGTCATGAATGACGTGTTGGCGGTCAAACTGCCGACCGGGCCCGTCATCTATTTCAACCTCGAGCACGTGAAAAGCGTGACCCCGCTGGCGAACGCCGACCGGAAACGAACCCGGGCCGGCCTGGCGAGCGCGGTCTTCCCGCCCTGGCTCACCTTTCGCCAAGTGCTTTCCATGTTGAGTCACCGATACGTGCAGATCAACCGGGGAGGCCCGGAAAAGGTGGAAGGCGTCATTGCGGGAGTCACCGACAACACCGTGACGCTGGTCAGCGGGAAGGAAGTCGTCCGGATCGCCATCCATCACATCCGGACGGTCAACCTGCTCGCCTCGCCGCCAAAAGGCGGCAAATCCAAACGATGAACCCCTTTCCAAAATTCCGGGAAACGAAAGGAGAGTGGACGGAACATGCCGATTGCGGCGGAAGAACTTGAACCCCTGCTCATGCGCAGACTCCGGGTCAACCGGGGCGGACCCGACGCGGCCGAGGGGATGCTGGTCGGGGTCATGGCCGACTATTTTGCCCTGCTCCTCCCAACCGGCGACGTGGTGTATATCGTCAACCGACACGTCAAAAGCGTCACCGACCAGTCCGACCGTCCCGGAAACCGGGTGCGGCAGGCGCCCGCCGTCGCGCAGGTTCCCTTTTTCGAGGACCTGCTGCGTGCCCTGGTGGGACGTCCGGTGCAGATCAACCGGGGCGGACCCGAGAAAATCGCCGGCGTGATCCACGGCGTGACCGGTTCGTCCGTCATCCTGCGATCCGGCTCCGAATTCGTGCTGGTCCGGCTCGGCCATATCCGGAGCCTGCAGATCCTCCGGGGGAGGCAAGCCAACTGGAACTACCAAAGCAGCCAAAACAGCCAGAGCAGCCAAAACAACCGGAACAGCCAGAACCGGAGCAGCCGGAACGGCCAGTCCAGGCGGAACAATACGGGCAGCCAAAGCAACCGGGCCGGCAAAGCGCAAAACGGAAAAAAAGGCAAATCGGGCGGCGGAAAGCGGTGAACCCGGGCGGGCGCGGAGCCTGCGGCCCACCTGGCGCAGACGGGCGCAAAGCCCGCGGTCCGGCGAGCATGGAGCCCGGCACGCGCCTGCGGTAAACCGCCTCGGACATCCGGGGCACACCGCGGAGAATATGACGTCGCCCCCGGAAAAACGTCGTCGGGAGAGGAGGGACCGTATGATCTTTTTTGTCGTCATGCTGGCGGCGGGGCTTGCCTTTTACCACCTGGTCAGCCCCGGCGCCCCGGCCGCGATCGCCGGCAGGGAACCGGCGTCCGCACCCGCGTTCAGCCAGGACCAGGGCGGCCTGGTGAACCGCGAGGCGACCACGAATGCCTCCGTTTGAGGCCATTGTCGCCTGGTCGGTATTCGCGGCCGCCGTCATCCTGATCATCTGGCGGCCCAGGGGGCTCAGCGAAGCGATCCCGGCCGCCGCCGGCGCCCTGGCCCTGATCGGCTTCGGCATCGTGCCGCCAGGCGACCTGCTCGACCTGTTCAACATCGTGGGCGGAGCCGCCCTGACCATTCTGTCCACCATCGCCATGTCCATCGTGATGGACGGCATCGGGGTGTTCAGATGGGCCGCCCACAATCTGGTGCGGCTGTCGCGGGGTTCGGGCGTGCTCCTCTACTGGAACGTCGTCCTGCTATGTTTTCTCATGACGCTGTTTTTCAACAACGACGGCAGCATCCTGATCACGACGCCGATCCTGATCCGCATGGTCTCCATGCTTCGCTTCAAACCGCACCAGAAGCTGCCGTACCTCTTCGCCGGTGCTCTGGTGGCCACGGCGTCCAGCGCCCCGATCGGCGTCAGCAATCTGGCCAACCTCATCGCCATGCGGATCGTCGGGCTGGACCTGGGCACCTACGCCCTGTACATGTTCTTGCCTTCCCTCGCCGGCATCGGCTGCATCGCGGGGCTGTTGTTCCTGATGTTTCGCCGGGACATCCCCCGGAACATCCCGTTATCCTCGCACCCGCTGCATCCCGGTCCGCCCGCGCCGATGCGGCAGGGATACCGTGGCGCCCGATCCGCCGGGAAGCCGGCGGAAGGTCTGCCGGTGCACCCGCTCAAGTATGACACGGCGCAAACCTTGCCGCCGGAGGCGGGCAGCTTCGGGCTGATCCGCCTGACCATCGGCATCGTGGTGCTCACCCGCGCGGGCTTTTTCCTCGGCTCCGGCATGGGGATTCCCATCGAATGGATCGGCATCGCGGGAGCGGCCGCGCTGGTGGCGGTGCGCTGGCTCTGGCTCGGGCGCGGCCCGAAGGATTTGGTCACCCAGGCGCCGTGGCACATCATCGTCTTCGCCTTCGGCATTTACGTCATCGTCCACGCGTTCCATCAGTCCGGCGCCGTGGACGCGGCGGTGGATTTCCTGAGCCGGCAGATCGACGGCGACCGCTTCGCCGCCATCTTCTGGATGGGCGGGTGGCTCACCCTGCTGTCCGTGCTCATGAACAACCTGCCGGCCGTCATGATCGGCACCCTTTCCCTCGCCGACATGCAACTGGAACCGGCGGTCATGCAATCCGCGTACATGGCCAACATCCTGGGCAGCGACATCGGGGCCCTGCTGGTGCCTGTCGGCACGCTGGCTTCCCTCCTGTGGATGTTCATCCTGCGGAGCCACCGCATTCCCGTCACCTGGGGCAAATACGTGAAGGTCGCCTTTGCCGTCGTCCCGGCCGGTCTCGCGGTGAGCCTTTTCACGCTCTATTTTTGGACGGGCTTGTTCTTCTGAAAAAGAGAAGGGTACTGAAAGGCGGGTGAACGAGGCCAAATGAACGATCCCTTGCTGCCGCTCATGGGGCGCCCCGTCGAAGTGGAAGTGACGGGACCTTTTTTCATCGCCGGCCTGATGGCCGACCTCGGGCCCGACGTGACGGTGATCCATTCGGGGGACCAATTTTTCTATATTCCGCTCCTGCACATCCACGCCGTCCAACCCGGCAAATCCGAAGAGGATTGCGCCGCCATGGACGGGAAAACGGAGCTTCCCCACGAAGCCGTGGCGGACCCGATTTCCTTCCGGAAAATGCTCATGCACGCCAAGGGGCAGTTCATCGAAATGAACGTCACCGGCCGGGATTCCATCCACGGCTGCGTCACCGCGATCATGAACGATTACGTGGAGTTTTACTCGCCCGTGTTCGGCACCGTCTACGTCCTGATCGAACACATCAAGTTCATCGTGCCGCACACCGGCCCTTCCGCTCCGTACGGGCTGAAAACCGTCCCCTATCCGGTGCACCCGTCCCGTCTCGACCTGTCGCGGACATTCCGGCAGCAGCTGCAAAAATCGGTGGGCCACGTGGTCGTCATGGACCTGGGCCACAATCCCGACAAAATCGGCATGCTGAAGGCCGCGGACGACCACTGGGCGGAGCTGGTGCGGTCGGACGGCACGCCCGTCAAGCTGAACATCCGGCACATCAAATCCTTCGCCCGGCCGCCGGGGCCGCACGGTGCGTGACGGAACGCGGCCGGGGTTCATTCGCCAAAATCCCGTCTTGGATTCCGCATGGAAACCATGGTAGGATGGGAGTTGAAAAAAGGGAAACGATGACCGCCCCCGGGAGGCCGCAAATGAGCGAATCCGCCATTGCCCTGGAAATGTTCGAAAGCCTGAAGCCGGAGCTGACCTCTTTCTGCTACCGGATGCTCGGCTCCGCGGACGACGCCGACGACGCCGTGCAGGAAACCCGCATTCGGGTTTGGCGCCGCTGGGAGACGTTCCGCGGGGATTCTTCCGTTGCCTTTCGCACCTGGGTCTACCGCATCGCGTCCAACCTTTGCCTGGACAAGCTGAGGCAGGCCAGGCGCCGCGCGCTTCCCGTGGACCTGTCCGATCCCGCGCTGGCCGTCGTCCAGCCCCGCGAGACGCTTCCTTCCTCCCACTGGGTCTGGCCGATTCCCGATTTCGCCGAGGACCCGGAAGAGATCGCCGTGCGCCGGGACACCCTGCGGCTCTGTTTCATCGCCCTGCTCCAGACGCTGCCGCCGCGCCAGCGCGCCGTGCTGATTCTCAAAGACGTGTTCGAGTGGCCTTCCCGGCAAATCGCGGAGGCGCTGGAAATGTCGACGGCGGCGGTGAACAGCGCCCTGCAGCGGGCGCGGGCGTCCGTCGGCCGGACCGCCCTGCGCTCAAGCGCGTTCTCCAAAGACAGCGCCGAACCCGACGCGAACCTTCTCGCGCGCTACATGGAAGCCTTTGAACGCTTCGATGTGGACAAGCTCGTTTCGCTGTTCCACGAAGAAGGCTGCATGTCCATGCCGCCGTTCACCATGTGGGTGCAGGGCCGGGAGCACCTGGCGCGGTTTTTCTCCCTTACGCGGTGGCATTGCGAGGGGTCCCGGTTTGTGTCCGTCACCGTCAACGGCGGCTATCCCGCCCTCGCCCAGTACGTCCCGGACGGCGGCGACCGGTCCGCGCTGGTTCCCTGGGGCATTCACGTGCTGGAGATGAAAGACGGGAAAATCCATCACGCGCAAAACTTCATCGACGCGGATGGGCGCCTGTTTCCCCGCTTCGGGCTGCCCCCGCGGCTCGAAAGATGAAAGGAGCCGTGCGGCTCGCGGAAGAACGGAACGAACAAAAGCGAGGGCGCCTTTTCGGCGCCCTTTTCTTTCTGGTGGTCACCCGGCGGTCATCCGATGGAGGCGCCGCCTTCCAGCTGGTTCATCCGGTTTCTCGCCAGCTTCAGGTAACCGTATACGTTCTGCAATTCGCTGTTGTCCACGAAACGCAGCCGCATGTTTTCGGCCGCTTCCAGCAGATACGGCTTCAGCGCCGCCGCCCCGCCTCCGAGCACGTAGAAGCATTGGATGTCGGGGTATTTTTTCCACCGCTTGCGGATGAGATCGACGATCTTCTGCGCCGCGCGGGAGAAATACTGGTCGACGATCGGCTTGATGTCCGCCTGCCCTTCCCCGAGCAGCCGGACGGTGTAATCCTCGCGGCGGATCCGCTGGATCAGCTTGGCGCGGCTGGGGAACTTGTACCCGTACTGGTCCTCGACATCGCGGATGATCGCGTCGAGATACGCGGCCATTCCCAGCTGTTCGCCGGTGCTGAACTGGTTGTCGATGCTCATGCGCTTGACCACCGGAAAATCGGTGGTCAGCGCCCCGATCTCGCAGACGCCGATGCAGCCGTAATACAGTTCCTCATTGCGGACCTGCAGGTTGTCATGCGTGGCCATGTGGAACAGCGCCGCCGCACCTTCCACCGAGATGATCGCCCGGCGGATGTTCAGCCGGATCGTCCGCCCGCGGAGCCTCGGGGTCGACAGGAACGTCACCTCGTGTTCGCCGACCAGGCGTTCCTCGAACGTCCGGTGGAACTGCGCGTAGGTGCGCACCGGCAGACCCGTGCCGATGATATACTCCGCCTCGTCCGCAGAGACGAAGCCGCCGGTTGGCTGCGGCTGGGATGTGCTGTTGACCGCGGCGGCGTAGGCCAAGGCCGTCAGTGCCACGATGAGCGCCTGGTCGCTCGTCGCCTTGTTGTCGGTATCCTCCAGCTCCGCGTTGTCCTGGTCTTCCGACGCCAGCAGCCCGACGAAATAGCGCTGGTTTTTCTTTTTCAGCTTCGGGCTGTACACCATCACGTCCAGCGCCTGCAGCGGCGACTCCTCTTCCTGCAGGATGTGCCGCTCGTACCCCGGCGATATGACGTTCGGAATGATGATCGGGTCGTTTTGTCCGTTCAGCACGAGTTTGACGCTGTCGTTGCCGATGTCTATACCGGCGAGTCTCATCATGTTTTTCTTGCACCTGCCCGTTTTGGATAGAATTTTTTCTTTATTTGAAGCCAGGATCTGTCGTTCCTGTTTCTTCGTCCCGTCCGGCTTCCGTTTCCCCGCTTCGGCAGGGCGTGGGAAGCCCGAGTTCGTATTTATCTATGTTTCGCCTTGTTCCGCGGAAAATCCTCTTTTTTTGCGCGGGTTTTGTCATATTTTTCGGAAAAAAAAGGATTTTCCGGCGCCGCGTCGAATAAGTTCAGTCGGAGTTTGAAAGCGTGGTGCAGACATATTGATGAAGCGAATTCGGACGCGGTTTACATTTGTCGTCATTCCGGATGCGAACCGCGCGGTGGTCCGTTTCCGGTTGTCTTTTTTTGTCTTGATCGCCGTTTTCGTTTTGATGCTGGCCATTACCGTTTCTGCAGTGACCTTCGCGATCCTGACCGCCCGGAACGCCAATGCCGTGTCGGCGCTGGAGCAGCGGCTCGCGGATACCATTGATACATACAACCAGCAACTGGCGGAGAAAAACGACCAGATTGCCTCGCTGGAAAGCGGCCTGGCCGATCTGGCCGAATTCGCCAAGGCGCTGGAAGCGGACATGGAAGGCATCCGGAACCTTGAATCGGAAATCCGGCAAATCACCGACATGGAGGACGTCTCCGTCGCTTCCTTGACCACGGTGGACGGCGGCCAGGGGGGCGAGGAGATTCCCTATGCAGATGCGGCTCTCACGGGGGAGGGGCCGCAGGCGAACGCGTTTGACGAGGAACGCATCTCCGATATCGAAAGCGCTTACCAATATTTAGAAGAAGAAATCGAAAAATGGATGCCCATACTTGAGAAGTTAAAAGAAGAAATCTTGGAGCGCCAGGCCATCCTGCGCGTTACGCCGACGATCCTGCCGACGTCGCAGCTGCGCGTCACCTCCGAGTTCGGCATGCGGCGCGATCCGTTCACCCGGCGGCGCACGTTCCATGCAGGCATCGATCTGGCCGGCAACATCGGCGATCCGGTGTACGCCGCCGCCGACGGCAAGGTGGTCGAGTCCGGGCGGGACCGCACGCAGGGCAACTACATCGTCATCGATCACGGCCGGGGCATCAAGACCCGTTACCTCCACCTGAACAAACGCCATGTGTCCGCGGGCGACAAGGTGCAAAAGGGACAGCGGATCGGCGATCTCGGCAACACCGGCCGCAGCACCGGTCCCCATCTGCACTATGAAGTCCTCGTCAACGGCAAGCAGGTCGACCCGTGGCCCTACATCAAAACGGCGCGAAAGGAACCGTGAAGCTCATGTTCAAAAATAAAAAGCGGAAAATCGATCCGGACACGACGGACACCCTCATCGGCGAGGGCACCGTTTTCGAAGGAAAAATCCGCTCCGAGGCCGGCATCCGGGTGGAAGGCCGGATCATCGGCGACATCGAGTGCACGGGAGACGTGACGGTCGGGGAAAAAGGCGTGCTCTACTCCAACATCAGCGCGCGCCATGTGGAACTGGCCGGCACCGTGCACGGGAACGTGACGGCGCAGGGGCAGCTGACCATCCGCTCTTCGGGCCGGCTCTACGGCAACCTGACCGCGCAGCGGCTGAACATCGAAGCCGGCGCCGTTTTCCAGGGCAGCAGCAAGATGACGGGCGGTGAGCTGCCCGAACCTTCCTCCGTTCAGGCGGAACCGGCCGCCGGCGGCAACGCGGCGCAGATGACGCAAAGCGGCAGCGGATCGGACCACGTGCTGAAAGCCTGGTGACGGCCCGACGGAAAGCCCGAATTCGGGCTTTTTTCTTTTTTGGCGGGATATACTGATAGGGAACCCCGGCCCGAGGAGCAGGCAGCGGCATGAAACTCGAACCCGTCATTCCCTTTGAACCGGAGCCCGCGCAGCGAATTCCCGAAGGACCCGGCTGGACGGCCCAGATCAAATGGGACGGCGTCCGCGTCCTCGCCTATTTCGACGGAAGCGAACTAAGGCTGTACAACCGCAAGCGGCACGACCGGACCTTGCAGTATCCCGAGCTGCACGGCCCTTCTTCCTGGTGCTCCGCTTCTTCTTTCATCCTGGACGGCGAGATGATCGCCTTCGACCGGCACAAGCCTTCCTTTCACGAAATCATGAAGCGGGACAGCCTGCGCCAGCCGGAGCGGATCCGGGATGCGGCGAGGCAGATCCCCGCGGTGTACATGGCGTTCGACGTGCTGTACTGCGGCGGGAAATGGGTGACGGACCGGCCGCTTTCGGAAAGGCAGGCGCTGCTTGCGTCCGTGCTGAAACCCCATCCGTCCGTACGGCCCGTGGAAAACGAGCCGGACGCGCGGGCGCTGTTTGCCGTGATGGAGGCGCACGGCATGGAAGGCATCGTCTGCAAAAGGCTGGACAGCACCTACGCCGTCGGCGGAAAGGACGGCCGCTGGCGGAAGGTGAAGACGGTGCGGGAGCTCCTGGCCGTGGCCGGCGGGATCGCCGTGCGGGACGGCGGAGCCGGCGCGCTGCTGCTCGGGCTGTACGATCCGGAGGGGCGGCTCCTTTACATCGGCCGCGCCGGTCCGGGCCGCATCGCTTCCGCGGAATGGCACCGCCTGTTGCGGGAAACCGCGGCCACGGCCGTGCCCGGCAGCCCGTTCGCGAACCTGCCGGACCGGGAGCGGGGCGTGACATGGATCCGGCCCGAAGTGGTCGTGAAAGTCCGCTTCCAGGAATGGACGCCGCACGGCACGATGCGGCAACCGGTCATCCAGGGGGTGGCGGCGGCGGCGCCCGGCGCCTGTACCACGGCGCAGCCCGGCGTATAGCCCCGGACTGCCGCCGCGCCGAAGATACCGCCGGTTCGAAGGGCAGAAGGGGAAACCGGGGAATGAGGGGTATCGACAACACCGGGGAAACGGCGGGACCGAGGGAATCCGGCAAATGGAAAAAGGACGGTTGAACCATGCAAGACCGGATCGTTTTTCGCGCGGAAGGCCACGAAATCTCCGTCTCCCACCCGGACAAGCTGCTGTGGCCGGAGGCCGGCATCACCAAAGCCGAATACATCCGCCGCCTGGCGGAGCTGTCCCCGTGGCTGCTCCCGCATTGCCGGGACCGTTTTCTGACGACAATCCGGTTTCCGGAAGGCGTGGGCGGCGGCGTTTCCTTTTACCAGAAAAACTGCCCCGAACCGGCGCCGCCCTTTGTCCATACCGCCATGGAGGGCGATATCCGGTACGTCGTGCTCGATTCCCTGCCCGCGCTGGTGTGGCTTTCCAGCCTGTACTGCCTTGAATTTCACGTATCCTGCGAACGGATCGGCGACCCGCTGCCGGACCGCTACATCCTGGACGTCGACCCGTCCCGCGAAGACGAGCCGCGCCTCATGGAAGCGGTCGCCCTCATCGGTGAAACGCTGGACAGCCTGGGCCTTAAGGCGGTGCCGAAAACCTCCGGGGCGACCGGCGTGCAGATCGTCCTGCCGGTGGCGCGGGGCCCCACCTTCGCCGACCTTCGCCGGTTCGGCCAATTTCTTTCCGAATATCTGGCCGCCCGCCACCCCGGGCTGTTCACCGTGGCGCGCCGCAAGCGGGACCGCGGGGACAAAATCTATCTGGATTATTTGCAGTTTTACCCCGGCAAGACCCTGGCCGCTCCCTACACGCCCCGGGCGCGTCCGGGAGCGCCTGTTTCCGCCCCGCTCACGTGGGAGGAAGTCCGGCGGGACGTCAAGCCTGCGGACTTTCATCTGCTCAACATGGCCGAACGGCTCCGGGAAAAAGGCGACCTGCTCGCCTCCGTCCCGCCGCAGGACCTGACCGACATTCTGGCTTCGATCCCCGCGCGCTTGTAAGGTCTGACCGCCAGTCCTGGACTCAAGAACCCGGCCGTTCTATTTCTCCCTGCTTTCACCGCCGTTCTTTCGCCCCATTCCTCCAAGCCTTGCAAAACGCTGTCTACTTTCATGGCATGAATGCGGACCCGCCCGAATAAATAGCAATTGAACGCGTTCAATCCAACACGGAGGTTCGGCCGAAAAGGAGAGGCGATGGCGAAGCGAAAGCGGAGCCCGAAATGGTCGGTGGTCCTCGTGCGGGAACCCGACCGGGCGGTCAAACAATTCGAGGTTTCCCGGACCCTGGCGGTCGCCCTGCCCACCGCCGCGGCGCTTACGGTCGTCGGATGCCTGGCGGGCGTAAGCTTGTCGGCCGAGCAGCGCATCCAGGAACTGGAAGCCCAACTGAAACGCCAGTCGGCGGAAATGGAGGAAACCGTCGCGGAAAAAAACGGGCACATCGTCTACCTGAGCGGCCGCCTGGCGGAAGTTGACCGTGAAGCCGCGGACATGCGGCGCCGCTTGGAGCAGATTCATGAACTGGAAGGCAAATTGCGCGCGTTTATCCGGGAATACGGGGAAGGTGTCGTCCCCGAAGCGCCGGGCTCGCGGGGCGAAGTGGTCACCGCTTCTTTCGGCGGCGTCTCTGCGGACGCGCAGGCGATGAAGGACGCCGAAGCCGAAAGCGATTTTGCGGAACTGCTCCGCCTGCTGGACGGCCTGGCGCTGACCATGGACGCCATCCGCGAACGGGAGCGGCAACGGCAATTCGAGGCCACTTCCGAACCCAGCTCATGGCCCACCGTTTCCCGGAAGCTGACCTCCGGCTTCGGCTACCGGAAAGATCCGTTCACCGGGCGCACCGCGTTTCACGCCGGCGTCGATATCGACGGCAACACCGGCGATCCCGTCTTTGCGGCGGGCAGCGGCATCGTGAAAGAAGCCGGATTCCACAGCGAACGCGGCAACTACATCGTGATCGCCCATCGAAACGGCATCGAATCCTCGTATTACCATCTGCAAAAAATCGAAGTCAGGAAAGGCGACCAGGTCATGCGCGGCGACCGGATCGGCAGGCTGGGCAGCACGGGACGGAGCACCGGTTCCCACCTGCACTTCGAGATCACGGTGGGCGACCAGGCGGTCAGCCCGCTGCGCTACTTGCGCCTGGTGAAGGAGGACTGAAACGGTCATGGGCTTACGGCGAAAGAAGTCGTCCCAGATGCAGACGACCGACACCCTCATCGGCGCCGGGACGGAATTCGAAGGCACCCTCAAGACGAGGGCCGGCCTTCGCATCGAAGGCCAGTTCAAGGGGACGATCGATTGCCAGGGGGACATTGTCATCGGCAAGGGCGGCATCGTCAGATCCCAGGTCTCCGCCCGAAACGTCACGATCGCGGGCAAGCTCTTTGGTGAGGTGACCGCGCGGGAACGGCTGACGATCCTGGCCCCGGGCGAAATGGAAGGCAACATTACCGCCGCGACCCTTGTCATTGAGGATGGCGCAAGATTCAACGGCACCAGCCGGATGAACCGGGGGGAAAAAGAAGACGCGGGCAAGCCGCACCGGACGGGCAAACCGGAACGGTTGGAGCAGACGGATCGGACGGGCAAGGCGGAACGGACGGAGCCGGCGGCGGACGCCGCCCAGGCCAAAGGGCGGCAGGCGGTTTGATCCGGGGCGCGCGCCGGCTCCCCCGTTCTCTTTTCAAATCGGACATGTTGAAACCGATTAGCAATCCAATGTTCGCCGACACGGACCACCCTCTCGCCGCCGAATTCTTCCCCCGCCTTTTCAAGTTCCGCCGGCTTGACCTTCCCTGCCCTTTTCAAGTCCCGCCGATGGGATTATGCTTAGAAATAGCTGGCATCATCGCCTGCGCAAAGCGCGCGGCCGGCCGGCATTTTTCAAGGGAGGGATCGCCGTTGAAATATCGCCGCCTTGGCAAGACGGAGCTGAAAGTGTCCGTGGTCGGCGTCGGCGCCTGGCAATTCGGCGGGGAATGGGGAAAGACGTTCACCCAGGCGGAAGTGGACGCCATCCTTCACCAGGCCCGCGACCTGGGGATCAACTTCATCGATACGGCGGAATGCTATGGGGACCATTTGTCGGAATCGTTCATCGGCAAAGCCATCGAAAAGGAACGGGACAAATGGGTGGTGGCGACGAAGTTCGGCCACAAGTTCCACGACAAGTTCAAGCGCACCGACGAGTACCGCCCGGACCAGGTGCTGGAGCAGCTGGAAGGCTCGCTGCGCGCCCTGCGGACGGATTACATCGACCTGTACCAGTTCCATTCCCTCGGCAACGAGGCGTTCGATCAGGACGACCTGTGGACGATGCTGGACAAGCAGGTGCAGGCCGGGAAAATCCGCCATCTGGGCATATCCGTCGGCAAAAACAACAACATCTATCAGGTGGACTCCGCGACGCGGGTCGGCGCCAAGACGCTCCAGGTCGTTTACAACCGGCTCGACCGCCAGCCCGAAGAGCAGGTGTTTCCGTCCGCCATCCGGCAGGATCTCGGCGTGCTCGCGCGGGTGCCCCTGGCCAGCGGTTACCTGAGCGGAAAATACCGGCCCGGCGCCACGTTCGGCGAGAACGACGTCCGTCACCGCCACGACCCGAAAGAGCGGGATGAACGGCTGGAGCTGGTGGAGAAAATCCGCCGCGAGGAAGTGCCGGAAGGCGTCCCCATGGCGCAATGGGCCTTGGCCTGGTGCCTCAGCCATCCGGCGGTCACCTGCGTCATTCCCGGCTGCAAAAGCCCGGAGCAGGTAGTCGAGAACGCCAAAGCCGCCGAGCTGGACCTGGTGAGCGACACGCACCCGCAGGCCTGGAAGGATTGACCACACCCCCGCAAAAATCAAAGGCGCCCGCAATTGCGGGCGCCTTATCCTTTCGGCGCTTATGATACATCCCGACGGCTGAACACCAGCCACGCGATCGCCACGAAGACGAGGAAATACGCTCCCAGCACGGCCAGGGAAAACTCCAGCGTCATCGGATACTGGGGCAACGGCCCCCGTCCCCCGTCCAGATAGGTCGTCAGCTGCAGGTGCGGGAACAGGATGTATTTGACGAAGGGTTTATTCAATGGCATCAGGATGCTGGTGATAATGTTGCCCGCAAAGAGCAGGAAGATGGACAGGCCGATCGTCAGCCCCCCGCTGCGGAACACCGCCGACATCATAAACGCCAGCGTGGCGATGACGACGATGGAGATGAACTGGTACAGGTACCACAGCAGCATGAAGGTCCACGGGCTGTTCCTGCCCATGTCTTCCGGCGATCCGGCATACCCAAAGAACGCCACCCCCGTGATGAACGACGCGGCAAAAGCCGCCACGGTCATGATCAGGCCGAACAGCAGCAAGGCCAGATACTTGGACAGCAGAATGACGGAACGGTTCCAAGGGCGGATGAGCAGCAGCTTGATCGTTCCCTGCGCAAATTCTCCCGCCACGGCATCGGCCGCCTTGACGACGGTGAAAATGGCGACCAGGTTGATGACGATGTTGGAGGCGATCATCGTGATAAACCAGTTGGACGGCAGGTCGTCGGGGGTAAACAGGTACACCGCCAGCGCGATCATCACGGGGATGCCGACGACGAGCGCAAACATCACCCAGGTGGCGGCGCGACGGTAAATTTTCATGTTTTCGTTTTGCAGCAGCTTCAGGAAATCAACCAACGGACTCCCCCCTGGTCACTTCGAGGAACTGGTCTTCGAGGGATTTCGTCTTGATGCGGATGCCGTACACGCTGATGCCCGCCTCCACCAGCCGGCGGTTGATGTCGGCCACGGTCCGCCGGTCCGCCGTCACCGTAAGCCGCCCGTCCTCGATGCGGCCTTTCCCCAGTCCGTCCAGCGCGCGAAGCGCTTCTTCCGGGCTGTCCACGTCAAACCACACGTCGTCCTGCACCGTTTCCGACGTCTCCGGCTCCCTGCGGATGGAACGGATGTCGACAACCTGCCCTTTCTGCAAAATGGCCACCCGGTCGCACATCAGCTCCATCTCGGACAGCAGGTGGCTGGACACGAACACCGCCGTCCCTTCTTCCCGCGCCAGCTTGCGCAGGTAGTCGCGCAGCTCGCGGATTCCCGCCGGATCCAGACCGTTGGTCGGTTCGTCCAGCACGAGCAGCTTGGGCCGATGCAGCACCGCCTGGGCGACACCCAGCCGCTGCCGCATACCGAGGGAGTACCGTTTGACCTTGTCGTGGATGCGCGATTCCATCCCGACCAGCCGCACGACTTCGTCGATGCGGGAGCGGGAAATGCCGGGAACCATCCGGGCGAAATGGACCAGGTTCTGGTATCCGGTCAGGTAACGGTACAGTTCCGGGTTTTCCACGATGGCGCCCACATGGCGGATGGCCTTGGGAAACTCCCGCCGGATGCTGTGTCCGTCGATGAGGATGTCTCCCGCCGTAATGGACATCAGGCCCACCATCATGCGGATCGTCGTCGTTTTCCCGGAACCGTTGGGCCCCAGGAAGCCGAACACCTCCCCGGGGTACACTTCCAGCGAGATGCGATCGATGATCGTGCGGCTTCCGATTTTTTTCGTCACATCCTGAAGCCGCACCACGGGACTTTGGGACATGTGCCACCTCCGAACAACTTGTAAGGGCTCCTATGTATACATGCTTCGCCCTGATTCTGGCTATTAATACGAGTGAATCGCAAAAAATTTTCAGTGTTGCGTCCAATTCCAATGTCATATTGAAAATATTCAAGCCCCGGACTTCGGAGTTGGCCGCTCCTCAGGGTTCCGGGGCTTTTTTCCCTTCCTTGCCGGTATTGCGGGACGACTGATTTTTCCGAATCCAGTCCATGATGGTTTGCTTCATCTTCCTGATTTTCATGAACGCCACGGTGGTGCTGTTTTGCACCTGATGCGGAGGGTCGTCGAAGAAAACGAGACCCCGCTGTTCGTCAAAGCCTTTCACTTTGTTCATGTTGACCAGGTTGACCCGGTCGAGCCGGTAAAATCCCATGTCTCGCAAATGCTTTTCGTAAAGGCTGAGCGAGGGCACCAAGGGATAAAATTTTTCCGTCTCCGTGTAAAAAGCGATTACGCCGTCTTCGTTGACCATATAGGTAACTTCGGACAAATCCAGCATGATGATCTCCGTCTCGTTGTTCCGGTCACGGGTGACGGGGTGGATCATTTACATCACTCCGCAGGTCGCATTGCGGGTGGGACGGCCGCCGGAGCCATGCTCCGGCAGCCGCGCGCCGTAGATTACTTCAGCAGCTCTTCCGGAACTTCGGGACGATGGAAGGTACCCCAGCAAGCCGTGGTAACAAACATCACCGCCACCGCTCCGAGGAAGGTCGCCAGCAGGCTGGCCACGCGTTTACGCATGCTTCTTCCCTCCTTTCCATGGAATGAGAGTGATTGCAACACCCAAGAAAGCCAGGGATAATAGCGGTGATTGGATAACGAAATTCGCGCAAACGAGAAGCAGCCCGGCAAACTTCCTGATTTGCAACCCTCTGTCCGAAATGCGCGTCTTTCCTTTCAGATCGGCCGGCGCGAAGGCCAGCACCAAAACGGCGCTGACAGCATTCAGAATCAGGCTCACCGTGTGGTTGACCGGGATAAACGGAATGCTCGTGACCACCAGGGTGGTGACGATGATGCAGACACCCGGCGATACAAAGTGCAGCCCGCCGGCAAGAATCCGCAAAGCCACCGTACCCGCAAGCACCACGCAGACTTCCGCAAACTTTCCCGTCCACCAGCCGATCAACAGGCAAAGGATGAACGTCAGCACGTTGTTCAGCAACGACTGGAGCGCAAACACCATGACCGGACGGCTGACCCGTTTGCTGTCATCGTATTTGTCTATGTAGTCCACAATCCGGTGAACCATCGCTTCGATCATACGTTTTTGGCCCTTTCGTTCACGTAATTGAGATAAATCAGGATCCCCATGAACGTGGCGGAAAGAATCAACAGCGCGAACATGTTTTGGGCAATCACGGAAAAGGTACAAATCATGATGGCGGACAATAAGGTTACGATCAACAATTTGCGGTTCAACCCGTTGAATTCCACTTTCAGGGCGTACTGATCCGGCACAAACGAGAAGCCGAGCCGTTTGCGGGACAAGCCGTAATAGATCAGCAGGGAAATCACCGAAGACACGATTTGCAGCGTTTTTCCGAAATAGAAATTCGATACGATTTCTTCGAAATCATATAGGATCATCGTAAACAGAATCATGATTTGTTGAATGGTAATATAGGTCATGTATCCTGTAACCGCCATCAAAGCGGAATAAAAGACATGAATGCGGAACAAGCGCCACAGCAGAATGATGATCCAGGCCAGCATGAACAGCGACGTAATGGTCCCCAGTTCCAGCGGGAACCGCAGCAAATACGAAGTGAGCGCAAGCACCACCGAAGCGATGATGGTATTGATGAAATTATTTTTGTTGAACGAAAAACGGAAAAGACTCAAAATAAGAGAAAATCCTGCGATGGATTCAAAAACGTTCACTGCAAAATCTATCAGAAAAATTCGAAGAACCTCCGACATGATATTCCCTCTCACTGGTTGCTATTTCCTATCATCCATTATAAATGAATCAATTCCAGAATAAAATGATTTATCAGAATATTACTTGGTATAAATTTTCGTTATAGATCGTCTTTTTTCGACATCATTCACCACCATCGGGCCCGCCCGATTACAAAAAATGAAGTGCCGTTTCAACCGATTTTGGCGGTTTTGGTCGAAAACGGAATGAACGGTTTTTCACTTGATTCTATAAATATTCGCCCCTTAATCACTTTTCCCTGCGTTTGATGGATCACTCGGTCGTCTTTTCCGCGGAAGCGGCGGATTTCGTCTGGCAGTCCTCGCAAATGCCGTAAATCTCGAAGCGGTGATGCACGATTTTGTAGTTGCCGGGAAGTTCCAGCCGAAGATCCATGGGACAGTAATCGAACGGCAGGGTTTTTTCGCAGTTCATGCAGATCAGATGATGATGGTGGCGAAAATGGCAGTTCGCCCTGAATTTCAGCCCGCCGTCCATCATGTGAAACTGCTCCAGCACGCCCCTTTCGCTCAGTTCGCGCAAATTGCGGTAAACGGTATCCAGGCTTACGCCCGGATGGTGGACGCTCATCTGGTCGTAAACGTCTTTCGGGGACAAATATCCGTCGTGCTCGGCAAAAATCCGCGCCAGCGTCCGCCGTTGTCCGGTAATGCGCAAGCCGTTCCGGGCCATGATCCCCAGCATTTCCTGCACGGTATCGGAGACGGACATGTCGTTCGTTCCTTTCCGGAAGCGCGGCTGACGGACGTTCCGCAAGCCGGCAGGGTCTCCCCTTATTGTAGCGCACTTGGGCCGAGCCGACAAAGGGCGGGACGATTCGCCGTCCGTCCGCGAAAGTTCCTCGTTTCAGTGCGGTTGCTGCCACTTCTTGCGGTAGGCGTGCGGCGTCAGTTCCTCGCGGGCCTTGAACAGATTGATGAAATGGCTGACATGCGGCACGCCGACCCGGTCGGCGATCTCCGCCACCGTCCAATCGGTATGCCGCAAAAATTCCTTCGCCTTCGTGATCCGCAGGTTGATGAGATACTCCCCCGGCGAAAAGCCGGTGCGTTTCTTGAACTCCCTCGCCAGATGGAATTTGCTGACGGAATATTTCGCGGCCAGTTCATCCAGGGTGATTTTTTCCGCAAACCGCTGCTCCAGTTCCGCCACGACACGGGCCACGTAGTCCGGCATCGCCGGGTCCGGCTCGTGCATGTCCTGCGCGGCCAGCAGAAACTCGACGGCCAGCTCCGACAGGCACTTGGCGCTGAGCAATTCCGTCCGGCCGTTTTTTCGGAGGTGAAGATGGACAAGCTCGCGGAGCAGCGCGGGAACGACGGAATCCCGGGGAAACTCCAGGACCGGTCCGCCGAGGGACATGAACCGCTCGTGACAGGGACGGAGGTTCCCGCCGTACCCGTGAACCCACAGGATCTCCCACAGGTCCGCGGGGTCCGTGTCATAGTACTGGTATTCCCGGCAGTCGATCCAGAACGCCTGGCGGGCGGACAGGGTGTACGTCCGGTCCCGGTAGATGAGCCGTCCTTTTCCGGCGACGGTGTACACGATGAGAAAGGAATCCAGCTGCTCCCGTTCGGTGAAATATCCCGGCAGCGTCCGGAAATGCCCCGTTTCCTGCACGTAGGGCAGGGCTGATTTGGCGAAGGGCGACGGCGTGTTGAACAGGCGGACGGAATCTTTGGTCCAGGCGTGCGCCGCCCGTTCCCGGCGGTTTGGCATGCGAAACGCCTCCGCAAGATCCTGTGATAAATCGCTAAGATTCTTTGATTTTATCTATTATATCATTTGTTACAATGATGTCACGATCATATGATAATAAGTCGCGGAGGAGGTATGGGGAGGCATGCTGGAACCGATCAAACCGGCCCGGAAACCGAGAATCGGCCTGTATTCCGTCGGATTGCGCGCGTATTGGGACCAGTTCCCCGGCCTGAAAGAACGGCTCGTCGGGTACGGCCAATTCATCGAACGGCGCCTGTCCGCCTGGGGCGAGGTGTTCAACTACGGTCTCGTCGACGCGGAGGGCGAAGGGCGCCGCGCGGGCGAATGGTTCAACGCGCAGAACGTCGACCTGGTATTCTGCCATTCGGCCACCTATTGCACCAGTTCGGCGGTGCTTCCCGTCCACCAGATCTGCAAGGCGCCGGCCGTCATCCTCAATCTGCAGCCGGCGGCGCGCATCGATTACGACCGGACGACGACCGGCGAATGGCTGGCCCATTGCGGCGCCTGCCCGGTTCCGGAATTCGCCAACGCGTTCAACCGCGCCGGCATTCCGTTCCGGCTCGTGAGCGGACTTCTCGGCCTCGACTACACGCCGGCGATTTCCCTGACCGACGAGGTGACCCATGAGCGGCCGGAGGCGAAGCGCGCCTGGCGGGAGATCGAGGAATGGGTGCGCGCCGCTTCCGTCGTTCGCACGCTGAGGCACAGCCGTTTCGGATTTTTGGGCAACACCTACAGCGGCATGCTCGACATGTACAGCGACTTCACGATGGTCCAGGCCCAGACGGGGCTGCACGTGGAAATCCTGGAAATGTGCGATCTGGACAGGCTCCTGAAAACCGTCACCCCCGCCGACGTGAAACGAAAGCGGGAAGAGGTGCACGAAATGTTCCAGATCAGCGGCGACTCGCCGGCCGATCCCATCGCGCGCAAGCCGACCGAGGAACAGCTGGAATGGTCGTGCCGGGTGGCCGCCGCGCAGGAAAAGCTGGTGCGGGAATACGACCTGGATGCGCTGACCTATTATTATCACGGAGCGCCGGGCGGCGAATACGAGAAAATCCAGGCGGGCTTCATCGTCGGGCATTCGCTGCTGACGGCACGCGGCATCCCCTGCTCCGGGGAAGGCGACCTGAAAACGGCGGTGGCCATGAAGATTTGCGACATCCTCGGCACCGGCGGCAGCTATTCGGAAATCGTGGTGGCGGACTATCTGGACGGGACGATTTTGCTCGGCCACGACGGTCCGTTCCACATCGCCATCTCCGACGGCAAGCCGATCCTGCGCGGCATGGGCCTGTACCACGGCAAACAGGGCACGGGCGTGTCCGTCGAGGCGAAGGTGAAGACCGGCCCGGTCACGACGCTGAACGTCACGCAAACCGGCGACGGCAGGCTGAAGCTCATCATCAGCGAAGGCGAATCCACGAACGGGCCGATCATGAAAATCGGCAATACCCAGACCCCGGTGAAATTCCGGCTTCACCCCGACGAATACATGACCCGCTGGTTCGCCGAAGCGCCGACGCACCATTGCGCCATGTCCGTGGGACACAACGCGTCCCTGTTCCAGAAAGTCGGGGAGCTGATGCAAATCCCGTACGTGACGCTGGGCTGAACCGCACGGCCACCGAAATAATGAGAGGCGGACGATTGCGTCCGCCTCTTTCATATCCCGGAAAGTGCTTAAACCCAGCGGCTGGTGACCATTTTCTTGCGGGTGTAAAACTCCACGCCGTCCCGCCCGTTGGCGTGCAGGTCGCCGTAGAACGATTTCTTCCAGCCGGAGAACGGGAAAAACGCCATCGGCGCGGGGATGTTGACGTTGACGCCCAGCATGCCCGCATCGATTTTTTCCCGGAAGCGACGGGCCGCCTCGCCGCTTCTCGTGTAGATGACGGCGCCGTTGGCGAACTTCGACTTGTTGGCGAGCTCGATGGCTTCATCAAGGTCCTTCACGCGCGCGATGCTGAGTACCGGGGCGAAAATTTCGTCCTGCCAGATCTTCATGTCGGGCGTCACCTGATCGAAAATCGTGGGTCCGATGAAGAACCCGTCTTCGCCCTCCGCCACATCCTTCCGGCCGTCGCGCACCAGCTTCGCGTTTTCCTTGATGCCGGTCTCGATGTACGACCGGGTGCGCTCCAGATGCTCCCGCCGGATGACCGGACCGAGGAACACGGTGGAATCGAGGCCGTTGCCGATCTTGACGTTGTCGGCTTCTTCCTTCAATTTGGCCACAAACTTGTCGGCGATGGCTTCTTCCACCGCCACGACGGAACAGGCCATGCAGCGTTCGCCCGCGCTTCCGAAGGCCGCCGTCAGCACGCCCCTGACCGCCGCGTCCAGATTGCAGTCCGCCAGGACGATGGAGTGGTTCTTGGCGCCCGCCAGGGCCTGTACCCGTTTGCCGTGCGCCGCGGCGGTCTTGTACACGTATTCGGCGACCGGCTGCGAGCCGACGAAGGAAATCGCCTTGATGCCGGGGTGTTCCAGAATCCCGTTCACCACGTCATGGCTGCCGTGGACCAGGTTCAGCACGCCTTCCGGCAGGCCCGCTTCCATGAACAGTTCCACCAGCCGGACCGCCAGGATCGGCGTCCGCTCGGACGGCTTGAGCACAAACGTGTTGCCGCACGCGATGGCCAGCGGGAACATCCAGCACGGCACCATCATCGGGAAATTGAACGGCGCGATGCCCGCGACCACGCCCAGCGGATAGCGGTACATGGCCGAATCCAGATCCGTCGCGATTTCGGTCAGCACGGAACCCATCATCAGCGTCGGCGCACCGGCCGCAAATTCGACGCATTCCATGCCCCGCAGCACTTCTCCCCGGGCTTCTTCCAGGTTTTTGCCGTTTTCCATCGTGATGAGCCGGGCCAGTTCTTCGGCGTGCTCCGAAATGAGCTGGTGATATTTGAAAAGAATCCGCGCGCGCCGGGGCACGGGGGTCCGCCCCCAGGTTTCAAACGCCTTCGCGGCCGCCTTCACCGCCTCGTCCACGTCGCTGCGGCTTGAAATCGGAACGTGGGTCAGAATTTCGCCCGTGGCCGGATTGTAGACCGGGTCCGTCTTTTGCGTCTGCGCTTCCGTCCAACGGCCGCCGATGAAGTTTTTCAACTGTCGGTCGATTGTCATGGTCAATGTGGTTCCCTCCCGTGTGTGTGCCTGATCACTTTCCGAAGTCGTAGGCGTAACAGACTTTGTACAGCTCGATGATTTCCTCCGCCGTCGGCACCCGCGGATTGTTTTGCGGACTGCCGCTGGCCAGGGCGTCCCGGGCCATCTTGGGCAAATGCTGGACGAACACGCTTTCCTCGATTCCCCAGTCCCTAAGGTTGGGAATGTTCAGGTCCGCCACCAGTTCCTTGATCTTGTCGATGGCCAATTGGGCCAGATCCCGCTCGGAACCCTTCGCCTGTCCGCCCGCAAACATCCGGCCGATGACGGCCATTCTTTCCACGCAGCTGTCCACGGTGTATTCCATGACCGCCGGCAGCAGCATCGCGTTGGACAGCCCGTGCGGGACATGGAAAACGGCGCCGATCGGGCGCGACATGCCGTGCACGAGACAGACCGACGCGTTGGAGAAGGCCAGGCCCGCCAGCATCGAACCGTACGCCATCTTGCTCCGCGCATCGCGGTCGTTGCCGTTTTCATAGGCGGTCCGGATGGCGGGGATAAGGTTCTCCAGCGCCGCCAGCGCGATCATGTCCGTGATGGGCTGGGCTTTCCGTGAAATGTAGGCTTCAATGGCGTGCGTCATGGCGTCCAGGCCGGTGGAAGCGGTCACGCTTTTCGGCGAGGACATCGTCAGTTCGGGATCCACGATGGCGCCGGCGGGCAGGAACGCCGGCCGCTTGACCATCTGCTTCACATCCGTTTTGGTGATCGTGATGACCGTGACATCCGTCACCTCGGAGCCCGTACCCGCCGTCGTCGGAATCGCGATGAGGGGAACCGGGGGGTTCTCGGGGTTTTTCGCGGGGTCCGCGTAATCGCTGATATGCCCCGGATTGGCGGCCAGGACCGACACCGCCTTGGCCGTGTCGATACAGCTGCCGCCGCCGATGGAAATGATCAGGTCGCACCCGTTCTCTTCCAAAAGACGCAGGGCTTCTTCGACGTACTGGTCGGTGGGTTCCGTTTTGACGCCCAGGTAGACGACCGCAGAAATGTTTTCTTTCTGCAGGATCGATTGGCATTGGCTTACATAGCCGAGCCCGTCCATGATGGCGTCGCTGACGATCAGTGCCTTTGTTCCCAACTGCCGGGCCATCTCGCCCACCTTCGAAAAGGAACCGAAACCGTAATAAATGTTGAGTTTCGTCTGGATCCGATAAATCGACTGCATGGGTCCGCCACCTCCTGTTTGGATTGACTTTTTGCCCGTCTACATCTGAAGCAAAAACCATGCCAGCCATCGCAAAACAAAAAAAAGAAGCCGGAAATCGGCTTCTTTTCGGCAAAAATCCCGCCGGGGCCGCCGGGTTTTCCGTCGGGCGACTGTCGGGAAAGTGTCGGGGAAGTGTCGGGGAAGTGTCGGGTCGGGTGTCGGCAAGGAGTCGGGGAAGCCGTCGGGTGAAGTGCCGCGCAGGTAAAATGGCGGACGGGGATCGGATCAGGTGATCCCGATTTTCTTCAACTTTTCATACAGCGTGGAACGATGGATGCCCAGACGCTGGGCGGCCCTCGTTTTGTTGCCTTTTTCCTCCCGCAGGACGCGCAGGATCAACGCTTTTTCCTCCTCGGCATCCTCCCCGGGAGACCAGGAGTACGATGCTTTCGGCTTGTCCGGCGCGGCGGGATCGTCGGGATCGGCGAATTCCGGGGGCAGATGCTCCGGTTTGATGTATTTCCCCTCCACGAGGCTGACGAGCTGCTCCACCACGTTCATCAGCTCGCGCACGTTGCCCGGCCAATCGTATTCGATGAACCGGGTCATCGTCTGCGCCGTAAACTCCTTCGGCTCCAGGCGGTTTTGCGCCGAAAGCGTCTCCAGAAAATGGGAGACCAGCAGGGGGATGTCGCTTTTTCGCTCGCGCAGCGCCGGGATGCGGATGGGAATGATGTTCAGCCGGTAGTAGAGGTCCGCGCGGAATTCGTTCCGTTTCACCATCTCGGCGAGATTTTTGTTCGTGGCGGCGATGATGCGGGTGTTGATGGCCCGCGGCTTGACGCCGCCCACCCGGACCACTTCCTTTTCCTGCAGCACCCGCAGAATCTTGGACTGCATATGCAGCGGCATGTCGCCGATCTCGTCCAAAAACAGCGTCCCGTTGTTGGCCAGCTCGAACAGGCCGGGCTTGCCGCCCCTCTTCGCCCCGGTGAAAGCCCCTTCCTCGTAGCCGAACAATTCGGCCTCCATCAGATGCTCGGGGATGGCGGCGCAGTTGATGCTGACGAACTTGCCCCTGCGATAGGGACTGGCGGAATGGATCGCCCGCGCAAACAGCTCCTTGCCCGTGCCGCTCTCGCCGGTCAGCAGTACGGTGGCCAGCGTCTTGGCCGCCCGCCGGGCCAGCCGTTTCGTTTCCTGGATAGCCTCGCTTCTGCCGATGATTTTTTCGAAGCTGAAATGCGCGTTTTCCTCCTGGTCCTTCAGGAAGCCCGGCTGGCCGCCGAGTTCCTTTTTGCGTTCGTTTTCGATCCGGTGCAGGATCTCGTACAGTTCGGACACCCCGTCGAACACCAGCATGCCGACGGCCGCGACCACTTCGTTGTTTTCCCAGATCGGGATGCGGTGGACGATCATTTCATGTCCCGCGATCGTCTGCAGTTTGCCCCGTTCCGGCACGCCGGTTTCCAGCACCACATGGAGTCTCGTGTTTTCGATCACTTCCGTGCAGTGCCTGCCGATGGCGTCTTCCTTTTTGATCCCCTTGATGCGGCTGTAGGCTTCGTTGAAATAAATGATGTAACCGTTCCGGTCCACCACGGTAATGCCTTCATAGGCCTGATCCAGCACTTTGGTCAGGATGTTCACCAGGGATTGGACGTCCGTCACGAGATCACCCCCTCACCGGCGTCATATCCGTTCGTGATGGCAACCTACTATAACTATAGCACAAGGATGCCTCATTGTCGGACCGCTTTCCGCCGGGACCTTCCGCCCGGCCGCCGCGCATGGCCGACGGACGATCCGTTTCCATCCGTTCCGGAGCGTACTTGTCCGTTCTCCCGCTTCATCGTAATATGTTTATAAGGCTAAGTTGGGGATGGTTATATGCGTAAAAAAAGGGTTTTGCTGTTCTCCGAAGGGTTCGGCACGGGCCATACGCAGGCGGCATACGCCCTCGCGATGGGACTGAGACAACTGTCGCGGGACATCCAGACCCGTGTGATCGAGCTCGGAACGTTTCTCAATCCGGTCCTGGGTCCGCTGATCTTTTCGGCCTATCGCAAAACCGTCTCCAAGCAGCCCCAGCTGGTCGGCAAACTTTACCGCGGCCATTATGACAAGTCCCTGAACCGGGTGACCCGGTTCGCGCTGCACAAGCTGTTTTACAACCAAGTATCCCACGTCATCGAACAGCTGAAACCGGACCTGATCATTTGCACGCATCCCTTCCCCAACGCGGTGGTCAGCCGCCTCAAAAAACTCGGTCTGAAAACGCCCTTGTACACACTCATTACCGATTACGACGCCCATGCCACCTGGACCAATCCGGAGGTCGACGGATACCTTGTAAGCACGGCTACCGTCCGCGACAAGCTGGTCGCCCGGGGCGTGCCGCCTTCGCGGATCGAGGTGACGGGCATTCCGGTGCACCCGAATTTCTGGCATCCGCACGACCGGGAAGAAATCCTGCGGACGTTCCAGCTGAAAGACATGCCGACGGTGCTGGTGATGGGCGGCGGCTGGGGGCTGTTGTACGACGAGGAAATGATCGAATACATGACCACCTTCGCCGACAACGTCCAGCTGATTTTCTGCGTGGGCGACAACGAGAAGGCCAGGGAAAAGATGCTGGCCGATCCGAAATTCCGGCATCCCAACATCAAGGTGCTGGGGTATACGAAAGAAATCAACAAGCTGATGGACGTGTCCGACCTGCTCGTCACCAAGCCCGGCGGCATGACCTGCACCGAGGGCATGGCGAAGGGCATTCCCATGCTGTTCTACAAGCCGATCCCCGGGCAGGAAGAAGAGAACCTGGAATACTTCGTCAGCCAGGGGTTCGGGGAGCTCATGTCGTCGAAGGAAACCATCGACCGCTGGTTCCGGCTCATCCAGGAGCCGTACGCCGCCGACCGGCATCGCGACCGGCTGCTGGCCATCCGCAACGCCGAGTACAACCCGACCCGCTGCTCGGAAGCCGTGCTGAAGCTGATCCGGTAAGCGTATACACCATCCGGCATCATCCCCGGGGGATATGCCGGTCTTTTTTCCGGGAAAGCTGTGAGCAGGCAATGCCCGCTCATTCCTTTCGAGGGCTTTTTGGTGTCGTCCGAAAGGAGGCGTCAAGCATGAAACTGTTGTCGATCGAGCCCACGCCCAGCCCGCACACGATGAAGCTGAATGTCGACGAGAAACTGAAGCCGGGCGAGCGGTACACCTATACCGACGCAAGCCATGCTCCCCCGCTGATTGCCCGCCTGCTGGCCATTCCGGGGGTCAAAAGCGTGTTCCGCACCGCCGATTTCGTGGCCGTGGACCGCAGACCGAACGCCGACTGGGCGGCCATCCTGGAAGGCGTACGGGAAGTGTTCGGCGCGACCGGCGACGACTCAGGCGCGGCGGGCGCCCCGGAAGCGACCGGCTTCGGGGAAGCGCGCGTGCTGGTGCAGCTGTATCGGGGCATTCCGATCCAGATCCGGGTGCGCACCGGCGGGGAAGAATTCCGCGCGGCCATGCCTGAACGGTTCGAGCGGGCGGTGCGCGAAGCGGCCGGCGCGACGATGATCCGGGAGCGCCGGCTGGAAGAGCTCGGCGTCCGGTACGGCGAGCCGCAGGAGATCATGCAGGAAGTCATCCAGGAGCTGGACGCGTCCTATCCGGAAAGCCGGCTGCGCGAGCTGGTGGAACGGGCGAAAGCCACAGGCCCGGAACCGCCGCCGCCGGAACCGCCGGTGCCGCCGACATACGAGGAAGCGCAAAAAGCCCTGGAATCGCCGGACTGGCAGGTGCGGTACAACGTGCTTTCCCGCCTGAAAGCGGAGCCGGAGCATCTGCCGCTTCTCGCCAAAGCGGTCACCGATCCCCACGCGTCGGTGCGCCGGATCGCCGTCGTGCTGCTCGGCGACCTCCGCTCGCCGGAGGCGCTGCCGCATCTGTTCACCGCCCTGCGCGATTCGTCGCCCGCGGTGCGGCGGACGGCCGGCGACACGCTGTCCGACCTGGGCGACCCGGCCGCGATCGGGCCGATGACCGAAGCGCTGTCCGACCCGAACAAGCTCGTCCGCTGGCGGGCGGCCCGCTTCATGTACGAGGTCGGGGACGAGTCCGCCATCCCGGCCCTGGAACGGCTGGCCGCAAGCGAGCCGGAGTTCGAGGTGCGCCTGCAGGCGGAGATGGCCATTGCGCGCATCCGCAGCGGCGAAGAAGCGGCCGGCACGGTGTGGCAGCAGATGACGCGGGCGCGGCAGCAGGAGAAAAAGCAGGAAGGGTAAAACCGCGGCAAGGCCGCCTACGACCGTTCCGAAGGCAGCCCCGCCGGCCGCTCGGGCGACGGCTCGTGCAAACGCCCCGGCGACGTCACCTGCAACCGCCCTGTCGACGATACCTGCAACTGCCCTGTCGACGGCGTCTGCCACCGCCCCGACGACGGCGCCGGCGGCACGCCCGTTTCGCCCAGATGCTCCCGGAAGAACGCCAGCACCGTCGGCCAGAACCGGGGGTCCTGGTCCGAGCTGCTGTGTCCTTCCGTGTCCACCAGCAGATGCGCGGCGTCCGGCACGCCGTCCAAAATGTGCAGGAGCTCCGCATGCGGAATGAACCCGTCCCGCACGGAATGCACGTGCAGGGTGGGCACCTTGCGGCCGGCGCGGTTCTCGGCCAGCACGCGCACGGGATCGGCGCGCCGGATCGTCTCCCACGGGATGCGGGTGCGCAACGCGAAAATCCGCATAATCAGCCATTTGAGCGGATGCTTCGGCAGCTTCCGGCGCCTGAGCTCCGCTTCCACCATGGTCGCAAGGCGGACCGGCATCGCGTCGGTGACCAGCGCGGCGATGGGCGCATGGACTTCCAATGCCAGCACACCCGCGAAGCCGCCGAGCGAATGGCCGAGCACGCCGATTCTGCCGCCGTCGACGCCGGGCTGCCGCCGCAGCCACTCGAGGGCGGAGATCAGGTCGTCGCGGAACTGCAGGCCGTTGGGCGCCTTGATCGCGCCGCTTTCTCCGTGCCCGCGGGCGTCGTACACCAGAACGGAATACCCGGCGGCATGCAGCGGCACGGCGTAGCGCAGCATCCGGGTCCGGTTGGAACCCCAGCCGTGGGCCACCACCACCGCCGGGCGATCGGCGGCACCGGCCCCCTGCGGCATCCACCATCCCCGGATGACGGCGCCCCCGCTCTTCCATTCCACTTCCTCAAACGGCACCGGGGGCTTTTCCGTATTGGGCACGCGCCGCGGCGTCTGCGCCTTGACCGCCGCCTTCCACAGCGCGCCGGCAACCGCCGCGAACAATGCGATTCCCGTCCATGCGACAGCGGCCAGCCCCATGATCTCTCCACCCCTTCCGGATCCATATTTCGTCTGTGTATTTCGTCCGGTTCAGTTATAATGATTAAAAAAACCTGGGACAAGGAGGTTGCTGCACCGTGAAAATCGAGTACCACGGCCATTCCTGCGTGCAACTGACGAGCGGCGGAAATTCGATCGTCATCGACCCGTACCTGACGGGCAACCCGGCGGCCGTCACCAAGCCGGAGAACATCCGGGCGCAGGTCGTGCTGTTGACGCACGCCCATTCGGACCACATCGCGGATGCCGCCGACATCGCCAAACGGAACAACGCCCTGGTGGTCGCCATCTTCGAACTTGCCACCTATATGGGCTGGCAAGGCTGCAACGTGCTCGGAATGAACATCGGGGGCAAAGCGTCCGTCGGCTTCGCCGACGTGCGGATGGTGCAGGCGTTCCACAGCTCGGGCATCATCGTGGACGACCGGAAAAACATCATCTACGCCGGCATGCCGGCAGGTTTCCTCATCCACTGGGATGGGCTGACGATCCTCCACGCGGGGGACACCTGCCTGTTCTCCGACATGAAAGTGATCGGGGAACGGTACAACATCGACCTGGCCTTCCTGCCAATCGGCGATCTGTTTACGATGGGGCCGGAGGACGCGGTGACGGCGGCCGAATGGCTGAAAGCCAAACGGGTCGTGCCCATCCACTACAACACGTTCCCGCCGATCCGGCAGGATGCCGGCCAATTCGTCAAGATGCTCGGCGAACGCGGCATCCAGGGGATCGCGCTGAAACCGGGCGAGTCGACGACGCTGTAACGCGGAAGCGCCGACCCGCCGTTCAACCCGGCTTGCGCGCAAACGAGACGGACATACCGTCCGCCGGGACACCCGGAAGCCTCGCATCAGCCTTCCGGAGCGGACGGTATGTCCGTTGCCGTTTCCAGCAAAGCTCCCGTCACAGAATGCGCGCGGTGATCATCGAGCGGACCGCGCAGGCGCCCTTGCACATGACGCTGACTTCGATCTTGCAGAATCTCCGGCTCAGCTCGATCACGTTGGGCACGATTTCGATCTCGTCGTCGATCTGCAGCGGGATCAGGTAGTAGTGGGAGGAACTGTCGACGATCAAATCTCCTTTTTTGTGCTCCAGCACCGTCCGGTAGGCGGCGCGGTTGATCAGCGTGGCGAGAACGCCTTCCGAAGCCATGCCCTCGTCGTTCATCATCTGGGGCGTCACGCTGCCGCGGAAAACGAGCCTGCCTTTTTCGTCCCGCTCCCCTTCGAATCCCGACCAGATCTGCATCTCGAAGGTCTCGCCGATCTGCGGCTGCCGGTGGAAATCCTGCATCGCCTTCAGCACGTCCTTGCGGCTGATGATGCCGATCATGATGCCGTCCGCGTCCACCACCGGCAACAGCTCGATGCCTTCCCAGAGCATCTTGTGCCCCGCCGACGATACCGACACTTCGGGGCGGATGACGATGGGATTGCGGGTCATGCACTGGCCGACGGACTGGTTCGTTTTGGCGCCGATGATGTCTTTGGCGGTGATGACCCCGACGGGTCTGCCCTTGTCATCCAGCACGGGATACCGGGTATGGCCGGTTTGTTCCATGAGCTTCAGCATGTCCTTGATCGTGTTGTTTTCCTTCAGCGAATATACCTGGGTGTTTTTGCGCAGGATGTCCCCGACCAGCATGATCTTTTTCTTGATCAGCCGGGCTTCGATGGCGCGGTTGATCAGGGTGGCGACGGTGAACGTGTCGTAGGGGCTGCTGATGATCGGCAGTTTCAGCTCGTCGGCCAGCTCTTTCACTTCCGGGGTGGTGTCAAAGCCGCCGGTGATGAGGATGCCGGCCCCCCGTCCGACGGCGCCGAGGTGGGCCTGCACGCGATTGCCGACGATGAGGAGGCAGCCGGGCTCGACATATTTCATCATGTCTTCCAGTTGCATGGCCCCGATGACGAACTTGTTCAGCGTTTTCTCGAGTCCTTCCGCGCCTCCGAGCACCACGCCCTCGACGATGTCCGCGATCTCGGCGAAAGTCAGCCTGTCAAACTGGCGCACTTCCTTTTTCTCGACCCGGATGGTGCCGATCCGCCGCCTCGTGCTTACCAGCCCCTGGTTCTCCGCTTCCTTGATGGCGCGGTAAGCCGTGCCCTCGCTGATGTTGAAATCCCTCGCAATTTCCCGCACCGAAATTTTGGTGCCGACACCGAGCGAGCGGATGTACTGGGCCACCTGCTCGTACTTGGTTTTGTAATCGGCGCTGTCCCGGTCCATGGCCATGGGCAACCCTCACCCGAACGGATTCGTTGTCGCCACCAATTATAACCTACTTTTCACCAACAAAAAAAGGCATGCCAACCGCACGCCTTCGCCACGGATCCATCAGCCGGCAGCGCCCCGCGTCGATATCGGGTCAATCCACGTCGATTTCCTTGAACATCGAGTAGTATAAAACCATATGGAAAGGAGCCAGCGGATACAGATCATACTCGGGGTTGGCCAACCTGTCCGGATACGCGGTTTCCCGTCCGGCGAAGCCGCCGCGCTCCGGCAACAGCCGGATCCGCTCCAGATCTTCCCCGGTGCCCCGCGTGATGTTGCTCATGGATTTCCCTCCCGCCTCCGACCGTCGAACTCGAAATGTTTTATAATAACCACATTTGTTGATTATTATATATAACAATTAAATTGTTTGCAACATAATTAAACGGAATTTTAATTTTTTATATAACATTTTTGCGAACAATTCCATCGCATCCCGCGATCATTCCAAAAAAAATCCCGCCCGAGGGCGGGAACAGCTTGTCCTGCATCAAAGCACCCTGCGGGCGGTGACGTACTTGTCCTTCCAATAGCCGGTGTTCAGGTTGTTGATGGCCAGGCCGTTTTTCGAAGGAATGTTGTGAATGAATTCTCCGTTTCCTATGTATATGCCGACGTGATTGATGCCGGATGAACCGGTGGCGAACAGCACGAGGTCGCCCTTGATCAGATTGCTTTTGCTCACCTGGACGCCCTCGTTTTTCAGGTATCTCGTACCCCAGGGAAGCGGGACGCCGTGTTTCTCGAAAACATACTCCACAAAGGACGAGCAGTCGAAGATGAGTTTTGACGGATTGCGCACGCCGTAGCTGTAGGTGACCTTGCCCATGAGGCTTTTCGCGGTGGCGATGATCTTGTCGGCCGTCGATCCGGCGTCCTGGCTTCCGCTCCCCGAGCTTCCGCTCCCGGCGCCGCCTCTGTATGTGGTGTACTTCGAATCCGATGATATGTATCCGACTTTTCCGTTTTGGTCGACGACCTTTAGCCAGTACGCGTTGACCTGCTCCAGGACCTGTACGGTTTCGCCTTTTTTCAGCATCCGGTAGATGCTGGCGGAAGTGCTTGGACCGGCCCGGAAATTGACGCCGTATGTAACCTTGGCTTCCACCGCGGCCGCTTCCGCCGGAGGCGCCGGAACGACCCACACCGCAAAGGCGAGCAGCACGGCGAACACCGACAAGACGAATTTTTTAGAGACGTTCATGCGCTTTCCTCCCTTGCCAAGTGTTACTATCATCGTAATGCAAGCGCCGGCCGTTTTTCATTAGGGAAATGATGGAAAGGAATCTGGAAAGGTTATGCTATACTTGAAAAAAGGATTTTTTCGGGTGAAAGAAAACATGACCCACATTCTCGTGGTGGACAACGAACGGTGCTTGAACAGCTCCGGCGGGAAGAGATGAAAATGCCGGTCATCCTGCTCAGCGCCAGGCATGAGCTGGAAAGCAAAGTCTACGGGCTGGGCCTCGGCGCGGACGACTACGTGACCAAACCGTTCAGCCCCGCGGAACTGGTGGCGCGCGTGCAAGCCCACCTGCGGCGGGCATCCGGGGCGTTATGCGGAAACGCTGCAGCGCGGCATGGCCCAAACCGGGACACGCGCATCCGCCAGGCGACGATCATCATGCAGAAGGCGGATTACATGAACGACTTGTTGCGCAAGCTGTTCAGGCTCGCCCAGCTGGACGATCCCTCGAAGGCGTTTCAAAAGCGCGAAGGATACCTCGATTCCCTGCTGCAGACCATCATGGCGGACTATGTCCTGGTTTTGCAGGACAAAGGAGTGGCATGGCGGCTGGAATTGCCGGAAACGCCCGGCGCGGCCACCTTCGACGGCGACGGCCTGACGCAAGCCATCCGCAATCTGATCGACAATGCGATCCTGCATGGAGGCGACGGCAAATATTTGGGCATTCGGCTGAAACGGACCGGCGATACGGCGCGTATTGAAATCGAGGACCGGGGAAAAGGCATTCCGCCGCACGAGATGGAACGCATCTTCGAACCGTTCTACCGGATCGACCGGGGGCGTCCCAGCGACGGGCTCGGCGTCGGACTGACCCTGGCGAACGCCATCGTCCGGCAGCACGGGGGCGTCATCGAATCTCGTCCGAGCCTTTCGTCAGCAACGTCTTCCGCGTGATCCTGCCGGTCGGGCCGGCCTCTTCCCTTGAAGAAGAAGTTGAGGGGACGAAAGAAGAAGCCGCGGGGTGAAGATGCGAGAGGCTGCATGGGTTGTCTGGAGTACGGCGCATGGGCCCGGTGAATTCCTGCATCGTTGGCGAAAGGGTTGAGGTACCGATGGGGTTTTGGCTTATTCTTTCGATATTTCTGATCTTGTTCGGCGCGTTGATGCTGTTCAGGCCCGTGGCTTTCTGGGCGATGACGGAAAAATGGAAATCCGTCGACGCCACGGAACCGTCCAAACTTTTCCTCTTTCAGACGCGTTTCGGCGGAGCCATGTGCATTCTGGCCGGAACGGGCGGGATGATCGCATCCATGCTTGGCCACTCATAAAAAATGGCGAGGGGGCCGCAGCGGATTTGGCCCATCGTTCGCAGAAGCCGAAAAAACAGGCCGCCCGCATTGGACGGCCCAAGTATTTATTATAGTTTTTCCAGCATCCGGAGCAGCACGACCGCGGCTTCCGCCCGCGTGGCCGTGTCGCCGGGCGCGAAGCGGTTGTCCTCGCGGCCCTGTACGATGCCGAGCTGCCGCAGGGCTTCCACGGCGCCCTTCGCCCAGGCCGGGATGTCGGCGTCATCCGCAAAGGCGGTCGGGTCGCCGGAGTTGCCGGCCGTTCCCAACGCCCTGGCGATCATCACCGCCATCTCCGCGCGGCTGATGGGTTCGTCCGGCCGAAAGCTGTCGTCCGGATAGCCGCTGACGATGCCCTTTTCCACGGCGGCGGCCACCGCGCCCATCGCCCACGAACCCATCCGGTCCGCATCGGTGAACGGCAGCGCTCCCGCCGGGGATTTATCCCCCCACCCAAGGGCGCGGGCCAGCATCACCAGGAACTCCGCCCGCGTGACCGCCTGGTCCGGCTTGAAGGTGCCGTCCGGATAACCGGTGATCAGCTTTTTCTCCGCCGCTTCCAGAATGGCTTTTTCGCCCCAATGGCCGGCGATGTCGGTGAAGGCCGGCGCAGGCTCCGTCACGTCCACCGCCAGAACGGCAAACTTTCCGAAGCGATCCGTCTCCGCCTTCACCCATTCGCCTTCCACCGTCCCGCCGATGTCCACCCATTCCTTCCGCTCTTCGTCGTAATAGAAGATGGAGACGATCTGGTTTTCGCCCACCTTGGCCGGATCGAACCGGATGGCGATGGTGACCGGTTTTGCGAAGGTTTCCGGCTTGTCGCTGGCGATCACCAACACGGAGCTGACAAGGGTCTGGCCATCCTGGAGCGCGTCGCTCAGATCGTCCAAATCCTCTGCTTCGGAGGCGGTGATCACCGCGGTTTCGCCGGTCGCGCCTTCCGGAACCGTGAGAACCAGCTTATCCTCCAATTCCAGGGCGGCTTCTTCGCCTGCTTCCACGGTCCGCTCGACGGCCGGCGACGCGGCGGTTTCTTCGCCGGTGCCATCCTCGCCGGTCCCTTCACCACTGCCGTCCGTACCGCTGTCGACCGGCGACGGGGGCGGCGGAGTGGGAGTCGGCGTAGGAGGCGGAGGGGGCGGCGGGGGCGGCGGAGTGACCTCATACACCTCCACGACCCGCTGTTTCTGCTCCGCGGCGTTGCCTGCCGAATCGGTCACATCGTACAAAATCGTGTAAGTTCCCGCCCGGCTCGTGTCCACCGTATCGCCGGATTTGATCACTTTCGGCGTAATGTCGCCGTCCACGTTGTCCGTGGCCGTATAACCGGGGTCGTCAAAGACGTCACCCACCTGCACCTGCATGACCGAAGGACCGTGCAGCGTAATGACGGGTTTGACGAAGTCGACAAAATACATTTTCGAACGGCGAATCCAGGTGACCCCGCCCGGGAGATCCGGACCGGATGGAACTTCCGCCCGGACGAACAGGTAATACGTTCCCGTCTCGGCGGGCACGGAAACCGTTCCGCTGAACGGCTCCCAGCCGGACGACGCCGGGTCCAGGTCCGGCACATCCGGATCTTCACTCCACCGGTAATGCGTGATTTCACCGTTCGCCGCCACGACGTCCACATCGGGTTGTATGGTGGACAAAGTCCCGCCGTTGGGGTGGATGCCGACGGTGCCAATGTCCATGAATGGATATCCATTCGCATCGGCAAGCGCTTCCGCTTCGGAACCGGGATGACCGATGATGACCGGGTTGCTGCCATCAAAGAACTCGCTGGATTCATAATCCGGAAAAATGATATCCGCGTTTTCAATCACCACAAACACCAGCATATTGTCATCGAAGGCGCCTTCTCCGATCTCTTCCACGCTTTCCGGAACGAGGACGAAGGTCAGTTTGTTATCTCCAAACGCGCCCTCGCCGATCTCGACCAGCCCGTCCGGCAGCGTCACGCTTTGGAGCCGATTTCCGCAGAAGGCGTCTTCGCCGATTCGCGTCACACCCGCCGGGATGGTCACGCTGGTCAGCAGGTTATCCTCGAAAACGCCATCTTCGATTTCCGTCAACCCGTCCGGCAATTTCACACTTTGGAGTTCGTTATCGTAAAACGCGTGTGATCCAATTGCCGTCACACTGTCGGGGATCACGATGTCCGTAATCTCGTTGTCCGCGAAAGCCCACCCGCCGATTTCGACGAGTCCTTCCGGCAACGTTACGCTCACCAGCTCATTCCTGTAAAATGCGTCTTCTCCGATGACCGTCACACCCGCCGGAATGATCACGCTCTGGAGATCATTGAATTGAAAAGCGGATTCTCCAATCTTCGTCACGCCCGAGGGTATCGTCACACCCGTCAGCGAGTTGCTGACAAAGGCGGAAGGCGCGATTTCCGTCAAACCGCTTGGCAGGGTGACACTGGAAATATAGTTGTAGCCAAACGCGCCTTTTCCGATTTCGGTCACGCTTTCCGGAATGGTGACGTTTCTGATTTCGTTGGAGCTAAAAGCGTAATCGCCGATTTTTACCACACCGTGCGGGATCGTCAAGTTTTCAATGGAATTGGAGGAAAAGGCGTCCGGCCCGATTTCGATCAGCGTGCCGGGCAAAGTCACGCTTTGGAGCCGGCCGAACGAAAACGCAGACTCCCCGATGCGGACCACGCCTTCCGGAATGACCACACTCTTGAGCCCGACGCATTCGTAAAAAGCGTAATCCGGAATTTCGGCAAGACTGCCGGGCAGCGTCACGCTTCCGAGCAACGCGATGTTGGCGAAAGCGTACGGTCCCATTTCGGTCACGCTTTCCGGAATTGTCACGCTCCACAACTGGGTGTATTCAAAAGCGCTTTCGCCGATGCGGATCACGCTGTCCGGAATAGTGACGCTTTCGAGGACAGACGCCCAGTAGAAAGCCCGGTCGCCAATCTCGGTTACGCCGTAAGGAATGGTGACTCTATAAATGTCATCATTGGACTTGAAGGCCTCTTCTCCAATTTTGGTCACCTGGCGTCCTTCGATGATGGCGGGGATCACGACTTCGTCATCTTTTCCCCGATAACCTGTGATGACCACTTCATTTTCGTCCAGTATCTCGTAATCGAATTTCCCCCACTCGATCGCCTCCGCCCGGTCGGCGTACAGGAACAGGGCAAACACCGCCAACGCGGCAATGATCCATTTCCACCATGGGATGGTCGGGAGGGTGAATGATCGCGATAGAGACATCTTGGCCAACCTCCAACATTCCAATCATGAGCCCGACCTCATGTTAATTGGACACAATCAAATAACAGTCAAACTTTGCTTAAATTTTCTTGATATTCGGAGGCGTGCCGTTGGCCAAACGAAAGGGCCGCCCCCCTCGGGGACGGCCCGTTGCGCGTGCCGTGTCCGGATATTCAGGACGATTTGTTTTTGTTGTAAATGTCAAACGCCACCGCGAGCAGCAGCACGATGCCCTTGATGCCCTGCTGCCAGTCGACGCCGATGCCGAGCAGCGACATGCCGTTGTTCATCACGCCCATGAACAGACCGCCCACGATGGCGCCGATTACCGTGCCGATGCCGCCGGACATGGAAGCCCCGCCGATGAAGCTGGCGGCGATGGCGTCCAGCTCGAAGTTGACGCCGGCCTTGGGCGTCCCGGCGTTGAGGCGCGCCGCGTAGACCAGGCCGGACAGGGCGGCGAGCACGCCCATGTTGACGAACACCCAGAACGTCACGCGCTTCGTCCGCACCCCGGAGAGGCGGGCCGCCTTCTCGTTGCCGCCGATGGCATACACATGCCGGCCGAACACCGTCCGGTTCATGACGAACGTGTAGGCGACGACCAGGACAAACAGCAGAATGAGAATGAACGGAATCCCTTTGTACTGCGCCAGAAGATACACAAACAGATTGATCACCGCCGCGATGCCGACCAGCTTCAGCACGAACCACGGCAGCGGCACCACTTCGAACCCGTATTTTTTCTGGGTGCGGCGGCTGCGAATGTCATTGACCACGATCACCGCCGTGAGCACGAGCCCGATGACGACCGACAGCAGGTGCAGCCCGGACCCTGCGAACACGTCGCGGAAAAATCCGGTGCTCATATACTGGAACTCTTTCGGAAACGGCGCGATCGACTGCCCGTTCAGCACGATCATCGTGAGACCCCGGAACAGGAGCATCCCCGCCAGCGTCACGATGAAGGATGGTATTCGGACGTAGGCAATCCAGAAACCCTGCCAGGCCCCCACCAGCGCGCCGAGCAACAGGCACAGCACGATCGCCAGCCAGAACGGAACATCGTAATGCACCATCATGACCGCGGCGACGGCCCCGACGAAGGCGGCCACCGAACCGACGGACAGATCGATGTGCCCGCAGATGATGACGATCACCATGCCGATGGCGAGAATGAGAATGTAGCTTTGTTGCTGGATGATGTTGGTGACGTTCAGAGGTTTCAGCAGGATGCCGTCGGACAGGATCTGGAAAAAAACCACGATGGCCGCCAGCGCGATAATCATCCCGTACTGCCGGATGTTGTTGCGAAACAGCGTTTTGACCATCTCCACCGCTCATCCCTCCCCGCTTGACCTTTCGCCCGATCCGGTGGTCATCAGGCGCATCAGTTTCTCCTGGGTGGCTTCCGCGCGCGGCACTTCTCCGGTAATGCGTCCTTCGCACATGACATAGATGCGGTCGCACATCCCGAGAATTTCCGGCAGTTCCGAAGAGATGAAAATCACGCCTTTGCCTTCCGCCGCGAGCTCATTGATGATCGTGTAAATCTCGTATTTTGCGCCCACGTCGATGCCCCGGGTCGGCTCATCCAAGATCAAAATGTCCGGCCCCGCAAAAATCCATTTGCCGAGCACCACTTTCTGCTGGTTGCCGCCGCTCAGGTTCCCCGTCAGCTGCTGGATGGTCGGCGTTCGGATGTCCAGCCGGCGGCGGAACGTCTCCGCCGTGACGATTTCCTCGTTCTCGTTGACCACCGCCCGGCGGGACAGGCTTTTGAGATTTGCGAGGGACAGATTCCGCTTGACGGTGTCGATCAGGATGAGGCCGTACTGCTTGCGGTCCTCGGTGACGTAAGCGATGCGGTGGCGGATGGCGTCGCTGACGTCGCGGATCCGGATTTCCTTCCCGTTCTTGAACAGCTGTCCGCTGATGTTGCGGCCATACGAACGACCGAAAATGCTCATCGCCAGCTCCGTCCGCCCCGCGCCGATGAGCCCCGCAATGCCGACAATCTCCCCGCGCCGCAAGGTGATGGACACGTTGTCGATCACTTTCCGTTCCGGATGCTGCGGGTGGTGGACGGTCCAGTTTTTCACCTCGAAGATGACATCGCCGATGTCGGGCTGCCGTTCGGGAAACCGCTGCGTGAGATCGCGCCCGACCATTCCCCGGATGATGCGGTCTTCCGTCACTTCGTCCTTCTCCATGTCCAGGGTTTCGATGGTTTTGCCGTCGCGCAGGATCGTGATGGAATCCGCCACCTTGGTGATTTCATTCAGCTTGTGGGATATGATGATGGAGGAGATGCCCCGCTCCTTGAACTGCTTGATCAGGCGCAGCAGATTTTCGCTGTCTTCCTCGTTGAGCGCGGCGGTCGGCTCGTCGAGGATGAGGAGCTTGACCTCCTTGGACAGGGCCTTCGCGATCTCGACCAGCTGCTGTTTGCCGACGCCCAGATGGGTCACCAGCGTGCCCGGATTTTCGTCCAGCCCGACCAGCTTGAGCAGCTCGCGGGTCCGGACAATCGTCTCGTTCCAGTCGATGAGCCCCCGCTTTTTCCGCTCGTTGCCGAGAAAAATGTTTTCCGCAATGGACAGCCAGGGGATGAGGTCAAGCTCCTGGTGGATGATGACAATGCCGTATTGCTCGCTCTGCTTGATGTCCCGGAATTCGCACACCTTGCCCCGGAACAGGATCTCCCCCTCATAGGTGCCGTAGGGGTAAACGCCGCTCAGCACCTTCATCAGCGTGGATTTCCCGGCACCGTTCTCGCCGCACAGCGCGTGGATTTCGCCTTCCCGGACCTTCAGGTTGACGTTGTCGAGCGCCGTGACGCCGGGAAACTTCTTGGTGATGTTGCGCATTTCCAGAATGTATTTCGCCACCCTCGCCTCGCTCCTCCCTCGTCGCGTGGACCCGCATGAACCTGCTTGAAACGCGTTCAAGCCCGACGTCGGCGGACGGCCGGCCTGGCCGTACGGTCCGCGTCGGGCGAACGCTGCACATGGCCGTATCGGATACGGCGCCGCGGGGCGCCGCATCCGTCTTACTTCAGCTGGTCCTCGGTGTAGTATCCGGAACCGATGAGCACTTCCTTGTAGTTCGTGATATCCACGGAAACCGGCTCGAGCAGGTAGGACGGCACGACTTTGACGCCGTTGTCGTAGGTGGTGGTGTCGTTCACTTCCGGCTCCCGGCCGTTCAGGACGGCGTCGGCCATCTGCACCGCCACCTTGGCCAGCTCGCGGGTGTCCTTGAACACGGTCTGCGTCTGCTCGCCGGCGATGATCGACTTGACCGACGCGACTTCCGCGTCCTGTCCGGTGATGATCGGCAGCGGCTTGTCGGGCGTGCCGTAGCCGACGCTCTTGAGGGAGGACAGCACGCCGATGGAGATGCCGTCGTACGGGGACAGCACCGCGTGCACGTTTTCCGTCGTGTAGTGGGCCGACAGCAGGTTGTCCATGCGGGACTGGGCGACGCCGCCGTCCCAGCGCAGCGTGGCGATCTGGTCAAATTGCGTCTGGCCGGAACGCACAACCAGTTGACCATTGTCGATGTAGGGCTGGAGCACGCTCATGGCGCCGTTGAAGAAGAAGTACGCGTTGTTGTCGTCCGGCGAACCGGCGAACAGCTCGATGTTGAAGGGCCCCTTGCCTTCCTTCAGGCCGAGCTTTTCCTCGATGTAGCCGCCCTGCAGCACGCCGACCTTGAAGTTGTCGAAGGTGGCGTAGTAGCTGACGTGTTCCGACTTGCGGATCAGCCGGTCGTAGGCGATGACCGGGATGCCGGCGTCGGCCGCCTTCTGCAGCACGTCGGTCAGCGATTCGCCGTCGATGGCGGCGATCACGAGCAGCTTGGCGCCTTTCGTGATCATGTTTTCGATTTGCGAGACCTGGTTTTCGATGATGTCTTCCCCGTACTGGAGGTCCGTCTTGTAGCCGAGCTTCTCGAACTCTTTGACCATGTTGGAGCCGTCGCTCACCCAGCGCTCGGAGGACTTCGTCGGCATCGCGATGCCGATCAGCCCCTTGTCACCGCCGCCCCCGCCGCCTCCGCCGGAGCCGCCGGAGCTGCCGGAACCGCCTCCTCCGCTGCACGCCGCCAGCACCAGCGCCAGCGCGAGCACAAGCATTGCAGCCGCCTTTTTCCTCATCCCTTGCACACTCCCTTTCGTTTCGGTGTTCGTCTGTTCAGCCTACAAATTAACACCGGAGTGCGAGGGACGTCTTTCCACGAACCGAACAACTTTTTTTAAAAATTTAGCTTTTCTTCTTGAGGCTGTCCGGAGCGGACATAAAAGGCCCGAGCCCCCTGGCGGGCAAGCGGGCGATCTGCCATGTTGGAAGCTGCAGCCAGGGAAAACCTGCGGACGGATAAAAGATGATCGGGAGGGTGCCATCCATGGAGGAAAAAAACACGGAAGCGTCCGGATGAAGCGGGAGCCGGCCTTTCATCCGCCCCCCTCGTCGTCCACGGCGTCGCCCTTGCGGTAGCGGATGGGCGACACGCCGACCGCTTTTTTGAACGCGGTGCTGAAATAGTGCTGCGATTCATAGCCGACCGCTTCGGCGATTTCGGCGACGCTCATGCTTGTGGTGAGCAACAGCCGCGTCGCCCGCGAGATGCGGATCTGTGTAAGCAGGGACACAAAGGTGGTGCCCAGTTCCTGCCGGAACAGGCGGCTAAGGTAGACCGGCGACACGCCGACGGCGCGGGCCGTGGATTCCAGCGACAGGTCCGGATCGTGATGATGGTCGCGCATGTACGTCCGCGCCCGGCGGACGACGGGCGAGATGGCCGTTTCCCGGTAAATGATGCCGCGCGCCTTGCGGTATACGGCCGGCACGGTTTCGACGCCGCCGGTCACCGGCTCGGCGTGGGTCACGACGAACAGCTTGAGGTACCGCGCCACGGCGCGCTCGACGGCGCCGAACGGGTCCGCGTCCGCCGCGTCCCACACAATGGCGCAAAGGAATCCGTGCGGATCGCGGAACCGGGCATGCGGCCAGGGCGAAAGCAGCTCGTCCATGATGTTTTCGATGGCGAACAGCATGAGCTGGCGTTCCCGCTCGGGGCGGACCACGACGGCCGCGGCGTTTCCTTCCGCCTCCGGCCAGCGCACGATGCCGAACAGGGAAGGCGCCCGGTCGGGCAGCTCGAGAAATCGCAGCTGCTCCAGCACTTCCTGGCGGGTGAGCGATTCGCCGATCCACTCGTTGCAGAACCGCTCGCGCAGGAGCGGGATGTTCTTGCGGATCTGGCGTGAAGCCATTTCCAGATGCTTTTCCTGTTCCCGCGCCTTCTCCAATTGTTCCCCGATCCGGGTGAGCACCGCCGTCAGGTCCTTCGGATTGGCCGGCTTGAGCAGATATTCGTCCACGCCGTGATGGATCGCCTGCTGGGCGTAGGCGAATTCGTCATGGCCGGTGACGATGACGATGCGGCACGACGGCAACCGGTTGCGGAGCTCGCCGATCAGGGTGATGCCGTCCATGATGGGCATGTTGAGGTCCACCAGGGCGATGTCCGCCCGGCAGGCCAGGGCCTTCTCCAGCGCCTCCTCTCCGTCTTCCGCTTCTGCGGCGACCCGCATGCCCAGCGCTTCCCAATCCACCGATTCCCTTATTCCTTCGCGGATGAGCGGTTCATCGTCGACGATGATCACATTCCACACGGCTCATTCCTCCTCCGGAACCGGATAGATGAGGGTCACCTTCGTACCCCGCCCGGGTTCGCTGTCCACCGTGACGTCGCATTTGTCCGCCCCGTAGGTGAGTTTCAGGCGGGCCAGCACATTGACCAGGCCGTAGCCGGAACGGGACTCCGTTTCCCCGGCGGCCGCCGGCGAATCCGCCGGACGTACCGCCGACGCCCGCTCCAGCCGGCGCCGCAGCCGGGTTAACTTATCCGCGTCCATCCCCACGCCGTCGTCTGCCACCGTCAGGCGGATCCGGTCCCCGTCCCGCTCGCCCCTGACGACGATGATGCCCGGACCGCGCCGTTCCTTGATCCCGTGATAGATGGCGTTTTCCACAATCGGCTGCAGAATGACCTTCAGCACCGGCAGATGGGCGATGGCCGGATCCAGGTCCAGCTCATACTGCAGTTTGTTCTGATAGCGCTGCTTCTGGATTTGCAGGTAGTACCGCACGTGATCGAACTCTTCCGCCAGCGGGATGAACTCGTTGCCTTTGCTCAGGCCGATCCGGAACAGCCGCGACAGCGCCTCCACCATCTCGGACACGTCCTCCGCCCCGCGCTTGCGCGCCATCCAGCTGATCGTATCCAGGGTGTTGTACAGAAAATGCGGCTTGATCTGGGCCTGCAGCGTGCGCAGTTCCGCTTCCCTTTTTTGCCGCTCCTGTTTCTCCGTCAGCTGGATCAGATCGTTGATCTTCGCCAGCATGCTGTTGTAGCTGCGCCCCAGCATGCCGATCTCGTCCATGTCGCCGTTCCACTGGCGCGTCGACAGATCCCCGGATTCGGCCCGCTGCATGAACCGCATCAGCCGGTAGATCGGCCGGGAGATGGAGTGGGCCAGCACGAACGACGCGGTGATGCCCAGGAGGACGACGACGAACACGAAAGAGCCGATGTACAGCCGGATCTGCCGCATCTCGGGCGCCTCTTCCGCGGTGGAAAACACGCCGACGGTGGTCCAGTTCGTAAAGGGGGATTTGCGGAAAATGAATTGCAGTTTGCGGTCGTCGACTTCCTGCACGAACTGGCCCGCCGTCTTCCCGCCGAACCAGGACGCGGGAATCGTCGTGAAGCCGAGCTGCGCGGGCACGTAGACCGGTTCCCCCTCCTGGCCCAGCACCAGGAGCAGGCCGGTCTTGCCCAGATGGACGTTTCGCACCGTTTCCATGACCACCCGGAGTTTCAGGTCGATCAGGATGACGCCGAGCACCTTTTGCGTCTCGGGATCGAGCACGGCCCGCACGACGGACACGACTTCGCTTTCCTTGTAACTGACGTGCGTCGTGACGTTGCGCCGCTCCGGACTGCCGATGACGCGGAAAATGCCCTTGGCCGCCACCGCCTCCTGATACCAGCGTTCCAGCGTCAGATCCCCCGGCTGCCGGGCATACATGTCGTTGGAGAGGTAATCTCCCCTCGAGCTCACCACCATCATGCCGGCGATTTCGGTCTGCAGCGTGGGAAAACCCCGCAGGAACTGCAACGCTTCCTGCCGCTCCTGCGGGTCGAGGGGACCTTCCCGGAAAAACTTCTGGATCAACGGGTTGAAGGCAATGAGGTACGTGGTGTTCTGCGCGTTGCCGACGTAAAACTCCAGCGCCCGGTTCACCTGCGCGATCACCTGCTGGGTGTTGTCGTACAGGTTGCGCTCGATGACCCGGTTGGCGACAATGTCGGTGAGAATGCCGAGCATGAGGGACGGAATGATCGTGATGGGCAAAAAAAGGGCCAGCAGCTTGTAGCGGATCGGCAGATTGCGGAACTTCAGGCGCTCAAGCAGCTTTCTGCCGATCCGGATCACCGGCATGTCCTTGGTTTTGGATAGGGGGGTAACCGCTTTCACGTCCAAGATGCGCTACCTCTCACTTGGCATAAAACTGATCGACGTTCTGCTGCGTGACCACCGTGATGCCCGTATCGACGAACGGCGGAAGGGGATGTCCGGTGTTCGAACCGCCGTCTTCGGTCCGGACCAGGTTGTGGCGCAGATGGAACAGCCCCATCAGCGACCAGTACCCCATGTTCCATGTGCCCTGGGCGAGCGTCGCGTTGATCGTGCCGTCCTTCACCAGGTCCAGCGTGCCTTTGTCGGTGTCAAACCCGATGATCACTTTCTGCCCGGTAAGCCCCATCTCCTTGACCGCCATGCCAATGCCGACGCCGCCGTTGGCCTGGGTGGCGAACAGCCCGTCCACGTCCGGATATTTCCGCAAAATGTCCCGCGCCGCGTCCCGCGATCCGATAATCTCTCCCTTGCCGTCGGCCACTTCCACCACGCGGATGTCCGGAAACTCGCGGGCGATGGTGTCGCGGAATCCTTCGGTCCGCTCCTGGTGGTTGAGCTGGGTTGGCTGGGTGATGACGGCGACCTTCCCTTTGCCTTGCAGAAGACGCGCCATTTCCCGGGCCGCCACCACGCCGGCTTTGTAGTTGTCTGTGCCGTAAAACGCGTACGCCTTGCTCGCGGGCGCACCCGAGTCGAACAGCACGATGGGGATACCCTCCTGGACCGCCTTGTCGATGGAGGCGTTCAGCGCTTCCGGATTGATCGCGGTGACGGCGATGCCGGCGGGTTTTTTGGCGATCACCTGTTCCAGCACGACCATTTCTTCATACGCATCGTACTGGGTCGCCCCGCGGAACTCCACGGACACGTTCAGGTTCAGCGCCGCATCCTCGAATCCTTTCATGATGCCGCGCCAGTAGTCGAGTTCGGACTGGAACATGACCATGACGTAGACCTCTTCGAGGTCGCCCGCCAGGCCGACCGGTCCTTCCTCCCAGTCCCTTTCATGCCCCCTCAGACCGTAATTCCAGAAAAACAGCAGAAAAAGCAAAATCGACAATCCGTACACGCCGATGAGCAGCGATCGTTTCACCGCCCTCATCCCTTCCCCCCGGTATTTTTTGGGTTTTCGATGACCATTCGGCTACTTCCATCATAAATGGACCGTTTTCCGGCGTCTTTTCAAAAACGTAAACTTTTTTTCGATTTTTTTACCTGCGGACAGTTCGGGTGCGGTGTAGGCGGGGCACGTCAACGCGATCGCGTTTTCGATCGTCCTCGCTTTCAGTCTGTTTTTGGTGCTGAGCAACATGCCCCCAATGTGAATAATGTTTTCGTGATGACTACCGTGATTTCCTTGCAGTTGTCGGAGTTGACGAGTTTGCCATATGCGCAAAACCCTAAAACGGACTAAAAAGGCTGCCCGCCTTCTGATATGCTCCCCTCAAAGTAGACACCTGAAATAACAAAAATCAGGGCTACAAATGAGGGGAGCTTTTCTATGGGGAGAAAAGAGAAAGGCATTAACTCCGACGAAAAAATCGAAGCGGTGGAAAAATATCTCCGTGGGCAGGGAAGTCAAAAACGGATTGCACGTGAATACGGAATCAGTAAAACCACTTTTCAGCAGTGGATCGCCAATTATGAAGCCATGGGGCCGTCGGGACTCATTTCGACGAGCACAAACCATCGATACCCTGCCGAACTGAAAACCGCAGCAGTAGAGGCTTACCTGCGTGGAGAAGGAAGCCCGAGAGAGATTTGCAAGAAATTTAAAATTCGCAGTAAAACACAACTTCTCAATTGGATAACGCTGTATAATAAAGGTCATATTGATCCATCGGCTGAAAAAAGCCAAAGGAGAAGGATCCTTATGACCAAAGGTCGCCCCACCACATGGGACGAGCGTGTCGAAATCGTAAGTTTCTGCCTGGCCAACGGCAAAGATTACGCCTCTACAATGGAAAAGTTCGGTGTATCTTATCCACAGATCTACAGCTGGGTACGCAAATACGAAGCCCATGGCGTCGATGGACTCGTGGACCGTCGGGGAAAACGCAAACCGTTGGAAGCCATGAGTGAACTTGAGCGTTTGCGGACGGAAAACAAAATGCTCCGGGCCGAAAACAAATTGAAAGAAATGGAGAACGCCGTATTAAAAAAACTCCAAGAAATCGAAAGGAGGCGATCCTAAGCGGCGTACGGCAGGAAAAGCTTTACTTGGCCGTAAAAGAACTGCATGAACAAGAAGGATACCCCGTCGCAAAAATCTGCCGCATCTTGGATTTGAACCGGTCATCCTATTACCAATGGCTGCACCGCGAAAAGAGTGCCCGGGAGCGCGAAAATGAAGAACTGCTCCACAAAATGGGCCAACTTTATGTCGAAGTTCATGGAATCTACGGATACCGGCGGCTCACCGACGAACTGAACGCGAGGTACGAAACCAAATACAATTACAAGAGAATCTACCGTCTGGCTCGCTTGGTGGATCTCAAAGCGGTGATTCGGAGAAAGCGTCCACATTACCAACGCTCCACGCCGGAAGTGACGGCCGAAAACATCTTGAATCGAGATTTCACGGCCGAAAACCTGAATGAAAAATGGCTGGCCGACGTGACGGAATTCAAGTATGGCCTGGGCGAAAAATTGTATCTGAGCGCCATTCTCGACCTCAAGGATCACAGCATTGTGTCCTTCGCCATGGGCAAGTGCAACAATAACCAACTCGTATTCGACACCTTTGATTTGGCCGTATCCAAATACCCGGATGCACGTCCCATCTTTCACAGCGACAGAGGATTTCAATATACAAACAGGCAATTCAAGGCGAAATTGGACGAGGCCGGTATGACGCAAAGCATGTCCCGTGTGGGCCGTTGCATTGATAACGGTCCGATGGAAGGTTTTTGGGGAATCCTCAAATGCGAGATGTATTACCTGAATGAGTTCAAAGATTACGAAAGCCTTGCGAAAGCCATAGAGGATTACATCCGCTTTTACAATTACGAGCGAAGACAAAAGCGGTTGAACAAACTTGCTCCGATGACGTACCGCCAGATGCTTGAACAAGCTGCATAAAAAAGGACTCCGTCATGCAAGCGGAGCCCGAACAAAACGAATTGTTGTTTTTTTCGCTGTCTACTTGACGGGGAGCAGTTCATTCGGGGCAGCCCAAACCATTGTGAAAACAAGTCTTTTAACTTGCCACCCTGCCGGTCCCTGACAGCCGAAAATAAACGTGAAGGATCAGGAAACTGACGCCCATCACGATGATCGCCGCAAGTTCTCCGCCTTGCTCCGGCAGGAATGACATTTGGCAGAAATTCAAAAGGACATGGTGACTGATTGGCATCCACAGGTTTCCAGAGACGACGGCCTTTCCCTGGACGACATCGACCTGACGGAAGCCTATAAAGCTTTGCTCAAAACTGGTCCGGTATGTTTTATTTGTCTGCGAGTTCTCCCTCGCACATCAAAATGGATTCAATCCTGAAGATTGCGGGATTTTTCTTTGCGTAAAATCCAAGACGGGATGAAAGCAAAAAACAACCCTGCGCCAATCGCAACAAGCAAAATGCCCATAATTTTGTATGTCCATATGGAAGATTTTAGCATGTTATCGAAAACCTGAATCCGTGATCGTCCGCGGATAGTTTTGGAACCTGATTCCTGAAACCGGTAATTTTAGTCATTTTTTCTGTGATGGTCATAAGAACTGGCTTTTTACGATGGCAGAAGGACGCATCATAGCTTGTCAATTCAAATCTATGAATGCCAAACAGACCTGGCGGACGACAGGTCGTTCCAAAGCGTCTCCT